>Ga0187778_10002981_pt1 | contig 11439 bp, 8 predicted proteins | sample 1015_Q2_SP5_20_M_FD_132418 | JGI IMG/M metagenome (GOLD analysis project Ga0187778, IMG submission 132418) | Tropical peat soil microbial communities from peatlands in Department of Meta, Colombia - 1015_Q2_SP5_20_MG | ecosystem: Environmental > Terrestrial > Soil > Wetlands > Peat | place...
CCCCATCGGGGGGGAGGACAAGTTCCGCGGCGTGGTGGACCTCGTCACCATGCAGGCCGTGGTGTGGGACGACGAGACCCTGGGGGCCGCCTTCCACACGGAACCCATCCCGGCGGCGCTGCAGGCCGAGGCGGCGCAGTACCGGGAGCGGCTGGTGGAGGCGGTGGCGGACCTGGACGAGGCGCTCATGCAGCGCTACCTGGAGGGGGAGGCGCTGAGTGAGGAGGCCATCCGGCGGGCGGTGCGCGCCGGCACGTTGGCCCTCAAGGTCACCCCCGTCCTCTGCGGGGCCTCCTTCCGGAACAAGGGGGTCCAGCCCCTCCTGGACGCCGTGGTGGACTACCTGCCGTCCCCGCTGGACCTGCCCGAGGTGGAGGGGAAGAACCCCAAGACCGGGAAGGCCGAACAGCGGGCCGCGTCTCCCAAGGCGCCCTTCGCCGCGTTGGCGTTCAAGATCATGACGGACCCGTACGTGGGACAGTTGGCGTTCTTCCGGGTGTACTCCGGCATCGTGGAGACGGGGCAGACGGTCTACAACGCCACCCGGGACAAACGCGAGCGGATCGGGCGCCTGCTGCGGATGCACGCCAACAAGCGCGAGGAGATCAAGCGGGTCGAGACGGGGGACATCGCCGCCGCCGTGGGCCTGCGCAGCGCGCGCACCGGGGATACGCTGTGCGACGAGGCCCGGCCCATCGTGCTGGAGTCCATCGAGTTCCCGGCCCCGGTGATTTCGGTGGCCATCGAGCCCAAGACCAAGGAGGGCCAGGAGCGGCTCTCCCTGGCCCTGGCGGCCCTCAGCAACGAAGACCCGACCTTCCGCGCCCACACCGACGAGGAGACGGGGCAGACCATCATCTCCGGGATGGGGGAGCTGCACCTCGAGATCATCGTGGACCGGCTCCTGCGCGAGTTCAGGGTGGAGGCCAACGTGGGGAAGCCCCAGGTGGCCTATCGGGAGACGGTCACGGCCGCGGCGGACGCCGAGGGGCGCTTCATCCGCCAGACCGGGGGCAAGGGCCAGTACGGGCACGCGAAGATCACCCTGGAGCCGGTCCCCGCCGGCCTCGGCTTCGAGTTCGTGAACGAGATCGTGGGCGGGGCCATCCCCAAGGAGTTCATCCCCGCCGTGGAGAAGGGGATCAAGGAGGCCATGGAGTCGGGCGTGGTGGCCGGGTACCCCGTGGTGGATGCTCGGGTCATCCTCCGCGACGGTTCCTACCACGAGGTGGACTCCTCGGAGATGGCCTTCAAGATCGCGGGGTCCATGGCCTTCAAGGAGGCGGTCCGGCGGGCCAAGCCGATCCTGCTGGAGCCCATCATGCAGGTGGACGTGGTCTGCCCCGATGAGTTCATGGGCAACGTGGTGGGGGACCTGAACGCGCGCCGCGGCCGCGTGGTGGGCATCGAGGCCCGCCCGTCCATCCAGATGATCCGGGCCGACGTGCCCCTGGCGGAGATGTTCGGCTACGCCACGGACCTTCGCTCGGCCACCCAGGGGCGGGCCACCCACACCATGCAATTCGCGCGCTACGAACCGGTCCCCTCGAGCATCGCCGAGGAGATCATCGCCCGGGTGGGCGGGCGCTCCACGGGCAGCTAGCGCCCCAGACGCAGACGAGGATCGTGCCATGGCCAAAGCCAAGTTCGAGCGGACCAAGGAGCACATGAACGTCGGCACCATCGGGCACATCGACCACGGGAAGACCACGCTCACCGCGGCCATCACCAAGGTCCTCTCGGCGGCGAACCCCAAGGTCGCCTTCACCCCCTTCGACCAGATCGACAAGGCCCCCGAGGAGCGGGAGCGGGGCATCACCATCGCCATCGCCCACGTGGAGTACGAGACGCCCAAGCGCCACTACGCCCACGTGGACTGCCCGGGCCACGTGGACTACATCAAGAACATGATCACCGGGGCCGCCCAGATGGACGGGGCCATCCTAGTGGTGGCCGCCAACGACGGCCCCATGCCCCAGACCCGGGAGCACATCCTCCTGGCCCGCCAGGTGGGGGTCCCCGCCATCGTCGTCTTCCTCAACAAGGTGGACATGGTGGACGACCCGGAGCTCCTCGAGCTGGTGGAGATCGAGCTGCGCGAGCTGCTCAGCAAGTACCAGTTCCCCGGGGACCAGATCCCCATCGTGAAGGGGTCGGCCCTCAAGGCCCTGGAGCACGGCTGCGGCAAGCCGGACTGCGCCGTCTGCGGCCCCATCTTCAAGCTCATGGAGGCGGTGGACAGCTACATCCCCACCCCGGCCCGCCCCCTGGACAAGCCCTTCCTCATGCCCATCGAGGATGTCTTCACCATCTCCGGCCGGGGCACCGTGGTCACCGGCCGGGTGGAGCGGGGGATCATCAAGGTCGGCGAGGAGGTGGAGCTGGTGGGCCTCACGGAGACCCAGAAGACCGTGGTCACCGGGGTGGAGATGTTCCGCAAGCTCCTGGACCAGGGCCAGGCGGGGGACAACGTCGGCCTCCTCCTCCGGGGCATCAAGCGGGAGGAGGTGCAGCGGGGCCAGGTGGTGGCCAAGCCGGCCTCCATCACCCCCCACACCAAGTTCAAGGCCGAGACCTACATCCTGACCAAGGAGGAGGGCGGCCGCCACACCCCCTTCTTCGCCGGCTACCGCCCCCAGTTCTACTTCCGGACCACCGACGTCACCGGCGTGGCCCAGCTTCCCGCGGGGACCGAGATGGTCATGCCCGGGGACAACGTGGCCCTGGCGGTGGAGCTCATCCAGCCCATCGCCATGGAGAAGGAGCTCCGCTTCGCCATCCGGGAGGGGGGGCGGACCGTGGGGGCCGGGGTGGTGGCGGAGGTGGTGGAGTAGGCCCCCGGCGCGGCCGGTGAGGGACGACGGGGGGCCGGGTGGGACGCCGGCCGCGGCGAGCGAGACGAGATGCGGGAAATCGTGACCCTGGCGTGCAACGAGTGTAAGCGGCGGAATTACACCACCACCAAGAACAAGCGCAATACGCCGGATCGCCTGGAGCGGTCCAAGTACTGCCGCTGGTGCCGCAGGCACACGCCGCACAGAGAAGTCAAGTAACAAGCCAGTCAGAGGTCCTCGGGCCGGTTGGGCGGCGCCCGGCGGGGCGGCCGCGGGCCGGGGCCTGCCGCAGAGGCGTGTAGCTCCAACGGTAGAGCACCGGTCTCCAAAACCGGGGGTTGGGGGTTCGAATCCCTCCACGCCTGCCAGGGGCCTCGGGGCCCCGCACCTCGCGGAAACGCAAGGGGGCCGAGCCCCCCGGGACGGGCGATGCTGGAGCGGATCAAGGACTCCGTGACGGAGGCGTGGGATGCGACGGCACGCTTCCTGCGCGAGGTGCGCGGCGAGATCCGCAAGGTGACCTGGCCGCAGAAGAAGGAGATCATCGGATCCACCGTGGTGGTCATCGTCTCGGTGGGCATCATGGCCATCTTCCTGGGCCTGGTGGACCTGGTCCTCCAGAACCTTCTGACCTACGTCATCAAGAAGTAAGGGATCCGGCGGGCGGGCGGCATGGACAAGCACCAGTGGTACGTGATCCACACCTACTCGGGGTTCGAGAACAAGGTCAAGGCCAGCATCGAGCAGCGGGCCACGGCCGCCGGCCTCAAGGAGCAGGTCGCAGAGGTCCTCATCCCGACCGAAGAAGTGATGGAGCTCAAGAAGGGGAAGCGCCGCGTGGCCTCCCGGAAGTTCTTCCCCGGATACGTCCTCATTAAGATGGCCATGTCGGATGACCTGTGGTATCTGGTGCGCAACACCCCCAAGGTCACGGGGTTCGTGGGGGGCGGTGCCCGCCCGACGGCCATCCCCGAAGAGCAGGTGCTCCGCATCCTCCAGGAGGTCGAGGAGGGCGCGGAGAAGCCGAAGCACAAGGTCCTCTTCGGCCGGGGCGAGAGCGTGCGGGTGATCGACGGGCCCTTCTCCAACTTCACCGGCGTGGTGGAGGAGGTCCGGCCGGACAAGGGGCGCCTCAAGGTCATGGTGAGCATCTTCGGCCGCCCCACGCCGGTGGACCTGGAGTTCCTGCAGGTCGAGAAGGTCTGACGGCGATGCGGAATGCGGGGCGCGGAATGCGGAATGGCGTCCGGGCGGTTCAGCAATCCGCATTCCGCAATCCGCAGTAGGGAGCAGGGATGGCCAAGAAGGTCACGGCGGTGGTCCGGCTGCAGGTTCCCGCCGGGAAGGCGAACCCGTCGCCCCCGGTGGGCCCGGCCCTGGGTCAGCACGGCGTCAACATCATGGAGTTCTGCAAGGCCTTCAACGCCCAGACCCAGACTCAGGAGGGGCTCATCATCCCGGTGGTGATCACGGTCTACCAGGACCGGACCTTCACCTTCGTGACCAAGACCCCTCCCGCGGCCGTCCTGCTGAAGCAGGCGGCGGGGATCGCTCAGGCCTCCAAGGAGCCCAATCGGGTGATGGTGGGGAAGGTCACCAAGCGGCAGGTCGAGGACATCGCCAAGACCAAGATGCCGGACCTCAACGCCAACACCCTGGACGCGGCGGTGCGCATCATCGAGGGGACGGCGCGGAGCATGGGCATCGAGGTGGTGTGAGGGAATGAGGGGCGCGATGGCGAAGTCGGGCAAACGATACCGGCGGGCGGCGGAGGCCGTGGGAAAGGCGGTGGGCCACGAGGGGGGCGTGGAGCTGGCCAAGGCGATCGAGGCGGTCAAGGCGGTCCCCCCGGCCAAGTTCGACGAGACCATGGAATTGGCCGTGCGCCTGGGTGTGGACCCGAAGCAGGCGGACCAGATGGTGCGGGGGACCGTGAGCCTCCCCCACGGGACCGGCAAGAGCGTTCGCGTCCTGGTCTTCGCCAAGGGCGAGAAGGAGAAGGAGGCCCAGGAGGCCGGGGCCGACGTGGTGGGCTGCGAGGACTTGGTCGAGAAGATCCAGGGCGGCTGGACGGATTTCGACCGGGCCATCGCCACCCCGGACGTGATGGGCCAGGTGGGCCGGCTGGGCAAGGTGCTCGGCCCCCGGGGCCTCATGCCCAACCCGAAGTCGGGTACCGTCACCTTCGATATCGCCCGCGCGGTCCGGGAGTTCAAGGGCGGCAAGATCGAGTTCCGTGTGGAGAAGGCGGGGATCATCCACGCCCCGTTCGGCAAGAAGTCGTTTCCCGCCGCCCACCTGGTCGAGAATGCCTCGGCCATCCTGGAGGCCCTGCTGCGGGCCAAGCCGGCGTCCAGCAAGGGGAAGTACCTGAAGGGCATCTCGGTATCGTCCACCATGAGCCCCGGCGTCCGGGTCGATCCGAACTCGGTGCAGGCCCTGGCGAAGACCTAGCGGGGCCCGGGAGGAAGCGCGGTGAATCGAGAGGAGAAGGCGGCGGCCACGGAGGCCCTGCAGGCGTCCTTTCGGGCCGCCAAGGCCGCCGTCTTGACGGATTTCCGCGGGCTGACCGTGGCCGATATGACGGACCTGCGGCGGCACCTCCGGAAGGCCTCCGTGGAGTACGCGGTGGTGAAGAACACCCTGGCCGTCCGGGCCCTGGGGGCCGGCGGGATGGAAGGGCTGGCCCCCTATTTCGAGGGGCCGACCGGCATCGCCATCAGCCGGACGGACCCGCTGGCCCCCGCCCGCGCCCTGATGGCCTGGGGGAAGGGGCGGCCGGCCTTCACGGTGAAGGCCGGGCTGGTGGAGGGCGTGGTGATGGGCCCGGCCGAGATCGCAGCCGTGGCCGCCCTTCCCGGACGGGAGGTCCTCCTGAGCCGGCTGCTCTCGGTGCTCCAGGCCCCGGTCCGGAACCTGGCCTCCGTGCTCCACGGGCAGGTGCGGGCGCTGGCGGCCGTCTTGGACCAGGTGCGCCATCAGAAGACAAAGGCAGAGGGCGGGTCGGCCCGCGCCGAACCATCGGGACGGGCCGTTGCCGGCGCCCCGGCCTCGGGGCCGGCGCCCTCCCCGGAATCCGCAACAGGCGAAGGAGGATAATCCATGGGCAAGGTGACCGTTGACGATGTCCTCGAATCCATCGATGCCTGGACCGTGCTGGACCTGAACCGGCTGGTGAAGGGCATCGAGGAGAAGTACGGGGTGACCGCGGCGGCCCCGGTGGCGGTGGCCGCGGGCCCGGCGGCCGCGGCGGGGGCCGCGGCCCCGGCGGCCGAGGAGCAGACCGAGTTCACCGTGGTCCTGGTCAGCGTGGGGCCCAACAAGATCCAGGTGATCAAGGAGGTGCGGGCCGTCACCGCCCTCGGCCTCAAGGAGGCCAAGGACCTGGTGGAGGGCGCGCCCAAGCCCGTCAAGGAGGGGGTCTCCAAGGCCGAGGCGGAGGAGCTCAAGACGAAGTTGGAGGCCACCGGGGCCAAAGTGGAACTGAAGTAGCGAAGGGCAGGGCTGATGGCACTGGTGAAGCGGGACAGGGCCGGGGACCGGGAAAACTTCGCCAAGATCCGTGAGGTCATCGGGGTCCCCAACCTCATCGAGATCCAGCAGCGGTCGTACGAACAGTTCCTCCAGATGCGGGTGCCGCCCCAGGAGCGGGAGGACCAGGGCCTGCAGGGCGTCTTCACCAGCATCTTCCCCATCCAGGATTACGACGGGTCCGCCTCCCTCGAGTTCGTGCGCTACGAGTTCGGGGCGCCCAAGTACACGGCGGACGAGTGCCGGGAGAAGGGGATGACCTTCTCGGTCCCGCTCAAGGTCACCCTGCGCCTGGTGGTGTGGGACCGGGCCGGCGACCGGGAGACCAAGAGCATCCGGGACATCAAGGAGCAGGAGGTCTACCTGGGCGAGATGCCCGTGATGACCGAGCACGGCACCTTCATCATCAACGGGACCGAGCGGGTCGTGGTGAGCCAGCTCCACCGGTCCCCCGGGGTCTTCTTCGACCACGACTCGGGGAAGACGCACTCCAGCGGGAAGTTCCTCTTCTCGGCCCGCGTCATCCCCTACCGGGGGTCCTGGCTGGAGTTCGAGTTCGACGGCAACGACATCCTCCACGTGCGCATCGACCGGCGGCGGAAGTTCCTGGCCAGCATCCTGCTGCGGGCCATCGGGTTCGGGGCGAACGAGAGGCTCCTGGAGCAGTTCTACGAGCGCGACACCGTGGTCCTGCAGCGGGGCCAGTGCCTGGTGGGGACGGCCTCGCCGGGCCTCCACGGCTACCGGCCGGCCCGGGACGTCACGGATCCCGCCGGCCGGGAGATCCTGGGCCAGGCCGGCAAGCGCCTGGGCCGGGCCGCGGCCAAGCGGGTGGTGGGCGCGCGGGTGAAGCAGGTGCCGGTCCTCCGCGAGGACGTGGTGGGCCGCATCCTGGCGACCGACGTGCACGACGCCCGGACCGGCGAAGTGCTGGGCGAGTGCGGCCACGAGGTGACGGCGGAACTCCTGGACCGCCTGGCCGAGCGGGGGGTGGAGACCTTCCACGTCCTCTCGGGCGAGGACAACAAGGAGACCTTCGAGATCCGCGATACCCTGCGCAAGGACCCGACGCACTCGGAGGAGGAGGCCCTCATCGAGATCTACCGCCGGATGCGACCGGGGGATCCCCCCACCATCGAGAGCACCCGGGCCCTCCTGGAGAACCTCTTCTTCAATCCCCGCCGCTACGATCTCTCCAAGGTGGGCCGGCTGAAGATGAACTCCAAGCTCCGCACGGAGGTCCCCTTGGACCAGCGCGTCCTCCGCAAGGACGACATCGTGGCCATCGTCCAGTACGTCCTGCGCCTGAAGCATAACGCCGGGCCCGAGTATGCGGTTGACGACATCGATCACTTGGGTAACCGGCGGGTGCGCGCCGCGGGGGAGCTGCTGGAGGACCAGTTCCGCATCGGCCTGGCCCGGATGGAGCGGGCCGTGCGCGAGCGGATGAGCACCCAGGAGCTGGAGACCCTGATGCCCCACGACCTGGTGAACGCCAAGCCGGTCACGGCGGCCCTCAAGGAGTTCTTCGGGTCCTCCCAGCTCTCCCAGTTCATGGACCAGACGAATCCGCTGGCGGAGCTGACCCACAAGCGGCGCCTCAGCGCCCTGGGCCCCGGCGGCCTCTCCCGAGAGCGGGCGGGGTTCGAGGTCCGGGACGTGCACCCCACCCACTACGGCCGCATGTGCCCCATCGAGACGCCGGAGGGCCCCAACGTGGGCCTCATCGCCTCGCTCTCCACCTTCGCCCGGGTCAACGACTACGGCTTCGTCGAGACGCCCTACCGCAAGGTGCGGAACGGCCAAGTCACCGACGAGGTGGAGTACCTTACCGCCGACCGGGAGGAGGTGGGGAAGGAGGGCAAGCAGGGGGAGGGCCTGGTGATCGCCCAGGCCAACGCCGAGTTGGACGCCCGGGGGCGTTTCACCGGGGCCCGCGTCTCGGCGCGGCAGAAGGGCGAGTTCAAGATGGTCCGCCCGGAGGAGATCGACTACATGGACGTGTCGCCCAAGCAGCTGGTGGGGGTCTCCACCGCCCTCATCCCGTTCTTGGAGCACGACGACGCCAACCGGGCCCTGATGGGGGCCAACATGCAGCGGCAGGCGGTGCCGCTCCTGCGCCCCGACGCCCCGGTGGTGGGCACCGGGATGGAACACAAGGCCGCCAAGGATTCCGGGTCCGTGGTGGTGGCCCGCCGCGCCGGGGTGGTGGAGTCGGTCTCCGCCGACCGGATCATCGTGCGGGCCGAGAGGGCGGACCGGCACGGCGGAGACGGGGGGGAAGGCGATTCGGGGGTGGACATCTACGCCCTCATCAAGTTCCGCCGCTCCAACCAGAACACCTGCATCAACCAGCGGCCCATCGTGCGCAAGGGCGATCGGGTGCAGCAGGACCAGGTCATCGCCGACGGGCCGGCCACCCAGCAGGGCGAGTTGGCCCTGGGCCAGAACGTCCTGGTGGCCTTCATGCCCTGGGGCGGGTACAACTTCGAGGACGCCATCCTCATCAGCGAGAAGCTGGTGAAGGAGGACCGCTACACCTCCATCCACATCGAGGAGTTCGAGATCGAGGCCCGGGACACCAAGCTCGGCAAGGAGGAGATCACCCGGGATATCCCCAACGTGGGGGAGGACGCCCTCAAGGATCTGGACGAGAGCGGCATCATCCGCATCGGGGCCGAGGTGAAGCCGGGGGACATCCTGGTGGGGAAGGTCACCCCCAAGGGGGAGACGGTCCTCACCCCGGAGGAGCGGCTCCTGCGGGCCATCTTCGGCGAGAAGGCGGAGGACGTCCGGGACGCCTCCCTCTACGTCCCGCCGGGCATCTACGGCACCGTGGTGGACGTGAAGGTCTTCTCGCGCAAGGGGATCGAGAAGGACGTGCGGGCCAAGTCCATCGAGGACGAGGAGGTGGCCCGCCTGCGCAAGGACTTCGAGGACGAGATCACCATCATCACCCGGGAGTGGGACGAGAAGATCACGGCCCTGGTGCTCAACCGCATCCCGGGGAAGGACCTGAAGGCCCGGGGCGGTCGGCGGGTGCTGGTGCCGAAGCGGAAGAAGCTCACCGAGGAGGTGCTGGCCGAACTGGACCACGAGGATCTGGTGGACGTGGGGACGCAGATCGACGACGAGACCGCCGCCAGGGTGACCCGCCTGGTGGACGCCTCGGAGGGCCAGATCCATCTGTTGCAGACGATCCTCGACGAGCGCATCTCCCGCGTCCGGCGCGGGGACGAGCTGGCCCCGGGCGTCTTCAAGATGGTGAAGGTGTTCGTGGCCATGAAGCGCAAACTCTCCGTGGGGGACAAGATCGCGGGGCGCCACGGGAACAAGGGCGTCATCGCGAAGATCCTCCCGGAGGAGGACATGCCCTACCTGCCCGACGGCACGCCGGTGGAGGTGGTCCTGAACCCGCTGGGGGTGCCGTCGCGCATGAATGTGGGGCAGATCCTGGAGACCCACCTGGGGTGGGCCGCCCAGGCCCTGGGGATGCGGGTCGCCTCCTCGGTCTTCGACGGGGCCAAGGAGCGGGACATCAAGGACCTCCTGAAGCGGGCCAAGCTCCCGCCCTCGGGGAAGACGGTCCTGTACGACGGCCGCACCGGCAAGTCGTTCCACCAGCCGGTCACCGTGGGCTACATCTACCTGATGAAGCTGGCCCACCTGGTGGACGACAAGATCCACGCGCGCTCCATCGGGCCGTACTCGCTGGTCACGCAGCAGCCGCTGGGGGGCAAGGCCCAGTTCGGCGGCCAGCGGTTCGGCGAGATGGAGGTCTGGGCCCTGGAGGCGTACGGCGCGGCCCACACCCTGCAGGAGATCCTCACCGTCAAGTCGGACGACGTGGTGGGGCGGACTAAGATGTACGAATCCATCGTCAAGGGGGAGTGCAACCTGGAGCCGGGGCTTCCCGAGTCCTTCAATGTCCTGGTGAAGGAACTCCAGAGCCTCGCCTTGGACGTGGAGCTCCAGAAGGAGTAACCCCCGCGCCGGCCCCGTTCCCGGGGCCGGCCGCGGCCCCGCCGACGCGGGGCCGGAGGGATGTGGGAGGGCGCGGTGGACAAGTTCTTCGGGTTTTTCGACGAAAAGCCGGTGGATCCCACGAGCTTCCGGGCCATCCGGATCGGCCTCGCCTCGCCGGAGAAGATCCGGGCATGGTCCCACGGGGAGGTGAAGAAGCCCGAGACCATCAACTATCGGACCTTCAAGCCCGAACGGGATGGGCTCTTCTGCGCCAAGATCTTCGGCCCCACCAAGGACTGGGAGTGCAACTGCGGCAAGTTCAAGGGGATCAAGCACAAGGGGGTCATCTGCGACAAGTGCGGGGTCGAGGTCATCCGGTCCAAGGCGCGGCGCCAGCGCCTGGGCCACATCGAGCTGGCCTCCCCCGTGTCGCACGTCTGGTTCTTCAAGGGGATCCCCAGCCGCATCGGGTACCTGCTGGACATGTCCATCCGCGACCTGGAGAAGATCCTCTACTTCGAGGAGTACGTGGTCGTGGACCCGGGGAAGACCGACCTGCGCCTCAAGGATCTTCTCACCGAGGAGCAGTACCGGAACGCGGCGGAGAAGCACGGCCCCGAGGCCTTCCGGGCCATGATGGGGGCGGAGGCCATCCGGGAGCTCCTGCGCAAGCTGAAGCCCCGGGAGCTCTCCGAGGAGCTCCGGGCCCAAATGACCCGGGAGACGTCCCAGCAGAACCGGAAGAAGGTCACCAAGCGCCTCCGCATCGTGGAGGCCTTCGTGCACTCCGGCAACAAGCCCGAGTGGATGATCCTGGAGGTCACCCCCGTCCTGCCCCCGGAGCTGCGCCCCCTGGTGCCCCTGGACGGCGGCCGGTTCGCCACCTCGGACCTGAATGACCTCTACCGGCGCGTCATCAACCGGAACAACCGCCTGAAGCGGCTCATCGAGCTGAAGGCCCCGGACATCATCATCCGCAACGAGAAGCGCATGCTCCAGGAGGCGGTGGACGCCCTCTTCGACAACGGGCGCCGGGGCCGGGCCCTGAAAGGGCAGAACAACCGCCCGCTCAAGTCCCTCTCCGACATGCTCAAGGGCAAGCAGGGCC
>Ga0187778_10002984_pt1 | contig 11429 bp, 13 predicted proteins | sample 1015_Q2_SP5_20_M_FD_132418 | JGI IMG/M metagenome (GOLD analysis project Ga0187778, IMG submission 132418) | Tropical peat soil microbial communities from peatlands in Department of Meta, Colombia - 1015_Q2_SP5_20_MG | ecosystem: Environmental > Terrestrial > Soil > Wetlands > Peat | place...
ACCTGGGAAATGCCCTCGATCGCCGAAGACCCCTTCGTTAGCTCGAAGATCATTCCCTTGACGAACGGGTTCACCGCCGTTCGTCATCCTTCTTGGCCGAATAGTATCCGGCGGCGCCCGCGGCGAGCGCGGTTCCCGCCAGAGCTTTCCCGCTGAACCCCTTGGCCGCAGGAGCCGGAACGTGCGGTTTTGGGCCGAAGACTTTGCGCTTCAGAGCCACCGCACCGATACCGGCGCCGAGCGCTCCCGCCCCGAGCGCGGCGGTAGCGGGGACTCCAATGGCGCCGGGAAGGGCTGCAGCTCCCGAGATGACCTTGTGGGCTCCGGCGATGAGCTGGTCAACGACGGCTTCTTTTCGAAGCTCGCTGAAAGCTCCCTTCCAGAAAGGATTCATGTCGGTCATGCTGATGCTCCTGCGTAGGTCTGGATCGCATGCATCTTGGCTACCTGGATCCCCATGACCGTATTCGAATAAACGGACTCCGGGAATCCTGAAGACCTCGCCGAGGTCCAGGCGTTTTCGATCTCACCCTTCAGGTGAGAGCCAATCAACGGATGAGTCAGTTCGTCGAGGCTCTCCTGGGCCACGTCGAGAGGGGGAGGCAGAACCACAAGCCCATCTTCGAAGGCCACCGTGGCGATGTACTTGAGGACCTCTTCGGAGAACTCGACCTGTCGGATCGAATTCGCCTCGGCGATGGCCTTGGCCAGCATTCCCGGGCTTGGGTTCTGATAGTGATCGAAGCTCACGTCCATGTCGTTGAGGGCGACCGCGATCTTCTCGAAGGCTAGGTGATCGACCCAGAAGGCATTGGTGGTCAGCAACGCCTTCACGGCGTTGATCTTGTCTTTCTCGTAGGCGCGGATGGCGATTCCAGACCGCTCCAGCTCAGCCCATACCGTCTCCGGCTCCCATTCGAGCCAATCGCCCAATTTTGAGAGCCGGTCCTGGAGGTCCTTGGCGGAGACGCCGGAGGTGATGGAGGCTTGCGCCGCCTTCTTCATGGATTACTCCGGCTGGGCTGGTGTGCTGTCTTTCGAGGCCTCGATGCGGGCGTTCAGGAAGTCACGGCTGGCCTGCGGCAGATTCCAGAGGGATTTGGGATCTGCTTTGATCTTCTGAGCCAGCTCCTTCCCGAACATCTTCTTGAGAAGGTCCCCATTCCCGGAGACCCACTCCTTGATCTCCTCTTCGGAGAACTGCGTCCCATACATGCCCATGGACACGGGGGAGGCGATGGGCATGTCGTGGTAGGCGACCTTCTCCCTGAGGATCAGGTTGGGTTCCAGGCCACGGTCCCAGTACCGATTCAGGTTGAACTGGCGATCGAAAGTCTCCAGGAGCCGAACCGTCTCGCCCGGGTCGAAGTCGCCCGCTTTCTCGATGAACTCGTCCATGAGGTGAAGGGCATTCCAGTCACCCTGGAGAAGCGCCTTCCTCTGGGCGCACTGAGAGAACATGGCCTCCTTGTCGATTTCGGGATTCTTGAGAATGAACGGCTTCAGGTCCTCGTGGACCTCGAATCCGAACTTCTCCGCCGCCGGAGCCATACTCTTCGCGAGGGCGATCTTGTCCGACCGGGTGTAGAGGTCCCGGTTCTCGGCATAGGCATCATGGAGCTGCTTGAAGACCTCGCCATTCCCCGCCATGCTGGAAGCGACCTTGTCGAGCCGGACGTAGTTCCGGCCGCGAAGCTCCTCTTCCGAGGCATACTTCGCAACGGCGTCGAAAGGCTGAACGCCGAAAGCCTCGCTGGCGCTCTTGATCATGGTCGCCGCAGCAACCTTGGCCTCCGGCGGAAGCTTCGAATGAGTCATCTCGAAGTAGACATTCGAGAGGACGGTATTCGTGAGGTCGTTCAGGGGATACTTCCGGATGGCCGAGGCTCCCTTCGTCAGGAAGACTACCCCGAACTGGCCGTCTTCCAGGTCCGCCAGCTTCGCAGGATCTCCTACCGGGAGATGGGCGATCTTCTGGAAGTGGGGAGAAGAGCCCAGAAGCCTGAGGCCGATATCGTCCGTGAAGTCCAGGGTCTTGCCGCCGATCGACCAAGTCATCCCGCTATTTTAGCCTTTTGGCGGCTCCTCGTTCACCTGTTCCATGAGGATCAATAAGTCCGGATTCTGGCATAAGACATTGTGGGGAAATAACTGTTCAAAATCGACCGACCGGATGGCTATCGGACTGGCCAGGATAGCTTGACCGGGCTTGTGGACTCTGGCAGAGAGAGGAGGGCTGTTTTGCACGTCGACCCGTGGGTCGATTATCTGAGGAATAACGGTCGATAGATCCCCGAGGCTTTAGCTTTGAGGGAGAGAGATGGCTAAGTTGATCGACAAGCTGGCGGATTGCGCCAGCGGCGGCCCCAGGTGTTTCGGGACTTTCGTGCGTCCCCCGGGTATTGATCCCAAGGGCTTGCTGATGTGCAAGCCCTGTAAGGATGACGCCTGGAATGCCCTGGTGCTGTACGTACGAGGCGAGAAGCCCATTTCGAGCCTGGACAACGTCCGGGTGACGAAAGGGTACATGATGAACCGGGAGATCGGGGTCGTCAAGCTGTTCGCGGATCACTTCGCGAATGTCGACGATGACGAGATCTTCAGGTGGTGGAACAAGAACGTGCTGGGGCCGGAGCGGAACCCGAAGTATCCGTCCGTCCGCATGTTCATCGATTTCATCATCCGGGCCTATCGTGACAGCCGGCCGAAGCAGCGTCCGGCCGCGACCACGGAAACGCTCGGCAACATCATCGACCTCCAGGTGAAGGGGGCCGAAGAGCAGGTCGAGGTCACTGAGGGAGAGGCCAAGAAGACCGAGGCCCCCAAGGTGGCTGAGAATGTGAGCGAAACACCCGTCGAACATGATGTCGAGAATCCGGCTTCTGGGAAGCACGGCGGGAAGAAGAGGGGAAAGAGAGCCAAGAAAGCTGACGTTCCGGCTCAACAGGAAGTAGTTCCTGGGAGCGCGACCGTCGAGCTCGAACGGGCCGAAGTTCCGGCCGTAGAGAGGGGCTCAACCTAGTAAATAACAAGGGGAGGACTGAATATCCTCCCCTTTTTTGCCTTCGTGACAGGCTAAGACTTCAGGACGCGCTTCACCGAGGCGTCTTCCTTCTTGAAGGCTTCCAGATTGGTCACCGGGATCGACACCAGACCTGTTTTCCCGTTGATCGAATACTCGGCTCTGAGCGACCCTCCCTGATGAAGGGTCGAAACATCCAGACGAATCTGACTTGGCCCGGGAATGCCAAGGGTAACGGACGGAACTTCTTTCGTAATGGGCTCCAGGATTCGCTTCAGCCGCTCTCGGGCCTTGTCGACCTTGATGGGCTGCTGGAGCGGAGCCTTGACGTAGAACCCTCGGCCTCCGCTATAGACGATCCGGGCGCCTTTCACATCCTGTTCTTTCCGGAGAAGGCTGGCCACCCCTTTCGTGATGTCCTTGGTCTTCTCCCAGGGGACGTTCCCCTTAGGATCGATGTCCACATACAGGTGATCCACTTCTTCGCCGTGAACGGGGTGAAACTCCACCGTATGCCGGGACACCCAGGTCAGATAGTCCGAGGGGTCATCCTGGCCTTTCGCCCCTTCTTCGATGACGATTTGCTCGCCCGATGGATTCTTCCTCCGGACCACGGGATCTCCATGGTGCTGGATCAGCATCACCGGCCTTCCGGTGATCTGCTCCATGATTTTCCGGCGGACCTTAGGGCTCATGTAGAAGTCGAGGATCTCGGACTTCGTGAGCTTGGCGTGGTCCCCGTCGACCAGCGTTTCATCCTGGTCCTTCAGGGCCGTCTTCGTGATCTCGGATATGAGTCCGACCACGAACTCGTTCATTAGAGCACTGAATCCGTGATCTCGAATAGGAAGGGAGGCGAGATCAGCGTTCCGGAACCAGGGGTAATCACTACGATCTGGGCGTTCAGGGTCTGAGGCGTTCCCGTATCGGATGAGGTGAGTTGGACCTGGCAGTGCCCTCCCAGGCCATCCACGATCGTAGCCGGCTCGTTGATGAGCTGGACGGGGCTGGAAAGGTTGGCCTTCGCGATGAAGAAGATCTGGCTGCCATTGAGATCGAGCGGGAACCTCCGATTCTGCTGGTAGACGAAAATGTCGATGGTCGGAGTGGAGCCCTTCGGTACCGACTGCGCATCTACATCGGTCAGGATCGATTCGATCACCACATTCTGGGTGCCGATGATCCCGCGGAGGGTCTGGTGAACCACTCGCTGGATGTCATTCAGGCGCTCGAAGATGAATCCGCCGATGGTCGTGGGATCGGTATATTGGGCCGCCTTGGATCCAAAGGCGATGTCCACTTTGGCATTGAGCTCATTCAGGGTCGTGAGACAGGTCTGCAGGTCCGCCTCTTCTGCGATCTGCGGGATGAGCATGAGGTTGATCGCGTAAGGCGGGCTGTCCTTCACGATGAAGCTAGCCGTATCTGTGATCCCCGCGGGAATCAGGACATCCATGAACCAGAACTGGTCGTCTGTGTCGAAGCTGGCCTGGAGGTAGTCTCCGTTGTCCGGCACGAACCCAAGGCCATTGAACCAGTGGCCGTCGCTCGCCCTCTTGATTCGGAAAAATGGGAACACGCCAGGGGAAGGCGTCACGGGGCTTCCGCCACTCGTCACCAGCGCCTTGATCCTCTGGGTCACGCCGGTCATGATGAAGCCGGAGGTCTGCATCTGAGCTACGAATCCCGATGGTAGACCTCGGGGGACGGAGTTCAGGTTTTTGGTCACGCTCTGGGCGCCATTGATCGCCTTGACTTGCAGGGCTTCTCCCGCAGGGTTGCCCACTCCAGGGGCAGAATTGTAGGAGAAGCTGCCGTCGGAGTTCGGGGTCACCGTGGCCACGGTGACCGGCCCGGTTACCTGGATGAGCTGAATGGAGACGGCGAGCTTGACCGCCCCTGGCATGCCCACGAAGGACAGGGATCCGTCAGACTTGACCCAGGCGAATAGCTTGTTGGAATCGACGATGGGAGTGACCGCGGGCGGCGGGACGTTGATTCGGGTCAGCTTGATGTGGCTGTAGCCCATCACGTCGCCATTGATGCTGCCCACGTTCGAGCTCGGGGTGGTGGACAGGATGTTCCCGTTGGCAGGATCCATGATCCTCGTGGATCCGCCTACGAAGGCGAAGGTTCCATCGTCGACCAGGACCGGCTGATTCGCATTGGTGAACGTAACGATGTCGACCACGCCCGTCTGTCCCAGCGGGTCGTAGAGGTAGTCGTATTGGACGACGGGGATGTTCGTGTTGAACCGATAGACGCTCCCGTGGAGCGTGCATCCGTACACCAGGCCCGTCACATCGCAGCCCACCGCGATCACGGGAACGTTCAGGTCTCCCGTGATGGGGTAGACCGTGAATGTTCCCGCGGCGGTGGGGTCGAACTGGACGAGAGCTGCCTGCCGTGGCTGGATGGGCTGCCCGATGAGAGCCGGGAACCAGATCTTACCGAGGTTCGTAGTACAGATCTCTGAGATGAAGATTCCATCCACCCAACCCGGAACCACGTCGGAGAGATCGAACGATCGGTTCAGGGTTCTCGAGGCCTGGTCGATCTCGTAGAGGATCCCGCGCGACGTGGAAATGGCGTACATACTGACGCCGCCGGCCTGGGTCACTTCGACGTTGGACGCGGTCCCCAGAACCTCGAAGGCAAACGACCCGTCGCTGGTGTTTCGGATCTGGATGTTGAGCTGATCCGAATAGGTCAGCCAGATATTGTCATTGATGTCGAGCAGGACCTGATTCGCATAAACGAAGATGCCTACTGAAGGCTCCTGGGTGACATTGACGGACCAGAGGAGATTGGACAGGCTGTCGGTCTTCTCGAGGGTCCCGTCATCCTTCAGGATGTAGAAGTTCCCGAGCTCGTCAACGGCCTGCGAGATCACTCTGGCCATAGGTCATCCAATCGTCCGAATCAGAACTGGATGCGTGGGGTCGGTAATATCATACACGAGAACGGTCGTCCCGTTCGCGACCGTCATAATCGTGCCGATCTGTGAAGGGGGAGGTGGAATCGTCACCAGCGTTGCCGGGTCGAGCGTGAGCGGCTTGTCCAGGACGAATTCCCCGATGTTCAGGACGCCCTGGTTGAAATTGACGGTCATGTATCAACCCCCAGGAACCTCATGGCCTGGAGTGTCGGCACGGTGTTAAGGCCCACCGTGAAGACGATGCTGGCCAGGAAGATCCGGTTGGGCACGAGCTTCACATTGGGGAACACAACCCGGTGGATGCCGTTCGTGCTGGTGGTATTCGACGACAAGACCACATTTCCAAGCTCGTCCAGGATCTGGATCGTAGCGGCCTGGGAATTGATGAGTCCCTGAGTCGAGTCCCTGAGGCCGAAGACGCAGGTGAGCGTATTCTGGGTCGTATCGACTACGGGCTCCACGAATAGGTCCTGAGTCGAGATTGTCCCTGGTGCCAGGAAAAGAACCTGGTCATCCTCTACGAAGTCTGGCGCGAAGACGGATGTGTAGACGATGTCCACTTCGGTCTTCCCGCTGATGTTCGAAGTGTCCCAGTTGGCCAAGTAGAGTCCAGGCTGGAAGGAAGCCTCAGGCATGGAGATCGATGGCGTGATGACCGAGGCCGGAGCCTTGAACGTATTGTCGTGGAAGTCCCACTGGGTATCGTCCTGCGGCCTATAGATCCTGGCGATGATGGTCAGGCCGCTCACGGGCCCCACTTGATTGACGACCAGGACCAACGGAACCATTGTGGTCCCGATCGGGTAGGTCCGTGCGCTCATACCCTGGTCCGCGCTCTCTTTTCGGTATTCGGGTCATGGAGAATTTGTTTAATCTGTCCGAAGCTCGAGAGAAGCTTGGAGGCCGAGATGTCGTCCTCGTGATTGTAGAACTGAAGCCGGAGCTGCTGGGCGGTTCCGTCGGAATTGTCGAAGACTAGGCTCATCTTGTTCCACTCATCGCGGCGGATATCGATGATCTTCACGTCCTTTGCCTTAAGGAAGGCCGCGAGCTCGATATCCTTCGTGACGAAGAGCTTGTCCTCACTCATGTGGTGTAGTTGAAGGTCTGGAAGGCCGGCTGCAGGATATCGTTGAAAACCACGATCATCTCCTGCCCCGGGGCGCCCCCGGCCGCCATCTTCACCGACCCGGCGCCGTTGACCAGAGCCGTCTGCTCCACATCGAAGAACGCGCGACGGAAGGCTGAGTTGAATGAGAAATCGGGCTGACGGGCCGAGATCTGGACGGCATCATTGTCCTGGCTCGTGTTCATCAGGGCCTTGGTGGTGCCGTCATGCTTCGAGAAGGCGAGCTGGATCACCGAGTTGATGGGGATGTTCGGGTTGTTATCCACCTGCAGGAAGTTCTTGTTGAGCAGGGTCTGGGCGACTGGATCGATCCTCTTGTTGAAGATGTCCGTGAAGTTGTTCAAGGTGAGCTGCACGATCCCAAACCCGCCCGGAGGAGTGATTGCATATAGGCTGGCTGCCTGGATGTGACCTGACACCAGATCATACATGACGTTGACGGTGATCATGGGTTCCTCGACTAGCTCGTGGTCACGTTCACCCATGTCGGGGTGATCTTCTGCCAGCTACCATCTCCGATGGGGCAGAAATATGCAATTTGCGGAGGACTTGAAGATCTATCGACAAGCATGGCGCATGCCCGCGAGCAGGTAGGGCAAACTGCGACTTGGATCGTCATTGATCACCTACGTTGTGATAGTGGCCCAAATTGGAAGGCTGGCTTGCCGATAGACAAGTCCCGTAGTCGTGACGCCAAGCTGACTCACCGTTATCGTATACGTATAAGTCCCGGCGGTGAGGTTGATTGGAAGTTCTCCAAAACCTGTTTCCACAGTACCTGAGGTTCCGGCGTCTCCAAGGAAGATGATGTAGGTTACTGGGCCACCCCCATTGTTCAGGGTGATCGAGATCTCCATGATGGTGCCGGTGGAGCTTCCGCCGTCGCTGTAGAACATCTGGGCGGAGACCCAGTAGTACCCGTTGGATGGAATGACAAGGCCGCTTCCCGTGAATGCGGCGAAGCTGAAGGTTCCAGGGCCGCCGCTGACGTTCCCGCTGCTGTTGTCATATAGAGTGAGAAGTCGCGTCACTCCGACCGCGGGAGGAACTCCCACGATGGCACCGCTAGATTTCGCCAGAACGTCTCCGTCCGAGACGGCGGCGATCTGATTGATGGCGTTCTGAACCGAGATGTCCAGTTGGTTCAGGTCGAGAGTTTTTTCAAGCGTCATATTTAAGTGCTCAGCTTGAACCCTCCGCCGTCAGCGACTACGTTCATCGGGTAGAACAGCCCGCTGACCGGATCCACTCCGACGAGGAGCGTTGGCCTCATCCCCTGCTCCAGGGTCTGTTGGATGTTCCATCCCGGTACTGCACTTTGGATTACGACAAGCGTTGGAGCCGCGGCCACGCTCATCACCTGACTGCCGACCATGGGAACTGCCTTGAGGAAGAACTGCCTCGTGGGGTTAATCAGGTACATTCTGGCATAGGTATAGGGCCCCAGGGACACGTTCCCTGCGCCAGGATTCGACACCTGGTCGACATAGCGATAGCTGCTCGGCTGATCGTCGCCCTGAGCAGCCAGGATCTGGTAGCTCGTGATGCCTGTCGATAGTGGATCCGCGGCGAAATGGCCTGACCAGATCGCGTTGGCGTTCGAGTCCTGTACGATCGTAGGCATAGTCTTATGTCTGAGCTAAGAAGTTCGCGTCGATCTCATAATTGATCGTGGCGTTACGGTCTCCAACCACGGTGATTTGGATGTGAGATCCGCTGAAGGCTATGGTCAGGACCGGGTTGATGCTTCCGGCGGACGAGTCCGATTGCGCGACGTCCTGGAACGAGACGCGGTACGTCACGCCATCATAGCAGACGCCAAATTGCACCTCGAGCATCTGGGTCCGCGCGAATGTCCCAAGAGCCGCCTGAATGATTGCGTTGAACACGACGGCGGTTGGAGTAGCTCCGACATTGTAGTCGAAGAGAAGGGATGGAGTCGTGCTGTCGGTTGTGGTGGCGGTCCCCTGAAGCCCAGGCTGCTGCCCTGAAACTCCGGAGTAGCCAGAGGCTCCGGTAGTGCCCACAACACCGGAGTATCCGGACTTGCCCGAGTACCCGGAGATTCCAGAATATCCCGAAGCTCCGCTGGCCCCAGAATACCCCGAAGTCCCGATGCCGCTATACCCGGAAGCGCCGGAATATCCCGATGCGCCGGAATATCCTGATGCACCCGAATAACCAGAGGTCGCGACTCCCGAATAGCCTGAGACGCCCGAATATCCAGACGGACCTGGATTCACGCCCGAGTACCCTGAGACGCCCGAGTACCCTGACATCCCGGAGTAGCCTGAGCTTCCGATGGCGACCAGCTTGAAGCCGCCGTTCACGGTGTCGGGAGCCAGGTTCAGGGGATAGCACAGCCCGGACACTGGATCCCGGCCGACGATCAGGGTCGGCCGGATTTCCTGCTCGAGAAGCTGCTGAAGTGACCATCCTACGACGGTCGTGGGAGTGACCGCGAGCGGAGAAACTTGATCGACAGGAGTTTCCTGGCCCACAGTGAAACTTGCGCCCGTGACCGGCACGGCCTTGAGGTAGAACGCCCGTACCGGGGTCTGGAGCATGAGCTGGGCGTAGGTGAGAGGCCCCAGCGTGATGGTCCCGACCCCCGGGTTCGCATACTGAGCGACGAAGCGGTAGTTCTTCGGCTGGTCGACGTTCTGGGCGCAGTAGAGCCTATATCCAAAGATACCTGTCGACAGGGCATCAGCGGGGATCGTGCCGTTCCAGATCCCGTTGACGTTGCTGGTCTGCGTGATCGTGGTCATCAACCATCTCCGCTGAGTAGCCTATTTTACCAGGGCAGGTTACCTCTGTTCACGCTACAGTAACTCAAGGACTGATACGCCGTTCCCTCCGTTCCCTCCGTGGAAAGAGATGTTGCTGCCAGCTCCCCCGTTCGTAAGGATCGATCCGTAGGAGATGCTCCCGCAGATGAGGATGATGACCCCGCCACCGCCCCCACCGGCATCGTTGGTGGTTCCCGCCGCCCCAGTGGCGGAGATATAAGCGCCTCCTGTGCCGATGATGATGAAGGCGCCCATCAGGACCATGCCAGCTCCTGCTGCGCCGCCGACCCCTCCAGGGCCTGTTCCGCCACCACCTCCGCCGGCTCCCGAGAGCCATCGGAAACATCGATCTCTCAACAAGGGGACGTTGAATTCAGAGGCCTGCCCATTGGATCCGGCGAATCCCGGAATGCCCGCGGTTCCCGCGCCCACGGGAGTTGGGGTTGCGTAGTTAACGCGAGCGCCGCCGTTCCCGCCGCCGTTCCCGCCGCCGCCGCCAGCTCCACCGAATCCTCCGGGTGCTCCTGGGTTGGCTCCAGCCAGCCCTCCCGGTGCGCCATACCCTGACGTGTTGACGTTCGCGGTGTCGGCCACGACGAATACGCTTTGCGACATCAGGATGAGCGGGGGAGCCGGGAAAGCGGTGGGCACCACGCTGGCGGTTCCGCGAAGGACGATGGCACTATACGTCCCTTGCCCAGAAATCGGGGTGACCCCAGAAGAGAGATCCAGGAAACCCAGGTTCCCTGGCCCAAACGCCCTGAATCTCTCCAAAGGGGTAAGGCCGATCATGTCGCAGGCGAACGTGGGATTGATCGCCCCGCTGTCCGCGCGACAGTACCCGATGAAAATCCGGGTGACCGCAGCCCAAGACGCCCCATTCCACCGCTTCATCGTGTTGGTGCTGAGATCGAACCAGTGCTGATCGGTTGCGGGGGCGCCTGGAGCGACGAAATTATAGAAGCATGGGAAGGCGGACGAGCCAAGGGTCCCGGTGTTGTCGATCCAGACGAAGTTGTGGGCGTTGTTGGTGACCGTGAGGTTTACATTGGCGGTGAGCTTGACGAAAGTTCCGTTCACGTAATAGGCGAACGGGTTGGTCGAGCTCGCCAGAAGTCGGAACGTCAGACCTCCTGGAGCCTGGAAGTAATCCGCCTGAGGAACCTGCTGGGACCCGAGCTCAAGAGCTTCGATGATGTAGTTCGCGCCGTTCAATCCCGTGTTGGCGGTGATGTCCTGGAGCGTTGCCAGAGGATTGGCCGCCGTCGCTGGAGCCGCCCGAAGGTTGCTCGTATCCTTGATCGCATTGGCCAGGTTGAGGCTGACATCGATCAGATTGGCCAACCCGAAGGAGTTCAGTGGTGGAGTTCCCTGGAAGACGATGATGTCGATGATGTCGCCGTTCGAGGCGGCATTCGCGAGGGTGAATTGAGTGGTGGAGTTCTCGGTGTACTCGCTCGTGCTGTCTAGCTTCTTGCCGTTGCGATAGACGAAGAGCTGGTGGGTGCCCACCACCCAGGCGTTCTGGCCTGCCGTCGTGAAGACCGT
>Ga0187778_10002986_pt1 | contig 11426 bp, 9 predicted proteins | sample 1015_Q2_SP5_20_M_FD_132418 | JGI IMG/M metagenome (GOLD analysis project Ga0187778, IMG submission 132418) | Tropical peat soil microbial communities from peatlands in Department of Meta, Colombia - 1015_Q2_SP5_20_MG | ecosystem: Environmental > Terrestrial > Soil > Wetlands > Peat | place...
CTCGAGCAACCTGGCGAATGCCGAAAGCACGAGCACGCCGGGCGGGGGGCCTTACAAGCGGATGCACGTCGTCTTCGGTGCACATCCGATGCAGATGCACGGTTTTGCGATGACGCTTGCGTCATTCACGGACATGAATGCAGAAGGCGTTCGTGTCGATCGGGTCGTGCAAGACGGTGCTCCTCCCGTTCGACGCTTCGAGCCGGGCAGTCCCGACGCGGACAAGGATGGCTATGTCTCGTACCCGGCGATCAATCCGGTTGAGGAGCTCGTGAACCTAATGGGCGCTGCCCGAGCGTACCAGCTCAACGCATCGGCGGTGCAAAGCACGAAAAATATGATTCAGGCATCGATCGACATCATCAAGTCGTAAGGCGAAGAGGGAAGAGCATGACAAATCCGATTCAAGGGCTGCCGCAGCCGAACATCGATTTCGGCTCGGCAGTTGGCAAGGAACAGCCGCAAGGCTCCGATTTCTTTGAAACGCTGCGCGGCGCAGTTGACCAGGTGAAGGACCTTCAATCGCAAGCTGACACGCAAGTCGCGGGGATGCTGAACGGCGACGGACAAGACGTGCACGCGGCAATGATTGCGGTTGAAAAAGCCAACTTGGCCTTCGAGCTGATGCTGCAGGTTCGCAACAAAATCGTGTCGGCGTATCAGGAAGTGTCGCGAATCCCGTTCTAAGCGGGGGCCGGACACATAGGCCGGACGCGTGTAAGGCCGTAAAGAGCCAGAAGTCGAAAAATCACCAGGCAGCTGCGTCGTCGATAGGCAGAGAGAATGGACAAGTTTCAAAAACAGGTCGCCGCATTTTTGCGAGGGCTCACGCCCACGCAAGTCGCGCTGCTGGTAGGCAGTTGCGTTCTGGTCGGCGCGACGATCTGGGTTTTTGTGCGGCTTCTGGGAGGCGCGGACTACAAACCGCTTTATACCGGTCTCGCGCAGGGTGACGCGCAAGCTTTGGCGCAAGAGCTTGGCGCCCAGAACATCCAATATCAGATTTCAAGCGACGGTACGACTGTGCTTGTTCCATCGGACCAGATCGACAAGGCGCGACTGCAGGTTGCATCGCAGGGGCCTCTCAGCAGTGGGCGGATGGGATTCGAACTGTTCGATAAGCCCAATTGGTCCGGCAGTGATTTCTCTGAAAAGGTCAACTACCAGCGCGCGCTCGAGACGGAACTCGAACGGACGATTCAGACAATGAATGGTGTCGAGGCGGTTCGCGTGCACCTGGTGCTGCCTCACGAATCCCTCTTCACGGATCGAGAGCGCCCCGCAAAGGCCGCGGTGGTTCTCAAACTGCGCGGCACACGAATGTCCGATCAGATCGGCCGCTCGGTAGCTAATCTTGTTTCGAGCGCGTGGGACGATCTCTCGCCTCAGAACGTCGCTGTGATTACCACAGATGGCCAAATGCCCGGCCAGATGCATGGCGATTCGGGAGATGGTTTAGCCGGCATGGGTGACCTCGAAACCGCGATGGCTGAGCGAGTGGTGCAAGTGCTTTCACCGATCGTCGGCTCTGATCACGTTCGATCAAGTGTGACGATCGAATACGATCCAACGTCCGGCGAGAGTACCCAAGATGTTTATGATCCCAGCGCTAGCGCCGTGCTGACATCGCAAACTTCGCAGGAAACGGCGGACGGACTGGAACCCTCAGGCATTCCCGGCACTGCCAGCAATGCTCCCAACACTCCGCCTGCCGGAGCAGCTGCGAATCAGACAAATGTCGAACAGAACGGACAAGCGATCCGCACGGAAAGCAAGACTTTCGCAGTAAGTCACACGGTGCGCCATCTAATGGAGCCGGCAGGGCGCATCAAGCGGGTTGCGGCCGCTGTCCTAGTGGATGACGTAGTCGAATCGAAGACCGAAAACGGCAAAACTACTGAGGCGCGGCGCAAGCGCACTCCGGAAGAGATGAAGCAGATCGCGGATCTCGCTAAGGCGGCTATGGGATGGGACGCAAGCCGAGGCGATCAAATCTCGGTAGAGAACGTTTCCTTTCGCAGCCCGGAGGTTGAGAAGCCCGAACCTCCGTCAGTACCGGAGCGGGTTCGCGAGGTGGCTGAGCGCTGGACCGGTCTGCTTCGTTACGTCGGAGTGTTCGCGTTGTTCCTCTTGGTCTACTTCCTGATACTCGCTCCGGTGAAAAGCCGCGTTCTCACCGCGATCGAGGCTGCGGGCACTCGCGGCGCGAATGAGCACTCGTTGGCGGCTGGAGGAAGCGCGGCCACAGGCACACCCGGGGTTTACGCCGCTGAACAAGCTGCGTTGGGAGGCGCCGCGGCCGCTGCACCACAGCTACAGCAGGCGAATGTCCTGAAGCAACAGATCGTCGCGCGCGTGAAAACCGATGCTGAAAACGCCGCCAGGCCCGTCCAAGGCTGGCTGCGCAGCGGAGCTTGATCGTGGCTCGCGCGTCCCAAACTGCCTTGACTCCCGCCAGAAAGGCGGCCATCTTGCTTGCTCTGCTCGGAGACGACGCCTCCACCGAAATCTGCAGGCATCTCGGAAAGGACGAGTTGCGACTGCTCGCCCAAGAGATTTCCGATCTGGACGAGATTACGCCCGATATAGCCACGCGGGTCTTGCAGGAATATCAAGGGCTGGCTGTGACGCCGAGTGCGGTCGCCCAGGGCGGCCCCGCCTTCGCCGCAAAGCTTGTGGTCAAAACGCTAGGTGACGAAGGGTCGCGCCCGCTGATCGAAAATGTGATACGCGCCAAGCAGGAAGCCTCAAAAAATCTGGAAGCGCTCGAGCAAGCAGATCCCAAGCAGGTCGCGAAGCTGCTGCAGGAAGAGCATCCGCAGGCCGCCGCGCTCGTGCTTGGCCATTTGAACACGCGTGTCACGAAGGCGGTGCTTATGCTCCTGCCCGATGACACGCGGACAGACGCGATTAAGCGGCTCGCGCAGATTCAGAACTTTTCTCCTGAAATTGTGAACAAAATCTGCGCGAGGCTGCTCGGAAAGTTGAAGCCGAAAAAAGAATCAGAGCGTCGCGCTTACGGCGGCGTGAAGACGGTTGCGGACTTGCTCAATCGTATCGATGGAAAAATCGCAACGAGCATCTTAGAAGCGATTGAGAAAGAGAATGACGCTCTCGCGCTTTCCATCCGCAACCAGATGTTCACGTTTGAGGACTTTGGCGACGTGCCCGACGAAGGGCTGCGCGAACTGCTGTCTCAGATCGACAAGAAATCGCTGGCGATGGCGCTGAAGGGTGCGTCCGAGAAGGTTCAGGGCCGCTTTTACGGATGCATGTCATCGCGCGCAGTGGAAATGCTGAAGGAGGACTCGGAAGCAATGGGGCCGGCGAAGGCGAAAGATATCAATCAGGCTCAAGCCGAAATCATTCTCGTGGCGCGCAAGCTCGAGTCGGAGGGGAAGATCACGTTGAGAAGCGAAGAAGAAGGAGAAGAGGCCAATGCCGAGTGAGTCGCCCAGCGGAAACGGTTCCTCCTCGCAAACGGCCGAGCCTTTTTTCTATACACCGGCAAAGCCAGACGCCGGATCAAGATCCGGCAGGGTGCCTCTCGCGTCGCGCGAAGCGCTGCCTTCTAGCGGCGAGCGCGCAAACGAAATACCATCCGAGCAGCGCGCTTACGAAAAGGGCCTGAGCGAAGGAGAGGGTCGCGCCCGAGCGGCTTTTGAGAAAGCACTTGCCGAGGTGAGAAGCCAGATATCGGTTGCTCTGCGCCAGTTCACGGCACAGCGCGAGACGTATTTCGAGCGAGTGGAGGCTGACGTAGTGCAGTTGGCGCTCTCCATTGCCCGTAAGATTCTTCACCGTGAAAGCCAGATCGATCCGCTCTTGCTGACAGGAGTCGTGCGTGTGGCGCTGGAGGGCATCAGCCGTGATACGCAGGTGCGCCTCCGTGCCAATCCGGAGGAAGTGCGCTTCTGGCGGGATTACTTCACGCACGCCGAAGACATTCGACCCACGCCGGATTTGATCGGTGATCCATCGCTCTCTCCAGGACACTGCGTGTTGGAAACCGCGCTGGGCACGACTCACATCAGTTTTGAGACGCAACTCAAGGAGATCGAGCAGGGCTTCCTTGACTTGCTAAGCCAGCGCCCGCGGGGGGAGGAATGACGGAAGCCCGCCCTCTCGCTCCCTTTTTTCGTCGCCTCGATGAGTTCTCCACATTTCGATGGATGGGCCATGTAACAAAAGTGACGGACTATCTCGTTGAGTCCGAGGGGCCGTTCTGCTCGGTAGGCGAGGGTTGCGCGATTCTGACCTCGGACGGGCGCACGCTCGCGGGCGAGATCGTCGGCTTTCGCAATCAACTCGTGCTCTCGATGCCGCTCGAGCGCCCAATCGGCATCCGATACGGCGACAGAATCGTCACGCGCGGCACGCAGCCTTGCCTGAGAGTTGGCCCCGGCCTTCTTGGCCGAGTTGTCGACGGCACCGGGAAACCGCTTGATTCGAAGGGCGCTTACGCAGCGCGCGAATATTGGAGTCTTCGCGGCGATACGCCGCCGCCGCTTGATCGAGCCCTGATTCGAGATCCTCTCGGATGCGGGATCCGCGCGATCGACGGGATGCTGACGTGCGGGCGCGGCCAGCGCATGGGCATCTTCGGAGGCAGCGGCGTCGGGAAAAGCACGCTCGTGGGCATGATGACGCGAGGGACGTCCGCCGATCTGACCGTGTTGGCGCTGGTGGGAGAGCGCGGTCGCGAAGTAAGGGAGTTCCTCGAAGAATCGATCGGCGAAGAGGGCCTCGGTGGATCGGTGGTCGTAACTTCCACCTCGGATCAGCCGCCGCTGATGCGCATTCGAGCGGCGCTAGCCGCGACGACAGTCGCTGAGTACTTTGCGGCGCAGGGCAAGCACGTTTTGCTCGTTGTCGATTCGTTGACCCGCTTTGCGATGGCTCAGCGCGAAATCGGACTGGCCGCGGGCGAGCCACCCACTGCGAAAGGATACACGCCCTCGGTTTTTACTCTGCTTGCGCAGATGCTGGAGCGTGCCGGACATTTCGGCACCGGCAGCATCACCGGCTTCTACACCGTGCTCATGGAAGGCGACGACCAGCAGGACCCACTCGTGGATGCTGTGCGCGCTATACTGGACGGTCACATCATTCTCGATCGCCGGCTGAGTTCGAAGGGCCACTACCCGCCCATTTCAGTGCTGGATAGCTTGAGCCGATTGATGCCCTCTGTATGTGCGCCCGAGCATCTTGCCAAGGCTCGTCTCCTACGCAGTTTGGTCGCATCCTACGCCGCCTCGGAAGACCTGATCCGCGTTGGCGCGTATCAAAAAGGGGGCGATCCGGTGTTGGATCGGGCCGTTGCAGCCCTGCCCGAAATCAATTCGTTCTTGCAGCAGAAAAAGGAAGACAAGACGTCGATTGAAACGGCAATCCAATCGCTGATTGCTCTGCCCGTCTGACCCAATGGCCTTTCATTTCGCACTCTTAACCATTCTGCGACTGCGCGAGAGCTTGGAAAAGCAGGAGCTGCAGCGCCTGCAAAAGCTCGTTGCCGATCTCGCGCAAATCCGCGCTGAGATTGAGTCGGTCGACCAGAGGATTGAGGCCGCACGGCGCGAAGTCGTGGAACAGGTGTCCACGGGCATCTCGGGAGCTGAACTGCACGCCGCCGCGCTCAGCGAATTCGCACTTCTTCAGCTACGTGCAAACCTGATCGCGAAGCGCGAAGAGCTCGAGCGGGCGCGGAAGGATCAGCAAGCTCGTTACAACCACGCCAGACAGTGCCGCGAGATTCTGTCGAATCTCCGCGATCGGCAACTCGCGGCGTACCAACACGAGCAGAATCGCAGGGAACAGCGATTGACTGACGAACTGTTCCTGATGCGACGTTCGCATAGAAAGCGGGCGGAGCCGGTTTCGTCGAGTTGACGCCTCGTCGATAAGTGCCGAAGCGGGCTCGCGCCTGCTTGTAGTTGGCACGGTTGATCCTTGCCTAGTTCAGTCGGCAAACGTTTCCGGCTTGCTTGGAATCCGTTCTCGGCAATCCTCGAGAAAACTTGAGCAGTGCCCGCATCATCTTGAGCCTTGGCGAGTTATCGCGTCGCGTTATTCGCTAGCTTGGTCGCGGGTATTTGGCCCCGCGGATGCAATCCCTCTGCCGCTTTCGAATCAGACCTATGCCCATTGAGCCGAGCTCATTGCCCGCCGGTTTTACGTCGGCCACGGCAGGCACAGATATCGTGATGCAAACAGCAACACAGCGAAACGTGGACCTCGCAGCGGCCTTCGCCGAGATCCTTGGCGCGTCGATTGTGAGCGCGGAACAACCGTCAGGTGCTTCTCCGTCGGCCGTTTGTGCGTTTTCGGAAAAGCCGATTGCGACGGTGTCGTCGAGCACTATGCTCGATAGTGGCAAGAGACTCGGGAAGCCGCATCAAGCTGCCGAGTCTCCGGAGCTCACTTCGAGCGATTCCGCTGTGACGCTGTATCCCGAGATTCCCGGTCTCATGAACGGCTTCGCCGTTCCGCTGGGTGCTACTCCCATGCAGGTCGCTGCTGATGCCAATGCGGCTGCACCTGTTGCAGTTTCGTCGGATGATGCAACCGACGACCTAGCACAGCAACCGCAGGCGCCTGGCCAGGAGCCACAAAGCTCTGCAAAACCGGGTGAAGGCGACTGGCCGCTAAATTTCACGACTACGCAGTCCTCGGAATGCTCTTCGCCCCATTCGTTCGGCGTCAGCACCGTGCAGTCGAGCGCTGCTCTGGTTCAGAGCGCTATGTCGTTTATGGCGGGTATGTCCTCGAGCGAACCGCCAGTGGGGACCTTGGTGCAAGAAACCGGAGCAACGACAAACAGCTCTCCTGTGAGTAGTTTGCCGGCCCGCAAATTGATCTCCGAAGCTTCGTTTGGATCGCCGGCGATCACCATCGAAGCGGGTGAATCCGCTCAGACCTTGAGTGATGCGGGCTCGCTCACTCAGGCGGAGTCTGCAACGTCGTCAGTCACACTGCCTCGAAATACGGGTGTGCAAAATCCATCGGGCACAGTGGCACCAAGCAACGTATCGGCATCCTCTGGCTGGAATGAGGCACGTTCCGCCATCGCCGCCGCTCCCATCGTGTATCCCGCTTCAACCGCAACGAGTTCCTTCCTGGCGATGAGATCAGCAGCCTCGACGGAACACGAGCTGCGCGCTGTGACCGCCTCCAGCGGGTCTCTCGCGCCACTTCCTACGAGCGCCGGGCCAGCGACCGAGCCCACTTCTCAGACAACGGACGTTGCAGCGCCACCGGGTGTTGTCGGCTCGCAGTCATCGCCAACGATTCGCCTTGCTTCTGCGCACCAACAACAGCAATGGCGACATGCTTCGCCAGAAATCACGATGGGAACAACCGCGCCACGGGATCCTGTAGCGAAACCAGCGCCACCCACGACTTCATTTGCATCCGAGCGCCCGACTATTCAGCTGCAAACGCCGAAGAACTCTCCGATGACGGTCCTGTCAGGGCAACCTAATGTTCTACAGTCGCGAGCCAACGCAGATCCTCAGCTCAGCGAAGCCGGCGAAACATTTTATAGCAGTCTACCGACGCCAACGGATCAACACGTCTCCCTATTGCACGGTGAGAGTGTGGCGATCTCGAGTGCGTTTCAGCCAGTGGCCTCAACGGTCTCGAACGCATCGACGACATCTTCGCCGAGTGTAGTATCGCAGGCGCCGACTAGTGCTTCGCCTAAGACCCCGACATCCTCGGTGACAGTCGTGAGTGTCCCTGTTGCGGCGTCCGTGCTCGGGCCCAATGGTGCCGGACAGCCTACGCAAGGTGCTAGTGGGGATCCAAATTCATTTACGTCGCGGCCCACAATTACCTTAGCGCTTGGGACACAACTATCTTCGACGTCGCTGAAGAGCGAGACTCCTCCATCACAGCAATTCGTGGTTGAGTCCAAAATTCCACAGACCGCGCAGGCAGGTCCAGCGAAGATAGAGACTACAAACGCTACTTGTTCACCGCATCCTGCCTCAACTGAAATATGGCCGCGCGCGGCAGTCCGGGGGGTGCCTTCAATTTCGGACTCGCCTGTTTCTTTACCTCAGGCTAGCCAGAGCACGCCCGAGTCGCCGACCCACAAGACGAAATTCCTGCTAGAACAGCCGGCGCAGGCGAGTTCCAGTAACAACACCAAAATCGACCTGCCGCACGAGGACAGTTCAAGCGCGCCGCAGACAGCGCCGAATTCGCGCTTGACTCAAAGCGGCAGCTCGAAAGTACACGCTGCCGATCCGTCGCCAGCTCCTTCGATCCCAGTAACGGCTACCGAGGACGCGGATAGCCCATCGATGGAGCAGGGTACAGACGCGGCGAGTTCGGGCGCGGCATATTCAACGACTACAACGCCTGATGCGTACGGCTCCGAATCAAGTTCATCGACTTGGTCAGGTGTGGGAACGAGCGCCACTCTCACAAGCGACAGCGGGGCCCCGGGCGTCCAAACCCAGACGAACACGCACTCTTCTCGTTCTCAAGACAGCGCGGCGAACACAAGCACCGAGCCGCTCGCTCCAACTCCCGGCTCGAGCGATGCACCGGGTTCGACGCAGGCACTTTCGGCTGCCACCAGTGCACCGAAAGTTGATTCGCTGGGCTCCCCAACAAGTGGTGCGACGGCGAAGTCGACTTCCACGCCGAACGACCTCGGCACGCCGAGCGAGGTTTTCGGACGGAAGCCCGCCGAAAACGTTGAGCTCTCGAGCGGTTTGCAGACGTGGAACGGTGGCGATAACGCGCAAACGCGTTTGATTCAATCAGCGAACCTTGGTGGGAATCTTCGCTCCTCAGAGATGAACATTACTCTTCACGCTGAATCGCTCGGCCCCGTCGAACTTCACACGCGCATCATGGAAGATGTCGTCGGCGCATCGATCGGCGTCGAAAGGCACGACGCACACGCGATGATCGCGAGTGAGCTGCCTGCGCTGCATCAAGCGCTGAACGACCGACAGCTTCGTGTGGGAGATCTCTCGGTGTTTCAAGGTTCGGTTCACTCGGACGGCGGGACGGGGGATGGCCGTCCCTCGCAGCAACGCGAGGCGGCGCAGCAAAGCCCCGCAACCACAACCTGGGCGGCAGAAGAGAATTCGACGCTGCCCGAAATTGCAGCACTGAGCGAAAGCAGCGATTCGGGAACACTCTTCGACTCGAACGGAAGATTGAGCGTGCGGGCCTGACGGCCGCCGCAAAAGGAGCACATGCATGACATCAGCAAATCCACTCACAGGGGCCGGAACCTCTTCGGCGGACGGAGCGAGCAATGCCTCTTCGAGTTCGTCCTCGTCCAACAGTCTGAGCAACCCGAGCACCTTTATCACCTTGCTCACGGCACAGCTTCAAGCGCAGGACCCGCTCGATCCGATGAGCCCTTCGGAAATGGTCGACCAACTGACGCAGATCAACTCTTTGCAGCAGTTGATGCAGATCCAGGGCGATCTTCAGAGCATGTTGGCGATGTCGACAGGTCAGACAGGCAGCACACAGGCAGCACAGAACATAGCGTCTTAGGCCAAATTTTTTCGCCGAGCGGCACGCTCGGGAAGACACGACAGGAGGAAAGACATGGGACTGTTTTCAGTAGCTCTTTCGGGACTCAACGCCAGCTCGGAGGACCTTTCGGTCATTTCAAACAACCTGGCCAATATGAACACGGTCGGGTACAAGGCTTCGACCGCGAACTTCCAGGATCTGTTCTATCAGCAGATTGGAACAAGCGGAAATAACAACCCGGAACAGATCGGCGAGGGCGTGCAGGTCGGCTCTGTCGACTCGCAATTCACGCAAGGCAGCATCCAGGCCACCGGTGTGCCAACTGACGTTGCGATTCAGGGCCAGGGCTTCTTCTTGGTTAACAAGAATGGAACGCAGGAGTTCACCCGAGCAGGAAACTTCTCGATTGGAGCAAACGGCCAACTGATGACAACCGACGGTGGCAATGTGATGGGATACGCAGCCGTCAATGGAGTGGTGAATCCGAGCTCAACCGTCGTGCCGCTTACGATTCCCGCTGGTTTGGTTATCCCGCCCAAGGCGTCGACTCAGTTTTCTGTGTCGATGACGCTTGACTCCGATGCTGGCACCGGGACGACGGCAGCGAGTCAGCAGACTGGCGCAGGCATCGCACCAGCCACCGTTCTGAAGACTGGCAGCACACTCACCATCACGGACGGGACCAACAACTTTACGTACACATCGGCAGCCGGTGATACGTTGAACACGCTGGTTACCGCGATCAATGCCAGTCCGAACTTCACGGCGAGTATCGCGGGCAATTCACTGATCATTACCGCCGATTCCGGAAAGTCGATCACGTTCTCCGCGAACACGCTGACCGACGCGGCTACGGGCACGCAGGCAGAGACGTTCGGTGCTTCTGGCACCGCCGTGCCGGCAGGCTCGTTCAGCACGCCAGTGACGGTGTACGACTCACTAGGCGGCACGCACGTGTTGACGGCCAACTTCACTAAGACGGCGGCCAATACGTGGAACTACACACTGACGATTCCCGCAGCCGACGTTGGCCAGACGGGCAATCCGGTTACGGTGAGCAGCGGCACGCTTCTGTTCAACGGAAATGGCCAACTCGTCTCGCCAGCGAACAACATTGCTTCCACTATTAACAACTTGGCAGACGGTGCGACGCCACTCAACTTGACGTGGAATCTGGTGAATTCGAATGGCGGCGGCCTGATCTCCCAAGTTTCTGGTCCCTCCGCGGCAACAGCCACGCAAACTGACGGCTATGCCAGCGGGGCGCTGCAGACGATTTCGATCGCTGCCAACGGCACGATCGACGGGGTCTTCAGCAACGGCCAGACGCTGGCAGTTGGTCAGCTCGCCCTGGCTTCTTTCGCAAACACGCAGGGTTTGATGTTGAACGGTTCGAACACCTATCTTTCGACACTGGCATCCGGACAGCCCACGATCGGCGCACCATCCACGGGCGGTTTAGGGTCGGTAACCGGCGGGTCGCTCGAGCAGTCCAACGTCGACATCGCAACCGAATTCGCGAACCTCATCATCGCGCAGCGCGATTACCAGGCGAACGCTCAGACAGTGACAACGCTTGACCAGGTTTCGCAAACCGCGATCAGCATGATTCAGAACGGATAGTAGCTGACACTAGCTGTTCCTAACGGCTCCGAGCCTCGCGATCACGTCGCGAGGCGCGGAGCCCGCCATCCTAAGCACTCTCTAATGAGAGTCGTTGGATATCGTTGTCGCCCTGCGCGCAGCGATGATCCACCGGACTCAGGTTCGATTTCTGCTGCGCTCAAATCCCCCATTTTGAGCGAGATTTGGCGTGTGTACTTAAGCTCAAGCCCACGCTGATCGCTTACGCAGTTCGGTGCGCAAATTGCAATCTCTCGGCGCACCATGGCTGACGAACCAAAGGGCACAGCAAATTC
>Ga0187778_10002988_pt1 | contig 11421 bp, 14 predicted proteins | sample 1015_Q2_SP5_20_M_FD_132418 | JGI IMG/M metagenome (GOLD analysis project Ga0187778, IMG submission 132418) | Tropical peat soil microbial communities from peatlands in Department of Meta, Colombia - 1015_Q2_SP5_20_MG | ecosystem: Environmental > Terrestrial > Soil > Wetlands > Peat | place...
ACCGCCAGGACGAAGAAGCACACCGCGAACGCGATGACGATCCCGATCTCGGTCCACACCGACAAGGTGTGCCCGAACAGCGTGACCTGTGCGGAGAAGCGCGCCGCGGCCGCGGGCGGGATCTCCTGGACGGAGAAGATGACCTGGCGCAGTGGGGCGACGGCGTACGTCAGCGGGTTGATCCGGGTGAGGAACGTCAGCCACACGGGCAAGCCGCTGAGCGGGAACATCGCGCCGGAGAGGAACAGCATGGGCAGCAGCAGCAGCTGCATGACGACCTGGAATCCCTCCATGCGCTGCGTGCGGCTGGCGGTGAAGGTCCCGAAGGCCGTCAGGGAGATCGCCATGAGCAGCTCGAGCCCGATCACCTCGACGACCACCAGGGGCGTGAGCTTGACCCCGATCAACGGGGCCAGGACCAGCATGATCGTGCCCTGCACGGCGGCGATGGTGGCGCCGCCGGAGATCTTGCCCACCACCAGGGCCCAGCGCCGCACCGGGGCGACGAGCATCTCGCGCAGGAACCCGAACTCCCGGTCCCACACGATGGACATGGCACTGAACATGGCGGTGGAGGCGACGCTCATGGCGACGATGCCGGGGAAGACGAACTTCTTGAAGTCGAACCCCGCCGTCGACCCGACCAGGGGCGTGAGCCCCCATCCGAGGACGAAGAGGAAGAGGATGGGCTGCACGAACCCCGACAGGATGCGCGTCCGCGTCCGGCTGAAGCGGATGAGCTCTCGCTCCCACACCATCCCGATGGTGGCGAGCTCGCCACTGAGGCGCTCGGTCGCCTCGACGCGAGGCGCGGCGGACTCGGGAGCGACGACCGTGCTCATCGCCGGCGCCCCCAGGCCCGCGCCATCGCCGGGCGCATCTCCCCGCCCTGGTCGCGGATCTCCCTCCCCGTGAAGTGCAGGAACACGTCGTCGAGGGTGGGCCGGTGCACGTGGACCGTCCCCACCGCGGCACCGACCAGCTGCACGAGACGGGCCACCTGCTCCTCGCCGTTCTCGGTGAACACCCGCACCCCCTCCTCGACGCGCTCGGCGCGGTAGCCGGCTGCCGTCAGCGCGGCCAGCGAGCGCGCGTCGTCGGCGGTCTGGAGATCGACGGTGTCGACGCCGAGGATGGCCTTGAGCCGGGTCGGCGTGTCCAGGGCGACGATGCGCCCGTGATCGATGATGGCGATGCGATCGGCCACCTCCGCCTCGTCCATGTAGTGGGTGGTGAGAAAGACGGTGACGTGCTCCTCGCGCCGGAGGGTGAGGACGTCCTCCCACATGAGGGCCCGGGTCTGGGGGTCGAGGCCGATGGTCGGCTCGTCGAGGAAGAGCACGGCGGGCGTGTGCAGCATGCCGCGAGCGATCTCGAGCCGCCGTGCCATGCCGCCGGAGAAGGTCGACACCAGATCGTGGCGGCGATCGGAGAGGGCCACGAGCTCGAGCACCCGGCCGATGCGCGCCTCGCGCTCGCGGCGGGGCACCCGGTACATGACGGCGTGGAACCGCAGGTTCTCCTCCGCCGTGAGCTGATCGTCGAGGGTCTGCTCCTGAAACACGAGCCCGATGGACCGTCGGACGCGGTCTGGGTCCCTCTCGACGTCGTAGCCGGCCACCCGGGCGGTGCCCGCGGTGGGGAACGCCAGCGTGCAGAGAATGTTGATCGTCGTCGACTTCCCCGCGCCGTTGGGCCCGAGGAACGCGAACACTTCGCCGGCGTGGACCTCGAAGCTCACGTCATCGACGGCGAGCAGATCGCCGAAGCGCTTCTCGAGACCGGCAACCTCCACCGCCGGAGCACCGTCGAACCTGGGCACGTCCCTGCCGGTCGGAACCGGGAGCCGCTTCGGGACCCCAGTGACCGTCGATGGTTGTGGACCCATGGGCCAGCCTTCTCTACCAGTGGAACCAGCCTGTCGCCTCCCTGGCCGCGGTGGGAGGGGCAAAGGTCCCACCGCAGAGCCGTTGCCGGGTGGTCAGCGATCGCCGAAGATCCAGGCCTCAGCCCTCGGGGGTGGCTCCTCACGATGGTGCAGGGTGCTGACGACGTCGATCACCCCGGGGACGTCGCGGACGATGGAGACGACCACCCGCACGTCCCAGGGGTAGCGGACGTCGCCGGTCAACCGCACCACCCCGTCCTCGACGGACACCTCGACGTGCGCATCGTCGGGTCTGTTGGGATCATGGGCGAGAGCCTGCTCGGCGTCGGACCGGACGAGGTCGTCGGGACGGTCGAAGGTGCCCAGGATGTCCTGGCGGGACACCATGCCGACGAGCGCACCTCGGTCGAGGACCGGGACTCGCTTGATCCCGTGCCGGAGCATGCGCCGGGCAACGACCGCTACGTCCTCCTCTGGCGCGCACACCACCACGTCCTTCGTCATCACGTCTCGGGCGACCGAGCCGGCCGCCTTGCCCACCCACCGATGGTCTCGCCCAGAGAGCACGTCGCCGAGCAGCGAAAGCGCCCGATGTCGGCGTGTTCCGTAGGCTTCCTTCGAGATCAGGTCGGCCTCGGTCACGATCCCCACGAGCCGGCCGTCGGTTTCGAGCACGGGCAGGGCGCTGACCTCGGCGCGGACCAGGAGCTCGATGACGCTCTTGAAAGGGGTATCGGGTGTGACGCTGGCCACCACCGGCGTCGCCATGATCTCCTTGACCTTCACCTCGTCACCTCCCTGCATCACATCCTGTGAGCCGCACCCGGCGGCCTGCCAGGGCCGAATGGCCTCGGCAGACTGATGAGTCAGAACGGTGGCCGCCCGATCACCCACCACGCGAAGCTGGGACCACGGCCACATCGGACGAGGAGGGGCAGATGCGTGAGCTCGCCGACATCATCCGGCACCGTCACTCGGAGCGGGTGGCCTTCGACCCGGCACGCCCAATCCCGCCAGGAGACCTCGACCAGATCCTCGAGGCCGCCCGCTGGGCGCCCACCGCCCACAACATGCAGAACTACGAGATGATCGTCGTCGACGACCCGCGGCGGCTGGAGGAGATCGGCCGCATCCGGTCAGAGATCTCCGAGGTTTTCGTGCGGGAGAACTATGCGCAGCTGTCGTTCTCCGAGGAGGAGCTGCTCGCGAAGAAGACCGGGATCCTGGCCGCCGTGTTCCCGCCCTCGTGGCTCACACCGAATCCCGACCCCGCCGAGATCTCGGATCCCGAGCACGCATACCTCGGCGCCGCCCTCCGCAGTGCACCGGTGCTCCTATTGGTGGTCCACGACTCGACCCGACGGGCACCGGCCTCCGAGGGCGACGTCCTGGGGTTCATGAGCCTTGGATGCGTGATGGAGAACATGTGGCTCACCGCAGAGTCCCTCGGGATCGGCATGCAGATCCTGAGCGCGATGAGCGGTACGCAGGTCGAGGAGGAGCTCCATCGGATCTTGGAGGTTCCGGCCTCCGTGAAGGTCGCCTTCGGTGCCCGGCTCGGGTATCCCCTCGAACAACCGGGTCAGCGCCTGCGCGTCCGCCGGGACGTCGTCGACTTCGCGCACCGGAACTCCTACTCCGCCCCGTACCGGAGTTGAGGCGACGGTCGGGGGCGAACGCCACCCCGCCCCGCTCAGACGGTCCCACCCGGACTGCGATCGGCCCCGGGTGGCGGTTCCCAGCCCCGGGTGGTCCACTCCTTGTTGGTCTCTTCGAGCCGCTCGATACGCTGGTGCAGAGCGACCAGATGGTCTCCGATGTCATGGATGGCCTTGGTGAGGTCGGCGACGACCTTGGAGCTCGGGTGCGCGTCCCCTCCCGCGTACTCGGACAACGATTCTTTGAGGTCATGGATGTCGTGCTCGACCGATCGCTGATCGCCGGGTTGTGCCATCCCCTAGAGCCTAGGGCACCGGCACTGCGAAAGCATGGGGGAGGGCAGCACCAGCCTGTGAGCACGCGCGCCGAGGCCCCACGATGTTCACAGGCGTTCACCACATCTCGCAAGGGGCAGCATCAAACGAAGAAGCGGTCAACCTCCGCTTGGTCACCGAAGAACACTTCGATTCGCCTGATCTTGTCGTCCCTGGACATGGTTACGAGGAAGACCGCCCTGAAGGTGTCGATGACGGCCCCTCGTTGAACCCGCGTGTTGACAAGGCCGGCAACGTTGTTGATGCCGATCATCCAGTCCTCCCACTGGAGGACATCCACGGCGTGGTGAGTCTGCCGCAGCAGCTCTTCGATGTGCCCGGTCACTGCCTGCGCGCCCTCGAAGGTGCCTGCGAGCCGGTGCGAACCGGGCACTCGGTAGCTCACCTTCGGGTCGAGGAGCTCGACTGCCGCGGAGATGTCGCCGCGGAAGCATTTCTGGAAGAAGTCCTCGGCCACTGCGCTCGGCTTGTCGATGATCACGTGCACCTCCTCGAACCAAGGCGATGGCCTCTTAGCCCTTCAAGTGGACGGGCTGCCCCTCCTGCTTGCTGATGGCCTCAGCCGCCGCCTCGACCAACTGGTGTACCAGGTCGGCTAGTGCCCGGGCTGCCGCCAGCTCCTCTCCGACCATGGGCATCTTGGCGTCAGCAGGGTTGCGGCTGGCCCGTCCCGAGGAGGTGAACGCCTTCCCCCGGATGACGATGGATATGTTCGCTTGGGTATGAGTGTCATCCTCCTCGAAGGTGATCTCGATTTCGCTCGTTTCTCTCGTCACGGTCTCCTCCTCCTACGATAAGACCAAGGTTACGACCGAGACCCTGGCGTGCGGGCGAAGGCGTCGACCTGGACGAGCATGCCGGGCACGACCAACTGGCAGGCGATGGTCGTCCGAGCCGGGTACGGCGGGGAGAAGTACTGGCGGTAGATCTCGTTGTACTGGTCGACGAAACCGGGATCGGTCAAGTACCCACACACCTTGATGACGTCGACGAAGTCACACCCCGCTGCCCGCAGACAGCGGCGAAGGTTCACGAAGACCTGGTGGGCCTGCACCGAGAACTCTCGGCCGACCAGATGATGGTCCTCACCGAAGGGCACCTGGCTGGCGATGGCCACCAGGTCGCCGGAGACAGCGACGTTGGAGTAGGGAAAGCCGGAGAGCGGGTCAAGAGCGAAGGGGTGTTCGACCATCCCCAGGGTCTATGCCCTTATGCCCAGGACGTTCAAGGTCCTTGATCCTCCGCCAACGGAGGTCGGCCGTGGACGGGCTCCGTTTGTCGTCGCAATGTTCTGGGATCTCGTCTTGCCAATGGGGACTTTCGGCCCTAGGCATCCCTGTGGTGGCGAGTCAAGGAGGCAGAAGAAGCCGGGGAAAGGAGGGACGCATGGCGGAAGATGCCTATGCGGCCGTAGTCCGGCGGGCCTTCGAGGACTTCGAGTCGGGCGACTTGGACCTCTTGGGCGTGGTCATTGCTCCCGATGTCGTGTGGCATGAACCCGGTCGCAGCGTCCTCGCCGGGGACTACACGGGACCGGAGGCGGTCCTCGGGTTCCTGGCCCAGCTCAAGGCTCGCAGTGACGGCTCGTTCGGTATCGAGATCCTGGATGTCGTGAGCGAGCCGGAACGAGCGTTGGTCTTCATCCGGGAGACGGCCAAGCGAGACGACAAGACGCTGGACGTGATCGCCGTGGTGGATTTCGAGATCCACCACCAGAAGATCACCGAGGTGACCGTCTACCACGCCGACAGCTACCAGTTCGACGAGTTCTGGGCAGACGACTAGCGGCAGCAGTGCCGTCGCCCGTCCGCTGAGTCAGAAAGGGGGGCGACGATGACCGAAGCGGTCGGACGAATGGCGTCGACCCCCAGACCTGTCCGGGTGGCACTGGTTGGAGGTCGGTAGAGGTGCCCCGTGACCCACCGGAGGAAAGGATCCTTTCGGTCGCCGTGGCGGTCTTGAAGCGATCTCGCCGATCGGTGCGGTCACTCCCCAGGATCGCCCCCTCGCCAGACATGGCCCGGGGATTGGGGTGCCTGGTGGCCTGGTTCGAACGGGTGGGCAACGACGAGCACTACGCCGACCCCGCCCCCACCGAGGCCACGGCGGCCCTCACCCAGATGTCGAGGCAGGGCCGCTTCGCCACGATCCACACCGTAGTGGTTGGCCGGGCCACGCTCCGGGTCGCTCAGGAGGTCGTCGCCTATCGATGGGCCATCCAATGCGGGAGCGAGGTCGACGAGGAGGCTCTGGAGCGAGCCGAGGGGCAACTCCTGGAGGTTCTGCGCAGGGCCTAACCGAGCATCCGTGACGCACAAGTCTCACTCGGCGGCGGGCCGAGGCTCCGTCACCGTGCTCCGGCATCCCCCATTCGACGTCGGCGCCCTCCTAGCGTTGACCGCGCCCCCGTGGACCGGTCCGGGAGGTACTCCCCCAGCGACTTTCCGGTCCGATCCCGGGGTTCGTCACGCCCAGGTCTGGTCGAGGTCGGTCCGTCTCAGCTCGTGACATCCTTGCGGTTGAACCACCACCACCCGACCGCCAGGAACACGACCACGTAGGGTACCTGGACGAGGAGCCCCCGGAGCATCTCCTGGGTCTGGCCCGACTGTAAGAACAGGCTGTGCCATGCGTCGAGGTAGTGCGTCGGGTAGACGTAGCTCGTGCTGTCAAGCGCAGGGATGTTGTTGAGGATCTGCGAGACGACGCCCAGACCGACGCCCCCGGCTACCGCTCCAAAGGCTCGGTCGGTCATGGTGGACAGCATGAAGGCGAAGGACACGTACGCGGCCTGGCACCACGCCACGTACAAGGTCGCGACGGCCATGCGGCCGAGGGCCGAGCCCTGGGAGACGGCGCCGGTGGGCGTGACGACCGGGTGCCAGCCGAACGCCGCCGTGCCCACGAGCATGCCGACGACCGTGACGAACGCAGTGGCGGCAACGGCGAGGACGACGGCCACGAGCAACTTGGCCCCGAGCAGCCTGTGTCGGTTCACAGGACGGACGAGGAGATAGCGCAGGGTCCCCCAATCGGCTTCGCCCGAGATGCTCTCTCCGGCGAACAGGGATCCCACCACGATCAGCAGGAAGGACCCGACGGCGGTCAGCGCCGTGATCGACAGGTTGATTCCCGACCCCGTGGCAAGATCGAAGAACTCGTGACCGGGACCCTTGGGGGGATTGGCCTTGAACGAGATGGCGAAGACGACGGGGATGAGACCGGCCAAGGAGAAGCCCACGTAGGTGCGCAGCCGCCAGGTTTGCTTCGCGAACTCGACGGCGATCACCGGTGGTGCTCCCCCAGGAGCCCGATGAAGGCGTCTTCGAGGGCGTGGCGGGCCGTGATCGTCTCGACCCCGATCCCGGCCCGCACTAACCGCTCCACCACCTCCGTCCTCGGGATCCCGTCCAGGTCGAGCGATAGGCCCCGCCCTTCGGCAGTCACCCTGCGCACGCCCCGTGCGGAACCGAGCACTGCGACGGCGGCAGGCGGGTCGTCGACCTCCAGGTAGACGGTCGTGGTCGCCCCGACGAGGTCGGACACCGCGCCCTGGGCCACGAGCGATCCCCGGTTCATCACCGCAACCCGGTCGCAGACCTGTTCGACCTCGGCGAGCAAATGGCTGGAAAGAAGGACGGTGGTGCCGTCGGCGGCCAAGTCCCGGATGACGGTGCGAATCTCGCGCATCTGCTGTGGGTCCAGCCCGGTCGTGGGTTCATCGAGCACGAGCAGGTCCGGCCGTCCGAGCAGCGCCTGGGCGAGGCCCAGGCGCTGGCGCATCCCATGGGAGTAGGTCTTGACCTTGCGATCGATGGCCGTTCCGAGATCGGCGATGTCCAGTGCGCGATCAAGGTGCGCATCGATCAGCGAGGCTCCTCCGGCCCGCCAGAACAGCTCCAGGTTCCTGCGACCTGAGAGGTGAGGGACGAACCCCGGCGACTCGACCAGCACTCCCACCCGGCGCAGCACGGGGTCGCCTGGCCGCACCAGTGTGTCGAAGAGGTGGATCGAGCCCGAGGTGGGGCGGATCAGGCCGACGAGCATGCGCATGGTCGTGGTCTTCCCCGCGCCGTTGGGACCGAGGAGGCCGAAGACGCTGCCCGGTTCCACCGAGAGGCTCAAGTCGTCGACGGCCAGGACGTCGGCGGCGTAGCGCTTCGTCAGATTCTCGATGGCGATCGGGGCAGCAGGCGGCACGCGCCTCCAACTCGGCCTAGATGGTTTCCGGTCAGACCGACGCTAGCCTGGGCCGGTCGCCCCACGGTGGCGGTCGGCGACGGGCGCCCCCGGTTGGTGGGACGCCTCCCTGATCCAAGTGGTCTGGACTGGCCTCTGAGCACCGGGCGAGCACGGGTCATCGTCTTCTACACTCGAGCGCGTGAAGACGATCCACGAGGAGTTTCCCTACGACCCTGCACCAACAGCGGTGTTCGCATTGATCTCCGATGGAGCGTTCCAACTCGAAATCATCTCCCACCTTGGCGGCAAGGACGCCGAGCTGGTCGAGCAGACGGTCACCCCTGAGAGCCGCGTGAAGGTGGTCACCCGACAGCGCACCGGCGTCGAGCTACCCGGCTTCGCCAAGAAGCTGATCCCAGCCAGCACGACGGTCACCTATACGTACGTCTGGGAGCCCGCCCGCGAGGACGGTTCGCGCGAAGGGACATGGGTTGCCGAAATCAAGGGCGCTCCGGTTTCGATGGGAGGGCCGACCGAGCTGCGAGCAACCGGATCGGGGTCCGTACACGTCTTCGGCGGACAGGTGAAGGCATCGGTCCCGGTAGTGGGCGGAAAGTTGGAGTCATTCGCCCTCGACAGCTTGCATCGTGAGCTGACTCGCGCTGCGGAGTTCACTGCTGATCGACTGGCCGAGGTCTAGAGCGAGCAGTCTGCCGTGTCGTGACCATCGTCCACCGGTCCTACGTTGATGGGGCCGGAGGCGGCGGCGCTCGTGTTGGACTCACGGGCGGTCCCTTCGGCGCTGGCATCGGAGGAGGCGCTTGCGAAGGCTGATCGGCCTGCGCGTTTCTCGTCCTCTGCTTCACGGCTTGGGCGGCACTGCTCCAGGCCTCTGGCGTATTCAAACCCCGGGCCGTGGCAACGATGCTCTCGATCTCCTGGGCCTCGTTCGCCAAAAGATGCGCTCGGGCCACTGTCGCCTGGGCTGCATTGGCGGCCTCGTGGGCCGCCTGTGAGGCCTGGTCGGCCACCTCTCTCCTCTTGAGGAATTCGGTGACGACGTATGCGGCGTCCCGGACTGCCGTTACGGCGACGACCGCCTGTTGCCATGCCTCTGGCGTCCCAGCGCCGTGGGCCCGGTTGACGGCGTCGAGCGCGTGTCGTCCCAGGACGACCACCGCGTCCGACGCCTCTGAGGTAGGCGATCCGCTGGAGGCACTCATGTTCCTCCACTGTGCCGCACCCCGCCGCGCCCTGCAGGAAGGCCCTGGCGCCGCCGGGGTCAAGCGCAAAACGCCCTGGCCTTATCGCCTGGCCCGCATCCGCTGATAGGTGCGCGGCGCAAGGCTCCGAAGGATCGGCGCAACGAGCGGCAAGGCGGCCGCATTGATCTCAAGGCGAGGATCGGTCAAGCGGCGCAATACGAGTGAGGACACGTCCTCCTCGGTCCGCCGCACGGCGCGTGGGGGCATGGCCAGACCTCCCTCCTGCACCGCCTTGAGCCCCATCTCGGTCGGCACCCACCCCGGGTAGACCATGTGGATGAAGACGCCGTCTGAGCGGGCCTCGTAGGCGAGGCTCTCTGTGGCGGCGGCGAGGGCCGCCTTGCTGGCGGCGTAGTCGCCTGCACCGGGCCCCGGCGCGCGCCCGTCGTCGGAACCCCAGTTGGCGATGGCACCGAAACGGCGACGGCGCATGCCCGGCAGCACCGTCAGCATGGCAGCAATGGGGGCGAAGAAGTTCACCTCCATGACGGAACGAAATGGCTCGGTGGTCGGCGGCTCGCTCCGGATCACCCCTCCCACACCGGCCACGTTGAGCAGGATGTCGATCGCGTGGTGCTCGCGTTCAACGCGCTCCAGAAGGTCGACGAAGCTGGCGACACCGCTCAGGTCGCACACGGCGTAGCTCGACCTCGGGCTGTGTGAGCGCATCTCGTCGACGAGCGCCCGCAGTCGCTCCTCGCGCCGTGCCACGGCGATGACCACTGCCCCGGTCCGGGCCAGATCCAGAGCCAGGCGGCGGCCCATCCCGGCGGAGGCCCCAGTGACAACCGCTACACGGTCCCGATATCCCGGGTCACGGGCTCGACGTCTGAAAGCCATCAAGGTCACCGTACTTCCCCATGTTGCCTCGTCCGAATGCGGTCAGGACGGCTGGGTCCCCCCACGATTCGGCATCGATGAATCCCGAACGGGCGATCGGATGTTTCGCCTCGGCAGGCAGAATCCCCAGGCTTTCCTCTTCCGTTCCCCAGGGCACATTCGGGATGCTGGTGTCAACGACGGATGCCAGCACCCCCCGCTGAACACCCGTTGTCGCCGACCTCCGGGCACGATGAGTCGCCGAGCAGAAGGGTTTCGCCGACGAGAGGTGGCAAGGTCAGGCATTGGTGGCTCCCGCGCCACGCTCGTCTGACACGGCGGAGTGGTCGCCTTCGAGTCCAGGCTCCCCCCAGCCCGACATGCCTCGGAGGTGACACTTCGCCGACGTTACGCGGACGGTCACCCGGCTCGTCGGCGGCGGATCCGACGACCCCCTCGCCCGAGGTGACCTTCGCGGTTGGACCGACCGATGTCTCGGACACTCCCCGTCCCCCGAGAACCCACACGCGACATGGGGATACGGCTAACCTTGATAGGTGCTGTGAGTGCGCTGTGGTCAGTGTGACGGGCGCATGACGGGCACAGACCATTCGCGGGATGACGATTCGGCGCCACGCGACCGGTAGCCTGATTTGGCTGCTGTTCGTGCTCGCCAACCCCCAACCACTACCTGGAGAGTTCTTCGTGCCTCGCATCAGTGAATTTCGACAAGTCATCATCGACTACCTCACCGAGAACGGTCCCATCGAAGACTCCTCGGGTCGGGCCAGCGCCGCCTTGAAGGAGGCCGTGGGCTACGGGAAAGGCGATGCCGGTTTCAACCTGTTGATCTCGGCGATGGAAAAAGAGGGGCAGATCACCCGGGAGATCCGGGGAAAGCGGACCTTCACGATCACGCTCGCATCCAAGGCGACACCGACGGAGCCAGTTCCCGGTGAGGATTCCCCCGAGGAGATCGACTACGACGAACTTGCTTCCGCCCTCTTGGCCCGCACGGCCCAGGTCTTGGCCAGCGCCCAGGAACCGGCAGAGGCGGTCGGCTGGGCCCGGCGTCGCATCCAGCTCCTTGAAGGGCGAGTCGACGAGCTGGAGCGGGAACTGGCTCGCACAAAGGCGGAGGCGAAGGCCACCGCCGACCAACGGGACGAGCTCCGAGGACAACTCGAAGCCGCCAGCCACAACCTCGACCTCCTCGCCGAGCAGCGTCACCAGCGTGGGTCCGGTCGGGCGGCGCAGCGACTCGGGAGCGACG
>Ga0187778_10002989_pt1 | contig 11419 bp, 12 predicted proteins | sample 1015_Q2_SP5_20_M_FD_132418 | JGI IMG/M metagenome (GOLD analysis project Ga0187778, IMG submission 132418) | Tropical peat soil microbial communities from peatlands in Department of Meta, Colombia - 1015_Q2_SP5_20_MG | ecosystem: Environmental > Terrestrial > Soil > Wetlands > Peat | place...
CCCGGGACTTCACGAGCATCCTGGACGAGGTGATCAAGGACGGTTTCGACGGGGTCTACCTCGACTGGGTCGAGGCCTGGGAGAACGAGGAGGTCGCCGGCTTGGCCAAGAAGGAGGGCAGGGATGCGGCCCGGGAGATGGTCAAGTTCATTTCCGAGATCCGCGACGCCGGCCGCGCGAAGGATCCCGGGTTCCTCGTCATCCAGCAGAATGGCTCCTCGCTCCTTAAGGGGCGGCCGGAGCTCCTGAAGCTGGTCGACGCCATCGCTCAGGAGGATCTCTGGTACACGGGGGATGCCAACGTCGAATGGACCGATCCCAAGGGCTATGACCGCAAGCAGGAGGCGGACTTCACGAAGGAGACGCTCGCGTCGCTCGCCGAGTTCCAGAAGGCCGGCAAGCCCATCCTGACGGTCGACTACACGGTCAAGCATGCCAAGGAAGTCTATGCCCGCTCGCGCGAGCTGGGATTTGTGCCGTACTGCTCCCGGACTTCGCTCGACCGGCTCTCGACCACCTCCCCTCCCGAAGCGTCCGAGAAGAAATGACCCGCCTCCCGCGTTAGGAGAGGGATGGCGGATCCCTCGAAGCGACTGGCCGGAAACGCCCCCGGGGAGTTCTACGTGGACTCCCGCTGCATCGACTGCGACCAGTGCCGGCAGATCGCCCCCTCCGTGTTTCGCGAGGAAGGAGGCACCTCGGTGGTGGGCCGCCAGCCGGCGGGGGGGGAGGAGGCGCTCCGGGCGGAAATGGCGCTCGTGACGTGTCCCACGGCCTCGATCGGGACGATTCGGAAGCGGTCCTTAGGTGCCGCGCTCGAGGCCTTCCCGGAACGGATCGACGGGAACGTTCACTTCTGCGGATTCGCCTCGGAGGATTCGTTCGGCGCCTCGAGCTATCTCATCGTCCGGCCGGAGGGGAATGTCCTGGTCGATTCTCCGCGGTTTACGGAGCCCCTGGTCCGGAGGATCGAGGGCCTGGGTGGGGTGCGGTGGATGTTCCTCACGCACCAGGACGACGTGGCGGATCACGCGAATTTCCACGAGCGGTTCGGCTGCGACCGGGTCATGCATGAGGCCGACGCCTCGTTCGAGGTGGAACGCCCCGTGCGAGGAGAGGATCCCGTCGAGCTGGGCGGGGATCTCTGGGTCATCCCCACGCCGGGCCACACGGCGGGGCACCAGGTCCTCCTCCATGCGGGGAAGCATCTTTTCACCGGGGACCACCTCTGGTGGGAGCCCCAGGAGGGGCAGCTCGGGGCCTCCCGGCGGCACTGCTGGTACTCCTGGAGGGAGCAGACCCGGTCCATGGCCAGGCTCCTGGAGTACTCCTTCGAGTGGATCCTCCCGGGCCATGGAGCCCGTCACCACGCGCCGGCCGCGGAGATGCACCGGGCGCTCGAAGCGCTTGTCGGGCGGATGACCTCGCCCCGCGCCGGCCTTACAGCTCCTTGATCCGGAGGTTCCGGAACTCGACGCGGGCCCCGTGGCCGAGGAAGCCGATGTGGCCCGAGGGGTTGTGGAGGCCGGGGTGATTCTTGAGCTTCTTCTCGTCCTTCACGTCGTCGAGGTTGGCGTCGACGATCACGGTCCCGTTCAGGGTCACCCGGACGTGGGGGCCCTTCGCATAGATTTCCTCGGTGTTCCATTCGCCGACGGGTTTCTGGAATCCGCGCTTGCAGGCGAAGACGTCGTAGATCGAGCCGTGGTACTGCTCGGGCCTCAGGCTCTTGTACTCCGGGCCGCTGTCGTCGAGGACCTGGATCTCCATGCCGACGTAGGCCGCGTCTCCCTCGAGCGGTGCGCGGATGCCGATGCCGTTATTGGCGTTCACCGACAGCTTGAAGTCGAACCTCAGGATGAAGTCGGAATACTCCTTCCGGGTGTAGAGGTTCCCGCCGTCCTTGACGGTGCAGTAGACGATCTTGTTCTCCGCGTCGACTTTGTATCCCTCGCCCTGCTTCATGGCGTTGTTCTTGGTCCCGTACACCCAGTCGTTGAGGTCCTTCCCGTTGAAGATGGGGACGAATCCCTCCTCCTCATTGGAGCCAGGGCCCGAGGAGCAGGAGACTCCGGCTCCCAGGAGCGCGGTCAAGGCGGCCAGCATCAATCGCATCGTCTTCCTCCCCGAAAGGCAGATGAACATATCTTGTACGACGCGGGAGGGCCAAAGGTTTTCCTAGCGCACCGGGTCGCCCGGGGAAAGCATCCAGCACTGCGGGTGCCGGGTGAATCCGACGTGCGGATAGTACGCCTCGGCGGCGGGAGCGGCCAGGAGGATCAGTTTCGCGTGGGGTCCGGCCTCGTGCCGGGTGCGCCGGATGAGCTCCTTGCCGATGCCCGAGCGCTGGTGGGAGACCCGGACCGCCAGATCCGAAAGATAGGTCACAAAGCTGAAGTCGGTCAGGGCCCGTGAAATCCCCACCATGAGGTCTCCATCCCAGGCGGTCACGATGAGGTTGGCATGCCGGAGCATCGCGGCCATCCGTTCGCGATCGTCGACCGGCCGGCGCTCGCCCAGCGTCGAGGCCCGGTAGAGCTCGATGGTCCGGTCGAGGTCCAGGTCGCGTCCCGTCCGATAGTGGATCACTCCGCCTCCCTCATCTCACGTGATAGATCCCATCTTCCCGCTCGAGCCGGACGGGCATGCGGTAGAGCTCCGATAGATTGGGGGTGCTGAGGACGGTCTCCTTGGGTCCGTCCTTGAAGACGCGCCCGTCCCGGAGCAGGATCACGCGGGTCACCTCCGGGATCACCTCCTCCAGCGCATGGGTCACCAGGACGAGGCTCGTCCCGCCGCGGACCAGCTTCCGGAGGGTGGCGCGGAACTCGCGCACCGCGCGGAGGTCGAGGCTGGTCGTGGGCTCGTCCAGCACCAGCGTGTCGGGGTCGTGGATGAGGGCCCGGCCGATCAGCATCCGCCGCGCCTCGCCGGCGGACATGGCGGTCATGGGGCGGTCGGCGAGATGCGCCACTTCGAGCCGCTCGAGGACCGTCCAGGCCCGACGTTCCATGGCCGGGGTGACCCGGTGGTTGGCCCAGAGGCCGACCGAGCTGAAGAACCCCGAGACGACCGTCTCCCACCCCGAACACTCCCGCGCGAAGTCGGCCTGGAGGTCGTTCGAGACGATCCCCAGGTGGGAGCGCAGCGAGAAGAGGTCCCAGGCGTCCCGGCCCAGGATGCGCATCCGGTAGGGCCCCTCGTTGGCGACGGGGTAGAGCTCGCGGGTCAGGAGCTTCAGGAGCGAACTCTTGCCCGATCCGTTGGGCCCCAGGATGGCGACGTTTTCGCCCTGCCGGATTCGGAAGGAGACCCCGTGGAGGACCTTCTGGCCGCTCCGGAGGACGACGACGTCCTCGAAGTCCAGAAGCGGAGGGCGCGGGGGCATGGCTAGTCCTCGCGATAGCCCGCAGGGTCGGCCAGGAACCGGGTCGCGCGATCGACGCCCTCCGGGGAGGGGGTGCAGTGGACCCACCAGCGGGATTTCGTGCGGAGGATCAGGCCCGCCCGCTCCAGGTGGGCCACGTGGTGCGAGACCGCGGGCTGCTTCATCGCGGTCTCCTGGCAGATCTGCTCGATGGTCAGGCCCTTTTTCACACGCCGGGCCGCCTTGCAGATCACCTGGTAGACGGTGAGGCGGTTGGGGTTGGAGAGCGCCTTGAACACCCCCGTGATCGCCCGCATCTGTCGCGCCCACCCCCGCCGATGGCCGGCCGGTGCGCCGGCAGAATCATATTACACGATGAAAATATTAAATTCGCAAAGAATGTGACCGCACCGGAGGGGGCGGCGTCACTCGGCGTACATCGCCTGGATCTCGGACTGGTACTTCTTTTCCACCACGCGGCGTCGCACCTTGAGGGTCGGAGTGAGCTCGCCGCCCTCGATCGAGAAGTCCCGCTCCAGGAGGAGGAACTTCTTCACCTGCTCGTGGTGCGCCAGCGTCCGGTTGACCGCTTCGACGGCCGCCTGGATCTCTTCGCGGGTGGCGCCCGGCGCGCCGACGATGAGAGCGGCCGGGAACTTCTGTCGGTCGCCGATCACGATCGCGTTGGCCACGCAGGGCTGGAGCTTGAGCGCGCTCTCGATGGGCTGCGGGGCCACGTATTTTCCGCCCGAGGTCTTCAGGAGATCCTTCTTGCGGTCCGTGATCCGGAGATAGCCCTCCGGGTCGATCTCCCCGATGTCGCCGGTGGCGAACCAGCCGTCTTTCAGGACCTCTGCGGTCTCTTCGGGCTTGTTGTAGTAGCCCTTCATGATGTTGGGGCCTCGTGCGAGGATCTCCCCGTCCGGGGCGATCTTGAGCTCGACCCCCGGGATCGCCTTCCCGACGGTCCCCAGCCGGATGCGGTCCGGGGGGTTGAGGGTCAGGACCGGCGAGGTCTCGGTCAGCCCGTATCCCTCGATGACCGGAAGGTCGATCGAGAAGAAGAACTCGGCAATGTCCCGCGAGAGCGGGCCCCCGCCCGAGACGAAGTACCGGATCCTCCCGCCGACCCGGCGGCCCAGCTTCCGGAAGACCAGAAACCGGGCCAGCCGGTGCCGGAGCCGGAGTCCCAGGGGCGCCCGGTCCCCGCGGCGGCGGTACTCGGCCACCAGCGCCCCGATCCGACGCGCCCATTCGAAGGTGTCCCGCCTGCCGGGGGTCATCTCCTGGACCGATTTGACGATCTTCGAATAGATCTTCTCGTAGAACCGCGGCACGGCGCCCATGAGGGTGGGATGCACTTCCTGGAGATTCTCCCCCACCTTCTCCACGTGCTCCGCGTAGGCGATCGAGCCTCCGGCGTGGAAGACCGCGTAATCCAGGATCCGCTCGAAACTGTGGGAGAGGGGAAGGAAGGAGAGCGCCAGGTCCTTCTCCGACACGTTGAGGACCGTGCAGCTCCCGACGATGTTCGAGACCAGGTTCCGGTGCGAGAGCATCACCCCCTTGGGGACCCCGGTCGTCCCCGAGGTGTAGAGGACCGTGGAGAGGTCATCCGGCTCCGGCTGGGCGGGCTGGATCGGCTTTCCCCGCTTGAGGAATTCCTCGAAGGAATGGGCCCCGGGGGCGCTTTCGAAGCTGATCGCATGGGCGACGCGGCCCTGGACCTTCGCGAGCTGGGAGGCGTCCTCGACGAAGGCCGCCTTGGCGCCGGAGTCCTGAAGGATGAAGGCGACCTGGTCCGGGGGAAGGGTCGAGTAGATGGGAACGTCCACCGCGCCCAGGAGCTGGCAGGCCCAGTCGGCCATGGCCCACTGGGCACGGTTGTACGACAGGATCGCGACCCGGTCCCCCCGGCCCACGCCGAGCGCCGCCAGCGCTCCTGCGCAGGATCGGACGCTCTGGTCGAATTCGCCGGTCGAGATCTGGTGCCAGACTCCCCCGATCTTCTGCAGGAACCGGTCGGCGCGGGGGAACCGCTCGATGCCGTGGTGGTAGACGTCGACGAGCGTCTGGGGCCCCGATGCCATGAGGCTCGGATGTAGCAGAAAGATTTGCGGCGTTCAAGCCTTCGCCATAGGATGAAAATCATGAAGCACGGAAGCTCGTTCCTGGCGCTCGGGGCCCTCCTCGCCGGCTGCTCGGGCGGGGAAGAGAGCCGCATCGTGGAAGTTCCGCCCAACCTCCGCCAGGTGACCCGGGTGGTGCCCGCCGTCACCGAGCGTTATCCGTTTGCCGAGGTCTCGCGCCTCCGGGTCGGCCAGTGGGCCCGGTATGCCGAGGGCGACCGCACCTTCACGCTGGCGGTCGTGGGGAAGGCGGGTGAGGACGTCTGGATCGAACTGATCGAGGAGAGGGAGACCCGGGAGGTGAGCGCGAGGCTCGTCTCCCCCGGCGGGATCGTCCGGAAGGCGCTCTTCCGGGAAATCTCCCCACAGGGGCCCTCGGATGTCGTCGAGCAGAGGATCGACCGGGCGGAGGGGCCCCCCGCGCGCCCGGCCGTCGATGGGTCCCGGGAGGGCGAGCGAGTCACCGTGAAGGTGGGGGGGCGGGACCTGGCCTGCCGCCAGGGGATCAGCTGGTGGACCGGCGAGGCCGACGGCCGGCGCTACAGCGTCAGCCGGCTGTGGAGTCCGGAGGTGCCCCCGGTCTACGAAGGTTCCGAATGGGGGGGGCTGGTCCGGCGGAAGTCCGACCGGGAATCGACCGAGCTCGTGGATTTCGGCACGGACGCGCGTCCCCTGGTCCCGGTCCGCTGAGGGGCCGGGGACTCCTCGAGAACCTGATTCTCCAGCCCCGGCTGGCGTCCAATACCCAGATGGCGGGGAGAACGAGCCCGGTTCCGATCATCACCTCCGCGGTCGTGAGCGCCGCGGTCTTCCTCTGGGTTTTCATCGCGGTCGAAGGACGCCGCTCCCCGGCCGTACGGCCCCCCCGGACGGATCCACCGATCCCGTTCGTCGACTACCACGCCGATGTGGCGCATGACGAGGATCTCCTTTCCCGGTCGACCGCCGCGGCGCTCCGGTGGATCGAGCGCCACCAGGACGCCGACGGCTCCTGGAGCGCCTCCTCGTACACCCAGGAGTGCGTCGAAAAGGTGTGCCCCGGCCGGGGAGGGGAGGGGAACGACGTGGGTCTGACGGCGCTCGTGGTCGTTTCGATCCTGGAGTCGGGCCAGCCCAGGACCTACGAGGACTCGATCCGGCGGGCGCTGGCCTGGCTCTCCGCCCGCCAGGACGAGCTGGGCACCTTTGGCCCCCGGTCCCCGAAGGCGGGATACGCTCAGGCGCTGGCGACCCTCGCATTCGCCCGTGCAGTGGGCATCCTGGGGGACGACTCCTTCCGGCCGGCGGCCCAGCGGGGAGCCAGGGCCCTGGAGATGGCCCGGAATCCCGGCTTCGGCTGGCGGTACGGGCCGCGGGACGGCCAGAACGATTCCAGCGTCACCGAGTGGGCGGGAGCGGCGCTTCTCGCGGCGGCGGCGCCGGGGGTGGGCCTCCCGGTCGATCCCGCCGCGATGGACGGGATCCGCCGCTGGCTCTCCGAGGTGACGGGCGACCGGGGTGAGGTCTGGTACATGCGGCGGGAGATTTCGAGTTCCAGCGTCCGGGGCCTGGGCGACCGGTTCGAGCAAAGCGAGGGCCTCTCGGCCGGGGCACTGTGGCTGCGGCTGGAGATGGGGGAGGACCGGCGGCGTCCGGAACTGGCGCTTCTGGCGAAGCGCCTCGTATGGAACCTGCCGGTCTGGACCCCGGAGGGCGCAAGCGTCGACTACCACGCCTGGTTCTGGGGCACCCGCGCGCTGGAGGCGTGGGGCGACCGGGAGCTTTGGGGCATCTGGAGCACGCGGGTGCTCAAGGTGGTCGCGCTTCACCAGCGCCGCTACAACGAGGGCTGCCTCTGGGGCAGCTGGGATCCGGTGGACCGATGGGCCTTCGAAGGCGGGCGGGTGTACGCGACCTCCATGAACCTTCTGACGCTGGGCGTCCTGGAACGCGGGCGGACTCGGGACCGCGAAGGGAAACGCTAGGCCCGGCAACCCCTGCGCGAGCTCACCGGCAGCGGCAACCCGCGCCCTCCAGCCAATGGAGCTTCCAGGTCTTCCCCTCCCGGTAGAAACAGTACCGGTGGTCCTTCATCCGGAGCACCCAGTGACCGGGGGTGGAGGGACACGGGGTGACCTCGATGGCGTCGGCGTCCGGGGGCAGGGTGTAGGTGGCGAGGAACTCATCGGCGGAGACCTCACGGCCGTCCATGACGAGCCTCGGGGCCAGGAGCCGGCGGGCCTGGTCCCGGGGGCCGCGGAGGAACGCGGTGTGGATCTGGGTGAAGGAGCCGGCGACGGCGTTCTCCGGCCGGCTCCAGTAGATCGACGCGAAGAGTCCCGCTCCGGTGCCGACGGCGAAGATGGCGACGATGACGATCTTCCCGGCGAGGGCGCCGGAACGGGGGGCGGGGGGGGACGTCGGATCGCTCATCGGGGGGCGGGCTAGCCCTCGACGACGGGCTCCTGGGCCGGCGGCTCCTCCTCGGCGACGGTGCGGCCGGTCACGATCGTGATGTCGTCGTGCTGCGTGGCGTCGCCCTGGTGCTCTTCGACCTCGTTGACGAGGAGGGAGAGGAACTCGCTGGAGCTCTTGTCGGCAAGCTGTTTGGTGCGGAGGTAGAACTTGTTCTGGCCGTATTGCTCATGCTGGGCGTTCATCGATTCGATGACGCCGTCGGTGTAAAGGACGAAGCGGTCGCCCTTGAACAGCTGGATCTTCTGCTCCTTGAGCGTCTTCTCGAAGAGCGGGCCCTTGTCGATGCCGAGCGCCAGGCCGTTCGGATTGACCAGGTGGCACGTATTGGATGCCTTCCTCCAGAGGACCATGGGGTTGTGTCCCGCCGAGACGCAGGAGAGGATCCCCTTCTGGAGCGCCAGGATCATATAGAAGACCGTGACGAACATCCCGCGCTTGATGTCGTTGTAGAGCACGCGGTTCACGCGGATGAGGGTCTCGGCGGGAGAGAGCGTCCGGACCGCCTCGCTCTTCACGAGCGCGCGGGTTTCGGTCATCACGATCGAGCCGGGAATGCCCTTGCCGGAGACGTCGGCCACCAGGATCCCCAGGTGGTCGGCGTCGATCTCAATGAAGTCGTAGTAGTCGCCGCCCACCTCGCGCGATGGGCGGTAGTAGGCGCTGACGTCGTAGCCTGGAATCTGGGGCACCTTCCGGGGGAGCAGGTTGGCCTGGAGCTCTTCGGCGATCGCCAGCTCGTGGGCCATCATCTGCCGCTCGACCTCGGACAGGTCCTCGTCGAAATTCTTGTGCTTCAGGAGTCCCATCCGCTGCCGGAGCGCCAGCTTCTTCTGGGCCTTGAGCCGGAGGAGGGAGACCGACGATACCGAGGAGGGGCCCACGCTCGGCATCGGGGCCGGCGTGTGGGTCGATTTGGAATCATGCTTGTGAAATGGGCGCTTGACCGGCCGGTTGCGCGGGGGAAGCGGCATAGATCGAAGGCGATTATAGGGGCCTCTGGCGGAGGGGGTCAATCACAAATTGCACGAGGGGCTCCCAGCGGCCCGCCCGGCGGATTCCGCGGGCGATCCGGGGTCACAGGAATTTTTGGGGCGCGGCGGGTGTTAGAATTCCGTGTCCGGCGGATCGCCCGTGGAGTTCGAGGAGTTGGTCCGTCCGCACGTGGATGCGCTCTACCGCACCGCCCTCCGGATGACCGGAGAGGGGGCATCGGCGGAGGACCTCGTGCAGGATTGCTTCCTGAAGGCCTGGAAGAACCTCGACCGGTTCGAGCGGGGGACCAACTTCAAGGCGTGGATCTTCACGATCCTGACGAACTCCTACATTAACGACTACCGCCGGAGGTCGCGGGCGCCGGCGATGGTGACGGACTTCGCGGAGTCCGAGCCCGCGGCGGGCCTGGAGGTGCCGCCTCTGACGGCCCAGGACGTGGGGCGGCTGGGGGAGCGCCTGGGGGACCGGGCGAAGAAGGCGCTCGAGAAGGTGCCGGGCGAGTTCCGGATCGTATTCCTGCTCTCGACGATCGAGGAGATGAGCTACCGGGACATCGCGGCGATGCTGGGGATCCCGATCGGCACGGTGATGAGCCGCCTGTTCCGGGCCCGGCGGATGCTGCGGGAAGAGCTGGCGGATTTTGCGCGGCAGGAAGGGATCCTGCGCGGGGGGCTGGGTTGATGAAGTGCCACGAAGCCAAGCGGCAGCTGGATCTGTTCATGGACGGAGAGCTCTCCGTCGCCGACAACATGAAGGTGCTGGAGCACCTGAACCTCTGCCGCCCCTGTTCCGGCGTGTATGAGGGGGAGAAGGCGCTGCGGGAGGCGCTCCGGTCGCAGCTGGGGACGGAACAGGCGCCTCCCTCGGTCGGGGCGGCGCTCTCGCGGGTCGCGTCCCCCGCCCCGGTCCTCGAGCTTCCGCGCCGCCGCTGGGGCGCGATCGCCGCGGCGGTGTTCTTCCTCACCCTCGCGGCGGCGATGCTCTTCAGTCCGGGGGCCGAGGGGACCCGGGCGCTCGCGTCGGAGGTGACCGCGACGCATGACGAGGTCCGCCTGGGATTCTGCGGCCAGTCGGGCCCCGACCGCCTCTGCGTCTGCACCCACTGCTGCTCGGAAGCCGACCGGCCGATCGAGAAGTTCTTCCGGAAGCACGTCTCCTACGACGTGTGCGAGCACGACCTGGGGCGCCTGGGCTACACGTCCCATGGGGCGACCGTCCTGGAGCACCGGGGCTCCCCCGTCTGCTGGACGATCCTTCAGGACGCGAAGGGGCACGCGATCACGCACGCCCTCCTGGTCACGCCCCTGGCCTTGGGCGAGAGGCCGCTGGTCCTCCGCTCGGGCCCGCGGCCGGTGGCGATGGTCCCGACGCCGGGACGTCCGGGCTTCACCTGCGTCTTCATCTTCGACGATGCGGGCGAGCTCGACCGGTTCCTGGACCTGATGAGGTAGGAGTCCCCCCAGCCCGGGCTCCGGGGCAGCCGGGGTCGAGCCCCGGAAAGAAAAAAGGCCCCGGGTTGCCCCGGGGCCCTTACGATCTTCGCGGGCTCGATGTTTAGGGGTCGTCGGGGGTCACCACCTCGTGCTCGACCCGGCGGAACTTCGCGAGCTCCAGGCGCTGCTGGTTGGTCAGGACCGCGTTCCCCAGCGCTTCACCCGAGGTGAACTCGATGTCGTAGTCCCCGTCCTTGGTGTTCTTCATGAGGACGTCGAAGACCTCCTTGGACGGCGTGATGCCGGTCTTCTTGAAGACCTGCGAGAGCGCCTTCGCGCAGGCGAGGCGGACCCCCTTCTGTCGGGTCGCCTTCTCGGCGTCCGCCTCCTTCTCGCCCAGGACCTTCGTCAGGACGTCGATCGCCCGCTGGTCGCCGAAATGACCCAGCGCCTGGGCCGCTGGGATCCGGATGAAGTCCTCGCGCACCAGGTTCACGTTGTCGACCTGGCTCCCGCCGATGGTCGTCACGAGCGCGGCGACCGCGTCCCGGAACGGGTAGAGGGTGTTCGTGGGATCGATCTTCGCGAAAGTCTCGGCCGCGTTCTTGGCGATCTCGTCGGCCCTCTCCTTGGAGTCCTTGCGGGCCTCCTCGGTGTCGAAGGCCTTCTCGAAGAGCGCCTTGAGATCCAGCTTGTGGACATCCTTGCCGACCGCGGCCAGGGCCGTGCCCTTCTCGACGAACTCCTTCTTGGCGAGGTCGACTTCGCCCTGGCTGTCGCCCAGGATGATCTTGGGGATGTTCTTGGTGCGGACGTCGTCCCGGAGCGTGTCGAAGACCGTCTCGTTCACGCCCTTCTTGGTGTCGACCTCCTTGAAGTAGACCTGCCCGCAGATCTTCCTCTGGACGATGATGATGTCCTGGGTGGGGAACTGCTTGGCCTTCACGATGCCCTCGGAGCCCGAGGTCACCATGACGGGGAAGACGTTGACGGCCGCGAGCGTCTTCCGGAAGCCGTTGATGAAGTTCCGGTCATTGTCG
>Ga0187778_10002995_pt1 | contig 11408 bp, 7 predicted proteins | sample 1015_Q2_SP5_20_M_FD_132418 | JGI IMG/M metagenome (GOLD analysis project Ga0187778, IMG submission 132418) | Tropical peat soil microbial communities from peatlands in Department of Meta, Colombia - 1015_Q2_SP5_20_MG | ecosystem: Environmental > Terrestrial > Soil > Wetlands > Peat | place...
GTACCTGAGGAAAAAGGTGGAGAAGCTCCAGAAGCTCGACGTGGAGAACTTGCTCATCGCAGTGGATAGAAGCCTCAACTGCGCGAAGTTCGAAAACGTGAAGGGGCAGCTCATATTCTACGATAAGAAAGTGCCCCTCAAGCCGATCGTCGACTATCTCAGGAAAATGGAGGAGAAGACGATCGCACGTCAGGCCAGCACCATCGATCCAGCGAAGTTCAAACTTGAGGGAGACATCATCGACGTGAGTCGGCTTGCGGAGCAGCAGTGCGTATCCAGCGATGCCATCGTGCGGTGGCTTACAGCCAATCCCGTAGCCCGGTACCAGCTCATCGGTTCGGTACTCGCTAGCGCGCAAAGACTCGCGAAAATCGACGAAGCGGTGATGGCTCTCAACGGCGGCACGCTTTCTGACGCGCTAGCCGCCATAGCGAAACAAGGAATGCCCTCGCCCGAAAAGGTCCTCGACGCGCTCGGCTATGCAGTTGAGTGGCGAGGACTCGATCCTGACGCCGCCACCATTCGAAAAAAGAAGCGTCCGTGAGAGCTGACCACGCCGCGATCCATTGGTAAGGTAACGCGCGGCTTTGATGCGCGCTTACATGCGACACTTCGTGTCAAGACATCGTGCCTTGATCTTTAGCTGTAGCCGAGGGAGTCCGCACGCGCATCGTCCTATGATCGTCGCATTCGGAGGCAACAGAAACGCGGTCTTGCATCCCTCATAATACCGTTCACATCCCGCAATGAGGCCTTTTCTGCGCACGACAATGAGAGGGCCCCCGCACTTCGGGCAGGTGAAATCGCTCGCAGCAAACTGTCTCCCGATGACCTCGTCCATATTTTCGCACTGACGATCGACGCAGACATCAACGCCGAAAAGCTTCAGCTTGAACTTTGGTAAGCCACAACTGCACGGGTTCTGCGCGAGTTCCACGCCATTAGGAAGCTTATAGACGACGCCGCAATCGCACGTGATTACGTTTTCAATGCGACGCAGCGAGCCGCCACAGCACTTACAACGACCTATGGACAGAGCGGGTTCGCGCGTCGCGTTTGAATCTACGAGTCCTGTGCGTGTGGCGGATGTCGCGCCGTGGGGCAGCGGCGGCGTACGCGTACGGTCGGGTCGAGCCGCCATTGGGACTTCCGAGAGAACCGAGGGAGTGGCCGAGGTCGCCCCCTCTTTGCCGCCGTGTAATCGTTCGGGCTCAGCACTCGCGCTTGTTGTGGCCTCGACGACGTCGTCCGGGAGCCCGGTGATAACGATCTCTCTCTCGATGATCTGTGGAGCCGCTACCCAGTCCAAATGATCGATCCTCACTTGATAGGTCACTCGCAGGTTTCGAGAGCCGTACACGCCTATTGGGATTGATTTGGCGTACCCCTTGGCGGCGTAAAACGTATCTCGAAGCATCCTCACTCCGTTAGCCGAAACGGTCACGCACACACGCCCGCCTCCCCTGGCGTTTCTGACACTGGCGTGACACAGCACACTTTGCCCGAATGCGATGGATTCGGGCAACCGCATATCGATCGTGATGTCGGGAACTTGTGCGATAGACTGCGTCACCCTCGTCCCGGCGGTAAGGTGTGGCACCATCTTCGGCGTAATGTCAGAAGGCGATCTGACGCCACGAGCGTGCAGCTGGGTGGCCTGCTTGATGCCCACGCCGTCAAGCTGAAGCAGCGGACAAAGCCCCTCAGGCGCTCCGTATTCAAGTCGCAAACCGAGAATACGGGCCCTTAGAACAGTTTCCGGCGCGTTAAAGCGAAGCAAGAACGCTTGGAGCGCTGATAAGAGACGAAGTGCATTTTGGCGGATAAGCCACGCGTCGCCGCGGAGGGCCTCTGGAACCTCTCCACGTTCGATGTATGTGCTCAAAATCGCATACACCTTGGCTACGGGACCCTTATGTCGCGACTGCGCACGTTTGATTGTCGAGAGCTCATTTCGCCTCACTACAACGTCCGTGAACTCCTCTGCCGCTGCGACGGCGTCGAGCAGCTCATCGTCCGTCGCGCCCTCTCTCAGGTGCTGAAAGGTGCGCGCCGTACCAAGACGAAGATAATACTTGGAGGCAAGCGTGCCCAGATCGGTGGGAGACAAGCCATCGGGTGTTTCGGCCACAAAGCCTTCTTGAATGAGAGATCGTAGGCGATCTTCAAGCAACGCGCTTGATTCCGGATATTGTACGTAGTAAAAGGTCCCACCAAGCCACACTTGCGCATCTTCGCGGTTCTTGATAGTCCCCATGCTGATTTCTGCGTTCATGTGCTCGTCAAGCGACGCGCGCAGCTGCGAGCGAATAGGCTGTCCTTCGCGCAAGATCCGTTCGAACTCTCGAACACGTTCACGCGGGGCGATGACCCATCCAAAGCCCTGCTCGTCGTACTGTGGCCTCCCAGCTCGGCCGAGCATTTGAAGGAGATCCAAAGAGCTTATGTCCTCTTCGGTCGGGGTTGCGATGTCACGGATAACGACAACGCGCGCCGGAAGGTTCACGCCCCACGCGAGCGTCGACGTAGAAACGAGGATCTTGATATGCCCCTCCTTAAACGCTTCTTCAACGAGGTCCCTGTCCTCCTTAGGAAGGCCCGCGTGGTGAAAACCGATACCGCTCCGCACCGCTTCACTGAGTGATCTGTTTTTTATCCGTGATGCCAGGCGCTCCGATTCTGCCGTGGTAAGGGTCCTGCCTTTCGCGCTAAAGATTTCGGTCAGCTTCGATGCCGCCTGACTCGTATCGGCGCGCGTTGCGACAAAAATTAGCGCCTGACCGCTGGCGAGGTGTGGTTCGATAAGTGAAATGGCTTTGTAAAGTCTGATGTACTTGTCGACGAACTTGTTCTTGCCCGGATTATAGCCGAAAACACCGGCTTTGAGTAGCACTGGCCGGAACGACTCGTCAAAGGCAAACGTTCTCTCCTCCCTTGCGCCAATCCATCGCGCTACCTCATCGATGTTCGGCATGGTAGCGCTTAGAGCAACGATCCGAACGTGGTTCTTAGTGATACGTTTCATGCGGGTGATCAGCGCCTCGAGCACGCCGCCACGTCCGTCGGAGTCGAGCAGGTGTACCTCGTCAATGACAATCACCGACACCGTTTTGACGAACGTATGCGTCGTGCTATGTTTTCTGCTGGCAGAATCCCACTTTTCTGGAGTGGATATGATGACGTGCGCATCGCGCGCCTTTATCGGCTCCAGCTCTCTCTCCCCCGAGACGACGTAGACGCTGAACCCCATTGGTGCGAACAGCGTTTGCCAGTCCGCCTCTTTTTCGTTGGTGAGCGCCCTTAGCGGGGCGAGGTAGAGAATCTTTCCGTTGCGTGGTTTGGAGAGCTCGCGAACCATCGCGAGCTCAGCGAGAACCGTCTTTCCCGATGCAGTCGGCGCAGCGACGACCACGTCATCATCCGATTCGAGCAGACTCGGCAGTACGCGCGATTGCATTTCATTAAAAAACGTAAACGGAAAAAGATCTGCGAAAGGATTGCTAACTGAATCTGCAACCGAAAGCATTCGTTGAGTCACCCGGTGACAATAAGATTTGCAGCAGGCTGCTATTTGAAGGTATGTATTACGGGGAAAAAGTAATATCTCGTTATCAGCATGGGATCAGTACCGTGAACCCGCGGCCCGATGATGGTACGCATAAAAGGCGACAAAATCGTGCTCCCGAAGGGATCACTCGATCAGCAGGAGTACGGCTATTACGGCAGGTTAAAGGGGGATACCTTCGAGCTATCGCTAGTCGAGGCGGCGTTCCTCATAGAACGAGAACGACTCGACATCGGCACTTCGCTCAAGGAGTTCTTCAAGAAAGCGTCAAATATGCAACCGTATTTCGACCTCAAGTACGAAGTGTACAAAGACCTTCGTGAAAGAGGATACTACGTTCAGCCGAGCGTGACCGACTTTCGATTGTACCCGCGTGGTGCCAGGCCAGGCGACGTGCCGGCATCCATGTACGTTTATGTGTTGTCAGAACGCATTCCTATCCCTTTCAGCGATATCGTGGACAAGGTGAACGTTGCCCAAAACGTGCGGAAGAAGATGCTTCTTGCCGTCGTTGATGGCGAGAGTGATCTGACCTTTTATGAGGCCAAGAGCGCGACCATGCAGGGCAAAATGCCGGCCTTTGAGTCCGACCTTTGTGAAGCTGACGCGACTTTTCTTGAGGATCGAGTAGTGATATGGAGTGAGCCTCACGCGTCGGAGCTCTATCGTACAGGCTTTTACGGGAAGCTCATCGACGAAAAGAGGCTCCAGCTCTCGCTTCTCGAGTGTGCGTATCTCATGGCTCGTGGCTTGCCGGTGCAGGACGGGGCCACAAACAAACGCTTCACCATGGAACACTTTACGAATCGCGCACGGGCTATTGAGCCAGGGTTTATGCTAAAGCTTGGGGTATACACCGACCTGCGTAATCGAGGATTTGTTGTGAAGACCGGATTTAAGTTTGGAAGCCATTTTAGAGCTTATGAAGAAGTCCGTGATGTGAGCAGGATCCCTCATTCAAAATATCTTGTCCATGCTTTGCCGGAAGATTACGTTGTCACACTACCGGAGATGTCGCGTGCCATACGCCTCGCGCACGGCGTGCGGAAACGGATGGTTTTTGCTTACTGCGAGGAAAATAGCCTTGAATACCTTGATATCGGAAGAGCAAAGCCGTAACGCGTGCGTGGTTCCTCGCTCATCTTGCCGAAAAGCGACTGGCTTGACCGATTTACAACGTATCCGCGATAATTTGCGGGAAGTGCTATGCGCTGTCTTTATTACTGTTCGTGACTATCACTAGCCGATATAGCTTCAGAGAAGTGAGGAACAACGCTATGCCAAGCGATAATTTTACCGTTACACCGTGGGAGGTCGAAGGACACGTCGATTACAACAAGTTGATCACGCTCTTTGGCACGCAGCCGATTGATAACGCTATCTTACGGCGGTTCAAGAAGCTCACGGGATCGGTGCCACTGATGTTGCGAAGGGGGATCTTCTTCTCCCAGAGGGATCTCGGTTGGATACTTGATCGCTACGAGGCGGGTGAGAAGTTTGCCTTGTACACCGGGCGAGGCCCCTCAGGGCAGACGCATCTGGGGCACCTCATGCCTTGGATCTTTACCAAGTACTTGCAGGATGCGTTTGACGCCGACCTATACTTCCAGATGACCGACGATGAGAAGTTCCTCCAAAAAGACGCCTTAAGCGCAAGCGACACGCGCGATTTTTCGTATGACAACGCCCTCGATCTCATAGCTCTTGGCTTTGATCCGAAAAAGACACGCATTTTTCTCGATACGGAGTATGCACACATCCTGTATCCTATCGCGCTGGAAGTCGCGAAGCGCGTAACATTTTCGGCCGCTCGTGCTGTTTTTGGGTTTGACGCCAGTGCCAACATCGGCATGATATTCTTTACGAGCATGCAATCGGCGCCCGCATTTCTACCCTCCATTTTCGCTGGCCGAAACGTTCCTGTGCTCATTCCGTGTGCCATCGATCAAGACCCTCACTTTCGCATCACGCGCGATGTCGCGCCTAAAATAGGCTACTACAAGCCCGCCCTTATCCACAGTCGTTTCTTCCCGAGTCTCTTAGGCCTCGACAAGATGTCCGCTTCGCTTCCTGAAACGAGCATTTTTACCACTGACAGCCCAGGAGAGGCGCGCGCGAAAATTACTAATGCCTTCACCGGAGGACGTGCGACAGTGCTGGAACAGAAGGAATCGGGTGGGATACCTGACATTTGCACCGTGTATCAGTACTCATTCTACCTCTTTGAGCAGAATGATCGCCGCGCGCGCGAGCTTCGAGAGGAATGCCTGGCGGGAGAACGTGTCTGTGGCACGTGCAAAAGAGAGCTCGCTGACAAAGTCGTATCGTTCTTGGAGCACCATCAAGCGGAGCGGGAAAAAGCCCGAGATCGGATAGAAGACTTCATTGTCCGAGATTGTCAGGAGTGACGTAATAAGCCTCGCGCACCACCCCTTTCTTGTGCCTCCAGCTCGGAAGGAAGCTTGCCACTCGCAACAAGAACTGATGCTCGGTGTTCATTAAGCGCGGGAAGCCCGGGGCGCGTGACGTGCGTACCGTTATCTCTCGCGCAAGCGGCAAAAAACGCAGAGCCACGCTTTGAACGCTCTTTATGAATAGGGGTCGATGATCAGTTCACGGTCATGTCGCTTCTTGTGAAAAGGACCATTCACTGTTTGGTGTTCCGATCGTCAAGCCCACTAAGGACGTCTGGCGTCCATCGGCCATTCTCCCATTTGCCCTGATCAAGTTTAGTGATATCATCACAGATAGCAATGGCCATAGGCTCGCCAATCTGGTCCGTAAGGTACACACGAGCATCGGATAGCCCTCGCTTTATGATAATGCGCCTCGCGAGGTCTCGAGCATCCAGCGTGGCCACGTGGTGCTTTTCCAGCACTTTCGCTATCGTTGATGCCGTGACATATGGTAAATAACTCATCGATATACCACGCACCTTGATGAGACGCGGTGCTCCCACATATACCTTTGTGACGACCAGTGGTCTTAGGTCATCATTAGTCGTTGAACTGTAGTGGAGCTACTACAATTGGGCGTCTCGAAGTTTTTTGAACCCTCCCACAAACGCCGCGGTTCTAATACGCGTTGTACCGTCCTGACTTATCGAACGCCGCGATGATATTGTGACGGAGTGCCGCCTGTGCCTGTTAGCGACCTTCTCGCCCGCTCTTCATCACGCTTCGGTACATCGCTTTCGCGCGATTACTTTCAGTCGCGTGAATGACTATTGGCGCCGGATATCCGCGAGGTGGCTCAGTCCCGGCGCCGAGCGAATGGATACGCTCGGTAGGGATAGCCCGTAACTCGGGGACCCACTTCTTGACGTACCTGCAATCAGGATCGTACCGTTTTTGCTGTAGCCACGGATTGAAAATACGAAAATACGGCTGTGCATCGCATCCAGTTGAAGCGCACCACTGCCAATTTCCGTTGTTTACAGCGGGATCGTAATCAACAAGTTTTTGAGCGAAGTAACGCTCACCCCAACGCCAATCCATATGCAGATCCTTTGTAAGGAAGCAAGCGACGATCATCCGCACACGATTGTGCATGAATCCTGTCGCGTTTAGCTGTCGCATTCCCGCATCAACGATGGGAAAACCGGTTAGCCCTCTACACCACGCACTAAATAGCTTGGAATCCGTATTCCATGCCAAGGAATCGAAGTGACGATGAAACGCGTGGCCGAAGACGTGGGGAAAAAAGTATGCGACGTAGCTGTAAAAGTCGCGCCAGAACAGCTCAACGATGAGCCGATGTTGGACTCCTAGCTGGTCTGCCATCGCATGGTACACCTCCCGAATCGAGCACGTGCCGAACTTGTTATGCGCCGAGAGCCCGGTTGTTGCGTTAGCTGGGTAATCCCGCTCCCTCTCATAGTTCGCAAACCGGCGTACATTGGCGAGAATCGTTAGGGCATTCGTCCTGCCTCCGCGTTCACGTAGTGCCTCGTTGCGTTGATACGATATGCGTTCGAGAGGCTGGCTGCGCTCAGTTGACACAAGTCGCTGAGAGAAGTTGCTTTGCGTCACGGTATTCACCGGCCTTATGGGAATCTGGCGCGCTCTTCTGAGAAAGTGAGAGAAGACGACATAGGGCGTCCCATCGCCTTTCACGATCTCGTTCGGTTCGTGCAACAGAATATCAGGGCAACAGCGAAAAATAGCGTTGTGCTTCGTGCAGGCCGCTCGAATTGCAGCGTCACGCATTCTGCTGAAGGGCGTATAATCTTTGTTTACGAAAACAGCTTCAAAGCCGTACTCGTCAATGAGACGATCAATGATCTCCTCCGCGTAGCCTTGGAAAACGAACAAGAATCCCCGTGCTGCGTTGAACTGCCGTGCCAGATCGTGAAGCGACTCAACCATGAAGCCGAATGCGTTGGCACTAAAATACGGATTTTGGGAACTCTGCCTTGGATCGAAGACAAAACAGGGGATTACTGCCGAGGAAGAACGACATGCTTCGATAAGCCCGGTGTTATCGCGAATCCGCAAGTCTCTTCGGAATATAAAGAGCGATCGTTTATACTTCATGGCCACCGCTTGGTTTTGCAGCTTTGAAATCGTGCAACGGAGCACCTATTCTTACTTTTTCGAGAACTGATTTATAAGACCACTATCGATCGATACTTTACGATAGGTATAGCGTTCCTTGATGGTTAACGATAAATAATAATCGCGTATAGGGTAGTAACAAATAGGCGTCGTTTTACGTGGTTTGACTTCAACGATTCGCATGGAACGGTTATCTAATAACGATTGGCTAGTTTTACAAGCTCTCAAACGCTCACATCGAGCGAAGCCGGAAGTGCTGTCAAAGGCGACTGGACTAAAAATTGAAGCAGTGCTGCAATCGGCGTATCTGCTCCAGACATACGGATTTGCTCGAGTGGAAGAAATCGCCGACACTGAGTATGAACTTACGAATGAAGGCGAAAGCTACGCGGAAAAAGGACTTCCAGAAAGACAGGTGCACGATTACTTGTTGATAAATGGGCCAACTCGCGTCGCCGATCTCAAGGATCTTTTTCCTGCCGTCTCCATTGCGATCGGATGGCTTCGACGCAGGAATTGGGCATTTTTGGAGAAAAGCGATGGAGATTCGGTGCTACTCCCCCGGAGTGCAGATGAGGCTCCCGAAGAGCGTGTACTCCGGCAGGTGCAGTACAAACTCCTCTTTACAAAGGCAGACGTTTCGGTTGAATCGCATGAAGCACGGGAAGCGCTGCAAGAGCTTGCCAAGCGTAACCTCATAAGAGCGCGGGATACCATCTCACGAGAGATCGTGTTGACGAGCTCAGGCGAAGAAATATCGCTGCCCGAACGAAGTTCAGTCGATCGTGGTATCACCCTTCTTACGTCAGAGCTGATACGGACCGGGACTTGGCGAGGACGACTGAAGCCGTACGATGTGCGAGCGGGAGCCACTCCGCTTTACCCTGGAAAAGCACACCCACTGAGACGTCTAATAGATGAAATGCGTGACATCTTCATCTCAATGGGATTCACCGAGTTCAAGGGCCCCATCGTCGAAAGTGAGTTCCATAATTTTGACGTTCTTTTCGTCCCGCAAGATCATCCGGCACGTGATGAACAGGATACGTTCTATTTGAGCCGACCTGCCGCCCTTGAACTGCCAACGGATCTGGCAAAGCGAGTAGCAGAGGCGCATGTCTTCGGCTGTCAAGGATCCTTAGGCTGGGGCGGTGAATTTGATCTTGATCGCTCCCGTAGAGCAGTATTGCGAACTCATACCACCGGATCCGCATTTCGCTACCTAGTGCGCCACCCCGAGCCTCCGGCGATGATCTTCGGCATAGATCGGGTCTTTCGACGAGAAAGCATGGATTCGACGCACCTGCCGCAATTTCATCAGTGTGAAGGCACAATTCACGGTGAAGATCTCAGCTTAACCGATCTGATCGGAGTGCTCAGAACCGTTTTTCAGCGACTTGGATTTCGTCGGGTTCGGTTCAGGCCGGGTTATTTTCCCTTCACAGAACCAAGCCTTGAAGGCGATATTTTCGTCGATGGAAGCTGGATGGAACTGGTCGGTGCGGGCGTCTTTAGGCCCGAGGTAACTCAACCACTTGGCCTCAAGAGCGTCTTGGGATTTAGCATTGGCATCGAAAGAATCGCTATGTTGAAAATGGGACTGAAGGACATCAGAAAGCTTTACATGAGCGATATTGACTGGTTGCGCGCTACGCCGAGCGGCATTCTCTGAGGTGTCCGATGCCAGTAGTAACGTTGAACCGCTCAGAGCTTGAGGAGGTGGTCGGCAAGGACGCTGCCACCATCGTCGAGGTGCTTCCGCTCCTCGGCGCCGACGTCGCGTGCGTCAACGAGGAGATAGAAGTCGAGTTCTTTCCCAACAGGCCCGATTTGTTTAGCGTTGAGGGAGCTGCCCGCGCAGTCAAGGGCATCCTCGAGATCGAGACAGGAATGCCGCGCTATCAAGCGACGCGCTCAGACATTACCATAGAAGTCGATCCCTCAGTCAACGCCGTGCGTCCGTACGTCGTCTGTGCAGCTGTACGAGGAATCACGATGAACGAAAGGACGATTAAGTCACTGATCGATTTGCAAGAGGACTTACACTGGGGTATCGGTCGAGACCGGAGAAAGGCGTCTATAGGAATCCACGACCTCTCACGGGTACGTCCGCCGTTCAAATACACCGTGGGGGACACCCCCTTCGTGCCGCTCGAATTCTCGGAACCTATGGCGCCAGTAGAGATCCTTCGCGTCCACCCGAAGGGCAGAGAGTATGCCCATCTCGTCGGCAATCACTACCCTCTCATTCTAGATGCCGAAGATCGTGTGCTTTCATTCCCTCCCATCGTAAATGGTGAGCTCACACGGGTCACTGAGGAGACGAAAGACCTGTTCATCGAAGTGACAGGCCTCGACATGAAGGCTATACAAGATTGCCTCCACATCCTCGTTGCGGCGCTTCACGATAGAGGCTCGGCAATTGAAACGGTGGAAGTTGTTTATCGTCACAACGGCCAATCGCTTACGACGCCTAACGTAGCGGGTTCGACCTATACTGTCAACAAAGATGATGTCGCGCAACGTATCGGTGCGGATCTCACCGAAGAGGCAATTCTTGACTCGTTGCGAAAAGTACGGATGGATGCGTATGCAAAAGGACCCGTCTTGACCGTTACTGTACCGTGCTATCGGACTGACATAATGCACTCTGTCGATATTATTGAAGACATCGCGATCGGTTATGGGTACGATCGGCTCCCATATTCGTACCCTAAACTTGGTACGGTTGGTAAGAGGCTTGAAGAAGAACAACGAGCAACTCTGGCAAGAAACGTGTTGCAGGGCTTAGGCTTCCTTGAGGTGATTACGCTCATGCTGGCGTCTGATTCACACGAAGCGGTAATTATCGAAAACCCCATCTTGGAAGAACACGTTAGCCTAAGAACAAGCCTCTTGCCAGGCTTGATAGACACGCTGGCCCTAAACCAGCATAGAGATTATCCGCAGAAGGTGTACGAGGTGGGAGACGTGGTGCGCCTTGTCACAGACGCCGGTGCGGAGACACATACCTTGTGTTCGGGCGTAATCGCCTCGACTGAGACCAATTTTACTGAGGCCAAGATGGTTGTAACTACGCTTTTGAGAGAATTGAGGCTTGATGCTGAAGTTGTCGAGTCGGATCATCCGTTGTTCATTGAGGGCAGGCGCGCAACGATTCTCACACAAGGACGAGCCATCGGCATATTTGGTGAAATCGATCCGGATGTGCTCGTTGAGCATAAACTCGTTTATCCGGTCGCGGCTTTTGAGCTTCGTATTTAGGCACAACCGTGATGCGAAGCAAA
>Ga0187778_10002996_pt1 | contig 11408 bp, 13 predicted proteins | sample 1015_Q2_SP5_20_M_FD_132418 | JGI IMG/M metagenome (GOLD analysis project Ga0187778, IMG submission 132418) | Tropical peat soil microbial communities from peatlands in Department of Meta, Colombia - 1015_Q2_SP5_20_MG | ecosystem: Environmental > Terrestrial > Soil > Wetlands > Peat | place...
CGCGCTTCGGGTCGCACGCTGCCAGCGCAATGAGCGCCATCAACAGTGCGGCGATGCCAATGTACGCGTGCGCGAGCCTCATCCGCACCTCACCGCACGGGCCGCAGCGCGCGTTCCATCACACTGAGCGCGGCATCGGCGCCCAGGGCGAGAATCGCGGCAGGGATCGCTCCCGCGAGAATCAGTTGGTTGTTCACCATCGCGAGGCCGCGAAAAATGAATTCGCCAAGCCCGCCCGCGCCCACGGCCGCCGCGATCGTCGCGATTCCAATGGTCAACACGGTGGCTACGCGCACGCCCGCCAGAATCGTCGAAATTGAAAGGGGTAATTCGACTTGAAACAGAATTTGCCGGGAAGTCATTCCCATGCCGCGCGCAGCCTCTCGCACGGCCGGGTCGACGCCCGCGATCCCCGTAGCGGTATTCCGAATGATCGGGAGCAGCGCATAGAGCGTGAGCGCGGTAATCGTCAGCCGGTCCGCGCGATCGCCGAGCCACGGCACAGGAAGCAGAAATCCGAGCAGCGCGAGGCTCGGAATCGTCTCGGCTATGTTCGCGCTTCCCAGGATCGGCTTCGATAGCCAGGGTCTTCGCGCCACGACGATCCCCAGCGGCACACCGATAGCGACCGCGAGCAGCATTGTTGCGCCCACGAGCCACATGTGTTCGAGCGTCGCTTGCAAGATTTCGCTCGAATGCTGCGAGAAGAATTGCGTTAGATTCATTGTCCCCTCTCAAATCCTTCGAGCTTGCGCAACTGGTCCGCATACGCTGCGGCGACGGGCTCTTTCGAGTGCAGAAATTCCTGCGGCGAATAGACACCCTTGAGGTCGCCGGCCTCCATCAGCGCGATACGCGAGCCAAGCAGCAACGCCTCGCTCGTATCGTGCGTCACCATAACGATGGTTTTTTGCAATTGCCGCTGAACCTCCTGAAACTCGGCGCGAACCTCTGCGCGCGTTAGGGGATCGAGCGCGCCAAAGGGCTCATCCATGAGGAGAATCGGCGGGTTGACTGCCAGCGCGCGCGCTACTCCCACTCGCTGCCGCTGGCCTCCTGAAAGTTCGTGCGGATAGCGCCTCAGAAAGATCGCCGGATCGAGGCCGACGAGCTGCAACAAATCCTGCACGCGAGTGCGAATCTGCAGCTCGGGCCAGCCGGCGAGCCGCGGGACGAGCGAGATGTTTTTCTCGACCGTGTAGTGCGGAAACAGGCCCGCCTCTTGAATTACGTAACCAACCTGTCGGCGCAGCTCGACTGGGTCCCAGTCCAGCGTCCGCCTTCCGTCAATCAAGACCTCGCCCTCTGTGGGATCCACGAGACGATTGATCAGTCGCAGCGCCGTCGTTTTCCCTGCGCCGCTTCGGCCCAGTAGGACGAGAGTCTCGCCGCGTTGCACGACGAAACTGATATTGCTCAGCAACGCCTGGCCATCGGGCAGGCGATAACCCGCGCCGCGAAATTCAATGATCGCTTCGCTAATCGGTCTGGAGTTCGCGGCGTCGCTCATCCCTTCTCGCCCTTCTTTAGGAACCGCACGATCTCGCGCAGCACGCCCACGAGCATTGATTCCGTTAGCTTCCCCGTGAATGTGTTTTGCTGGCTCGGATGGTACGACACGAACAGGCGCGGCAAATCCGCGCCGAGGTCGTAGCTCGCACCGTGACGAAAAGCAAGCGCCGAGCCACGCTGGAATTCGCCACGTTCCTTGAGCAACGCGAGGTACGCGCGCATCGCAATTCCGCCTAGGGCGAGAACAGCACGCGGCTGCAGCAATGCAAGTTCGCGCTCGAAATAGGGACGGCAGTTGGCGAGTTCCGATGGCAACGGCTTGTTTGCCGGCGGCGCACAGCGAAGCGTGGCGGTGATGTACGCATCCTCCAGCCGCAATCCATCGTTGCGGCTGACTGATGTAGGCTGGCTCGCAAATCCCGCGCTGTACAGCGCCTTATAGAGAAAATCTCCCGACCGGTCGCCCGTGAACATCCGCCCTGTGCGGTTCGCACCGTGTGCCGCCGGAGCAAGTCCCAAAATGAGCAGTCGCGCGCGCGGATCGCCAAAGCCCGGCACAGGTTTGCCCCAGTATTCCCATTCGCGGTAGGCGCGCCGCTTCTCCCGCGCAATCCTCTCGCGATATCGCACCAGTCGCGGACACTTCCGGCAGCGAACGATCTCCTCGTTGAGTTGCGGCAGTGTCTCGGCCATGGCGCAGGGAGACGCTATCACGAATCCTTCGCTCCCTTGCAGGCGTCATAGTAGTCGCGGGCCCGGCGGATGGGCTGGCCGGAGTCCACAGGACTCTCCGCTTGCACTTGAACTTGAATGCTCTAACATGGGCGCGTGAACGCGATGATGCTGTGTAGGCAGAAAGGGACGAGGGATCGGGCCACGATCTGGCCCGGCGCGAGCCAGTGTTCTGCATTTCTAATCGCCAAAGCTTGCCAACTAGTTTTCGTGCTAAGTCATTCAAAACAAAGAGCCGAGCTTCGAGCTAATCGCCAAATTTCCCCGACCCCTCAAATTGCACTCCCGTGAATAATTCAGCCGAAAAAATCGTAATCGCCGAAGCCGATCCGGCAACCCGGGAGACATTGCTCTTGGCGCTTCGTGACGCTGGCTACGATGCCTCGGTCTACGCCACCGCGCACGAGGCCCTCGCAGCTGTGCGCCAAGTAGGTGCCGATCTTCTGCTTCTCGAAGCGGGCCTGTCCGATGCGGGGGCCCTCGGCGCGCATGAGGCGATTGCCGAGATTCGCGGTTCTACGGCCACAGAGCGCGTCCGCGTGGTTGTCCTCGTAGGCCCGGACGCGAAAGAACGCACCACTGCGCTCGACCTCGGCTCCGACGACGCGATTTCGCGCCCCTGGGACTCCGCCGAACTTGTCGCCCGCGTGCGAACCCAATTGCGCGCGCGTCGGGCCGATCGCGTGCTGCTCGAAAAGGCTGAGATTGCCGAGGAAGGGCAGAAAATCGCGCACACCGCGTTCGACGCTCTTGCCGTCACCGAAAAGATGACGAAAGACGCGTTCACGCTCGACCGCCGTCTCAAAATCGGCTTTGGCGCCGTGTTCGCCATCGCGATCGTAATGGCCGCAATCTATTTTCTTTTCGCTCGCACCACGCAGGTCAATCTCCAGCGGACCACCGCGGCGATCGCGCGCCTCGAGCGCGGCATCATGCATCAGGACGACTTGATGTCGCAGGCGCGCAAGCTGCGCGAAAGCGAGTCGGCTTCCCCGACACCTCAGGTTCTGCAAGCAACTCCCGGGAAGGCCGCCGGGCTGGGAGGTTCGGCTGCTGCGATCATCAGCGAAGACGTGAAAAGTGTTTGCCTGCTGCATGTATCCGTCGCGTTTCGCAATCTTCAAACGGGTCAGCGGCTGCGCTACGCAGGACTCAATCAACAAGGCGAACCGCTGCAGGATAGCGAAGGCAATCCGGTTCTGACCCTTGCCGGAAACGGACCCGAGGTGAAGCTCGACGTATTTGGCACGGGCTTTCCCGTGAACGCCGACGGACAAATCATCACGAACCACCACGTCGCCGAACCCTGGTGGAAAAACGACGAAATCAGCGAGATCACAGATCAAGGATTTCAGGCGGAAATTTCCTCTATCCACGCGTATTTCCCCGGCGATCCTCGCGCATTCACCGCGGAGATCGGCGACATTTCCAAGGACGCGGACCTGGCAACGATGCGGGTGCAATGGAAGGATCTGAAGCGCGCCATCCTTTCGATCGATTCGAGCAAGGACGCAGCAGTTGCTGGTGAGCCGATCGTCCTGATGGGTTACGCCACGGGACTCGCCGCGATCCTCGCGCGCACCGACGAAGACACGGCGCAACAGATCATGAAGCAGAGCGGCGGCGATCCCTCGCAGATTCTCGGGGAGCTGGCGCGCCGCGATTTGATTCATCCGCTGATCACGCAGGGTCATATCGGAGATGTTTTGTCGGATAAGATTGTGTTTGACGCCCAGACCACCTCCGGCGGTTCCGGTGGCCCTCTTTTCAATCAGAAGGGAAAAGTAATCGGCGTGACCTACGCTGTGCTTCAGGGGTTCGGCGGCTCGAACTTCGGAATTCCAATTCGATTTTCGGAACCGCTGCTGGCCGCTGGCGCGGCGCACGCGTCAAATTGACACTCTGGTGTCGCACGGCTAGCATGGTGTGAGCCACTCGTCCCCCGCTTATGAATGGCATTTCACACGATCGCAACATCCTCGATCGAATTGTCGAGGCGCGGCGTGCATCCATCGCGCACAGGAAACGTGTGCTGCCGGACGTGGCGCTGAAGATCGCGACGCAGAAAGTCGAACCGCCGCGCGATTTCGCCGGCGCCCTCTCTCGCGACGGTTTCAATATCATCGCCGAACTCAAGAAAGCTTCTCCTTCGCGCGGCGTGATCCGCGCCGATTACTCGCCCGCGTCGCTCGCACCGAGTCTCGAGGCAGCAGGCGCCGCGGCACTTTCCGTCCTCACGGAGGAGGATTTCTTTTCCGGTTCGCTCAGTGATTTGAAGGCTGCGCGAAAAGCTGTGCAGATTCCGATTCTCCGAAAGGATTTCATCATCGATCCGTGGCAGATCTGGGAAGCGCGCGCGGCAGGCGCCGACTCGTTTTTGCTGATCACGGCGATTCTGGCGGACGATCTTTTGCGCGAGCTTTTGGAATTGGGCCGCTCGCTTCATATGGAACCGCTCGTGGAGGTGCACTCGCGCGACGAAGTGAGCCGTGCGATCGGAGCCGGTGCGCACATCATCGGTGTGAACAATCGCGACCTGCGAAATTTCGACGTACGCCTTGAAACTTCGCTCGACCTGATTGAGGCGATTCCGGAAGGCTGCGTCGCCGTCAGCGAGTCTGGGCTGCGCACCCACGACGACCTGGCCCGCTTGCGGAACGCAGGTTTCGATGCGTTTCTGATCGGCGAGCATCTGATGAAAGAGGCGGATCCCTGCGTGCCACTGCGCGAGTTGCTGGGACCAGTGGGAGCGGGTCGAACGACCGGCACGGGCGCCTGAGCGCGGTCAGCATGGCGAAGGTCAAAGTGAAAATTTGCGGGATCACGAACTGGGCGGATGCGAAGCAGGCGGTTGACGCCGGCGCGGATTTTCTCGGATTCAATTTCTACGCGAAGAGCCCGCGCCACATTCAACCGTCCAAGGCGCGGGAGATCATCCGGCGTCTCCCGAAACGCATTTCCAGCGTCGGTGTCTTCGTGAATGAAGACGAAGAAAAAATACGCGGGACGGCCCGCGCCGTCGGATTAGACGCCCTGCAGTTGCATGGTGAAGAATCGCCGGCGGAGGTCGCTCGGCTCCGACGCACGCTTCCCGTCATCAAGGCTGTGCGAGTGGGTAAGTCGTTTCGCCCAGCGCAGCTTTCGAAATTCAAGCGAGCATCAGGGATTCTGCTCGACGGATTCGATAAGCGCTTGCGGGGGGGAACGGGCAAAACATTCGACTGGCGCGTGGCGCGGCGCGCCAAACTGTACCGGCGGATTTTTCTCGCCGGCGGATTGACGCCGGAAAATATCGGCGAAGCAATTCGCACCGCGCAGCCTTATGCGGTGGACGTTTGCAGCGGCGTCGAGGCCAGGCCCGGGAAAAAAGATCCGAAGCGTGTCCGAGCGCTGATGGACGTGGTTCGTGCTGCACGAAAGAACGGGGCGAAGCGATGAGCTACGTGACGGACGTTGTCCGCGAAGACGGGCGCTACGGCCCCTACGGCGGCCGCTACGTCCCCGAGACGCTGATGGCTCCGCTGGAAGAGCTGGAGAAGGCTTATCAGGAGGCGCGCTCGGACCGACTCTTTCAGGCGGAGCTTTCGACACTGCTTCACGATTTCGCCGGCCGACCGACACCCCTGCAATTTGCCTCGCGGCTAACCGAACGCCTCGGCGGCGCGCGCATCTACATCAAGCGCGAAGATTTGCTGCATACGGGCGCGCACAAGATCAACAACTGTCTCGGCCAGGGCTTGCTCGCAGCCCGCATGGGCAAGAAGCGAGTGATCGCAGAGACGGGAGCGGGCCAGCACGGCGTGGCGACGGCGACAGTGGCAGCGCGGCTCGGGCTTTCGTGCACCGTTTACATGGGCACGGAAGACATGGAGCGTCAGCGCTTGAATGTCTTCCGGATGCGGCTTCTTGGCTCGGAAGTGATCGGCGTCGATGCCGGCAGTCGCACACTGAAGGACGCGATTAACGAAGCGATGCGCGATTGGGTGACAAACGTCCGCGATTCACACTATCTGCTCGGCTCGGTGCTCGGCGCGCATCCCTATCCGATGATCGTGCGCGATTTTCAAAAGATCATCGGCGAAGAGGCGCGCGAACAGATCCTGCGCGCCGAAAAACGTTTGCCCGATTACCTGTTTGCATGCGTCGGCGGCGGTTCAAATTCCATCGGACTCTTCCACGCATTTCTCAAGGACGCCGATGTGAAAATGGTCGGAGTCGAAGCAGGAGGCCGCGGCAAGGAACTCGGCGAACACGCCGCTCGGCTTGCAGCTGCACGCGGTTTCAGTGGTGCGCGTCCCGGAGTATTGCAAGGGACGTACACCTACGTGCTGCAGACGACCGACGGACAGATCGCGACGACCCATTCGATTTCTGCCGGACTCGACTATCCAGCAGTGGGCCCGGAGCACGCTTGGCTGGCCGACCAGCATCGCGCCGAGTACACGGCAGTTCCCGATGACGAAGCGATCGAAGCGGCGCGCACGCTCGCGCGCACCGAAGGAATTATTCCCGCGCTCGAGTCCGCACACGCCGTGGCAGAATTGATTCGCCGAGCGCCGAAAATGCGGAAGGATGAAATCGTCATCCTCAATCTCTCCGGCCGCGGCGACAAGGACATGGAAACCCTTTCCCGATATGTTTGAAGCCGCCCCCATCAAGTCATCTGCCGCGTCCGATGCGACGGTGCGACGTGTTGGAAGAATTGCCAAACAGTTTCGCAAACTGGCCGACGCAGCTGAATTGGGTCTCATCGCGTACGTTACGGCGGGCGATCCATCCCTCGATGCCAGTGAAAAAATCGTTCTGGCCGCTGCGGAAGCCGGCGCGGACGTGATCGAACTGGGCGTTCCGTTCAGCGATCCGGTCGCGGACGGTCCCACGATCCAGCGCGCGAGCGAGCGTGCGCTTCGCAGCGGAACGACGCTCGCGGGCGTAATCGAATTGGTACGCCGGCTGCGCGGGCGAAGCGATGTGGCCCTCGTACTTTTCAGCTATTTCAATCCGATCTTACAGATGGGCCTTGAAAAATTCGCCGAGGCGGCCGCCGCAGCAGGCGCCGATGGCGTGCTTGTGACGGATCTGACTCCGGAAGAGGCTGGGGAATACCGATCGGTGATGCACAGGCACGGCCTTGACACGATCTTTCTGGCCGCGCCCACATCGACCGACACCCGCCTCGCGAAAATTGCGGAGTTCACAAGCGGCTTCCTTTACTTGATATCGCGCACGGGCGTCACGGGCGCGCGCGAAGCGCTGCCCGAGGATCTACCGACGCTCGCGCGGCGCGCGCGACAGTACACCAAGCTCCCACTAGCCGTCGGCTTCGGAATCTCACAGCCTGCCCACGTTTCAATTCTCGGCGGCATCGCCGACGCGGCAGTTGTCGGTTCGGCGCTGGTCGCCGAGATAGAAAAGGCCTGGACCCCGGACGCCGCAGCAGCAGCGGTGGCCGATCGCATTCGAGTGCTCAAGCGCGCCGCGCGCGAAGGCATCAGCCGCAGGAATGCGAACCCCGAATCACCTGCCGCCAGCCACTGAAAACCCCCGAACAACTGTAGTAAACTGCCGCATTCCTGCCGCAGCAACCCGGATCGAGGAGAGAGGATGGACAAGCGCGTTGCCAACGCCGAAGCCGTCATTGGCCGCATCAAAGACGGCGCGACGATTTTGGTAGGCGGGTTTGGTTGCTGCGGAGTGCCGGAAAACCTGATCGGCGCGCTCATCCGGCAGGGCACGAAGAATCTTACGATCGTCTCGAACAACCCCGGAATCGAGGGTTTTGGCGTCGGGGCGCTGATCGAGAACGGTCTCGTGCGGAGGTTGATCGGGAGCTACGTGGGCGGCAACAGGACTTTCGAAAAACTCGCGTTGGCCGGCGAAATCGAGATGGAGCTGAACCCTCAGGGTACTTTGGCAGAAAGAATGCGCGCCGCGGGCGCCGGAATTCCTGCGTTCTTCACGCCGACGGGTTATGGAACGATGGTTGCTGAAGGCAAGGAAGTACGCGAATTTAACGGGCGCCCGCATATTTTGGTCCCAGCTTTGCGCGGCGACTTCGCGTTCGTGAAAGCGTGGAAGGGCGATCGCTGGGGCAATCTCATCTATCGGAAGACGGCACGCAATTTCAATGCCGTGGTCGCGACTGCTGCGGACTCCGTGATCGCCGAGGTCGAAGAGATGGTGGATCTCGGACGGCTCGATCCGGACAGCGTTCACACGCCGGGAATTTTTGTGGACGCCATTTTCCAGGGCACGAAATATCTAAAACCGATGGAGCCCGGTCCGAAGAGGAAACGGTAGAAAAAACGATGCCGGCGGGAATGGACAATCGGGAATTCATCGCGCGCCGCGTGGCGCAGGAAATGCGCGACGGATACTACGTGAATTTGGGAATCGGAATTCCGACGCTCGTTCCGAATTATCTGCCGCCGGGCATCGACGTTATCCTGCAGTCGGAAAACGGCATGCTGGGCGTGGGACCGTATCCCTACGAAGGCGAAGAGGATCCCGATCTGATCAATGCGGGCAAAGAGCCGGTGACGGAGATTCCGGGATCGGCGTATTTTTCGAGCGCCGAATCGTTCGCGATGATTCGCGGCGGGCACATTGACGCGAGCGTGCTGGGTGCGCTGCAGGTGGATGAAAAGGGTTCGCTCGCGAACTGGGCCGTGCCCGGGAAAATGCTCAAGGGCATGGGCGGCGCGATGGACCTTGTCGCGGGGACGAAGCGTGTGATCATCGCGATGGAGCATACGACCAAAGAGGGCGACGCGAAGATCGTGAAAAACTGCACGCTGCCGCTGACCGGCGTCGAAGTCGTCGACCTGATCGTGACCGAGCTTGCCGTGATCGAAGTGACGCCAAAGGGACTGTTGTTGCGCGAAGTTGCGCCGGGAATGACGCCGGAAGCTGTGCAGAAAGTGACGGAGCCGAAACTGCTCGTGGCTCCCGACCTGAAAACAATTTCCGTGATGCCCGAGACGGTTCGGCGATAGTATTCACGCACCCTGCGCGAGCATTTTGCGAACCGCGCGGCGAGCTCAAATTCGGCATTCGTCCAGGAGCAGCAATGGAGCCGCGTTCTATCGTAGTAGTGAGCCTGCACAGCCCGAAAGAGAGGCTCTGGGGCGAGCTGATCGACATTTCGAGCGCCGGCGTGACGATGCGCGGCATCGATCTGGGCTCATTCGACGATTTCGTGAGCCAGGTCTTGCATCCCGAGGGCGACCGCATCGGATTGCCGACGCTGTTTTTTCCGATGGTGCGAATCGAGCGAATTGCTCTTGATGAGGCGCGCGGCTCGATCCCTTCGCTTGCCGAGATGTTTGAAAAAAAAGTGGGCCGCTCGCTGCCGGACTACCTGGCGCAATTTGCCTGAGCGGCCGCTGCCGCTGGACGATACGTAACGACATGAACAGCCGGATTTTCACCGTTCCGAACCAATTGACCTTCCTGCGGCTGGTCTTTCTGCCGTTTTTCATCATCGCGATCAAGTACGACCGATATGCCGCGGCTCTCGCGATCTTGGTTGTGTCGGGCCTTACGGACAGCCTGGACGGATGGCTCGCGCGCGGTTTGGATCAGAAGACAGCGCTCGGTGCATATCTCGATCCGATCGCGGACAAACTGATGCTCTCCTCTTCCTACTTCGTGCTGGCGTACAAAGCGAAAATCGGATGGTGGCTCGCAATTCTCGTCCTCAGTCGCGATGTCCTGCTGCTGACGGCGGCTGCCGTGATTTTGATTACGGTCGGTTACCGGCCATTCCCGCCGAGCATCTGGGGAAAGACGACTACTTTTTTCGAAATCCTGCTGATCGTGCTCGTATTGGTGTTGGCGGTGACGGGCCGCGAGGAGCTTGCCATCGCAAAGGAAGTCTGCGCATTTTTGGTAGCTGCGTTCGTGCTGATTTCAGGCGTGCACTATTCGATCGTCGTTGCACGCCGGCTGCAAACTGGCGCATAGCGGCTCGCCGGAGATTGGGCGCGGAGCGCCTGGTCCTACGTCACGCGCAAGGCCTTGAGCGCCGCCATCACAAAACTGGCGATGACTGCAAGCGCAGCAGCCCACCCTAGAACGTGTGCGTTTCGGCGCTCCTGCACCGTAGCTGGGAGTCTGTCCACCAAGATCTTTCCGAGAATGAAACCGGTAGCAAGTCCTCCGATGTGGGCAGAGTTGTCAACTCCCGGGACGATGAATCCCCAGATCGCCAGATAAATTAGCCACCGTATGAGCTGGCTACGCAGCATGCGCATGCCGATGCTCTGCCGGCCGGTCGTGAGCGCTAGCAAAACGCCAACCAGTCCAACGATCGCTCCCGATCCGCCGACGCTGAAATGCCCAAGCCCGCTGCTCAGGACAAACCCGCCGATACCGCATGCGACGTACATGAAGAGAAAACGTGCGGAGCCGTATAGCTCTTCGATCTGCGGACCGATGTCCATCAGGACCCACATATTGAACACAATATGCAGTAGGCTTGCGTGCAGGAAGATGGCCGTAACCAAGCGCCAAGGTTCCTTGAGAAACAGAATTATCCCTAACGGCACCGATTCACCCAGTCGTTGCAGCACAGCACTGTTGACTCCGCCGAGCCCAAGCAGACCGAATAACCCGCCTCCGATCGGTAGAGATCCGCTCATGCGAATCGTGACCAGCAGGCTAACGACATAGATCAGGACGCTGAGGGCGAGGATCGCGTACGTCGCGGGAGACGTGGTGGGCATTAGGCGGCTGAGCGATTTGCTTGCCGCGGCGAGCGAAAACGTCAGACTGGCGCCGCACTGATGGCAGCGCGTGGCAGTCGCGCCGACAAGCGTCCCGCACGAGGGGCACAGCTTGGGTCGCGGCGGATCTTTTTCGCCGATGAAGGCGCTGCTGGTTTTCCGACGGATTTGGTCGAATCGCCAGCGCAGGCGGGGCGAGAGTGACAATCGGGCTCGTTTCCTTGCGAGAATGTAAACGCGTTCCTATAATACCGAACTTGAATGCAAACAAGTGAATTGGGACGGCCCTTGACCCTTCAACGCCGGCCTGTCGTATCCTTCACAAATCCAAAAAAGCCGATTGGCCCTATCAGGAGGGCGTTTTCTGCGCGGTTGGCGCTGGCGGTGGCATTTTCGATGATCGCGGCGGGCTGCGCTCATCGGACCTACACGCCGCAG
>Ga0187778_10002999_pt1 | contig 11397 bp, 8 predicted proteins | sample 1015_Q2_SP5_20_M_FD_132418 | JGI IMG/M metagenome (GOLD analysis project Ga0187778, IMG submission 132418) | Tropical peat soil microbial communities from peatlands in Department of Meta, Colombia - 1015_Q2_SP5_20_MG | ecosystem: Environmental > Terrestrial > Soil > Wetlands > Peat | place...
CGTCAACACATCGGGGTCAACCTTGCCTTCCTTGACGATCTGCGCGAAAACCCGTCCCTCGTCCGCAAGCGTGTCGGCGGGAGTGAAACTGGGAAGATCGGCGATCTTGGCGGCCGGGGACCCACCGTTCGCGGGCGTGCCGCCGGCGTCAACATGATCCACCAACGATTTAGGGATCGCGTAGGAGTCGTCGCCTACGTCGTACTCATAGTGGTTGCCGTTCTCGCGGACGTGATCGGCGACGATGCTGCGGCCATTCTTAAGGTGGATGGTGTCAGCCGAGCCAATGCAGGCGCACGTCAGACAAGTGAATAGGATGGTGACACGTAACCACATTCAGGCGCATTCTAACAATTGAGGATGGGTGTTCTACGTGACGAAGGTACTACGGAAAAGTCGAGGCTTACGGATTATGGCGGCGATCTGGTATGCACTGGGCGCGCTGCCAGCAGTTGATGCCGCGAGCCAGAGCAATCCGGACAAACCTGCCGAGGCCCTGTATTTGCAATTGGGACAAGTTGGGCTGGATCCAGCTCGCGTGTACAAGGTGAGAGACGCCGCGCTGGAACGATCGGCCGTCCATATCACTCTCGAGGACGGCACCATCGGCTTCACCCAGGACGTTATGGGCCGGATCACTGGAGCCTTTTTCGAAGGCGACGGGGAGATACTGCTCACGCCTCCGAATGACGTTGAGCGCAGGTCCATGAGTCTGTTCACAGGGATGGCAATTCTCGAGGAGCGATTCCAGACTGCGTATTTTCGCTTTAACGACGACACGGCGGTTGAACTACAGCCCGATTTGTGGGAAGCAGACGACAAAAAGGAGTTTGTGGAGCTTTGGGACAAAACAGCACGGAACCTTGCCCAGACTGACGCCATGAGGTTGTTGCTGACTTTCAGCCGGATGCTTCCGGTGAATGGCCACGCCGCCTTGGTGTCGCCGAGCAGCAGAGAAGACGGGTTTCTCCACGCCAGGTTGCAGGGATCCCAATTGGGCGTTTTTGATGTGTATTTCGATTCTCTGGCCGGGGAACAGGTCGAAGCGGGGCAGGTTAGAAGGGACGGCAAGGGCGAGACCTACTACGACGTCTGGACGTCGTTCACACCGTCAGGCTCGTCGACTCCGGCGGTGCACGGAACAGACAAAGAAGAGGGTTGGAGGCGATGGGAAAGCCCTTACTCAATCCGCAGCTTCACGATCAAGACGGAGGTACAGCCCCCTCAACAGATTCGTGCGCGCGCCCGGTTACGGCTGGATATCAATGACGACCAGATACGTATTCTCTTGTTCGAGTTGTCCCGATTCCTGCAGGTTGAAAGCGTAACGCTCAACGGCGAACCGGTGGACTTTATTCATAATCCGGCCGTGGAAGGGACACAGAGAGCGCGCCAGGGGAATGACGTAGTGGCCGTGGTTTCCCCCGAACCGCTGCGAGCCGGGCAAAAGGTCGAGATCGAATTCGCCTATGCCGGTGAAGTTCTGGCAGAGGCGGGTAGCGGATTGCTCTACGTGGGGGAGCGTGGAACCTGGTATCCGAATCGTGGCCTCGCCATGGCCGATTTCGATTTGGAATTCAGTTATCCGCAAGGCTGGACGCTGGTGGCAACAGGGAAGCCCGTTCCGGCTTCTGAGGCAGAACCGGCCGCGAGGGCGAAGGGACTAGAGATGTCACATTGGGTATCGGAGCGCCCGATTCCAGTGGCAGGCTTCAACCTTGGAAAGTACAAGATCGCGAAGACACAGGCGGGCGATGTTGTAGTCGAGACTTACGCCACCCAAGGCGTCGAGCGGGACTTCCCGAACACCACGACCGAGGATATTGACCGCACTCCCAATCCGGCGGAGATAACTCCGCAGTCAGAAATACCTCGCTTAAGACCTGTGATCGTTCCGGGACATCCTTCGCCGGCCCGCAACGAAGTGACGGTAGCGGAGTCGGCGGCGCGAGCCATTCGTTATTACTCGGAGCGGTTTGGACCGTATCCGTATAGCCGCTTGGCTCTGACCCAGATTCCTGGTAAGGAGAGCCAGGGCTGGCCCAGCCTGGTGTTCCTGTCGTCTTATGCCTTTCTGAACCAGCAGGAACGCGAGCAACTTCACTTTGAACCGTACCGCACCTGGCTGCAGCAATCGATCCCGGCTCATGAAACCGCTCATCAGTGGTGGGGAGACCTGGTCAGCTGGAAGACTTACCGGGACCAGTGGTTTTCAGAAGGACTGGCGAACTATTGCGCTCTCATGATGGTGCAGGAAAAGAGTCCCGAGAACTTTCGGGAAATCATGGAGCATTACCGGCGCGATCTGGTGCAGAAAAATAAAGACGGTATGGCGCCGAAGGATGCGGGGCCGGTAACTCTCGGTGCGAGACTGCTTTCGTCGCGTTTTCCGGAAGGATATGAAGCCATTAGTTACGGACGCGCCACCTGGCTCTTCCACATGCTGCGAACCATGCTGAAAGATGGCGCAGTACAGGCGGCCGGCGGAAAAGGCACGAGCGCGGAAGAGCCCTTCATTCACAGCTTGCGCAAACTCAGGCAAAAGTACGGGGGCAAGTCCATCAGCACGCGCGAAATGCTCGATGTATTCGCCGAGGATTTGCCGCCGTCGCTGCGTTATGAGGGGAAAAGCTCACTGGATTGGTTCCTGCAGGGCTGGATCAACGGAACTTCCCTGCCCAAGCTGGAGTTGAAAGGAGTGAAACTGACTCCGAAGGAAGCGGGAATAGTGGTGAGTGGAACGATTCTGCAGAACGATGCACCGGAGAATCTCGTGACGTCCGTTCCCGTGTATGGGGTGGTCGCGGGGAGACCGGTTTTGCTGGGGCGCGTATTTGCCGACGGCGAAGAGACCTCGTTTCACGTGGCGGCTCCAGCAGGAATACACAAGATCACGCTCGACCCTAACGCGACTGTGCTGACGAGTCCCAAGTAGAACATCGGACGCTTTGCAAGTTTGCCTGCGCGTCCTGAATCGGGCATTCCTTCTTGCGAAATTCCCGAAAAGGTCAGCACGGAAGGCCGCAACACATGGACCATCACTCCTGCTCCTCTGTGCAAGTGTTCTATTCCCATGGGGCTTGACTCGATTTGGTGAAACACGCTGGTCTGGCAGCCGGTGTGCTCCGGAGATGGGTTTGATGACTGCATGTTGGAAAGGCAACCACAATGATCGAGCAAGCGGCAGTAGCGCTGAAATCCGCCACGGTGCAAGGCGCTGGTCCCGGTTGCGTCTTGACGGGTGGGGAGACCATCCTGTTGGTGGAGGACGAGACATTCGTACGTGAGGTGACTGGTGAAATCCTGCGCGCGGCAGGCTACCGGGTGCTGACGGCAACGAATGCGGCAGCCGCCGCACGCACCTACGATCTCGAGGGCGGCGACGTCGATCTCCTGCTGACCGACGTGGTCTTGCCAGGCGAGAGCGGCGCTGTACTGGCGGAGAGGCTTAAGCGGACAAGTCCGGAGCTCAAGATCCTGATGATTACAGGATACGCCCAGCAAGTGGCACGGACGGAAGCTGTGACCGGAACGTGTCTGGCGAAGCCTTTTTCTGGTGAAGTGTTGTTGAAGAGAATAAGACACACGCTTGATCGCGGTCGAATGACGGCTGGCAGAGCCATCTAAGCGCGCCGGCGGTAGCTCGTGGCCTGCACGATCTGGGCTGGTATTTGTGCGAGCGGAACCACTCGTTGAAGGACGCCCAATTCGGCGCAAGCGCGGGGCATTCCATAGACAATACAACTGGCTTCGTCCTGTCCGACGGTGAGGCCGCCTTCGCGATGAATGGCCTTCATACCCTGTGCGCCGTCGGATCCCATACCCGTCAGAATGACTCCCATGCTGGAGTTCCCGAAATTCTTGGCCACGGACTTCATCAGGATGTCGACCGATGGCATGTGCAGGCAGTTCGCGGGCTGGGTGTCGAGGCAAATCACCGCCTCTGTCTCCGACAAGCGCTCGACCGTCATGTGCATCCCGGCTGGCGCGATATAAACCACGCCTGACTCAACCCGTTCCTGACCTGCGGCCTCGCGCACGCTGACCGCGGACAGAGCGTTGAGCCGCTGGGCGAAGGGCGCGGTGAAGCCTGGCGGCATGTGCTGCACGATCAGGATCGGCACGGAAAGGTCGCGGGGGAAAAGGGGCAAAATCTCCTGCAGAGCCTTGGGACCACCTGTGGAAGTTCCGAGCGCCACAATCGCCGGCCGGGCCGTAATTGGGCCGAGATTTGCTGCAGGAACGGATGAGGAAGGTTTCTTGCCGATGTTCTTGTAGGAACACTGCGATGATGCTGCAGCGCGAATCTTGGCGATCAGCCCGGGCCGAATGTGGAGGATATCAAGAGTGGAGGCCGCAAGCTGCTTCGGGAGGTAATCAAAAGCGCCTGCCCCGAGCGCATTGAAGGTTATCTCCGCATCTTTTTCAGTAACGGAGCTCACCATGATCACGGGCCGTGGAGCCTGCGCCATGATGCGCCGAAGAGTCTCCAGTCCATCAAGCCCTGGCATCTGCACGTCGAGAGTGATGACGTCGGGATCGAGAGGACCGAGCCGGGCCAGCGCCTCGGAGCCGCTGCTCGCCGTTCCGACCACCTCCATGCCTGACTCCGAAGCAATCATTCTGGACAAAGCCGTGCGCATAAACGCGCTGTCATCCACAACGAGCACCCGAATGGGAGAACGAACTGAGGCATCCGTGTTCATATTCGATAGATGGCATGGACAAGGGCATGCACCTCGTCCATGTAGGAATCGAGTTCGAATGTCACGCGCGCCCAGTCCAGATCCTTCATTTGCTGGCATTGCTGCGCCAGCACGCCAAAACTCGGCCGTTCCAGCAAGTTGACCTCACGTTTCTCGATATAGCCGTGGTTGAGTCCGCTCATACGGCAAAGCAGATCGCTGAGCTCGACTAGGGCGATGAGCCCGGGGTGCTCTCGCGCTTGCCCGGTGGTGTGGTGCAGCGATACGACCTCAGTCAGGTCGGGGGACAGCTCCCAGCGGTCGGCCAGCAGGCGCCCGCTCTCGCCGTGCGTGAATCCAAGTACTTTTTGCTCGGCTTCGTGCAGAGGAATGCCCTCATTACGCCCCACCTCAAAAGCAGCGGCGAACTCCTTGGGCAGCAGCCACAGATTCACGATGATGCCCAGATCGTGCAGCAGTCCCGCCAGATAAGCCTTTCCGGGATCGGGATAGGAAATTTTGCGAGCCAGATGGCGACATACCAGGGCACAGCCCAGGGAATGCTCCCAAAACGAGACGGGATCAACGCCGTGGCCAACAGGCATCAGGTTCAGAACGCTGCACGACATGGCGATATCGCTGACCCGCTGAAAACCAAGGCCGACGATTGCGCCCCGCAAGGAATCAACTTTCTGCCAGCGCCCGAACAGAGGTGAGTTCGCCATTTGCAGACACTGGGCAGCCAGGGACTTGTCCTGGGCAATCATGTCGGTGACTTTCTGCACGTCAAGTTGCTCCATCGGCTGCTGCAGGTAGCGGAGCAGCGGTGCCAGGACCGCGGGGATGGTTGGAATGTGATGGACTCCTTCAAGCCGTTTGACGAGAGTAGCCTTGGTGGCAGACGTTTCCATGTTCCCTACTTTCCCGCCTCCGTGCGATCCCGTTTCACGTAGGCAGTCGCTCCCGGCAAGTGAACCAGTCGGAACTCGTCGCTGACGCCATAGAGCGATTCGGAATGGCCGAGAAACAGGTATCCGTGAGGCAGGAGGCTTTCGTAAAAGTGCTGAATCACGCGCCGCTTGGAAGCCAGATCGAAATAGATGAGAACGTTACAGCAGAAGATCACATCGAAACCCTTGGTGAAGGTCATGCGAACTTCGTCGGAGAGGTTGAGGCGGTCAAAACTGACCTTGGCCCTGACCGGGTGCTGGACCTGCAGGTCTTCGCCGGCGGGAAGGAAATACTTCAGGCGGTAATAAGGAGTCAGGTGGCGGGTGCTGTAGCTGCCGTAGACTGCGTTTTGAGCGTGAGCCAGAGAACGCTCGTTCAGGTCGGTGGCGAGGATCTCTGTCGCCCAGTTCTTGAGAAATCCCTGGGCCTCATCGAGCAGGACCATGCTGAGGGTGTAAGGCTCTTCTCCCGTGGAACAGCCGGCGCTCCAGATGCGCAGCCGCCGGACAGATTGCCGAGACTTCACCTCGATGATTTTGGGAATCACGATCTCGCGCAGTGCGTTCAACTGTGCCTGATTGCGGAAGAAACAGGTTTCACCGATGGTTATCTCGTTCAGCAGTGCGATCAGTTCGGCCTGGCGCATCGGTTTAACCGTCAGGCAATCGAGGTAGTCGCGCAGACTCCTGGCATTCGCCTCTTTCATGCGGCGGGCACAGCGGTCAGAGAGAAGCCGCAGCTTGTTATCGGGATGAAAAATGCCCGCCACTTCGTAAATGAGGTCGCGGATGCGGACGAGTTCCGGGTCGGGAGGCCCGTCCAATGCGAGCGGAGATTGGTCAGCCGCTGCGCTCATGCCATCTCTCCTCCGGCGTGGTGGGCGGTTTGTGAAGCGGCGATTAATCCCGCGGGATCAAGGACCAGCCTCACACGACCATCGCCGCTGATGCTGGCCCCGGCGAGGCTGGGACAGTGATGCAGATGATTGCCTAGCGGCTTAACCACGGTGGATTCCTGCCCAAGAAGATGGTCCACCAGCAACGCGACACGCTGCCCGGCAACTCCCAGGATGACCACCTTGCGAGCCTGTTCCCCAGCGGCGCTCGTCGTGGCATGGACGCGGGATTCGGTTTCGAAAAGCTGTGCCAGCCGGAGAAGCGGCAGGGTCTCGTCGCGCAGGCACAAAACTTCGCTACCCTCCACACGATGGACGCGCTGCAGGTTGACCTGAGCCGTTTCCACCACCGAGCGCAGCGGCAAGGCATAAACCTCCTGTGCCACCCTGACCAGCAAGACGGGCAGGATGGCGAGAGTGAGCGGCAGGCGGAGCAGGAACGTCGTACCGGCGCCGGGTTCGCTGCTGAGGTCGACCGATCCGTTGAGTTTCTTCAGATTTGAGCGCACGACATCGAGCCCGACCCCGCGTCCGGAAAGATCGCTGATCTTTTCCGAAGTACTGAATCCCGGCAGAAATATGAGATCGAGGATTTCGCGGAGGCTGAGAAGACGCAGTCGTTCGGCGGTGATGAGTCCTTTCTCGATCGCTTTCCGGCCAATGCGCTCGGGGCTGATCCCGGCGCCATCGTCCGAAATGGCGATGACAATCTGATCTCCTTCCTGCGACGCCTCAAGCCGGATGGTTCCCTGACGCGGCTTTCCGGCTCGCTCTCGAACGTCCGGAAGCTCGATGCCGTGGTCGAGGGAGTTCCGCACCAGGTGGAGCAGAGGATCGGTGATGAGCTCGACCATGGTCTTGTCGAGTTCGGTCTCCTCGCCGTGGATGAGAAGCTGAACTTCCTTTTGCAGCGCGTGAGCGACATCGCGGACCAGCCGCGGGAAGCGATGAAACACGGTCTCAATGGCGACCATGCGCGTTTTCAGCCCAGCGCTCTGAAGTTCTTCAGTGATGAAGCTGAGCCGCGCCGTGGACCGGGCCAGAGAAGAATTAAGGCGCTCGCAGGATAATCTTCCCGACGAACAGTCGCGGCTCAGCTGAACCAGGCGGTTGCGCTCAAGAACGAGTTCGCCGATCAGATCGACCAGTTCGTCAAGCTTATGGGTGTTGACGCGCATCGTCTGAGTCGGCGCCGGAACTTCGGTGGTTTTCGGCTGGGGGGCGGATGCGTCGGTTAGCCGAACTGAAGATGCGACGGCTGCGGCGGGCGGCTCGGGCTCCGGCGGGTTCGGCGATGCCGACGGTTCAGCCGGGAGAATCCGTAAATCATTCGCAGGCGTGCCGTTCTTGGTGGCCCGCTCAGAATCCGGGGATTGGGCGCGCTGGGGTTGTTGAACCTCCTGCAATTCCACCAACAATGCATCGAGCTGATATTCCTGCAATCGACCCTGAGCGATGTCGTTGAGCATGCGGCCCAACTGATCGCGGGCAGCGAGAAGAGCATCCATCGCGCGCCGATTCAGCTGGAGCTCTCCCCGGCGCACGGCGTTCAGCACGTCTTCGGCGGCGTGGCTGACGCAAACCACAGAAGCAAATCCGAGAAACCCGGCGGTTCCCTTAACCGTATGGAGGGCACGGAAGACACGATTCAACAGATCGGCATCGTCCGGCGCAGTTTCCAGCGTCACCATGTCCTGATCCATGTGCTGCAGCAACTCCTCGGATTCCACCAGGAAATCGCGCACCAGCGATGGGTCTTGTGAAAGCTCGTCGTTCACCGCGCTCATCCACCTTCTGCTAGGCTGGGGCCGCCGCCGCGGCACCCAACTCGCCGAAATCGCCAACCAGTCGGTCCACTTCGAGCAGAATCAGCAGGCGATCTTCGAGCTTGCCGACGCCCGAAACGTATTCGCGTTCCACTCTGCCCATGCTGGGCGGCGGTTCGATCGTGTCTGCTGGAATGCGAAGCACTTCCGAAACCGCATCCACAATGAAGCCCAGCACCGCGCCTTTGGTTTCGACCACAACGATGCGCGTCTGTTTGTCGGCGGGAATCTGTTCGAGACCAAAACGGCGGCGCAGAGCCACGACCGGGATGATCCGTCCCCGCAAGTTCATGACTCCCGCGATGAAGTCAGGGGAATTGGGCACGCGGGTAAGGGGCTGAATCCGAATGATCTCCTGCACCCGGAGGATGTCCACGCCGAACTCTTCTCCGCCCAGGTGAAAACTCACCAACTGCAAAACATCGCCTCCGGACTCCGCCGGACCTTTTGAAGGCGACCGTTTCCGAGGACTGATTTCCATGATGCGTTACCTGCCCGCTTACGCCCCGGCGGCAAAGCCCTTCGCCACCGGCGCAAAGTCTTCCTTAACGGGCAACCTCCGATGTGAGGACCAGCGACGGACGTCAGTTGAAGGGCTGACTTCAACTCGAAAGTTGCTCGCCATCTTCTGCAAGTCGAGCGCCAGCTCAGAGAGTTCCTGGCACGCTTGGGCGGATTGCTGCGCGCCGACCGCAGACTCGGCGATCAGGCGCGTGATTTGGGCTACGTTCTGGCTGATTTCTGCAGTGGCGGAAGATTGCTCGGTGGCGGCGGTGGCGATGTGCGTGATCATGTCGCCCACCTGCGACGACGTTTGAATGATTTGCTTCAGCGAGTCACCCGCCCGGGCCGTCGTCTTCACTCCTTCCTGCACCTGGTTCGTGCCTTGGTGCATGGCGGCCACGGCGATGACGGTTTCTCTCTGGACGTTCTCAACCATGTGCGCCACCTCTTTCGTGGCGGTGGTCGTGCGTTCGGCGAGCTTGCGCACCTCGTCGGCCACGACGGCAAAGCCCCGGCCCTGTTCGCCGGCACGAGCCGCCTCGATGGCGGCGTTCAGCGCCAGCAGATTCGTCTGGTCCGCGATGTCATCGATCACGCTGATAATGCGTCCGATCTGGTCGGAACTCTTGCCCAGTTCCTCCACCTTCTGTCCCATTGCGCTGACCGAGTCGGCAATGGCGCGCATCTTTACCAGGGACTCTTCGACAGTGACTCCGCCGTCCCGGGCCGTCTCGGCCGCCTGCCGGGAAGCTTCTGCGGCGCGGTTGCAGTTCTCGGAAACTTCCTGAACCGTGCCCGACATTTCCTGCATGGCAGTGGCCACCTGTGCAGCGCTACCCTTCTGGGAATCGGCGCTTTGCGCCTGCTGCGTAGCGGAAGCGGAGATCTCCTCGCTCGCGCTGGCGACGTGTTCTGCAGTGCGGGCAATCGATTGAATCATCTCGCCCAGGCTCTTTTTCATGCGGTTGAGCGCAAGGCCGGCTTTTCCGATTTCATCCCCGGAGGAGACTGCGATATCGTCGATGGCCAGATTCCTTGCCGCGATCTGTTCCATCGCGGCCAGCATCTGGCTGATGTCAGACGCAACCCGGCGGGAAATCAGGGTGGCTACACTGATGGAGAAAACAAGGCCGAAAAGGCCCAAAGCGACGGTCCAGCGCCTGGCGCGGATCTCCGCTGCAGTCTCTTCCTGGCGGGCTCCCGCATTGAGGTCTTGGCAACGTTTCACGAATGCTGAGACGCGGCTCGCCATCGTCGTCCGCAAGGCGGTCATCTCGGGCCCGAGAAGCAGGTCGACGGCCGCTTTTGTCTTGTGCTCGCGCTGCAGCGCGGCTACACGCTGGGCGCTGCGGTCATAGTCGTCGGCGGCTTGTCGCAATTGCACAAAGAGTTTCTTGCCATAGTCGGTGGTTAGCAGCGGCTCAAGCTGGGCCAATTGTTCGCCAAGCGCGCGGTTGTGTTCCCGGTAACTCCCCATCTCGCCCTCACTTCCGCTGAGCAGGAATGAGCGAATGTCCGTCCTTCGGGAATCGAGTTCGGCCTCAATCGTGCGGGCCAGAAAAGCCTGCTTTGCTTTGGCGTCGGCTTCGGCGGAGCGCCGGGAGGCAGTTTGCATCGAAACGAAGCTGATGGCGCTCACTGTAAGCAGAATTAACAACTGGAGGCCAAAACCCCACATCAGCTTGGCTCTCAAACTCGCGCTTCGGATCATTTGCTCCACTCTTCGTTGCCGATCTAGTGCGACGGCGCAGCGCCTGGATGTTTCATCGGCGGCGACGGCCTGGACTTTAACGAGGGCGAAACTCCGGAGCGTCCAAGCCGAGAGCGCCGATGTCTATGGGACACCGGGCGACGGTTTGGCCGATTTCTCGTCGGCGAACGTTTTCCCCACAACGTGTTCACTGAGAATCACCAGATCCACGCGCCGGTTCTGAGCGCGGCCTTGAGGCGTGTCGTTGCTCGCGATGGGGTGAAACTCGGCGTATCCGGCGGCCGAGAGGCGGTCCGGAGAAAAACGGTAGCGCACAATGAGCAACCGCACCAGTTCGGTCGAGCGGGCGGTCGACAGCTCCCAGTTGGACGCCATTTGAGTTGTATGGATAGGCACATTGTCGGTGTGGCCCTCGATGCGCAGACGACAGGTGCGAACCGCCAGGATGGAGGCGATGCGGTCCAGCGCCGGCATGGCCGAAGGCTTGATGGCGGCCGAGCCGCTGTCGAAAAACCCAAACTCGCGCAAGCTGATGACCAGGCCTTCGCTCTCGCGATGCAGGGCGACCGCATGCGCAGAGAGTTCGCCCTGCAGCGCCTGCTCCAGGTCATTTTGCAGAGTAGAAAGATTCGCCTCTTCCGCCGCCGCGCCGAGTCGTTCGTTCGGAGAGGGTGCGACCCGGCCCAGTTCCGTGTTGCGCTTGGCATTCTCGATCGCCTGAACCGGGCTGAAAGGCATCGGTTCGCTCGCATCGATCGGAATCTGGGTCGTAGAGGCGGGAAACACCCCAAGTTCCTGAAACGCTACCTGGATGGCCATCGCCAG
>Ga0187778_10003000_pt1 | contig 11393 bp, 9 predicted proteins | sample 1015_Q2_SP5_20_M_FD_132418 | JGI IMG/M metagenome (GOLD analysis project Ga0187778, IMG submission 132418) | Tropical peat soil microbial communities from peatlands in Department of Meta, Colombia - 1015_Q2_SP5_20_MG | ecosystem: Environmental > Terrestrial > Soil > Wetlands > Peat | place...
ATGATCCGTTCCCGGTGAAGCTGATCCGCACAGTGCGTGGCGTCGGCTATGGGCTGGGGGCGGGCACGGACGCATGAACGCGCGTTCCCTGAGCTTTCGCCTCGTGGCGTGGTACGCGGGGGTCCTCACCACCGTGTTCGTGCTGCTCGGGGTCCTTACCTTCTTCTTCCTGCGTCATTACCTCGAGGCGAATCTGCTCGACATCCAGGGGCGCCGCGCCCGGCAGATCGCCGGCACGCTCGTGGCTCAGGCACGCCGCGACGGCGAGGACGCAATCCGCAGCGAGGTCGAGAAGCTGTACTCGCCCGAGATCAACGACCGCTTCATCCGCATCTCCCGCGCGGACGGGCATGTGCTGTACGCATCCGGCGCGCCGCGCAACGAGCTCTTCGATCCCTCGCGGGTGCCGGAGATCGGCGGCAACTTTCTCGAAGGCTCGGCGGTTAAGGTGCCGGTGCCGGGCGGCGCGCTGCTGATCGCGGCGGTGCCAGCCACGGGAAGCGATGGCACGCTCTACCGCGTGGAGGTCGGCACCTCTGCGGCTCCGGCCGAGGAGACCCTGGCGCAGGTCCTCATCATGCTGGCCGTAGGGCTGCCGGTCGCAGTGGCGGTCGCGGTCGCCGGCGGATTCATCCTGGTGCGGCGCTCGCTCGAGCCCGTCGAGCGCATGGCAGTCAAGGCCGAAGAGATCACCCAGCACAACCTGAGCGAGCGGCTGCCGCTGGTCGAGAGCGGCGATGAGCTCGAGCGGCTCTCGGTGTCGCTCAATCACATGATCGCCCGGCTCGAGGATGCGATGCGCGGCTCCAAGCAATTCGTGGCGGATGCGAGCCACGAGCTGCGCACGCCGCTCACCGTGATGCGGGGCGAGCTCGAGAGCTTGGCGCAGGATGCGCAGCTGGCGCGCGAGACCCGCGAGGCGCTGGGCAGCGTGCTCGAGGAGGTCGAGCGCCTCGGCGAGATCGTCGAGAGCCTGTTCTCACTCTCGCGTCTCGATGCCGGCGAAGCCGATGCCTGGCAGCGCTTCGACCTGGCCGAGCTCGCTACGACCACGGCCGAGCAGCTGAGCCTGCTCGCCACCGACAAGGACATCCGCCTGGTGTGCGATTCGCCCCGCGGAATCAACGTGCGCGGCGAGCGCGCACGGCTCAAGCAGGTGATCGTCAACCTGCTCGACAACGCCATCAAGTACACACCGCGCGGCGGCCACATCGCCCTGAAGGTGCGCCGCGAGGGTGCCTGGGCGGTGCTCGAGGTCACCGACGACGGCGTCGGCATCCCTCAGGAGGCGCTGCCGCACGTCTTCAAGCGCTTCTTCCGCGTCGACAGCTCGCGGGCGCGAGACCCCGGTGGCGCGGGCCTGGGCCTGTCGATCGTCAAGTCGATCTGTGCCGCGCACGGCGCCGAAGTGGAGGTGACCAGCACCGTGGGCAAGGGCAGCACTTTCCGCGTGCGGCACCCGCTGGCCACCGAGGCCGCCCGCTCCTAGCAGGCCAGCGCGTATGTCACTCGTGCAATACGTCCTCAAGCGTCCCTATACGGTCGTCGCGATGCTCATCCTGATCGCGCTGCTCGGCATCGGCGAGGCGTTGCGCATGCCGGTGGACATCTTCCCCAAGATGGACATCCCGGTTTGCAGCGTGGTGTGGACCTACGCGGGCATGGATGCCAACGACATCCAGAACCGCATCCTCACCCTGCACGAGCGGCAGATGGCCTCGCTGGTCGATGACATCTCGCGCATCGAGGCCACCAGCTACGAGGGTGTGGGCGTCGAGCGCGTCTACCTGCACGAGGGCGCGGACGTGACCCGCGCCATCTCGCAGCTCGCCAGCAGCGCGCTGGTGGTGCTCAAGTACATGCCGCCGAACATCACGCCGCCGCTCGTGATCCGCTACGGCGCGACCGACGTGCCGATCATCCAGCTGAGCCTCTCCAGCAACTCGCTCCCCGACACCGCGCTCAACGATCTCGGACAGAACATCATCCGGCCGGCGCTCGCGGTGGTGCACGGCGCCGAGGTGCCGTATCCCTACGGCGGCAAGCCGCGCGTCATCATGGCCGATCTCGACCAGCAGGCGCTGCAGGCGCGGGGACTCACGCCCGCGGACGTGAGCAACGCACTGCAGAGCCAGAACGTCATCCTGCCCGCCGGCGACGTAAAGATCGGCAGCCAGGATTACCTGCTGGCGATGAACAACAGCCCGGATGTCATCGAGGCGATCAACTCCTTTCCCATCAAGCACGTCGACGGGCGCGAGGTCTTCATGCGCGACGTGGCGCACGTGCACGACGGCTTCCAGGTGCAGACCAACTCGGTGTCGGTCGACGGCGTGCCGGGCGCCCTGATGACGATCCGCAACACCGGCGGCGTGTCGACGCTCGCGGTGATCGACGGCATCCGCGCCGCTCTTCCCGACATACGCCACATGCTGCCCGCCAGCGTGCGCATCCTGCCGATCTTCGATCAGTCGCTGTTCGTCAAGGCAGCGCTCAACAGCGTGCTGATGGGCGGCTGCATGGCGGCCGGCCTCACCGCGCTCATGATCCTGCTGTTCCTCGGCAACTGGCGGTTGACGCTGATCATCCTCGCATCGATCCCGCTGTCGATCATCAGCGCGGTGCTGCTCATGGGCGCCGGGGGCGAAACGCTCAACACCATGACGCTCGGCGGTTTTGCGCTGGCCGTCGGCATTCTCGTGGACAACGGCACGGTGGTGATCGAGAACATCGAGCGCCACGCGGGGCTCCACGAGCACCTGCCGGATGCAGTCGTGCACGGCGCAGGCGAGGTCGGTGTGCCGACGTTCCTCTCGACGCTGTGCATCTGCATCGTATTCGTGCCGGTGTTTCTGCTCGAAGGCACGGCGAAGTACCTGTTCTCGCCGCTGTCGGTGTCGGTGATCGTGTCGCTGCTTGCGAGCCTGGCGCTTTCCTTCACCATGGTGCCGGTGCTGTTCCTCTATCTGATGCGCACCCAGCAGCACGGTGGCAATCACACCGGCGCCGCGCTCGCCGGCCAGCCGCAAGCTTCGCTCTGGCAGGCGCGGCTGGCGGAGCTCGGCCGGCGCCTGCACGCGGTGCATCTGGCGTTCGAGGGCGGGTTCCGGCGCTTCCGCGCCGGCTATCGCAACGCGCTTGCCTGGGCGCTGTCGCAGCCGAAGGCTACGGTGTGGGTGTTTGTCGCCATCATGGTCGTGTCGCTGCCGCTGTTCCCGCTGCTCGGGCGCGACTTCTTCCCCGACGTCGACGCCGGGCAGATGCGCTTGCACGTGCGTGCCCCGCCCGGCACGCGCATCGAGACGACGCAGCAATACTTTGCCGCGGTGGAGGCCGAGATCCGCAGGCTCGTCGGCAACGGCCAGGTCGCGGTGATCCTCGACAACATCGGTCTGCCCTACAGCGGCATCAACATCGCGCTCAGCGATTCGGCCACCGTCGGACCCATGGATGGGGAGATCCTCATCTCTCTCAAGGAACAGCACGCGCCGACTGCAGAGCTCACTGCGATGCTGCGGCGCGAGCTGCCGCAGCGCTTTCCGGCGCTGCAGTTCTTCTTCCAGCCGGCCGATATCGTCGACCAGGTGCTGAACTTCGGGCAGCCGGCGCCGATCGACATCCGCGTCACCGCTTCCGACACCGACAGTGCCTACCGCCTGGCGTCGCGGTTGTCGCGCCTGGTCGCGGGTGTGCCCGGCGTGGTCGATGCCCATGTGGCGCAGGTGCCGGATGCCCCGGCACTGTCGGTGAACGTGGACCGCGCGCTCGCGACGCAGGTTGGGCTGACGCAGCGCGAGGCGGCCAGCAACGTCCTGGTCACGACCAGCTCCAGCGCCCAGACCGCGCCCAATTTCTGGGTCGACCCCAAGAACGGCGTGAGCTATCCCCTGGTGGTGCAGCAGCCGACCTACGACATCGCTTCCTCGCAGGACCTGGAGATCATGCCGGTGAGCGCCGCCCAGGGGAGCTCGCAGCTGCTGATGAACATGACCTCGATCGGGCGGCAGACGGTGCCGCTCGACACCTCGCAGCTCAACATCCGTCCGGTGTTCGACGTGCACGCCAACGTCCAGGGGCGCGACCTCTACTCGACCTCGCGCGACATCGACCGGGTCATCGCTGCCAACCAGCCCCCGGCCGAGAAGGCCATGCACGTCATCCTGAGCGGCCAGGTCGAAACCATGCGCGAGAGCTATGCGGGGCTCTTCACCGGCATCGCTCTCGCGGTGGTGCTGGTGTACCTCTTTCTGGTGATCAACTTCCAGAGCTGGATCGACCCGCTCATCGTGCTGATGGCGACGCCGTTTGCGCTGAGCGGCGTGATGTGGATGCTGTTCCTGACCCAAACCCACCTTTCGGTCCCGGCGCTGATGGGGACGCTCATGTGCATCGGCCTCACGACCGCTAACAGCATTCTGGTGGTGACCTTCGCCAACCAGCGCATGGACGCGGGTGACAGCCCACTGGTCGCAGCAGTCACCGCGGGCTTCACCCGTATTCGCCCGGTGCTGATGACCGCGGGTGCGATGATCCTCGGCATGGTGCCGATGGCGATCGGGGTCGGCGAGGGGGGCGAGCAGAATGCGCCGCTCGCGCGCGCGGTGATCGGCGGGCTGCTGTTCGCGACCTTCGCGACGCTGGTGTTCGTGCCGACCATGTACCGGCTGCTGCGGCGCGCGCCGCAGGCTGCAATCGAACCACACACAGTGAGGGGCGCGTGACAACGCAGGCGACACGCATGGAATCACCGGGCCAGGACGAGATCCGCGAGACCGACTATGCCGAGGACGTGGTCAAGAGCGAATCGCACGCCGTGTCCGCCGCCTTCGCTCCTGATACCGGCGCACGGCTGAAGCGGGCGCTGCTGATCTTCGCCGCGGTGCTCGCCGCCGCCTTCGTGCTGGTGAGCGTCGTGCGCATGTTCAAGGCGCGGGGCGTCGCGCGTGCCGCCGCGGAAGCCGCGGCCGCGCCACCCCTGGTCGACGTGGTGACGGCGATACCGGTGGGCGCGGTGCAGCACCTCACCCTCCCGGGTGAGACGGCGGCCTGGCATGCCAGCACCATCTACGCGCGCGTCAACGGCTACGTCGGCAAATGGTTCGTCGACATCGGCGATCGCGTCAAGGCCGGTCAGGTGCTGGCGCTCATCGAGACGCCCGACCTCGACGCGCAGCTCGCCGCGGCGCGCGCCCAGCTGCAGGCCGGCCGGGCGCAGGTGCTGGTGCGCCAGGCCGAGGCGCAGCTCGGCCTCACGACCTACGAGCGCTGGCGTGACTCGCCCAAGGGGGTGGTATCGGAGCAGGAGCGCGAGGAGAAGAAGGCGGACTACGAGAGCGCGGAGGCCCGGCTCAAGTCGGCGGAGGCCGACGTGGCCCTCGATGCGGCGCGTGTCAACCAGTACGAGGCTCTCACCGCATTCAAGAAGGTGACCGCGCCGTACGACGGAGTGATCACCACACGCGACATCGATATCGGCAACCTGGTCACCGCCGGCAGCACTTCGGCCACCACGCCGCTGTACGTGATGACCCAGAACGACCCGATCCGCATCTTCGTCGACGCGCCGCAAAGCGCGGCCGACGACCTGCTCAACAACCAGGCGCCGGTCGAGGTGCAGACCAGCGGCGGCGAGCCACGCCAGTACGCCGGCAAGGTGACGCGCACCTCGGAGGCCATCAATCCGCAGGTCCGCACGCTGCGCGTGGAGGTCGACATCCCGAACCCCAGGGGCGAGTTCGTTCCCGGCATGTACGTCAAGGTGGGCTTCGGGCTGCCGCCCCGCGGTCTGGTACAGGTGCCGGCGGCGGCACTGCTGTTCCGAGCCAGCGGGCCGCAGGTGGCACGGGTCGACGCCGGTGGGCACATCACCTTTCGCCCGGTCACCATCGGGCGCGACGACGGCAGCGTCGTCGAGCTGAGCTCGGGCGTCTCCGCGGGCGACCATCTGGCGCTCAACGTCTCGAGCCAGATCGGCGAGGGTCAGCTGGTGCGGGCGCGCGCCGTCGACTCCGCCCCTGCGGCCGCGGCGGCGCGGCGTTGACGCAGGACATGATGAGCCTGGCGCGCATCGGCCTGGCGGCAGTCGCCGCGGCCGTGCTCGCGGCTTGCGCGGTGGGTCCCAACTATCACACGCCGAAGATCCCGGCCCCCGATCGTTACGCCGAGACGGACGCCGCCGTGCAGGGCGCCGCGGCGGCGGCTCCGCAGGTCGATCCGGCGGCCTGGTGGCGCTCGCTCGAGGACCCGGAGCTCGACTCGCTGGTCGAGCGCGCCGTCGCCGGTAACCCGGATCTGCTCGTGGCCCTCGATCGGCTGCAGGCCGCGCGGGTCTTCGAGGCAGCCGTGATCGGCACCGTACTGCCCGATGCGGGAGCCTCTGCGGGCGCCGGGCGCGGCACCGGCGGCGATCTCACCCGCGGCCGGGCGGCGCAGTCGCTCATCTCGGCTGACAACGCTGCCGGCTACCAGCATCTGAACGAGATCGGCGGCTTCGATGCGGTCTGGGAGCTCGACATCTTCGGACGCTACCGCCGCGAGATCGAGGCGGCGCGCTACGACGAGCAGGCGACGCGTGCGGCGCGCAACGCGGTGCTGGTAGGTGTCGTCGCCGACGTGGCGCGCGCCTATGTCGACCTGCGCGGGTTGCAGGTGCGGGCTTCGGTGCTCGACTCGGCGATCGTAGTGCTGCGCGAGTCGCTGCGCATCGTCAGCATCCGCTACGAGCGCGGCATCACCAACGAGCTGGACGTGACGCTGGCGACCCGTGAGCTCGCGACCCTCGAGGCGCAGGCGGCGCCGATCAATGCACAGGTGCGCGCCGCCGAGTATGCGATCGCGACGCTGCTCGGCCTCTATCCCGAGGACTTGGTCAAGGAGCTGAGCCCGACCGGTCTGGTGCCTGCGGTGCCGGCGGTGGTGGATCCGGGGCTGCCGCCGCAGCTGCTGCGGCGCCGTCCCGACATCCAGGAGTCCGAGCGCGAGCTTGCCGGCGCCACCGCGCGCATCGGTATCGCGACTGCGGATCTGTTCCCCTCGCTCGCGCTGACCGGTGCGATCGGCTTCCAGCGCCAGTCGCTCAAGGGCCAGCCGGTGCTCGGCGAGCACATCTGGTCGGTCGGGCCGACGGCGGTGTGGCCGCTGCTCGACTTCGGCGCACTCGACGCGCAGGTCGAGATCGCGGATCTGCAGACGCGCGCGCTGCTGGTGCGCTACAAGCAGACCATTCAGGAGGCGGTGCGCGAAGTGGATACGAGCTACGCGCTCTTTGGGGCGGAGCAGCAGAGCCTGACCAAGCTCGGCACGGGGCTGGTGGCCGCGCAACGCGCGGTTACGCTCGCGAACGAGCGCTACGAGCGCGGTGTCACCGACTTTCTGAACGTGGTGGATGCGGAGCGCCAGGAGTACGACCTTCAGGAGCAGTACGCCGAGACCCAGGTGGCGACCGCCGAGCAGTTCATCGCGCTCTACCGCAGCCTCGGCGGCGGCTGGGAGGCCTACCAGAAGCTGCCGCCGATTCACCGCCCCGAGCCGGCGATTATCGCGATGTTCCAGCGCACCTTGAGCCGCAGCAATCCGCTGAGGTAGGAGGATCCTAGCCGATGCACAGCGGCCGATATGCTGGGCGCTCCCGGCCGGCGGGCCCTGGGATAAGATCGCGCTCGCAATGACTCGCACAAAACTACCGGGTGTATTGGTGTTTCTGGGCCTGTCGGTTGCGCTTGCGTCCTCGTCGCACGCGGACGATGCGTGCGCGTCGTTCACCTGGGATGTGAGGCATGAGCGGGCACTGTTTGCCCAGGAGGCCACGTCCCTGGTTGCCGGCTCGACGTTGGCGACCGCCCCAACGCTCGCGGCGGACCGACTATATCAACTGGAGTTGAAAAGCCAGGCGCAGGTCAAGCTCGTTGCCCCGCCGGGCAACAAGAAGCAGACGGACGGGATGTATGCCGGGCTCGCCAGATTGAGGGTCGACACGCCTGGTAAATACCGAATCGCGCTCGATCAGGGGTTCTGGATAGACCTGTTGGTGAACGGGTCGCCTGTCCGGGCGGAGGCTTTCCAGGGGCGTCCCGGCTGCAACGCTCCTCACAAGATCGTCGAGTTCGTGCTACCGGCCGGAACACCCATAACGCTTCAGCTTAGCGGCGGCAACGGCCCCAGCCTGAGAGTGACGCTGACCCGTTCTCCGGAGGGTTAGGCTCCGGCGGAGTGTGGCCGGTCTGCTCAATCCACGCCGACGATGACGTGGTCGGCCTTGATGAAAGCGTGCGCGCGTTGCCCCTTTTTGAGCTTCAGCCGTCGCGCCGAGTGGCTGGTAATCACCGACACGATCTCGACGCCTGGGGCGACACGAATCGACACCTCGGTGCTGACCGGCCCGCGGACGAGCTTCGTGATGGTGCCAACGAGTGCATTCCGGGTGCTCAGCTTCATGTGGCCCCCCTGAGGTTCACAGGGCGCTAAAACCGTATTCTACGAAAACTTTGCGCGCCTGCGGGCTCAGGAGATAAGCCAGGAAGCCCGCAGCCTCACCCTTCGCGGACGCTGTCAGGGCGACCGGATAGACGATCGGCTCATGCGTGCCGGCGGGAAACGTATCGACCACGCGCACGCCCCTCTCCACGAGCGCATCGCTCGAGTACACGATGCCCAGGGGCGCCTCGCCACGCGCCACATATCTCAGCGCGGCGCGGACGTTCTCGGCACGCGCGAGCCTGTCGACGACCTCGTCCCACACGCCCAGTGCCGACAATGCCGAGCGCGCGTAGCGGCCGGCCGGGACCGAGTCGGGATCCGCGACTGCCAGACGGCCCGGTCCGAGAGCTGCCGCCAGCGGGAAGTGCGGCGCAATCTGCAGCTTGACCTGGTTGCCGGCCGGAGCGATGAGCACCAACTGATTTCCGACGACGTTCCGCCGGGTTGCGGCTTGAATCAGGTGGCGGCTCTCCAGGTAGTCCATCCACTGGGTGTCGGCGGAAAAGAACACGTCCGCCGGCGCGCCGGCCTCGATCTGGTGAGCGAGATTCGAGCTCGCGTCAAACGACATCCTGGTCCGGACATGTGCCGTCTTCTCGTACGCCGTCCCGATCTCCTCCAGCACGTTGGTGAGAGAAGCCGCCGCGAACACCAGAATTTCCGGTTGCTTGGTCTCCGCACCCGCCGGCCCGATCGACGCAATGGACAAGCACAGCAGCGCCAGGGCTGACAGGATGCGCGACATGTGGACAGCGCGCGCCAAAGAAAACGCTCAGAAGCTGAAGCGGCCCCCGATGGTCGGGGCGGCGTTGCTGTCGTGCAGATACGGGACGCCGGGGCCGTGAGGAATGGCGATCGCTAGACCGCCACTGACGTCGGAGTACGCAATGCCGGCATAGACGTCGAAACGCTTGGTGAAGTGGTGATCCAGGTAGAGCGATACCTCCTCGAGCGTGGCCGAGCACGAGGCGCGGAAGTTGCCCGGCGCGCAGGTCGGCGGAACGCGAAACGTGGGCTGCTGCTGGTGGTAGTAGGACAGAGTGATGTCGGTCTTGCCGTCCAAGGCGTATTTCACGCCCGTCCACCAGACGTGCACGGTCTTGGGCGAATCGAGATTGTTGTCTTCCACGCCGCTCAGAATATAGCCGCCCTGGGCCGTCGCGCCGACACCCAGGGGGTTCGATGGATTGACCTGGTGAATGTGCTCGTAGCCGCCATAGAACTTGAACGGGTCCCAGCTGTATTTGGCGGCGACCATGAGGGCGGTGTTGTCGGTCACGATGCCATATTCGGTGTTTGTCGTACCGACTAGATTAGCGCCGGTGATCTGGTTGGTATTGATGCTGTTGACGGTCGACTGATAGGGCTGCGTCAGACTCTGCGGCCCGAGCAGAGGGTTGAGTACGCTGATCGCCTGGTTGACCTGTTGGTAGACAACGTCCGCTGAGAAATGCCCGAACTCGCCGCCGAGGTCGAAGCCGCTGGCGGTGTTGTGCGACTCTTCCGGCGTGCAGGTGGCAGCAGTCCAGCCGGCGGTGGCGGAATAGCAGCCGCCCGATCCATCGGCAAACTTGTACATGGCGCCGAAATGGATCGGACCGAAGCCTACGCGATACTTCACGGCGTTATCCCAGCGCGTGTCCTGGGTATCGCCGCCGCCGGCCATCAGGCCGTTGTAGCCGATGTAGGAAAAGGAATAGGCGCCGTTGGCCGGATCGTACTGGAGCATCGCGTCGGTACCGAGCGCGCGCTGCCGGCCGAAGGTCAGCGTGCCGAACTGCCTGGACGAGGCACCGCCGTAGAGCTCGTCGTTGAACGTCTGGCCCGCGCGTGCGCCGTCCCCGGTGATCGAATAGCTGCCCCGCGGCAGGCCGGCGTTCGCAGTATTCGTGGCCGCCATGTTGGCGAACTGTCCCGACTGCGGGTTGACGCCGGTCGACGCGAGGCCAACCACGTACCAGCCGTCGATGAACTCTTCCTTGACCTTGATGCCGAAGCCCGTCTGCGACAGGTTGTTGGGCGCGACCAGCCATTGCGAGCTATTACCGTTGCGGTTGATCAGTGATTCGCCCTCGTAGTTGTAGGGATTTTCCGGCAGACCGTGGCTTACCCACCCGACGCCGACGTCATAGGCGCCGTACAGGGTGATGCCGTGCCAAGTCAGCGGGCAGTCGGTGGCAAAGAACTCATGGGTGCTCGCACAGCCTGCGGGGCTGGCCGGCGCAGCGGCTGCCTCGGGGGTGGGCAGGTCAGCGGCAAGCGCCCCATGAGTGAAAACGAAAGTCGCGACGAGCGCCGCGAGGGCGCGCCAGCAGACAGACCGCATAAGTGTTGCTCGCTTCTCGTTATATTCGACGGAACATATCGTGACAGAAGCCGATGAGCCGTCGCAACTCTGCCGCGCTGCATCGCGGCCGAGTGCGGTAGGATTGCTCCGGAGGCACGTAGTGATGCAATTGCCGGCGGTTCGGTTCCGGGTGGACTTCGGGCGGGATCGGGCGGTGGGGCCCGGCAAGGTCGCGCTGCTGGAGCACATCGGTACGGGAGGGTCGCTCTCGCAGGCGGCGCGCGAGCTCGGCATGAGCTATCGGCGCGCCTGGCAGCTGCTCGAGAGCCTCAACTCGTCATTTCGCGAGCCGGCGGTGCTCACGGCCAAGGGCGGCCGCGGCGGCGGAGGAGCGCGCCTCACGCCGTTCGGACGGCTCCTCATCCGCGTCTACCGCGAGTTCGACGCCGAGATACAGAAGCGCGCAGCCCGCTCGTTCAGGCCGGTCACGGGGCTCGCGCGGCAGCCGGAGACCAGGGCGGCGCCCGTCGTGCGTCTCAAGGATCGTCCGAAGAAGGGCTGATACGGCCGCGGCCGGGGCGCGCCTCAGACGCGCGCCACCTGGATGTGTCCGCGGCCCTGCGCCTTCGCC
>Ga0187778_10003001_pt1 | contig 11393 bp, 14 predicted proteins | sample 1015_Q2_SP5_20_M_FD_132418 | JGI IMG/M metagenome (GOLD analysis project Ga0187778, IMG submission 132418) | Tropical peat soil microbial communities from peatlands in Department of Meta, Colombia - 1015_Q2_SP5_20_MG | ecosystem: Environmental > Terrestrial > Soil > Wetlands > Peat | place...
ATTTTCTGCCCGCGAGTTCTATAATCCGTAAATTAGCTTGATGGGGAACGGTTAGCGCCAAGGCCTCTACGTCAGTTTCTGACTTTTCCAGCGCTATCTCGCCAGCCTTAATCATTACTTTGACCGCCCTCTTAAACACCTCTTGGCCGTCCATTTGTATACTGCCGCCGCGTTCGCAAAAAAGGATTTCCTCAACCGTGCCATCAGTTTCTTCGTGCCAGCCGAGTAATCCGCTGTCGCGGTCTGTTCTTTGCATAGCGACCGCACCTGCGCCATCAGCAAATAATATCGCGGTACTGCGGTCAGTATAATCAGTTATAGAGGATAGGGTATCGGCTCCGATTACTAAAGCGCTGTCAATGCCATCGACCGCAAAGCTACGGTACCCATCCAATAAACTGGTTACGAATCCGGTACAAGCGGTGTTCGACTCCTTGCTGGAAGTAAACGAATAACCCAATTCACCAAGCGCGCGGGTAATGGCGGGGTGTGATCCGGGAACATCACGGTAGGGGGTTGTTGACCCAAGAAACAACTTGTCAATTGTACGGGGCGGAGTCAAGCCCGTGGATTCCAGTGCTCGCCGTCCGGCGTCGGTAGCCAAAGCTACTAGATTTTCATCTTCACTACAGATGCTGCGGCGTTCTATGCCGGTGCGCTCCCGAATCCAAGCATCGGAAGAATCAAGACTATAACGCGCAATAAGTTCATCATTCGTCAGCGATTCCGCTGGCAGTGCTCCACCCCAGCCCGCAATCTCTACTCCCAAAACCGGTGTTTGGTTGGCCATATGTTCTCCTAAGTACTGATACTATAAGATTATTAAGACAGTTTGGCAAACTAAAATCCTATCTTTGTGAAGCTGGCGGCAAACAGCTTGCTAAGGCAATCTTGCCAAGTCGCACTCCGTCAGCCAACTTTGCGGCGTCAGCTTCGAACTGCCTAATCTGAATATTCTCCGGCGCGTCAACCGTATATATGAATGGGATATCTTCGGGATTGTCTCTTGCCTCAATCAAGTATTGGACTCGTTGTATGGCTGTTTCTACCCCTTGGCTGACAGCTGCGTCTATGCCGGGGTATCTTAGATTGTAAAGACGAGACGCCAGTCTCTCTATACGGGTTTGTTTGTTCCGCCATTTTTTTAGACTCCGGCTAGACAAAGCTAATACGTGTGTCGCGCCTAAACTTATAGCTTCTTCGATGGGCAACGGAGCCGTTAAACTACCGTCATAATAAGGCAGCCCATCAATTAATGTCGGCCGGCCAGCCAGAATCGGAATATGCGCCGTCGCTCTCAAATTACGCTTCAACTCGTCTTTATCTGATGGCGGGGGCAGGACTCTTGTGCCAATCTCGTGAGGATCAGAAACTGCTATATGTAATTTCTCAGAGGCAATTATGTTCTCCCAATCCAGCGGGACAACTCCTTCAAGTAGATGATTGGTATGGATGGAAACGTCCATGATCGGCCGGCGCTCCCTTAACTTTAGCCACGCTTTCAGATCTATAAATCCATGTTGGGCAGAGTGCTCCGAATATATAGTCGCTCCCTCTGATACGTTGCCGCTTAAAAAATAGGCTGCATTGAAAGCGCCGGCAGAGGAGCCGACTACAAAATCAAAGATATCCGGTCCGTAACCATTTTGCTCCATGCTTATTAGCATGCCCGCTGTTAGCACCCCTCTCAAGCCACCTCCTTCAACGACTAAACCTAAAACATGGTCGTCTTCTATCTGCTGTCTTCTGGTTTCCAGCAGTTCTATAACAGGATGTGGTAAGTTTTCGCTCATAAATAAAATGGTGGGCGGTACAGGATTCGAACCTGTCACCTCTTCCACGTCAAGGAAGCGCTCTAGCCAAATGAGCTAACCGCCCTCGTCGGAGCCGGGGAAACGGCTTTCGTAACTTCTTAGCAGAAGTCACTTACAGCCTCGACCCGTCTCCTCCTCTCAAAAACGCAACTCGCTACAGATCTTACGTTTTTGTAGAAGACCAAGTCAATTATACTATCTTGGCCAGGTATAAATTAAAAGTTATCACACATGGTATAATTGAATGGTTGAGGGACCTGTGGATAAATGGGTAAAAAAGTACTAGCCAAATCCTGCTAGTACATATATACTCCTAAACAGGTTGAGTTCTGCCGATGTGTTAACCCTCACAAGTTGGCTTGAATGACGTTGCGAGATCATTCAAGCCTTTTTGTATGGCAAGTCGCAAAACGTAAAGACTTTTTGTATCAAATCTAAGGTGTTATGATAGACACTAATGGACGAAGCAAAAACAGGGGACGGACCCGATCACCGCCGGCTCGGCAAGGAGTTAGACTTATTTGTATTTTCGGATCTAGTCGGAGCCGGTTTACCAATGTTTACTCCCCGGGGAACGGTTCTTAGAGACGAACTTTTAGGTTTTTCTGAAGAGTTACAGCGCAAAGCCGGTTATGAGAAGGTCGCAATACCGCACATTACCAAAGACGAGCTTTATAAGAAATCGGGCCACTGGGACAAGTTCGGCGGAGAGTTGTTTTTGGTCAAAAGCCAGGAGACCAAGGACCAGATGGTACTTAAGCCGATGAACTGCCCGCATCACATACAGATCTACGCCAGCCGGCCCAGGAGTTACCGCGAGCTGCCTATCCGTTATATGGAAAACACCATCCAGTACAGGGATGAAAAGAAAGGCGAACTGAACGGCTTGTCGCGCGTGCGCTCCATCTCTATAGACGACGCCCACATCTTCTGCCAGCTGGACCACATTGAACAGGAATTTACCACCATCATGGAGATGATAAAGGAGATGTATCGGGTGTTTGGCATGGAGTTCCGTGCCCGGCTGTCTTTCCGCGATGATTCCGAAGGCTATCTGGGCGATAAGGAACATTGGGACCAGGCCCAGAAGATTATTGAAGATGTAGCCAAGAAACTGGGGCTGAAATACGATATCGCTGAGGGCGACGCAGCGTTTTATGGGCCGAAAATAGACATTATGGTTACCGATTCTCTGGGACGGGAGTGGCAATGCGCCACCGAGCAGCTGGATTTCTTCATGCCGGAGCGTTTTGGACTGACTTACATTGATAAAGACGGTATAGAAAAGCCGGTGGTGATGATCCACAAGGCCCTGCTGGGTTCGTTTGAGAGGTTCTTATCCGTTTATATAGAGCACACCAATGGTCATTTCCCGCTGTGGTTAGCGCCGGAGCAACTGCGGGTGGCCACGCTGAACAACGAAGAACCGGTAGTCAAGCTTGCCAAAGAAGTAGTGGATAGGGGCAAGGGTCTAGGACTAAGGGTAGGATTGGATGATTCCAATGAGTCGGTCGGCAAGAAGGTCCACGATGCCGAGGCCATGAAAGTGCCGTATACGGTGGTGGTTGGCGCTAATGAGGTGGAATCTAGCCGCCTGACCCCGCGGCACCGCTCAGACCTGCCGGAACTGCCCGAGTCTTCCGTTGAGGAGCTGCTGGAAAAGCTTGCCCAAGATGCCCAAGCCCGCAAATAAGCCCGTTATCGCCGTTGACATTGATGACGTGATAGCCGCGCATGCCCCGGCATTCATCGCCTATACCAATGAAAAATGGGGTACACACCTGACGATTAACGACTATCAAGACCACTGGGGCGAGGTCTGGAAAGTAGATTTTGAAGAGAGAGAGAAGCGAGCTGAAGAGTACCATAGAACTGATTATATTGGGACTTACGGTGTCATCGGTGGCGCTTCTGCGACGCTGGGAAAGCTTCGGGATAAGTACAAGCTGGTCATTTTGACCACACGCAGAAGGTCCATTGAACAGCTCACGCGGGATTGGATAGAGAAGTATTACCCTGGTATCTTCGATGATGTTGTCTTTGCCGGATTTTTTGATAATCCGACACGATCCAGCATCCATATGACTAAAGGTGAGCTTGCGGAACAGATTGGTGCTGGCTACCTGATAGATGATCAACTAAAACACTGCCTGGCTGCTACAGAGGCAGGAATTAAGGCCTTGCTGTTTGGTGATTATCCTTGGAATCAGACCGATAATCTGCCGGAAGACATCACACGCGTTAGAAACTGGCAGGAGGTGCTGGAATACTTCAATGAAAAGGGTTGACGCGGATTTTAGGCAGAGGGTTTATCAAATAGTCGGTTCAATACCAAGAGGGCGGGTGATGACGTATGGGCAGATTGCCGCACTAGCTGGTGCCGCTTGGGCTGCCTGGGAAGTCGGCCAGATCGCCCACACTGGCCCATCTGAGCTGCCCTGGCAGCGGGTGGTGAATAAGAAAGGTGGGCTAGCCCGGGGCTACACCCCTGGCGGCTACGAAGCCCATAAACAGGACTTAGAAGCTGAGGGCGTGGCTGTTGATAGCGATTACCGGGTGGATATAGATAGGTTATTATGGTTCCCGCCGCACAAAGAGCAAAACTCATTGCCATTGTAGGCCCTACAGCCTCGGGCAAATCTAACCTGGCTATGCGCCTGGCTAAAGATTTTAATGGCGAGATAGTCTCCGCTGACTCCCGCATGGTTTATACAGGCATGGATATTGGTACTGGTAAGCCTACCGACAGAGAACAAAAACTAGTGCCGCATCATCTGATAAATATAGTTAATATCAATCAATTTTTTTCAGCGGCTGAATACAAAGCATTAGCACAAAAAGCCATAAAGAGCATTCAGGCTAGGGAAAAAACAGCCATTTTGGTTGGCGGTAGCGGACTATATGTAGATGCAGTGTTATTTGACTTTGATTTCAGGCCACCCCCCAGTCGGTCTGAGCGACGCCGGCTAGAAGCTATGACTGTCGAACAGCTTAATGCAGAAATAGCAAAGAGAAAATTAACACCACCGCTTAATTACAGAAATAAAAGGCACCTTATCCGATGTATAGAAACCGGAGGAGCTCAAAACATCAGGAAAGCCATGCGTCCAGATGCAATAGTGATTGGTATATTGCCGGGATCCGAAGAACTGAAACGAAAAATATCCAGCCGTAATTCCAAGATGATTAATAACGGTCTAGAACAAGAAGTTCGCGGTTTGACGCAAAGATATGGAAAGGAAGCCCGATCTCTTGACGCCATAGGCTACCGTGAATGGCAGGATTATTTTGATGGCAAAATTAGTCGTCAAGATGTCAAGAATCTGATCACTAACAACAGTATTGCCTACGCCCGCCGGCAAAAAACCTGGTTCAAACGCAACGAGCACATAAAATGGTTCACCAGCCCGCAAGCAGCCTATAAGTACGCCAAAAACAGTTTATTGAACACCTAATTTACAATATTTTGCTATAATTAGGCGTGAGATGGTGAGTAATATTTTTCATCGGGAAGGGCAGCCCGAGTGTCGGATTCATTCCGCGCCCGGCGCGATGGGAAACCCCGAAGGGGTGTCTTATAAGGCGGAGCGAAAGCGTAGCCGCCGTGATTGAGCAACTGTTTGGGTCCAAGACGCGGGTAAAGCTGCTGCAGCTGTTTTATGCCAATCCGAACCGTTCATTTTATGTGCGCGAAATCACCCGCAAAGTGGACGAGCAGATAAATTCGGTACGGCGTGAGCTGTCCAACCTGCTTTCTATCGGCATTATCACTTCCGACGCCAACAACAACCGGCTTTATTACGAAGTTAACCAAAAGTTTAAGTATTATCTGCCGCTAGCGCAGATTTTCGGCGGGCTGAAGGCCGCGCCGGCGCCGGCAAGCAAGAAAAGCGGGGCCAAATCGACCGCCGAGGAACCGCGGATTGCCGCCGTGGGGCCCGAGCACCCGATGGCCAAAGGCCTGCGCGGCACCGGCCGGGTGGACCTGGCGCTGCTGACCGGCCAGTTCACCCGCGACGAACTGTCGGGCGTGGACTTGCTGGTGGTAGGCGACATCAACCAATCCAAACTGGACCGCTTCATGGAAGAGCTGGAAAAAGCCGAGAATAAAGAGCTGCGCTACACCTCCATGCCGCTGGATACCTATCAGTACCGTGTGCAAATTAACGACCGCTTCATAACCAATGTGCTGGGTGCCAAAAAACAGGTTATAATTAATAACCAGGACCTGTTGGTTGAATAAAAAGGAGCGAAGCTAAAAGTGGAACTGTCGTTTTACGGTGCTAACTGCCTGCGTTTGGCTACCAGAAAAGCCACCATCGCGGTGGATGATAATTTGGCGGCCGTCGGCCTTAAAGCCATCACCAAGCCGGATGACATAAGTCTGCGTACCTCTGTTAAATTGATTCCTAAACATGACAGTGCTCGCTTTAGCGCCGATATGCCCGGCGAGTACGAAATGTCCGGCGTGGTTATCCACGGCGTGGCTGCCAAGGCGCACATGGATAAAGAAGGCGAGCATACGGCCGTGATTTACACCGTTGAAGCCGACGACCTCAAGGTCGCCGTAATCGGCCACATTTACCCCGAACTATCGGATGACCAGCTGGAACAGATCGGGCTGGTGGATATCGCGGTGATTCCGGTGGGCGATAGCGGCTACACCCTGGACGGGGCAGGGGCGCTCAAAATCATCAAAGCCCTGGAGCCCAAAGTGGTGATACCGACACATTATGCCGACAAAGCCGTGAAATACGAAGTGCCGCAGGTTGAGCTGGCCGAAGCCCTCAAGAATCTGGGCATGGAGCCGGCCGAAACCCTGGACAAGTACCGGCCCAAACCGGCCGAGCTAACAGATACGACCCGGCTGATTGTCCTCAACCGCCAATAGATTAAAGAAGGCCTTTTTTCTTGAGGCTGCGGATGGCGGTGGTGCTGATTCTGACTTTGACCTTTTTACCATCCACGGTCAGGGTTTTGACCTGCAAATTAGGCTTCCACACCCGCTTGGTGTGTCGCTGAGAAAAACTGACATTACTGCCGTGCTGCTTGCGCTTGGTGTCAAAATCTAACCGTTTCATGATTCAAGGTGTTATTTTACAGATGTAAACGGCTAAAGTCAATCACCTTGGGTTATACTAAAGCGATATGACCGTTGATTTGCAGACCATTGCCATTTTGCTGGTGGTATTGCTGTTTTCCATGTCCATCCACGAGATGATGCACGCCTTTACCGCCGATTGGCTGGGCGATGACACCGCCCGGATTATGGGGCGGGTGACGCTTAACCCGCTGGCGCACATCGACCCCTTTTTTACGGTCGCGCTGCCGCTGTTGCTGCTGCTTTCCCACAGTCCGTATCTGTTCGGCGCCGCCAAGCCGGTCCAGGTGAACTTCCACCGGCTAAAATACGATGAGTTCGGCGGAGCCATTGTGGGTATGGTCGGGCCGCTGACCAATCTGGTAATCGCCGTGGTCGCGGCGCTGATTTTCAATCACCTGAGCCTCGTAAACGGCACGGCAGTCTACACCATTTTCGAGATAACAATTCTGCTCAACGTCGGCCTGTTTATCTTTAATTCCATCCCGTGGCCGCCGCTGGACGGCTCGCGACTGCTGTACGCTTTCGCGCCGCGGCCGCTGCAGGAGCTGATGGAATCCATAGAACATCTGGGAATGACAGGCTTGGTAGTTTTTATCTTGATTTTTTACTCCTTTGGCGGCGGTATCGGCAACCTGATGCTGCACGTCGTCCACTACCTCGCGCCTACGCTTATAACCTAGCCGTTTACCGTTCACCCTTCACCGTTTACCATACTTTTTCCGTTTACCGTTCACCATGGCTCATGGAAAACGGATCACGGACAACGCAGGGAAAACGGATAACGGCTAATGGTATAATGGAATTGGTCGGTGAGAGACTAGCACAATATATTTTCTGAACAGTTGGTTCCTATAGGGAGTTCAACATTTGCACCGGGCCGTGGCCTGGGCGTGAGGACACCCACTTTGCAAACGCAGAGTAAATTGAGTGCTTTCTGACCGACCTTCATACAAAAAACTCTTCAATCTGAAGAGTTTTTTGTATGGTCGGGGATGCGGGATTTGAACCCACGACCTCACGGCCCCCAGCCGTGCGCGCTACCAGCTGCGCCAATCCCCGTCGTCGGAACCGGGGTGCCGGCTTGCGTAAGCGCGTCAGACAACTTGCTTACTCCAGCCTCAGCCCGTTTCCTCCTCTTCAATTTTGCAAACGGTCGCTAGCGCCCCGCTTTGCAAAATTGGTGAAAGACCACCTATATTATATCTGTTATTATGATTAGCGTGAAGACACTCAAATTTGACCATGAGCAGGCCCAGGCTATCGCCGCCGGCCAGAAAAACTCCACCTGGCGGCTGTATGACGACAAAGACCTGTCCGTCAACGACGACATCAAGATTATAGACAAAGTTGATCCAAAATCGCCCGATAGTTGGAAAATTATCGGCCAAGCCAGGGTTACGGAAATCGTGGAGAAACTGCTGGGGGCGGTTAATGCCGCGGACATACGTCTCAATGATCTGACTTCCAAAGATGCGGTGCTGACCAAGTATCAAGGCTATTACGGGCAGCGGGTGAGTTTTGATACTCCGGTTAAAATTATCTACTTTGATTTCACACCCAGCGCCGGCGATATGCCCAGCAGCGCCATGCTTCTGGAGCAGGCCAAGCTGTATACCGATGGTGGTTCGCGCGGTAATCCGGGCGACTCTGCAGCAGCTTACGTCATCTGTAAAATGGATGATACTGTTGTAGAAAAGTCAGGCGTCTACCTGGGAATGGCCACCAACAATCAGGCCGAATATTACGGCTTTATCCGCGGCATGGAGCGGGCCCGAGATTTGGGCATTGATAAAGTCAGTCTGTTTTCCGACAGCCAGCTGGTGGTCAACCAGATGAGCGGCCGCTACAAGGTAAAAAACCAGGAGCTGGCGCCGCTGCACCAGCAAGCCAAAGAACTGGCCGATTCTTTTGAAGAAATCAGCTTCAACTACGTACCACGCGAACTTAACAAAACCGCCGACACCGAAGTCAACCGCATCCTGGACAAGGCCGAACGCAACAAGCGTAATAAGCAGAAAAACCGCTAAAAATAGCGGTTTTTCTGTCAGCCAGATTATCCGTAAGCCGGGTTCTGTTTTAGCTGATTATCTATCTAGGCCTGTCGTTGCCGGCAGGCTCCAGCGGTTCAATCGACAGCGTAGCTGGCCGCTCTGGTAGCTGTCTCCTTGCAGTAGGCAGGGTTTACCTCCTCCCACGGTCACCCGTGGTCGCTGTGGGCTCTTACCCCACTCGTTTCACCATTTCCTCGGTCCTTTAGAGACCTTGGTTGTGTCGTTTCTGTGGCACTTTCCCTAGGGTTGCCCCCGGTTGCCATTAGCAACTGCCATGCCATGTACTGCCCGGACTTTCCTCGTGCTTGCGCACGCAATCAGCCGATAATCTAGGCCGAGCCTCATTATAGCACGCCTCACCCCTGATAGCAATCATAACCTTTATTGACTTTTGGGATGGAATAAGGTATAATTGCTCAATCTGATCTACCTCTGGGTGGATCGGGTGGTACATTTACAGATTGAAGCCTAGTTTTATTAGGGGTGAAGAAGCGATTAAAAGTCGCTTGCTCACCCCTAATAACCTAACTCCGGGAGGAGAGATGATCAATCTAGCAAAGCGTTCGGACGCGGACGAGCACATTCGGCGCGAGCTGGAGAGGTGCCGGATTGAGATCGAGGAAGTCGAGCCAGATGAGGGCGAAGTTCCCTATAGCCTCATCGGCCATATCGGTCCGGTTGAGTTTCGTCGCAGCTGGTACTACTGGGCCGCAAACGGTCCGGTTTCTCTTGAGACCGCGGAGGAGCTCTACGCGGATCCGGTCGGCAAGACCGACATCCGAGTCAACGGCGATGCTGGTGCACCAGCCCCGCTCGACGAGGCAGTCTGGATGACCGATGACGGCAAGATTGTCTTGCCCACTTCGAAGGAAGCTTCGTGGCGCCAGATGACCGAGCAGTACGAGTTCCTGCGGGCGGAATTCGAGAAGTACGTCTTCTCGGATGACCCCACATCGCTGGGGGCAAGCCAGTTCATCATGTCCTACCACATCGACAGCGAGGTTGGCCTGCGTCTATTCGCAGACGCCCTCCGAGCCAAAGCTGCGGTAGCGCCCTAGCCAATCTCGAGGCTGGGAAGGAGAAAAAATGGAAGCGCTTGCGATCATCGTCATCGGCTTCGCCTTCATCTCGATCGTGATGGCGTGCTCGAGTAAGCTCTGAGGGCTTCAAAGCGTGCGCGCAGCAACATCTGAAGCGCGCGCGGGAGCAGCCGTCGGCTCCATGGCTGAGAAGCCCGCCTCACGCGGGCGACTACGTCAACCGTGAGCCTGCTTGCGGTGCCAACGACGGAGCAGGGCAACAACCAGGGGGGTGCGGGCGCACCCCCCTGGCAATTTTTTTCGGATCAGATCAGTGGGATATAATTCTACAGATGTGATCCGAAAGATTTGGATCGCAAGTTCATTACAATTTTGAAGCCTAAATTTGCCGGGAGCGAATTGGGGATATTTTGTTGTCCGCAACTTGCTCTCGGCAAGCGATGTAATGATGTACGAGCATCGTTGTTAGCGAGAAGCGGCGATAACCTGGCGCCATTCCAGGCAGAGCATAGGAGGCATCATGGGTAATATCTCCGAGATCAAGGTCGCCACCGGATCGATCGCTGTTGTCTCCGAATCAATGATTGAGCCGAACACCAAAGTGGAGCTCAACACTGGCGGCTTCCTCATCATCGTAGAGAAAGGCCAGAGCATGAATGGCATCGCGGAGATTCTCAAGGAACACAACAGGGCCAAGCTCGAACGCGACCGCCTCATGTCCGCAAGGCGCGACAGACTCCAGTAGTCCGAAGCACCCATCCGAGCCGCCTAGCGGCCGGGAAGGAGAGAAGACATGCCGCCGATTGACATCGACGAGATCTACCCGTTCGAGCACGAGGCCGCCCAGGATCTCTGCGGTGTGTGCCTCGAGCCGACAGACGGTTTGTTCGGCGACTACTGCAGCGAGCGGTGCAAAAACACCGCGAAGGCTGCTGCTGATCAGGCCGCCAAGGCCATCTACGGCTGAGGCCGGGAAGGAGAGAGATGCAAGCCCATTTCGCGGCAACAATCAGGACCACCGTCCGCGAGTTTCGCTGGGTGAACCTGGCGACTCTCGTGGTGGTACTGGCCGCCGGCGGTCTGGCAGCGGTCATCCTCTTCAAGCTGATCGCCGGCTTACTCGGCTAGCAAGGCTTCGACAAGCGTGCGCGCGAAAGCGCGCGCGGGAGCAGCCGTTCGACTTCATGGCAGGAGATGTGGTCTGTCTCCCCATCCGTAAGCCTGCGGCGGTGCCATCGACGGCGCAGGCAACAACAAGGGAGGGGCGCGCGTCTCGCGACAGCGCGCCCCTCCTGAAGCAATACTTTCGAATCAGATCAGTGGGATATAATTCTACAGATGTGATCCGAAAGATTTGGATCGCAAGTTCATTACAATTTTGAAG
>Ga0187778_10003002_pt1 | contig 11391 bp, 7 predicted proteins | sample 1015_Q2_SP5_20_M_FD_132418 | JGI IMG/M metagenome (GOLD analysis project Ga0187778, IMG submission 132418) | Tropical peat soil microbial communities from peatlands in Department of Meta, Colombia - 1015_Q2_SP5_20_MG | ecosystem: Environmental > Terrestrial > Soil > Wetlands > Peat | place...
GGCGTCACGCTTCCGTCATCACCGATAACGGCCTTTCCTTCTGTATTGACGTCCACGATGCGCACGCCAAGCCTCAATCGAATGTCATTCTGCTGATACCATTCCAGGCTATTCAGAACAATTTCGTCCGCAGATTTTTCTCCGGCCAGTACCGCGGACAAGAGTATGCGGTTGTAATTGACGTGAGTCTCTCCGCCAAAAATTGTGATTTCGAACCGGGTGGAGTACTTCAGAATCTGCTCGACGCACGCAGTACCGGCCATTCCGTTGCCAACCACCACAAGTCGTTCCATCAATGGGCTCCTCGCGGATTTCTCATGGCTAGGCGGCAGGAGAAGCCTGTTCGAGGGCAGGCTCGCCGGACGGCGCGCTAATTTCGCTCCGTACCTTCAAGGGAACGGCCTTCTTGGGCTTGAACGTGACGTAGAGTGCCAAGCCCGTCAGCAAAACTCCGGAGAAAACATTGCCAAGCGTCACGGGGATTTGGTTCCACCACCACCACTGACCGAGCGACACTGGGGCGCCAAACAATTTCCCGGCAGGAATCACGAACATGTTCACGATGGAGTGTTCATACCCTTGGGCGAAAAACGTGAGAATCGGAAGCCACATGGCCACGATTTTGCCGATTGTCGAACGCGAAATCAGAGCGAGGACGGCTCCGAGCGTGACCATCCAGTTGCAGAGAACTCCTTTCACAAACGCGGTCTCCCAACCACGCATCCCCACGGCCATGTAGCCGAGGGTTTTCTTCTGCGCGGCAGCCTTGACCAGATCTCCCAGTGCCCCGCCGGGAGCCGTATTGAAACTTGTAATCGCCAGATAGAAGAGGAGTGCATAAAAAATACTGCCGGCCAGATTGCCGGCGTAAACCACTGTCCAATTTCGCAGCATTTTTGACAACGTGAGCTTGTTCGCCGCGAGCCCCGCAGGTAACAACGCGAAATTGCCCGTGGCCAGCTCCAGCCCGAGCAGAACCAGCATCACAAATCCCACCGGAAACAAGATGGCCCCCACGATGGGCGCAACGCCCTGGGCAACCACCACCATGGCCAGAGAGGTGGCGTACGCCAGAATTGCCCCAGCCAGAAAACCACGGATGAGCATGTCGCGCGTTGAGAGGCTCGCCTTCTTCTCCGCGATGGCGAGCGCCCCGGCCAGCAGTTCATCCGGCGGCACGTAGTCCATGGGTTTCCTCCCGAGGCAAATAAGCGTTTATCCTGAGGGCGCTGCCCTTTCTTGGCAAACGCATCATTTAGATAGGAGTAATTCAAAATTTTGAGGACGATATCGGGATTAGGTGTGAGTAGATCTCTGAGCTATCTCTTGTGCGCCAACTGAGACCTATCCTGACGGCAAGGAATATCTACGTCGCCAAAATGGTCATGGCCGCCCGAATACTTCCAGGCGGCCATGCCTTTTCAGGAGTTGAGTGGGGGAGTCCTTAGTCTCTTCTACCAGCTGATCTTCAGGCCCAGCTGAAGTTGGCGCGGATCAAAAGCTGCCGTTGGCGTGCCGGCTTGGGTGTAGAGTGTATTCACGGCCTGCACGTTGAATTTGTTGACGACGTTAAACAGGTCCATGTTGGCGGTCAGGCGGAACCGCTCGCCCAAGCCAAATTCGCGGCCCAGACGAAGGTCGGTGAACACCGTCATCGGAGTGATTCCCGTATTCCTTCCGAGTGTACCGTAAAGCGGCACAGTAACATTTCCATCATAAACGCCGTCGTTGGTGCACACGGGAATGAGGTAGCCGCTTGGCGAGTACTTCGACGCGATCGCGGTGTTCCCGCATAGATCGGTTTGTCCCGCGCTGGCAACATTCGGCCGTTGCGTAGTCGTCCCGGTGACAATGTTGAAGGGCCTTCCGGATGCCACAGTAATGAGCGGGGCAACCGTCCAATCGCTGAGCAATCGGCTCATGGCGGCGCTCCCTGAGTGATGTCCAACGTTGTACACGCCGCTCAAGACAAAGCGGTGACGCTGGTCGAGCGAGGAAGAACCGCGATCGGCCGCCGGATCAAAGGGGTTCTGCGGACCGCCATAGATGTCGCTGGCGATGTCAATCACATGCGACCAAGTATAGGAAGCCTGGAATTCCAGGTGTTTTCCGAAGCTCTTCTTCAAGCTTGCGGTTAACGCATTGTAGGAAGACGTGCCGTCCGACACTTCCGTTGTTACAGCGGCGAAGGGCACGGGAACTGGCAGCCCGGGATAGGCAGCGGTGGCCGCTGTCACGCAAGCTGAAGGAAATACCGGCGCAAGCGACGGATTCAATCCGGAAGTGCGGAAGAAGCTGAGGAGCGCTGCGGGATAATAGTCGCCGGCGGGTCCGCTGCCGCAGGAATCGACCGCGATAGGCAGCGAATCCGGCGTGACAGCACCGGCTGCAACCGCGCGTTCCCAATTGGCTACGAGAGCCGTGAGATTCTCAGGGTTCAGGTCGCGCTGGTAAGGAAGATGGCGGCCGCCGCTGTAATCATACGCGAGCAAAAGCGTGTAGCCCTGGCCGAGTTGCCTCTCCACTTGCAGGTCCGCTTCCTGGGCGTACGCGAACATGAAATTCTTCGACGTCGCCAACCCAAAGGGCTGAGAGATCAGGGGAAAGAAGTTTGATGGCTGCAAGTAGCCCTGGTTGGACAGGGCCCCGACGACGTTGTGGTTGGTCGGATCAAATCGTTGTTCATTCGGCAGGTAACCTGCAATGTTGTTGCTGAGGCAGTTTGCGTTCTGAACGGAGCCTTGGAAGATGTTTGCGGCATTAAGGCGCGTCGGATCGAACGCGAGTACATCCGAAGTCGTGCACGGCGTGCCGCCGAAGAATTGCACGGTAGGCGTTCTCGAGCCATCTTCAACAACGGATTGGTAGGCGATTCCGAGCGGAGGATGGTCGTAGAAGATTCCCGCGGAAGCGCGTACCACGGTCTTGCCGTCTTTCCACGGGTCCCAAGCCATGCCGAGCCGTGGCGCGATGCTCTTCAAATCCTGAGGAATCCCTTCCGTCACACCGAGGGCTTGCTGCGCCGCCGCGGCCATCGCCGTAGAGGCTGGGAAAGTAGGAGTAAACTCGAAGTCGTAACGCACGCCATAATTTAGCGTCAGGTTAGGGCGAATTTTCCAGGAATCCTGGAGGAAGGCGCCCAGGGTCTTATCCGAAAGCTTGGTGTTGGGTACGCCAAGGCCCTGGGTAAAGGATTGCGGCAAACCCAGACCGTAAGCCTGCACCGGTGAAAAGCTGGGCAAACCCAGGAACAAGGAGAGATCGCTGAACTGGAAATCTCCGCCGAAATTCGTGGCCGCGGAAACCGTCAAGGGGATGTAGTTCGTGTCGCCGCCAAATTTCACACTGTGACGGCCGAAATTCCAGGTGAAGTTGTCTGCTGCTTCCCAGCGCTTTTCAATGCGGTGGAGATAGGTATTCGGATCGCGGCCAAAGAACGCGAATCCGGGAATGTCCACGCCCACGCCCAGAGATCCAGGTGTGTTGGCGACGTCAAACCCAAGACTCCGGCGGCTGAATTGAAAACGGACTTCGTTGAACTTTGAAACACCGATAAGCATCAGATGCGAAGCCGCGATCGTAATGTCGTGATACTGCTGCTGGTCCGTCCGCGTGAACGCATTCAATCCGGGGTTTTGCCCGGGACCCTGGCTTTGCAGCCCCGTGACCAAGCTGGGGCTGACGTTCGCGCGAAGGAAAAGCTGTTGCATGTCGGTCAGCTTGTGATCGATGCGCATGCCCCAAACGCCGGTCTTCTCCGTGATCGGATAATTTCCGATCAGGCTCTGCAAGGGCACAAAGCTGGCTGGAAGAGGTTCGCCTGAAGTCGCGAAGGTTGAGACTCCAGGAACGCCTTGCAACGCGGTGGCCGAGCCCTGGCCTACCAGTGCGGCATAGGCAATCGTGTTGGCGTTCACCGGTGTCGCCGGGTTCTCGAGGAAGGCCTTCTGGTCGGGAGTGCCAAGAATCGTTGTTCCCGCGCCGAGGAAGGCAGACGCATCGATGTTCACCAGACCGAAGTTGTCCGCTCCAATTGTTGAAAAGCCTGTCTCCTCGCGGCGCGTCATTTCGTAAGAGAAAAAGAAGAAAGTCCGATCCTTGCGGATGGGGCCGCCCAAAGTAATGCCCGGCTGCACGCGCGTATACGCAGGGTTGGCCACATTGCTGAAGGGATTCACGGCCTGCAGGTTGCGGTTGCGAAAATACGTAAACGCGTTTCCATGGAAGTCATTGCTTCCGCCGCGCGTGACGATGTTGATGACTCCGCCGGCCGACCGCCCGTATTCCGGCGCAAAGCTGTTCGTCAGGATCTGAAACTCCTGGACCGCTTCCTGGGAAACGGTGGACCGAATTCCGTTGATAATGCTGTCTTCCGCATCCGCTCCATCCACGTTCACCAGGTTCGAACGCGCACGGGCGCCGCTGAAATTCAAGCCAGAGGTTGGCGCGAACGGGATGAGGGAAGCGCCGTCCGGTTTCACCTGCGCATCGGTCAAGGCAAACTGCACATAGTTGCGCCCGTTGATCGGCAGACCGTTAATGCGCTCTTGCGTGATCGTGTTCGTGGTGGTGGTCCGCTGCGTTTCCAATCGCGCTTTCGAGTCCCGGTCGATAACCACCTGAACGACTTCTTCGGACGAGGAAAGCGCAATGGGAAGCGTGGCCTCTTGCCCGACCGTCAGGACCACTCCCGAAACCGTGGCTCCGTTGTACCCGGACGCCTCGATCTTTAAGGAGTAGTTTGCCGGCGGAAGCAGGGCGAAAAAGTAGCTGCCATCCGCAGCCGATTGGACCGTGCGAGAGAAGTCGTGCCCGCTTTCGCTCACAGTGATCGTGGCGCCCGCAATGGGCGTACCGTTCGTGTCCTTCACGGTACCCCGGAGGTTTGCGCTCGTAACGTTCTGTGCCAACGCTCTTAGGGGAATCATCGCCACGAAGAGCACCAAGACTGCCAGCTTCATCCGTTTCATAACCAGACACACCATTCCTGGCGCGGCTAAAGCCACTCAGGATCCTCTCTACTTTTTCAGGGTCAAATTACGTCGCTTCCGAATAGATCGCCCAGCGGGAAAACTCCTCTTGGTCTTGCCGTGGGCTCGTTAGCACGATTCGATCCCCGTTACTGCTTACTTCTGGCCCAAGCCCGATGTCCGCGAGCCATTGGCTCTCGGTTCTTCACCGGGGCAAATTAGAACTTGAACTCAAGCAATGCTTTGGTTTCGGAACTTGCAGGCGCATATCTCCACTGCTTGAGGGCCGATTGCACCGCATCTATGAGTACTGGATGCCCTCCCTGAAATTCCATGCTCTTAATCTGACCCTCGGGTCCGATTAAGACCATGACCTTGACCACTCCAGTCAAATGCATCTTCTTTGCTAGTTCCGGGTAGACAGGCTCGGGATTGGTTACTACCCTTCTCGCTGATTGTCCGAAGGCTGCTCCGCCAGTGAAGATGAGCATCAGACTGGCTATTGCCATACTTCGCTGCACCGCTCGCATAAGTGATTCCCAGCTTTCTTCGACTTTCGATCATGAGCGAAACCATCCATGCAGATTCAATTGGATGTGGACCAAAAGTTTCTGCATCTATCATTGGGGAAGAAAAGAACTTCGCTCAATAGCCTTATCAGCGCCTTTTGTTCATCGCGATAACTGTTCGCGAGAGCTAAGGAAAATTCCCTAGTGAATGTGACTAAGATCTTCGCGGGCCCCGCCGCGGGCTTTTGCGCGCTGACCAGCAGAATGCGTAGATCGGCACAACACGAGTTTTGCGGAAGATGCGCTGTTAAGCGAGGACTAGGCGAGCGTTGAACGGCAGAAAGAAACTCGATTGTTTTTTCGGGAATGGTCGCAGCAACTCGGTTCGGTCGAATGCAGGAGCGTCGGCTGCATTAGCGACTATCCCGAAAACGGGAAAGATCGGATAGGCTACAAGTCACTCTTTTCGGGCATCGCGAGAGCGCGAGGTGATTCGTCAACGGGTTCGATTTCGACAATCTCATCCCCTGTCGCCGCGCCTAGCTCTTTGAATCGCCGGGCAGACGGCATCACGCGGCTCTCAAGTGAACCGGCCGCCTTGTTGTAGGAGTCCACGGCCCTACCAAGCGCCCCGCCGACACTTTCGAAGTGGCCCACGAATATTTTCATCCGATCGTAGAGTTGCTTGCCCAAATCGCTGATTGCCTGAGCATTTTTTGCCATCTGTTCCTGACGCCAACCGTATGCGATTGCTCTCAAGAGCGCGATGAGGGTCGTCGGCGTGGCCAGGACGACTTTCTTCTCCATGGCGTCCTCGATCAAGTTGTGGTCTTGTTCAAGCGCCGCTGCAAAAAATGACTCGCCAGGCAGGAAAAGCACCACGATCTCCGGAGAGAAATCAAATTGGTCCGAATAGGCGCGCGAGGCAAGCTGCGTGACATGGGCGCGAACGAGCTGGGCGTGCCGAGCGAGTTGCGCCTTTCTTTCTTCCTCATTCGTCGCCGCCGCGGAATCCAGAAACGCTTGTAGCGGCACTTTGGCATCAACGACAATCCGCCGCCCCGCCGGCAAATTTACGATCATGTCCGGCCGCAGTCTGCCCGCCTCCGTCGTGAAGGATTCTTGCTCCACAAAATCACAGTAGTCCGACATGCCGGCCAGCTCCGCCGCTCTCCGCAGCGTCATCTCACCCCAGCGACCTCTGACCTGTGGAGTACGTAACGCGGTGACCAGGCTTCCGGTCTCTTTTTGCAGCTGCTGGCTTGTAGACGAGAGATTCCGCAGTTGTTCTTCCAGACTGCCATACGCAGTCTGGCGCGACTTCTCCATTTCGTTGACTTGCTTCTCGTAACGTTCAAGCGCTTCCCTCAACGGATTCACGATGCCATCTATTGCCTTCTGCCGGGACTCTAGATCTCCCTTTGCCTGAACCTGGATCGTCTCGAACGTGCTCTTTGCCAGCGCGATGAAGGCTTGGTTGTTGCTCTTCAGCGCTTCCGCGGACAATGCGCCAAATGTGTCCGTCAGCTTTGCTGTAGCCGCTTCAAGCAATTTCTTTTGTTCTTCGAGGTTTGCCTCCGCTTCACTCAGCTTCGTCTCAGCCGCCACCCGCAGCTGACTTTCGTTATTCAACTGACCACGGACGGCTACGAGTTCTTCCAGCGAAGTGCGCGTTTGCCTTAGCTCCGCCTGAGCTGCTGCCTTCTGTTCGCTCTCGGCGCGAAGTTGCAGTTGCAGCGCGCCGCTCTCCTGGTTCCTGGCGTCAAGATCCCCGCGCAACTCCGCTTGCTTGTTGCGCAGTTCAGACATGGTGGTCTCCGCCACCTTCAGATTGCCTTCCGTCTGGATCCTGTAGTTTGCAAGCTCGGACTTCGTCTTCGTGCTCGCCCAGAGCCACCCGACCAACGCGCCGATGACAATACCCAAGACTAGAAAAAGGATCGTTTGCATAATTCAGTTCCGATCCGAATAAGCTTTGATGCAAGCTTCTTCGAGCAGCCGCAGCGCCTTCTCCAATCGCACGCGCGCTTCCGCCATGTCCTGCAGCAGTGGTTTCAAGGACTCGCGCATCGCTTGAGGGCGGTACGTCTCCGCATCCGACACGACGTCTCGGATCCTCTGCACCGCTATGTAAATATCGTCTAAAGCGATCTGACCTTCAAGCTGCCCATCCATTTCGCTCTCCATTTCTTTTCATCTTTGCGTCCAAATCTTGAACCGTCGGCCTCGTGTCGCCTATGACAAAATCTCTTCTTTGCTCACACACTCTTTCGCAGCACTTCCAGGAGCCTGACCATGGCAAGAGTGTCCTGCTCGCAGTATTTCAGCAACGCCTTCTTCAGCCGCGCTTTCTCCTTTGCTGGGGTGGCCTCGTCAACGAAACGAGCCCAAGCCAAACCTGCTGCTGTTCCCTCGGCGACCTCCAAATCCTTGTAATTCATTTCCGGCACCAATGCCGGAAGGACTGCCTTCAAAGAGAAGGACCCGCCAAACTTGGGATGATAAACATGTCCGCGCATGACGACCAACATGTCCCACATACTCGTTTTGATTTTTTCGATGTCCGAAGCGTATTGAGGCAACCACCGGGCCAAATCGTCCAGGCGTGAATACTCAAAACTCTGGTTGTAAACAACAACGTGGCCTGCTCCTTCCACTGCTTTGAGCAGCGACTCTATGAACGGTTTCCGGGGATCAGAGCTGTCTTCTGCCAAATACTCCGAGTGTCTGATGGGCCCGCCTGCCTTCTCTTGCCGATGGACAGACCACTGGAAAGGGATGTGATCGTAGGGTGCCATTTTCGCCAACCGAGGAAGCGCAGGAAAGATGGTCTCAAAATCCATGAAACACAACGGGTACTTCAAAGCGCCCAGCTCGTCAGCGAGTTTCGAGCTGGAAGAGAGCTTGCCGCTCTTCACGCTTTCCACCGCCCGACGTTGTGTCTCGCTTAATGGAAATTCCGCAGGAATCTTTTTGACCGAGCTGATTCCGGCCGCTTCAAGCTCTTGCGTCTTTTTCGCTCCAATCCTGGGAATCAGGCTCACATGGTCAAGCGCCAGTTCGGGGTTGCAGTGGTCATAAAACTCACACACTTCCGGGTCTTCGCACTGCCTGCCTGGTTTTATGTCCGGGGGTTTTGTTTGATTCAGAATCCGAAACTGTTCCTTGACGCGGTCTGCTATTTCAGTGTCACTAACCACATCCTCGCGCGTCGGCTCTACCACGACGAACAGCTTCGCAACGTCGTATCCCTTGCCGTCAAAGACGTAATCGCGATTCAGGTGCATAAGCGACGCTTTTTCGATCCCGACACCAGCTCCCGTCAATACATGACGTTGGATCCCGAGGTCATACATGTAATGAGGTTTTGCCTCCGTCGCCGACTTCACCTCGATCAAGTGGTGCCCAAAACGTCCGCCGCGCTTCAGGATGTCTGTACGCACGAGCACGTTGTTGTAATGAAAGGTCGCCTCAAAAATCGCGGGCGCGTCGAACTTAAAAACTAGGTCCTTCGTTAATTTCAGAGCTTTGTCCATTTGGTCTGGCCCGGCCTCCACGCACACACCGCCAGGAAATGCCCTCTGCGCGACCAGTCCGACTTGGCGGCCCTGCTCAATCACGGCTTTGCTTGCTTCGCTCAGCGCATCGCCGAGCTCGGGCTGATGGACTTGGAGGTAAAGGCGCTTCAGGCATTGCACACCATCCACGAACTTCGACTTTGAAATTCTTAAGTGGCGTTTCCTGGCCAATTCAAGCCTCCGCTCGTCAGCAAGCCACCAAGTCCTGCGCGTGGATTGGCACTTTGGTCAGGGTTTCAACGCGCGTGCCATACTTGCCCAGGGTGTTTTCGACGACACAGAAATCAAAGCCAGGGATCACCACGTCATTCCAGTGGTCTCCGATTCCGCGTAATGCCACATCCAACATGGTGACAATCTGATTGCCCAAGGGTTCGTGGCTGTCCAGTGTGATGGCCCCAAAGAACTCCTGGCATTCCGTGTAGCCTGAATTGTGTGTTCCTGTGTACGGCTTTTGCGAAGCGAGATCTATATTTCGGCCGGTGCGCTTGGAGATCTCTTGCGACCGCCCGGAAAAGAAATTCACGAGAGCTTGCTCCTGTAATCGTGCTGGCAGTCTCTTACTTGCCACTTCGCGATACGACTGCTCGCCCACCCGATATCCTTCCTCGACCAATTCGAACCAATAATTCTGCTCCGCGGTGACCTGTTTGGGGGAACCGACGGCGATGACTGAGCGGCGTACGCATGCTGTCAATCCATCCCGTTTCGGCGCAACGCCTAAGTGGACCCAATCGCCTTCGTTAATCCTCCGGTTCAACGCTGGGCCGATGAGCGTCCGATTGGCCGTGTTTGCTCCGACCATGATTTGGAAGCCGTCGCGCTCGGAACCCAACATTCGCCCAACCCACGCGCCCCACGCCGCAACTTCGGTTTCAAGACGCCCGGGTCGGAGGACCGCCAACATCGCGCGTAGCATCGCATCGCCAATGACGCATGCATCGGCAATGAGACGCATCTCGATTTCGCTCTTTTCGTACTTCACGCGGAAGTAAATTTCCTGGGCATCCACAACGCCATCCGGCCCAAAGATCTTCTGCAGGTGCTCGACGATGCCCGCGGGAATCACCTGACGTGGGGTGAGTAATGCAATGTGGTCCACTTCCCTGCCAGCCGCGGCTCGGATGACGTCCTCCAGCCGCTCGGCACGAATGGGATATTTCTCGTCCGCCAATTGCAGCAGTTCGACCTTGTGCACGGTTGCCCCGGCACGGTCCGCGAGCTGTTCGGCAACGTACCCACCTTCAAGACCTGCCACGACGTGGAAGCCATTCGGCCCGATGACTCCTGCTACCTGCTCGATGGAGATATTGGTATTTCCGCCCAGGTAAGGAACGTCGCCGGCATAGTGCTCGTCGGAAAAAACCAGGCCGACCGTATGCCCATGTTGTTGCAATGCCTGACTGGTACGTCGCGCACGCGCCTGGAATTCTTCACGAGGCGCCATGTACTCGCGGTCAATTGCAGGCGTTTCCTGCAACACTCGCAAAACCTTATCCAGATCCTGCCGGTGAATCTCAGAAGGCGGTCGGGAATTCATGTGAGCTGTCCTCTCATCTCTATGGCGCAAATTCTCGGATGGAAATGCATGCGCTTAGGGCTGGAGAGCGGCAATCTTGGGATTCACATTCCACCCTTCGATTTCGACGCTCGGCGTCGCCTTGCCGGCATTTCGCGTATTGTACCTAGCCGTCACTTCGCGTGTCTCTCCGGGCAGCAATGCGAAGTAATTGTCCTCCCACAGAACGGGCAAAATTTCGTTTTCCCGCTCGCCTTCGCGGCTTACGCGGGATGAAGATGTCTTGTTGACTTTCAAATGCACGGCAAAAGCTACTGAGGCCGATGGATTACGGACGGTCACCGTTGTTGAGCTTTCCTCACCGTCTCGTTTATGGTGAGCCGTGGCATCCAGGTCGACCTTCGGAAGCCTGTTCAGCTCCGTGTAATCGGCAAAGGTTTTGGTGGGGCTCCAAGTCGAAATGTCGTATTCCCCCGTGGGATCCTCTTCCTGTCGGGCCCAGTCAATCGTTTCTTCCTTGGTGGAAAGCCAATAGAAATTCCGGCTCTTGATTTGGCCCGCCAATTCCAAAGTGAGGCTGACAAAGTACGTCCCACTCAAGCCTTGCGGCGTTGGCAGCGTAAACACTCTTGTGCTGCTGTCGGGGCCGATGTTGACGTCGGCCTCCTTCGAAAATTTCTCCGTCATATCAACGTTGAAAATCTTTGCTGCCACCTTGAGATTTGCGAACGATTGGTAGAGCGAATTAACCACCACCACGGAGCGGTCGTCGTACGAGTACTGCACGTGAAGCGGCTCGCAAGCCTTCTTTACCC
>Ga0187778_10003003_pt1 | contig 11389 bp, 10 predicted proteins | sample 1015_Q2_SP5_20_M_FD_132418 | JGI IMG/M metagenome (GOLD analysis project Ga0187778, IMG submission 132418) | Tropical peat soil microbial communities from peatlands in Department of Meta, Colombia - 1015_Q2_SP5_20_MG | ecosystem: Environmental > Terrestrial > Soil > Wetlands > Peat | place...
CATCAATGAGGCACAGTCGAAACAGCTCGATTCCCCTTTGCTGCGCATCGCCCAGTATCAGCTGGCCTTCTTGCAGAACGATGCGGCAGGGATGGCCCAGCAAGTAACCTGGGCAGCCGGGAAATCAGGAGTGGAAGACGTGCTGCTGGCTCGCGAAGCCGATACGGCCGCTTATTCTGGGCGCTTGCGAGAAGCCCGCGAATTTTCCCGCCGCGCAGTGGCCTCCGCCCAGTTGGCAGAAGAGAAGGAGAAGGCAGCGACCTATGAGGCCGAAGCGGCTCTTCGGGAGGCTCTCTTCGGCAATGCTGCCGAAGGGCGTCAACGAGCTGCGGCGGCTCTCGGGCTTTCAAACGGACGGGATGTGAAGTATGCAGCGGCGCTGGCGCTGGCGATGGCAGGGGATGCTGCCCGTGCGCAGGCACTGGCGGATGATTTGGCCAAGCGTTTTCCAGAGGACACGTTGGTGCAGTTCAACTACTTGCCAACGCTTCATGCTCGGCTTGCGCTCACCCACAACGATAGTTTGAAGGCCGTCCAGGCTCTCGAGGCTGCCGCTCCTTACGAGCTGGGGGACCCGACCGAGGCTTTCACATTTCTGAGTCTCTATCCCGTCTACGTGCGTGGGGAAGCTTATCTCGCCGGACATCAGGAGGGCGCTGCTGCCGCGACTGAGTTCCAAAAAATCCTCGACCATCGTGGCGTTGTGTTCAACGAGCCCATTGGCGCGCTCGCCCGCCTGGGCATCGCCCGCGCGTACACCCTGAAAAGCGACCCGGGCAAGGCCCGCGAGGCGTACAAAGATTTCTTCGCGTTGTGGAAAGACGCTGATCCCGATATTGCCATCCTGAAAGAAGCCAAAGCGGAGCATATGAAGCTGCACTAACAGCCGGAGTTGCTCCCGTTTATGGCTGTTCGAAAGGCGTGTGTGTATCTTGAAAATAGGAGCTTGGAAGCTGTGCCGGGTTTTGTGTCGCCAATTTGGCTGAAAAAAATGAAGTGAAGTGCGATATTCTTTTCTGTAATGAAGGGTCGCATCTGGACAGTTCCGAACCAAATCACATTTCTACGCCTCGGCTTCCTGCCGTTTTTTTTGATTTTGATGTCGTACGAGCGGTATCGCTGGGCGCTTCTGGTCCTGGTGATCGCGGGTTTTTCCGACGGCATCGATGGAATGATCGCGCGGAAATTCAATCAGCGGTCTTCGCTCGGCGCGTATCTCGATCCGATCGCTGACAAACTCCTTCTGTCTTCTTCCTTCGTGGTCTTGGCATTCAAGCAGCAGTTGGCGTGGTGGCTGACGATCATTGTTTTGAGCCGCGACGTGCTGATTCTGATTGTCGCTGTTGTGATCATACTGGTTTTTGGCTACCGGCCTTTTCCGCCGAGTATTTACGGCAAGTCTACGACGTTTTTTCAAATTGTTTTGGTGTTTACGGTAGTGCTGGGGGCAGCGTATCCGCAGTTCCGACTCGCTCTGTTGATCCGAACGCTCATTTATCTGGTCTCGGCGCTCTGCGTCTTTTCCGGACTGCACTATTCCTTTATCATCGCGCGGCGGCTCAACCCTCATCCTCCTGGCTCTTGATGCCGATAAAGACTGCCGTTGGAGTCTCGATGCACAGATTCCCGCGGGGGTGAAAATGAAGTCATTCCGGAGCAAATATGGCGGAGGCTATTGGACCAAGAGCGCGTCTTTGTAATGCAGCAGCATAAAAACAAAACTGGCGACCACGACCAGTCCCGCGGACCATCCCAGCGCATAAGCGCGCTTGAATTCCCTGGCATTTAGAGGCTCGCGGTCGGTTAGAAACCTGCCCAACACAAATCCGACCGCGAGACCGCCGAAGTGAGCGGCGTTGTCGATTCCGAGTGGAAGAAACGCCATGATCACGAGATAAAGGACCATGCGAATCATTTGTGCGCGGATTTCTCGCGCGTAAGTTCCGCCTCGGCGAGTGGTCATGCCGAGCATTACGCCGATCAAGCCGGCGATGGCCCCAGACGCGCCGATGCTGATGCCGAATCCACCGCTCGTTGCGAGATTCCAAACCGTGCTGGAGACAAAGCTACAGATGCCTGTGAAAATGTAGATGAACAGATAGCGTGCCGAGCCGTACAAGCGTTCCACATGCGAGCCAATATCCACAAAAATCATGGTGTTCATGCCGATGTGGAGCAAACCGCCGTGAAGAAAAATGGGCAGGATCAGGCGCCACCATTCGCCGCCGAGAATCGCGATAGACTGGCGCGCCCCCAGGCGGTAGAGAACGCGGCCGTCCACTCCCCCAAACAAATTCAGTTCGCCCGTGGATTGGCTGGTGGCCAGAACGCTGATGCCAAAGAGCAAAAGATTCAGGATGAGAACCACGGTTGTGATGGGGTACTCTCCGCCGATGGTGCCGGAAAGAGATTTGCTCAGAGCAGCGAGGGAAAAATGCAGACTGGCGCCGCATTCGTGACAGCGCGAGGCGCCGATGCCGACCAGCGAGCCGCAAGCGGGACAAAGCTTTGGCCGCGGCTGCTGTTCGCCGCCGAAAAATCCGCGCAACGCACTTTTCCAACGTTCCAACCGCCACTGCCACCGGTAGGGAAGAGGCAAGCGTCCTCCTTGCGAGGCGCAAAACGCATTCCTATAATACAGAAATCGAGCCGAATCTCGCGGCGCGGAAGGGACGGGAATCCATGGGCACATTCGAGGAGTTTGGCAAACACATCGACAATGAAGTCTCCCGGCTGAAACAGGTCAAGAGTTTCGAATCGTTTGGAAAACACGTGGATGAAGAGCTGGCCCGCATGAGGAGCTTCATGAAGGAAGAAGTGGCGCCGGAAACAGAAAAGCGCACGGCGCAGTTTTTACGGGAAGTATCGGAAAAGCTGCGCGAGGCAGCAGGCAAGATCGAAGCACGGAATGCTGCGCGCGCTGGGAAAGATGTGCCGAATCCCGCGGATTCACCCAAGACGTAATGCGGGAATCCCATTGAGAATTGGAAAGGCACTGGCTCGCACGAAGCACGCGCGCGGGGAGCGCGTGTGTGAATGCGAGTGGCGCAGGACTTTCGGAACGGGGAAGAGTAATTTCTCAAGATTGAGCAACCTTGTTGGCGCATGCGTTTTATGTGTTTTTGTTGCCGCATGCGCTGGCCACAGACCAATTGCTGACAGGCAAGTCCCACCTCCTGCACAACCCTCGAACACTCCGCCGGAAACGGCCGAATCCGCGAAACGGGCGACGGATGTGCCGGAAACTCCCGCGAGCCAGCCAGCAGTAGCGCCAACACCAAAGCGCAACACGCCGACAGCGACGCTAGCGCCATCGGGATATGTCGAGGAAGGAAACGCGTCGTGGTATGGGCCACCGTTTCATGGCCGGCGCGCTTCAAACGGCGAAATCTACGACATGTATAAGCTGACGGCGGCACACCGCACGCTGCCCTTTGAAACCATGGTGCGCGTGACGAACCTGACCAACGGAAAAACCACGACGGTGCGCATTACGGATCGTGGCCCTTTTGTGGAAAATCGAGTGATCGATCTTTCTCTAGCCGCCGCGCGGGAAATTGATCTCGTGGGGCCGGGAACGGCGCCGGTGCGGCTGGAAGTGCTTGGCGCTGTGGATCCGACCGCCGGGTTTTTCACCGTGCAAGTGGGGGCGTTTCGCGATCACGGGAACGCTGAGCGGCTGCGCGACCGCCTGAATGTTTCGTACTCACCCATCTTTATTCAGCAATATGATTCACCGGACGGCTTGTTGTACCGCGTAAGAGTAGGAAAGATCGCGGGCGATGAAGCGGCGCGGCAGTTCAGTGAGCAGCTGCGTGGCCGCGAGGGATTTTCACCGTTTGTAGTGCGGTTGGACGACACGCCATAGTAACCGGCTTCATTTCAGCACTCCAAGGCGCCTCGATGGATCAGGGCGGGTCACTTCGTGTGCTGACCAATGATGCCTTAGCGGAGGTGCCTGGCTCTTCCCTCGTCGCAATCACGAGGAGCGTCTTTTTCTTGCACTGATTTCTCGATATGCTGCTGCCTCGGGAAAACAAGCTGGAGCGAGTTATGGCCGAAGATTGCCTGTTTTGCAGAATAGGAGCGAAGAAGATTCCTTCCAAGATTGTTTATGAGGACGCTGAAGCCTTTGCGTTTGAAGATATCAGCCCGCAGGCGCCCGCACACATCTTGATCTGCCCTCGAAAGCATTTCGAATCATTGACGGACGCGGAGCCGCAGGACCAAGCCGTGCTTGGGAAGTTGTTACTCGTGGCCGGGCAGCTCGCGCGCGAGAAGGATTTGGTTGCAGGCTATCGAACCGTTCTGAATAACGGGCGCGGCGCAGGACAGTCCGTTTTTCATCTGCATTTGCACTTGCTGGGGGGCCGCGCGTTTCGCTGGCCGCCCGGATAGTTCGCGTCCGAACGCTTTGTTCTTCTTCGCATTCCAGCATAAACTACCGCCGTTCTATGGAGGATTGCATGCCCTTGCGCAGTCGTGCTTCTTCAGTTTTGGTGATTCCCGCCCTTTGCCTTTTCGTTGGAGTGAGTGCCACCGCGGATTCCGCTCGAGGTCAGGCCGCCGCGGCTGGGAAGGCGCTGACGGTGGAGCGAATTTATTCGCAGCCGAGCTTGAGCGGGCGATTGACGCGCGGAATTGCTTGGGCGTCTGACGGAAAGCGAATCAGTTATTTCGAAACATCGGGAGCGGGGAAAGAAGCGAAGACGGAACTTTGGGTGATGGATGCGAGCACCGGAGAGCGGCGGCTGTTGTTGGCAGCGGACAAATTGGAATCCGTGCTTCCGGCAGAGCCTTCGAGAGGTTCACAGGCAACGGGGTTGGGGCGGCGGCCACTATCGCAATATCAGTGGGCACCGGACGGAAGTGCGCTGTTGTTTCAGGGAGAGAAGTCGCTGGCATGGCTAGAGTTAAAGACGCAGACGGCACGCACACTGGTTTCTTCGAAGACCGCGATTGCGGATGTGAAGATTTCTCCAAACGGGCAGTTTGTGAGTTTTGTGCGCGATCACAACGTGTGGGTCGTGGGTGTGGAGGACGGGAAAGAAAGAGCAGTCACGCAGGGAGGCACTGAGGAGATCCGCAAAGGCGAATTAGATTGGGTTTACCCGGAAGAGCTGGACTGCAAGACAGCCTACTGGTGGGCCCCAGACTCATCGGCCATTGCGTACATGGAAATGGATGAGCGCAAAGTCACCCGGTACCCGCTGGTGGATTTTGCATCGCCGAGCGGGGAAGCGGAGATGGAGCGATATCCGGTGGCGGGTGGAGCGAATCCAGTTATCCGCATATTGATCGCTCCGCTGAACGGCGGAGAGCCGCGCGTGATGGACATCGGTTCGGAGACGGACATCTACGTGCCACGAGTGAACTGGCTGCCGGATGCAAAGCGAGTGGCGGTTCAGCGGTTGAATCGGGCTCAGACGCAACTCGATTTGCTGATCGCCAGCGCCGTGGATGAGAAAAGCCAGTTGGTAATGAGTGAAAAGGATCCGAACTGGATCAACGTGAGCGACGATTTGTACTTTCTGAAGGACGGAAAGCGATTCCTTTGGTCGAGCGAGCGCAGCGGCTACCGGCATCTTTACATTTTTGATTTGGATGGGAAGCAGCTCGCGCAGATTACCAAAGGCGATTGGGACGTGACAGGATTGGACGCGGTGGATGAACCCAAGGGCGCAGTGTACTTCACGGGCGCGGAGAAGTCTCCGTTGGAGAGGCACGTCTATCGGGTCAGATTGGACGGCACGGGTTTTGCGCGTATCACGAAGGAAGAGGGCTCGCACGCGGCGATGTTTGCGCCACATTCTTCGGCATTCGTCGATACATATTCGAATGTGACAGCGCCAGGTCGGCAGGACTTGTGCAACAGCGATGGAACCCGCGTCGCCGCAATCAACGAGAATCAAGTGGCGGAGCTGGCCGACTACCACCTCACCCCGATGGAATTTATGACGGTGAAGTCGCGGGACGGCGCTCTTCTGAACGCCAGCATGATCAAGCCTCTGGGCTTCGATGCCAATAAAAAATATCCGGTGCTCGTGTACACCTACGGTGGGCCGCATGCGCAGGTGATTCGAAACGCGTGGGGCGGAGCGAATTTCCTGTGGCACGAGCTGATGGCGCAGCATGGATACATCATTTTCTCACTGGACAATCGCGGCTCCGCGGCGCGGGGACACGCCTTCGAAACGCCGCTTCATTTGCGCTTGGGCAAACAGGAATTAGAGGACCAGCGGGACGGCGTGGCATGGCTCAAGACCTTGCCGTACGTCGACGGTAAGCGCATCGGAATCTGGGGCTGGAGCTATGGCGGACACATGACGCTGCACGCGATGTTCGAAGCAGGCGACGATTTCAAAGTGGGATTCGCGGGCGGGCCGGTGACGGACTGGCATTACTACGATTCGATTTATACGGAGCGCTACCTGGGACTGCCGCAGCAAAATGAAAAAGGCTACGAGGATTCTTCTCCCGTGAAATACGCGGGACAGCTCAAGGGCAAGCTGATGATCGCGCACGGCACCGGCGACGACAACGTGCACTACGCAAACACTCTTTCGGTCATCAATGACCTGATTGACGCTGGTAAATATGTCGAAGTGCTGGCTTTTCCCGGCCGGGGGCACGGTGTGAGCGACCCCGCGGCCCGGCGCGTCCTGATGAAGCGGGTGACGCAGTTCTTCCTCGACAATCTCTAATTGCTGTTCCACTGCCGGGTCGGCGTTTCGCAGGCCGGTGAGTGCCTTGTTAATCGTGCCCGAATTTCGATGCAAGCCGGGAAAGGGAATCACGGGCTGTTCATTTAGTATCAAGAGGCAACCGCTCTGCTGCGGATCAGAATCTGGCTGGGTTGCGTCTTGCACGACGCCGGAAACGTGTAAGGAAATTCTTATCGGGCCGAAGTGCGCCCAAGCGACACATGGCATGACAGCTTGGAACACCACGTCGAGCCACACGAACTCACAACGATCGAACGCCATTCCATTAAAGCCGCACGATAACCCTTATAACTAACACAAAACAGAGGGCTTCCAAACACGTCTGCGCGACATTCCTCGCGCCTTTCCTTTTTCAGTGGCTGGAAGGGTGATTGCGAACTCTACAAAGGCTGTGCCGACACAGCCTGAGAGAGTTTGTGAATTACCGTTACGTGGTCAGCACGATGTTTGGGGTAGCTCTGCTGTTTGCGCGGCCAAGCTGCGCACAGACTGTGCCTGTGCTTTCCGACACTCGCGCGGCGCTTTCTTCCGTGGAAAAAAAAGACGCCGATGCCGGCCTCGTGGCTCCTGGATCTTTGCGAAAAGTCGATGGGCAGAAGCCGGTCGAGGTAAAGACTGGACGTTTTTACAAAGCAGAATTCATCGCTTTGAGCGCCGGCGTATATGGGGCCGCTCTGCTGGACATGCATCAGACCATGCACGTGAGGCATTATTCGTGGTGGACGGAAACGGATCCCCTTGCGCGCCCATTCGTGCGCTTACCCCCACCCGCGTACTACGTGACCGGTTTTGCGCTGGCGACCGGAGTGAACTGGCTGGGGTGGAAGATGGGGCATTCCCGAAGATGGCACAAACTGGCGGCGATCCCACAGTTGGTCTCCATCGGCGGAAATATGTACGGATACCGAAGCAACTGCTATCCGGGCTACTAAGGATCTTGGTATAGAACTGCTGGCGACAGTCAAACGGAATAGGCGCCAACTTTCCCTCAGGGTGCCACAACGTCCTTCAGCTTGGATTTGACCTGCACCGCGGCCAGGCTTGAAGCATCCCAGCCTCCGCCCAGCGCTTTAATCAGCAGAACACTCGTGACCAGCCGCTGGCCCTGAATCACGGCGAGTTGCTGCTCATTGTTCAAGAGGCTTTGCTGGGCATTGACCACGTCGAGATAACTGACCAGCCCGCCGACATAACGGCTGGTGGCGATGTCGACAGTGCGGCGTGCCGCATCGACGGCCTCCTGCTGAGAATGGTCGGCTTGCTCCAGCACCGTCAGTCCTGTAACGTCGTCCTGCACCTCGCTGAAGGCATTGAGCACGGTTTGCCGATAGTTCGCGATGCTGGCATCAAAACCCGATTGAGCAAACTGCATCTGCGCGCGCCGCGAACCACCCGTGAAGATGCTTTCCGCAACGTTGGCCCCGAACGCCCAGAACGTGCTCTGAATGTTCAGGAGCTTGGCAATATTGGCCGACTGCCAGCCGCCATTCCCAAACAGATCCAGAGATGGATAATAGGCGGCTTTGGCGATACCAATCTGTGCGTTTGCGACGGTCATTTGACGCTCGGCCTCGGCAATGTCTGGCCGGCGCTCGAGAAGATCGGAAGGTAAGCCGGTGTCCAACACCGGTGGCTCAGCTCTGGACTCTTTGGCGGAGAAATGAAACTCGGGGGCGGGTCTTCCAATCAGAACCGCGATGGCATCTTCCACTTGTTTTCGTTGCTGCTGCAACAGGATCGCTTGCGTGCGCGTTGTGTCCAGGAGCGTTTCTTCCTCGGCCACATCCAGCCCGGACGCTACGCCGCCTTTGTGACGTGAATCGACGAGCTGCAAACCTCTTTGAAGAGTTTCCACGGTGCGGTTCAGAATGCCGAGTTCGGTATCGAGCTGCCGCAACGTGAAATAATCCCCGGCAAGTTCGGCGGTAATGACTAGGCGAACATTCTCGAGATCCGCCGCGGAAGCTTGATAGGAAGCCTGTGCCGCCTCGATGCTCCGGCGCCGCCGTCCAAATAGGTCAACTTCATAGGAAACCGTAAAGGGCAGCGTATAGCTATTCTGGGTTACGGCCGACGTTACGGGAACCGGGCCGCTCGGCGGACGATTACCGGAGAGGCGTTGGCGCTCTGCCTGCGGCGCGGTTGAGAGATTTGGAAATTGCGTGGCGATTTGCAATGCCGCTGAGGCTCGAGCCTGCTCGAGGTGCGCCGCCGCTGCTTTGATGGTTTGGTTGGCGTCGAGCGCTTGTTTTTCGAGCGCGGTCAATTCCTCGTCGCGGTAGACGCTCCACCAATCGCCCTTGGGAACTGCGTCTTTTGGCGCGCTTTCCCGCCAGGGCTCGACCGCGTCCCACTTCGCGGGAACTGGGGCTGCAGGACGCTTGTAGTTCGGGCCGACCGTGCAGCCTGCGAAAAATGGAAGTGAAATCAGAGTGAGCCCCAGCGGGGCTATGAATAGCCTGGCGCGGTCCATTACGGTTTCTTTGTCTGTGGCTGTGCGTTCGGCTGATAGACGGGTTGATCGCTGGGCGCGTGCGATATTTCCCTGACGCGCACTTCCTGGCCTTCCTCAAGCGAATCGGCAGGGTTCAGCACGATCCAGTCTTTTGCGTCGAGTCCTTGCAGGACTTCTAGCGTTGTCCCGTAATCGCGGCCGATTGTCAGTGACTTCAGGTGTGTCCGGTGATTGGCATCCACGATCACGGCGCTCAATCCCTCGGCACGGAAGAGCAGCGCATTCACCGGAACGGCCAACCGCGCACCCGTCACCTTTACCTGCAAATGAACCTGCGCGTAACCCCCAGGAAGCAAAGCTCCATTGTGGTTGGGCACATCTACTTCCGTCAGCAGCGTGCGCGTGTTGGTATCGATGGCTTCGGCAGTGCGCACGACTTTTCCTTCAAATCGTTTCCCGGGGAATTGCGTGAGCTCCAGGTACGCGCCCAGCCCGGCGCGGATCGATGGCGCATAAGTTTCCGGAACGCTGAGGTACACGCGGATGGGATCGGTCTGCGAAAGAACAAAGAGCTGCTGGGACGTGCCGCCGTTTCCCGCGTTGATCAGCGTCCCAATGTCGACGTTGCGCTTCGTGATGAAGCCGCTAAATGGCGCGTAAATATGCTTGAACGACTCCAGGTCTTCCAGGCGGTGGACGTTCGCCTCGGCCGAATTGACAGTGGCAATTTTGGCTTCCAGGTCGCCGACAGCATTGTCAACTTCTTGCTTGGAAACTCCGTCTGTTTTGATCAATTCCTGGTATCGCGTTGCGGTAATTTTGGACAGGTCGGCGTTGGCCTGCGCAGTTTTCAAATCGGCGCGCGCCTGGGAGAGCTGCTGATCCACTTCCGGCGTGTCGATGTCCGCGAGCAAATCCCCTTGGTGGACGTGGCTGCCGATATCGTGGTACCACGCTTTCAAATATCCATTGGTTCGTGCGTAGATCGGGGACTCGACGTACGCCTGCATGGTGCCGGGAAGAACGAGATCCTCTTCCGAAGCCTCGATCGAAGGATGCATCACTGCGACGGTGGGAATGGCCAGCGTTTCGGTTTCTTCCGCGAGCGCCTGGTACTGTGCGCGGCGCTGGAACAGCGTGAGTCCTCCAAAAATCACCAGCAGGATCACCACGAAGAAGAGAATCGTGAAGAGCCGGGTGCCCCGTTTATTTTGTTGCCCGTGAGCTTCAGGTTCCATCGGAATTCCATCTCCCATCATCGCCCAAACTGCTCTTACACTTCCACTCTGAAAATCTCAAGACTCCGCTGGCGCGGATGTTTGCGCCAAAGCGGCGTGGTGGTGGCGCCTTCCGTGAATCATCGAAAACACGCACGGCACAAAGAACAAAGTGGCGAACGTCGCGAAGATCAGCCCGCCAATTACGGCGCGTCCGAGCGGCGCATTCTGCTCGCCGCCTTCGCCTAATCCTACTGCCATCGGCACCATGCCGATAATCATCGCCAAAGCTGTCATCAGAACCGGCCGAATGCGTACAAACCCTGCTTCGATCGCGGCATCGCGCGCGTTCTTGCCTTCTTCCAGCTGTTCGCGCGCGAAAGACACCATCAAAATGCTGTTCGAGGTTGCCACGCCAACGCACATGATTGCGCCCGTGAGCGACGGCACGTTGAGCGTCGTTCTCGTCAACAGCAACATCCAGCAGATGCCGGCCAAGGCTCCGGGAAGTGCAGTGATAATAATGAACGGGTCCAGCCACGACTGAAAATTCACTACGATCAGCAAATAGACAAGAACGATTGCGCCGAGCAGGCCGAATCCCAGGCCGGTGAACGAATTCTTCATCGTCTGGATCTGCCCGCGAAGCACCACATGGCTGCCGCGTGGCAATTCCTTCTCGATATTTTGCACGCGCCTTTCAATCTCCGTGGCGACACTGCCCAGATCGCGGCCATCCACGGAGGCATAAACGTTGATCATGGGAACCGTCGCGTAGTGAGAAACTTCCGCGGGTCGCGAGGTGGTGCTCGTTCTTACCAGGTTGCCCAGAATCTGCGGCGTCGCTCCCGGACCGCTGCCGCTGATGGGTGTGTTTTGCAGGGCCTGATAGGTATCGACCCGGTATTGCGGCTCTTGTACCGCGACGCTGTATTCGACTCCGTTCCTGGGATCCAGCCAGAACGCCGGGTTGGTTTGAAAGCTGGAGCTGA
>Ga0187778_10003004_pt1 | contig 11389 bp, 9 predicted proteins | sample 1015_Q2_SP5_20_M_FD_132418 | JGI IMG/M metagenome (GOLD analysis project Ga0187778, IMG submission 132418) | Tropical peat soil microbial communities from peatlands in Department of Meta, Colombia - 1015_Q2_SP5_20_MG | ecosystem: Environmental > Terrestrial > Soil > Wetlands > Peat | place...
ACAGCGGGGAGGGAGTTGCACGGAGAAACGGAACCGGCCTCCGGGGTGAGGGTCGGGGTCCTCCCCGCCTACGGAGCCGCGGCCGGTCCGTGGCCCTGCCCGTTGCCGTTGCCGTTCGAGCCGGCGAGGCGCGCGCGTTCCAGCCCGCAGAAGACCCGGACGCACTCCGGGCAGAACTGCGTCCCGGAATGCTTCTCGATTTCGGTGAGCGCGGCGTCGTGGGTGAGGGCTTTCCGGTAGACGCGGTCGAAGACCATCGAGTCCCAGGCGTCGGCGATGGCGATGAGCCGGGCCCCGAGCGGGATCTGGGTCCCCCGGAGGCCGTCGGGATAGCCTCCGCCGTCCCACCGCTCGTGCTCGTGCTTGACGATGTCCACGATCGGGCGCAGCTCCTCGATGGGCGATAGGATCTGCTCCGCGACGATCGGGTGGAGCTTCATGTGGTCGTATTCCGCCTCGGTCAGGCGGCCGTTCTTGTTGAGCACGTCGTCCCGGATCCCGATCTTCCCGATGTCGTGGAAGAGGGCCCCGAGCTCGATGTGGCGGATGAGGTCGCGGGGGACCCCCATGGTCTTGGCCACCTCGACCGCCTTCTCGGCGACCCGTCTCGAGTGGCCCTCGGTGTACACGCTCTTGGCCTGAAGGGCCTTCTCCAGAGCGCGGATGGTGTTGATGAACTGGAGCTTGATCCGTTCGCGGTTCTGGAGGACCTCTTCGGTGCGCCCGTTCACCCGCTCCTCGAGCGCGACCGTGTAGGCCCGCTCCTCGAGGGCCCGGGAGTGTTTCTCGAGGGCGACCCGGACGCGGAACCGGGCCTTCGAGGCGTCGATGGGGCGCATGACGAAGTCGTAGGCGCCTTTGCGGGCCGCCTCGACGGCGAGCATCTCCTGATCCTCGCTCATGACGAGCATGAAGCCGAGGGCGGGATTGATCTTCAGAAGCCGCGAGGCCTGGTCGAGCGGGGAATCGATGTGCGCGTCCAGAATGACCAGTTCCGCCCCCGCGGAGCGGGCGGCGGAGAGCGCCTCGTCGGAATTCGAGGCGATGACCAGGCGATAGGGCTCGCTGCCTAGGCCTTCCCGGAGGCCCGCCACGACCGACGCGTCGGGCGAGACGACGATCAAATCCCCTCGTGCCTTGTTCCTCAGCCCCATGCCCTATGAATCTTACGCTGCGGACCGACCGGTCCTATCCATGAAACGGCTCCCCTGAGCTCCAGGGGACGCCGAAGTTCAAATTTTTCCTACCGCGAGACCGACGAGCGCCCCTTCGAACGCCACGAAGAGCAAAAACGCGATCGACAGCGCCAACCTCCGGTTCCGGAGCCACGTATGCTGCAGCGCCGCCGAGAGCAAGGCCGCGATCCCGGCATGCAGGATGATCCCCCCCGCCGCATAGATGACGACGTGGTTGCGTCCGAGGCTCAGGAGCGCGAACCGGCTCTCCAGCACCTGGAAGAGGAGCCTCATCCCCTCCCCCCGATGGTCCCCGGCGCCCTCTTTCAGCATGAGAAACGAAACGAGCTCGATCAGGAAGACGCCGCAGCACGCTCCCAGGCAGACCCCAAGCAGCGTCCGCCGGCGCGGGTCGGTCGCCGGGATCACTGTGGCCGGGGGCAAGGTCCCTCCTCCTCGTAAACAGGTCCCCCGGGCTCCCCGAAGGGCCGGGGGCCGGGGCATCCATGGAACGCCCGAAGGAAGTCCCGGATTTCACTCGCGCGCCAGTTCGAAGCCCATGTCCCGGATCATCCGCGCGTCCTGGTCGTCCGCATTGCCGGGAGTGGTCAGGTAGCCGTTGGTAAAGATCGAGTTGCACGGATAAAGCACCAGAGGTTGAAGCGACCGGAGCACCACCTCGCGCCCGCCCGCGCACCGGAGGTCCCGGGACGGATTGACGAACCGGACCATGCAGAGAACCTTCAGGCAGTACTTGGGGTCCGGCATCGGCTGGCCCTCCAGGGGCGTGCCCGGCCGCGCGTTCAGGAGGTTGATCGGGATCGAGGTCACCCCCAGCCGGCGGAGCTCGAAGGCGAGGTCGACCAGGTCCACGTCGCCCTCCCCCATCCCCACGATCCCGCCCGAGCAGGACTCCATCCCGGCCTCGTGGACGTACTGGATCGTCCGGACGCGGTCCTCATAGGAGTGCGTCGAGCAGATCTCGGGGAAATGCCGGGCGCTCGATTCCAGATTGTGGTTGAACCGGTCGACGCCGGCCTCCTTGAGCCGGCGGGCCTGATCGCGCTCGAGGATCCCGAGAGACGTGCAGACCCGGATTCCGATCTTCTCCTTGATCTCGCGGACGGCCTGACAGACGACGTCGAGCTGCCGCTCGTTGGGCCCGCGGGTCGAGGTGACGATGCAGTACTTCCATGCCCCCGCCTCCTTGGCCTTCCGGGCGGCCTCGACCATCTCCTCCCGGGTCTCCAGGCGGTAGCGTTCGATTTCGCCCGTCGCGATGGAGGACTGCGAGCAGAAGTGGCAGTCCTCCGGGCACATCCCGCTCATGGCATTTTCCAGGATGTGCACCTTCACCCGCCGGCCGTGGAAATGATGCCGCACCCGGTAGGCGGCGCCGAGAAGCCCCAGGAGTTCCCCGTCGGGGGACCGAAGGACCTCGAGCGCCTCCTCTTTCGAGGGCGCCTCGCCCCGCAGGGCCCGCTCGGCCAGGGCGTTCCAGTCAGGAGCGGACATGCTTCATGAGGACCTCGGCGACCTTGGGCTCGATCTTCGCCCATTCGGCGCCGGGATCCTTGTTCACCGAGATGAAATTGTTCAGCATGAAGACCTGGACGACGCCCGGGATCGCGATCAGCGCCTGGGCGAGGGGGTTTCCTTCCGCCTCCGCCGACGTCCGGTAGGTCTTCGCCACGGGAAACATCGGCTGCGAGAGCCCGACGCGGATCGAATTGGGATTCGGCGTGGCGCCGATGGAGAACGCGAGCTCAGCCATAGAAGGGAAGGCCTTCCTCCTTCACGTCGTGTCCGGCCAGCGTCTTCCGGAGGTTCTCGACGTAGACCCTGAAGTCGGGCCCGGTGATATAACCATCCGGAAGGTTTCGGCGCAAGTACGAAAGGTAGTCTTCCGCTTTCGAGATCGGATGCCCGTCGACGTCGTTCATCTGGAATGCGTGGAGCCCCCGGCGACGGAAGAATTTCGGGCTGGGACGGAACACCAGCATCTCCCGCCGGCAGCCCCGGTGGGATTCCCCCGTCGCGAGGATCCGATCGGCGAGCGCCGGGGCCTGGTCGCGGGCGATCTCCGGATCGAAGATCTTGAGCACCTCGTAGTTCAGGGAATCCACGAGCTCCACCTTGAGCTCCTGGGCGTACTGGTCCATGGCCTCCTGGTTGAGGCGGTCCTTGAAGCCGAAATCGATCACGGTCCGCCCCCCCCGCTCGTCGCCGAACATCTCGAGGCCTCTGGGAACCCACTTGTTGAGGTGCTTCTGGATCATGTCGGTGGAGACGTTGCCTTCGCCCCGGGCCGCCTCCGCCGCCCACTGGCGGAGGGGATTGACGCCGCTGGCCATGTGGAACGCCTCTTCGTAGAGCATGGGTCCCATCGAGCGGGCCATGGGAGCGTAGGAGAACGTCAGCTGCATCTCGAGCTGGTACTTGCCGACCCGGTCGATCACGGCGCAGAACACGATGTTGTCCACGAACGAGTCGAAGAAGAGGTTGAAGGCGTCGAGCACGTGGTCTCCGGTCCGCATCGCCAGGAGCGATTCCGCGGTCTCCTCGGCCAGGTCCTTCCCGACTTTCGTCCACTGGTCGTTCGCCAGGACAAAGAGCATCTGGTAGGCGTGGCGGAACTCCTCCGCCATGATGCGCATGACGTTGAACTGCTGGCGGGGGTCCTGGGCTTTCAGGATCGACTCGCGGTGCTGCTGGATGGACCCCAGTTCGGTCGAGCACTGCGCCTTGATGATCTTGGCGGTCTGGAGGATCATCTCCTCATCGAGTTCCTCCGCCTTGGCGAATCGCCGGCGTCCCTTGAACCTCCCCACCTCGACGGTGTCGCTCCGGAGGGGCCCCAGCTTGGCCACGAGTCGGAAGGGATCCTGGTGGTAGAACTCCCCCCAGTGCTTGAGAAGATACTCGAATTCGTCGGGGAAATTCTTCTTCTGCCAGTCGACGATGCGCTTGTGGAGCCGCTCCGGCAGCGTGCTAAGCTCGAATTCCTTCTCAGCGGCCCACGACATGGTGATTACGACCTGACTCTAGTATATCCGGGCCGACGGGGAGCGCGAAACACTTCCGGGTGGAGGATCTCGGAGAGGATCTCGAGGCCGTCGACCAGGCGGGGCCCCGCGCCGTTGAAGTACGCGGGCCCGTCCGCGAGATACACCCGCCCCTCCCGGACCGCGGGGAGCTTCGCCCAACCGGGGCGCTTCCGAAGGGCCGTCCATTCCCGCTTCGCCCGTTTAAGCGAGAATCCGCAGGGCATGAGGACGAGAACCTCGGGCGCGGCCTCGACGACCTGGGACCACTCGATCGCGCGGGACGGCTCCCCGGGCCGGGCCAGGCCGTCGACCCCCCCGGCGAGCGCCACCAGCTCCGGAACCCAGTGGCCGCTCGCGTAGACGGGGTCCAGCCACTCCATGCAGAAGATCCGCGGACGAGGGAGGCCCCGGACCTTGGAGACCACCCGATCGATCCGGCGGCGGAGCCGTGCCGCCAGCGGAGCCGGGTCGACCCCCAGCACGCCCGCCAGCTCGGCCAGATCCGAAAACATCCCTTCCAGGTCGTGCGCATGAAGCGACAGAACCCGAGGCCGGGGCTCGACCAGCCGGAGCACCCGGCCGAAGTCCGAGGGGGAGACGGCGCAGACTTCGCAGAGGCTCTGGGTGAGGAGGAGATCGGGCTTCAGGCGGCGGACGAGGTCCTCGTCCAGCCGGTAGAGGCTCTCCCCCTCCCGGGCGGCCGCGACGACCGCGCGGTCGATCTCCCGGCTCGACAGCTTTTCCGGGTCAAAAACGCACGTGGAGACGACCGGCTTGCGGCGGGCCGCCGGCGGATAAGTGCACTCGTGGGAGACTCCCACGATCGAGCGGCCCTTCCCCAGGGCGAAGACCATTTCCGTCGACGTCGGCTGGAAGGAGAGGATCCTCACGCCCGGCTCCGGTCGACCATCATCCGCCCGGCGACATAGACCTGTCGGATCGCCGAGCGTCCGCCCCGGTGGACGATCCGGGAGACCAGGTCGTGCGCCGATTCCGCCGGAGGAGCCCCCGCCGGGACGATCTGGTTCCAGTCCAGCACCTGGAAGTCGGCGCACCGGCCCGGTTCCAGGGCTCCGATGTCGTCAAATCCCAGCGCCTCCGCCCCGCCCAGGGTCGCCATCCGAAGGAGATCCTCCGGCCCTGGACCCCGGGTGCTCGAGGCGGCATGGATCTCCCAGGCGCTCCTCATGACCTGGTAGATCGAAAGTCCCGGGCCCGCGCCCACGTCGCTCCCGAGCGAGAGCGTTGCGCCCGATCTCCGCGCGGCGGCCCAGTCCATGATGCCGCTCCGGAGGAAGAGATTCGAGGTCGGGCAATGCGCCACCCGGTGGACGGTCTTCCAATCGCGCTTGGACATCCAGACGCAATGGGCAAAGAGGGAGTCCCGCCGGACGAGGCCCGCGTCCGCATAGACGTCGATGTAGGGCTTGTGGAACCGGTGGCGGACTTCCCGGATCTCGTCGGGGTTTTCGTTCAGATGGGTCTGGATCGGAAGATCCAGCCTGCGGGCCAAATCCCCCGCCCCTTCCAGGAGCTCCTGGGTGCAGGAAAGCGCGAACCTCGGGGTGACCGCGAAGCGCTGACGGGCGGAGTGCCAGCGCCGGGCCAGTCCCTCGGCCTCCTCGAGAACCCGGGCCCTCCGGTAGGCTCCGATATCCATGAGGGGCGGCCCGATCCACGCGTGAAGCCCCGCGTCCCGCACCGCCTCGAAGCAGGCATCGACCGATTCGGGCCAGGCGGAGGTGAGGAGTCCAGCCGAGGTCGTACCGTTCGCAAGCATCTCCTGGATGAACCGTCGGGAGAGCTCAACCGCCCGGCCTCCCTGGAACTCCGCCTCGGTCGGGTAGACCCACTTCCGAAGCCACGGCAGGAGGCCATCCGGGTGGACCCCGCAGAGCGACAGCTGGGGGACGTGGGCGTGGGTGTCGACGAAGCCCGGCAGGACCAGGTGCGGCCGGAGGTCGAAGTCGTGACGCTTCGCGCGCCCCACGGCCACGATGGTGCCGTCCCGGACCTCGAGGGTCCCGTCCGGGAGGTCGATCCAGCCGCCTCCCCGGATGGGGGTCAGGATGTGACCGCGATAGACCGTCACCTCGCGGATTCTACCAGGACCGGCCATCCCTGTCTCGGTTCCGCCCAAGGGCCTCCGGGCCGGCCGGACCGGGAGCGAGGCCGGAAGCCCCGCTCATTGTCCCCGGAACGAGGGCTTCCGCTTCTCGAGGTAGGCTCCCAGGCCCTCCTTCGCGTCGTCGCTCTGGAAGAGCTGCTGCTGGAGTTCCCGCTCGATCGCCAGGCCGTCGTGGAAGTCGACCTCGATCCCGCTCTGGACGGCCCGCTTGATGAGGCCCACCGCCTTTGAGGCCTTGTTCGGGGGGCAGAAGGTTTTCGCGTACTCGTAGACCTTGGACAGGAAGGCGGCCCGGTCCGGCGCGTCGACCACGGAATTGACCAGCCCCCGCTGGACCCCCTCCTCGATGTCGAAGAGGCGTCCCGTGGTCATCATTTCGATCGCGACCGACTTCCCCACGACCCGGGAAAGCCTCTGGGTGCCGCCGGTGCCGGCCAGGACCCCGAGCGTGACTTCGGGGAGCCCCAGCTTCCCGGCGCCCTTCCGGGCGATCCGGAGGTCCGCCGCCATCGCGATCTCCAGACCGCCGCCCACGCAGTTCCCGTTGATCGCCGCGAGCACCAGCTTCGGGGTCTGCTCAAGCCGATTGAGGGTTTCGTTCGCGTGAAGGCAGAAGAAATACTTGAACCGGGGGGTCACCGCTTTGAGCATGTTGATGTCCGCGCCGGCACAGAAGAATTTCTCCCCCGCCCCGACCAGGACCAGCACGTGCACCGAGTCGTCGAACCGGGCCTTCAGGATCGCCTCGTCGAGCTCGCGCATCATCTCGTGGGTGTAGCAGTTGGCGGGCGCGAAGTTGAGCGTGAGGGTCGCGATGCCCTCGGAAGCCGAATACTCGACGAGCGCCATCTTTCCCCCCTTCGATCTTGGGTTATTCGTCCTGCCCCGCGCGTTTTCTGGATCCGAGCACGGCTTTCGCGGAGGTCCGCGCCCCGTCCCGCTCGTAGGTCACGGTGATTTCATCGCCCGGCTTGCAGGAATAAAGGCGGTCGGAGTAGCTCTTCACGTCCTCGACGGGCTTTCCGTTGAACTCCACGATCACGTCCCCTTCCCGGAGTCCCGCGCGCTCCGCGGGGCTCCCCGGGTTGACCCCGGCCAGGCGCACCCCTTTGCCCTCAAATCCGTAGTCGGGCGCGGAGCCGAAGTACGGGGTGGCCCCCTTCGCCGGCACCGCCGGCGGGGGCACGACGGCGCCCTTCTGGAACTCGATCCGGTCTCCGTCGGCGATCCGCCGGACCAGGGTGTCCACCAGGCTTGCGACCTTGCCCATTCCCTCGAAGTTCACCTTGTCGGCCGTGTCGCCGGGCTTGTGGTAGTCCGCATGCGACCCGGTGAACAGGTGGACCGCGGGGATCGACTTCATCTGGAAGGACGTGTGGTCGCTCTGACCGCCGGGGTCCTTGTTGAGCACGAGCGGGAGGGCGCTGTCGGCCAGGTAGTCCCGGAACTTGTCGCCGGTGTCGGCTCCGAAGACAATGAGCTTGTCCTTCAGCCTTCCGACCATGTCCATGTTGACCATCGCGACCGTCTTCTCCAGAGACACCACGGGGTGGTTGACGTAGTACCTCGAACCGAACGCCCCGAATTCCTCGCCGCTGAAGGCGGCCAGGACCACCGTCCGCCGCGGGGGCGTCCGGGCCAGCCGCCCGGCCACCTCGAGAAGCACCGCCGTGCCGCTCGCGTTGTCGTCCGCCCCCGGATGGATCTCCCCCTTGATCTCGCCCAGGTGGTCGTAGTGGGCCCCGAGCACCACCGCCTCCTCGGAGGATCCCCGGATGACCCCGATCACGTTTCGGACCCGGATCCCGGCGTGGGCGTCGAACTCCTGCACCTGGACCGGGATGCCCATCTTCCGAAGCTGGGCCTCGATGTATTCCGCGGCCTTCTTCTCCCCGTCACTCCCCGCTTCCCGGCCCTTGAGCTCCGGGCTGGCCAGGAAGCGCACGTGCTCCTCGAGGGTGGGGGCCTTCTTCGCGGCCGCCGGCGCGTCCGATTTTCCGTTCTGTCCGGGCTTCCGGGGCGGCGCGATCCGTCCGTCCAGCTGCGCGAGGAGGACCTCGACGGCCTTCTCCAGCTGCGCGTCGCGACCCGCGCAGAGGTCCTCGTGGGTCTCCGGAACGCGGAAGTCGGGAGGGACGCCCCAGCCTTCCATGTTGCGGCCGTCGGAGGTGAACCAGCCCTGGACCGAGACGGTGATCTTCGATCCGTCCTGCATGGTCCAGTCGCTCCCGCCGATCACGCCCCCGGCCGTGGGCATCCCGACCAGGTATCCGATCCCGAGGTGGCGGAACGTGTAGGGCAGGATCTCCTTGTCGCTCCGGGAGATCGAGTTCTGCAGCATGATGACGGGCCGGTCCCAGCTTTTTCCCGAGGGCCGGCCTCCGCCCTGGCCCGAGCCGTACAGGTCGACCACGGTCGATCCGTTCCGGTTGCGCATGGTGCAGGCGGGCGCGCGGTTGAGGCGATCGGGAGCCGTCGAGTCCAGGAGCGCGCATACCGGGCGGTGCGCGAGTCCGCCCACCCCGTCCCGCTCGTCCAGCACCAGTCCCTCCACCTCCGGGGGCAGACCCTCGAGCGCGTTCTTCAGGCGCTGGACCTCGGCCTGGACCATCATCTTGATGTGATGGTAGGCCAGCTTCCCACCGCTGCGCTCCTTCACGAAGGCCTTGCGGCGGGCGATCGAATTGTCGTACTTGAGCTCCCGAAGGGCGTTCCGGTCCAGGCCCTTTACCGACAGGATCTCCCGCTCCTGGCCGGAGGCGTCCACCACCTGCACCCGGAGGTCGCCGGGGGCCTTTCCCGCATCACAGGTCAACAGGCGATCGAAATCCGTGTCGGGCCCCAACGGACGGCCCTGGGCCCCGACGATCTTATCGCCCTCCTTGAGGCCCAGCCGGTCGGCCGGCCCCCCGGGCTCGACATTCCGGACGACGAGGGTCCCGTCCGGGGCCCGGACCCAGTCGCACGCCAGGCTCCCGGTGACGACCGAGTTCTTCACGGGCGCCGGGACCAGGTGGATGTGGGAGGAATGGAGCTCCTTGATCATCTCGTTGATCCGGTCGTAGAGCTCGGCCTTCGTCTGGCAGGCGGCGGCCAGGGGGGCATACTTGTCTCGGAGCGACGGCATGTCCATGCCGTGGAAGAAGGGGTCGTAGTAGTTCCCGACGTAGCTCCCGTAGACCTGCTGGAACACCCCGAGCATCTCCTCGCGCCGCGTGGTGGCCCGCGTCACGGACGTCTTCAGCGCGAGAAGTTCCGGGCCCCGCCCGTCGGCGATCGTCAGGGTCTCCGCCTCCCTCTGGCCGCGCCCCTCCACCTCCCCGACCACCATGGAGGAGTCGGGGGCCCAGCTCGCCGTCAGGAGGCCCGGTGCGAGGGTCCGGAGGTCGGTCCCGTCGGTCTTCGACGACTGGAGCACCCAGCGGTTCTGCCCCTGCCGGGCGACGAAGGCGAACCGCTCCCCGTCCGGCGACCACGCCAGGTCCCGCTTGTTGGGACCTCCGAGGTCCAGCCGCTTCACCTCGGCTCCGTCGGACGAGGCCAGAACGATCTGGCTCTTCCCGCCCGACTGGGAGAGCCAGGCCAGGAGCTTCCCGTCCGGAGAGAAGCAGTCCGCATAGGTCTCCGCGTCCTTCGCCGGCGCCAGTGCCCGCGCGGTCCCCCGTTCGAGGATCCAGAGTTCGGACCCCTCCTCCTGCTGGCGCGTCACCAGCACCCGCGAGCCGTCGGGCGAAACCCGCGGGTGGCGGTACATCCCGGGCTCCGGGGTCAGCCGCCGACGCTCCCCGCTCCTGAGTTCCATCAGGTAGACATGGACCGGCATGGCCGGGGGTCCGGAACAGAAGGCGATCGCCTTGCCGTCTGCCGACCACGAAGGATCCCGGTCCTCGTCGAGCCCCGACGTCAGCGCCTTGGCCTCCCCCCCTCCGACCGCGGTGACGAAGAGATCCCCCTGGCAGGCGAAAGCGATCCGGGAGCCGTCCGGCGACCAAGCGGGGGCATGGAATCCGGTGGTGTAGGTCCTCTGGACGGGAGGATCGGGATAGTCGAGGTCCGTCGTGAGGGCGAGCCTCCGCGGCTTGGGATGGCCGAGGTCGATCGAATAGAGGTCGAATTCGAACTCGTACACCAGGGTGTCGGACTTCTCGCAGGTGGTCGGCCACGTCACCTGCCCCCCCCGATGACCGGTCACCTGGATGAGCGCCCCCCCGCCCGTGGTCGTCTTCCAGACATTGCGGAATCCGGAGGCCTGGATGCCGTTGGCCTCGTCCGCGAAATAGACGGTCTTCCCCTTGAACGTGGGGTGCCGGGAGTCCTCGGACCCCGAGGCGATCTCGACCGGGACGCCGGCCCCGTCGGGCGAGATGAGGAAAATGTTGTGCTCCCCATCGCCGTACCCCGAGGAATAACGATCGTAGGCGATCCATTTCCCGTCCGCCGACCAGGCGGGATTCTCGCCCCGGTACCGGGTGACCCGCACGGCCGTCCCGCCCGTGGAGGGAACCTTCCAGAGATCCCAGACATTGTTGTTCAGGGGAAGATCGAGGTTCGAATCGCGGTTGGACTGGAAGGCGATCCACTTTCCGTCGGGGGACCACGCGGGGGAGTCGTCGTCGGCCGAATGGTAGGTGAGATGGCGGGTGGTGCGGGTCCCCAGGTCCAGGACGTAGATGTCCCGGTTGCCGGCCTTGTCGCTCGAATAGGCGATCTGGGTCCCGTCCGGGGACCAGGCGGGCTTTTCCTCGTCCGCAGGGTCGTCGGTCAGCCGTTCGGCCTTCCCGCCCTCGACCGGACAGACCCAGAGATCCCCGTGCCAGTCGAAGGCGATCCGCGTGCCGTCGGGGGAGAGCGCAGGATGCCGGGGGCCTCGGATCTCGGTACCCCGGTGTCCCGGAGCCAGGAGGAGGAGACCCAGGATTGTCGCCAATGCCTTCATTCGAACCCCAGCAGGCGGACTCTCCCCATTATACGGGCCGGGCCCGGACGAGGCTCGCTATAATCCGGCTCATGCCCCTTCCCCGGGACCGGGTGGTCTTCGT
>Ga0187778_10003007_pt1 | contig 11387 bp, 10 predicted proteins | sample 1015_Q2_SP5_20_M_FD_132418 | JGI IMG/M metagenome (GOLD analysis project Ga0187778, IMG submission 132418) | Tropical peat soil microbial communities from peatlands in Department of Meta, Colombia - 1015_Q2_SP5_20_MG | ecosystem: Environmental > Terrestrial > Soil > Wetlands > Peat | place...
GTTTGCTTTGGTTATGTCAGCGGGACAGTTTTGCTCCACAGGAGTGGCAAGGCTACTTGTGTCTAAAGAAGCGGCACCTGCTTGAGGTACGCCGTCTGGGCACGCTCTGTTAGATTGCCGCTGAACGTCCGCACCGCCGCCCTCTCCTGTCAGTCCGGAGTTGATGGGAGCGCCTGAGTCCCTATTTCCTTCGGGTGCACTCGGTTTTTCTGACACTTCGGATCCTCCTTGGACGTTCTCCAATTGGTCGGCTGGACGATACGTCTATGTATAAATACCCATATCTGCGAGATTTCCCTCAACAATTCAGCTACACCTCGCCTGCTTCGACCACAAAAAACCCGCTGCAAATGATTACCAAAGTCACTCTAGCTAGACGCCGAAGATCGACGGGCAGAATCATGGCAGTGGTCAACCGATTCTCTTCGCCTTCGATGACCCGTGACCCGCAGAGCGGCGCCGCTGAAATAGTCGTATTCGAGGTGGCTTTTGCGGACACACAACAGGAAAGCGAAATTGTGGGCTGCGTACGAGGCAAGAACGCGTATGTCCTAATTGCTGGAAAAGTGGAAGAGTTCGAGGAGATCACTATCACTAAACATGGCGCTCCAGTAGCCAAGCTGGTGCCCATCAGAAAGGAAGCAAGCTTAAGAGAGCACTTAGCCGCCATTGAGCTGATTCAGAGATTCCACAGCTCTATATTTCTGGCAGATTGAAGGTCGCGAACTCATCTGTGAGGCCGCCGACGAGAGCGGCCTTGTCATTGACTGTTCCATCGATCTTGGCCACATGCATGGGCTATTACAGTGGAGCTTACTGGGCTGGAAGATAACGCTCTACTTGAGCAATTGGGTCTTTACACTCCACCGCAATAGCGAATCCTGGCCGAACTCCGATATCTTCAACCCGTACTACTTCGCCCTGGCCAGCCAGTTCGATGGCATGAAGCATGTGGCTTTCCTGCACGGTCATAACGAATCTTACCGGGCTGTGCTCAGGAATCTTTGAGGTGGTTTCCAGGAGCATACCGCCAATACTCACGTTTCGGCTGACCGCGTCGAGTTCCGAAATTGAGCCACCAGCAGAAAATGTCAAACGTACCGGATAGTTGAGATTGAAGCGGCGATATTTGCGTTCGTGCGAATGGATCTTCGCGGGAACATCGTCGTACGTGTTCATAAGCTGCGCTCTGTTAGATCAACGTGATCTTAGTTCCCGGACTCGACCCCCACCAGAGCACGAACACCCACTGTACTGGCGGACATATGAGGCCAGCTGCAACCGTACAAACTCCATTATTCCCCAGCACCAACCTCCGAGGCGCTCGGTCCAAACCTAAGGATTAGACGATTCTCGACGTTGAACACATCATACATCGAGCCAGTCGTACATAGAGAGACACGCACAGGGTCGCCTAAATTCGATGGCCATCCGATGATGTCCGTTCGTTATCTATACCAATCTAAAAATTTTGTGCAACCTTGTCCTGGTTTTGTTTTTCGTCAATTGCCAATAGGCACGAGTCGGTTCTTTTCATGGTTAACCTCCCTCACATGAAGAACTGCTGTCGTAAGAATCTCAGAGCTAGGTGGATGACGCCTATCGTTGCCTTAGCTCTGGCTAGCCTACTCTCCTGCCAAGGTCTAAGTGCGGGCAGTTCTTCCAATCAACGGGACACCCCATCGATCGGCAATTTGCAATTGAGCCGTTCGGCGCTGGGCTTTGGCAAGGTAGTGGTCGGCAGCAGCAGCGCGCTTCCAATCACGGTTACAAATAATGGGACTGCCTCAGTCACGATCAGCAGTGCCCGGGCGAGTACATCTGAATTCTCGTTGAGTGCACCAACTCTTCCGCTAAGCGTCTCGGCAGGCGAGACAGCGAATTTGAGCATCGTTTTTACCCCGTCCACGGCCAGTGATGTGAGTGGAACAATTGCGCTTTGGAGCAATGCTTCTGATACGACTTTGACATTGTCTCTGACAGGAACCGGACTCGCCCCCGGCCAAGTGGTCGCAAACCCAAACAGCATCAACTTTGGAGCAGTGTCACTAGGTGGGAGTCAAACGCAATCAGCGACGGTGACGAATAGCGGTGGATCAAATATAACCATCTCACAAGCAACTGTGAGTGGGACAGGTTTTCAATTGAGCGGCCCTAGTTTGCCGCTTACATTGAATCCTGGTCAGAGTTCGAGTGTTGTGGTGACCTTTAGTCCTCAGTCGATCGGTGCGCAGGCAGGAATCCTATCACTGACAACCAGCGTTTCGACGACCATATCCCAAGCAAGGTTGCGCCATGCGAAGTTCAACCATGGGTCTTTCGCCAGCGCCCCCAACGTGGCGGCCAGCAATGATATTGTCTCAATATCGCTTTCCGGCTCAGGTACTGCCGCTGGTCAACTCAGCATTACACCTGCTACTTTGACTTTCACAAACGTGGAAGCGGGTACAAACCAAAGCCAGTCGGTGACCCTTACCAATTCGGGTGGATCTAGTGTCTCCGTATCTCAAGCTCTGATTACCGGGTCCGGTTTTAGTTTGAGTGGAATAAGTTTGCCCCTGAGCCTGCCAGCAGGGCAGAGTACAACTTTCAAGGTGGCGTTTGATCCGCGAGCAGCTGGCAGAGTAAGTGGAAGCATTGCTATTACAAGTGACGCGTCGAATTCCACCTTGAACTTGCCTCTTTCCGGAAGCGTGCTGGCTCCGGGCGCTCTTAGTGCAAACCCGACGAGCGTAGGCTTCGGAAGCATGCAAATAGGAAGTAGCCAACAGCTATCGGCGACGCTTACAAACACTGGGGAAACGAGCGTGACGATCACGCAGGCCAGTATCAGCGGAACAGGGCTTAGTTTGAACAGCCCGAGCTTACCAATGACGCTAGCTGCCGGCCAAAGTGCAAATTTCAAGGTTGTCTTCCAACCTCGGTCAACTGGAAAGGCGACGGGAAGCTTGACGATTACGTCGAATGCCCCCAATCCGACGCTGACCATCCCTGTTTCCGGCATCGGGACATCGCCCGGCTTGCTGAGCGCAAATCCCACAAGCCTTGGTTTCGGAAGTGTCCAGGTGGGGAACTCGAAACAGTTGTCGCAAGTTGTCACTAATACGGGTGGCTCGAACGTGACAATCTCGCAGTACACAATCTCAGGTTCCGGTTTCAATGTAAGCGGTTTTACCCCTCCGCTGACCTTAACCCCTGGGCAAAGCTCCACCTTTACTGTGACCTACGCCCCGCAATCCGCAGGCGCGCCAACCGGAAATATCTCCGTTGCCTCCAATGCTTCGAATGCCAACTTAACGATTCCGTTGTCCGGCACGGGCACGACCGCCGGCCAACTCACTTCTGCCCCGACGAGCGTCGGTTTTTCGAATGTGCAAGTTGGGACAAGCCAAAGTCAAACGGTCACACTGAGTAATTCGGGCGGCTCGACTGTTTCAATAAGTCAGGCCTTGATCACCGGATCAGGTTTCAGCTTGAGTGGAATGAGTGTGCCTGTGACTCTCGCAGCAGGGCAGAGCACGACTTTCCAAGTGTCGTTTGTTCCGCAGGCAGCGGGCACAGCAAGCGGCAACATTGCGCTCAGCAGCGGCGGTTCAAATTCCACACTGAATGTGCCCCTTTCGGGAACCGCCCTCGCGCCCGGCTTTCTCACTGCAAACCCAACCAGCGTTGCTTTTGGAAGTGTGCAGGTGGGAAACAGCCAACAGCAATCGGCAACGCTTACGAACACCGGGGGAGCGAGTGTGACGATTACGCAGGCCAGTATCAGCGGCACGGGTTTAACCTTGAACGGACCTGGTTTGCCGCTGACGCTGGCAGCCAACCAAAGTGCCAATCTGAAGGTTATTTTCCAGCCTCAGTCAAGTGGCAGCACGACGGGCACCATCACGATTACGTCGAATGCACCCAACTCGACACTGACCATCCCCATCTCCGGTAGCGGAACTACGCCGGGCGTATTAAATGCAAATCCCACCAGCCTCAGTTTTGGAAGTGTTCAAGTCGGAAACTCAACTCAGTTATCGCAGGTTGTCACAAACGCGGGTGGTTCGAGCGTCACAATCTCACAATACACAGTGACGGGATCCGGTTTTGGGGTAAGCGGTTTTACACCGCCACTAACGTTGGCACCGGGGCAAAGCTACACATTCACAGTGAACTATACCCCGCAATCGACGGGGGCGGCGACTGGAAATGTCTCGATCCTTTCAACCGCCTCGGTTGGGAATTTGACCATTCCATTGTCTGGTACTGGTACTGCTGCAGGGCAACTGACAGTGTCACCAGCGGCGTTGAACTTTAGCAATGTAGTGGTCGGGACTAGCGCGAGCCAGTCAGCTAGCTTGACTGCAGCTGGTTCCAGCGTAACAGTCACTTCCGCGAATCTCGGTAGCTCTGAGTTCAGCGTCAGCGGAATTTCGTTTCCGGTTAGCATCCCAGCCGGAAACAGCGCCTCGTTTACGGTGACGTTCACTCCTCAAAGCACCGGTGCGGCCAACTCCACGCTAAGCTTTGCCAGTAATGCCTCCAGCGCTCCGACTGTGCAATCGCTCGCTGGCACGGGCTCTACCCCTCCTGTGCACACGGTTGTGCTTTCATGGACAGCCAGTACATCATCGACCGTCAGTTCTTACAACGTCTATCGCAGCACTACTTCGGGCGGTCCTTACAGCGAAATCGGCTCGGTCCCGGAGCCGACAACAACCTTTACGGATACTTCCGTAACTGACGGCCAAACGTACTACTACGTGACCACAACTGTGAATTCTAGTGGCCAGGAGAGCAGTTATTCCAAACAGGCTACGGCTGTAATTCCGCCCCCTTAGGTTTGCGAATCTCCTCATTCTGAAGATTAGATCTTTGTTTTCAGGGATGAGGTCTAGGCGAACGGGATCAATGCTCGTGGGTGGAGCTCTTTTTCCTGAGAATTAGCTGAAACGCACGGGGTAGCTGCTTGCAATGCAATAGCAGCCGCCTTACCATAATGTCAACGTAAACAACCACTTTCGTCCTCAGCGTTACCAAGGTGCCATAACGATCGTGAGACAGATCATGGCTTTTGGCTCTCTCGACGTTCCGCCAAGTGTGTGTCGACAATGGTTCCATGAGAATGACTTTTAGGGCTCATTTGCGTCTGATGATTGCCGCAGTCGCACTCGCGGAGACACTTGTGCTTACCGGCTGCGGGGGTGTGTCCTCAGGTCCTCAGAGCCAACCGAAAGGTAGCAGTAATGTAGGCACTTTGGCTGTTTCGCCATCTACGCTGAATTTTGGAAACGTAAATGTCGGTAGCAGTTCATCCTTGATGGGCTCTTTATCGGCTTCCAATGCCGATGTCGTTGTCTCGTCCGCGGCCTGGAACGGTTCAGGATATTCGGTAAGCGGAATTACATTCCCGATGACGGTGGCGGCGGGAAAGAGTGCCACGTATACGGTGACTTTCTCCCCGCCGTCAGGAGGTACATCTGCGGGTAGCATTTCGTTTATTAGTAACGCGTCCAATGCGCCCGTGAACCAGTCATTCGCGGGCGATGGCGCTACACAAACCCCGGCACAATATACCGTCGCATTGTCATGGAATCCAAGCACGTCAACCGTCACCGGGTATAACGTCTATCGTGGCACACAGTCAGGCGGACCGTACTCAAAATTGAATTCCTCTCTTCTGCCAACCGATAACTATAGCGACACAACCGTTCGATCTGGCACTACCTACTACTACGTTTCTACTGCGGTGAATTCGAGCAACGTCGAAAGCGCCTATTCAAACCAGGCAACCGCCGCCATTCCGTGAAGCTGTCAATTCCGGATCGTTCTAATATCACAACCTAAAGTATTTGACAGCCGTACGAGCAGTAGGCTCGGGTCGAACATTTGTGGTGTTAAGAACTAAGGTCTAGAGCACTGTAATGTTCGTCACCCAAGTTTCGCTTATACTGCCGCTGACAACGAACACAACGACAAATCAGGAAGAACCTAAGCGCCACAAGAAAGAGTAGAGTCGTCGCACTCGTGACTGCACCATTGCCCACATTCCGATTAGCCGACGCTGCCGGCCACACCGCTAGAATCGAGATTCATGCTTTCCAGAGTGTCACGTTGAATGACCAACAATTTTTGACCGGAGTCAGGGATGGCAAACAGGTCGTCATTGCAGGGGAACTGCGATTCCCTGTCGGAGCTGGATGTTTTCCATGCGTCGTTTTATTGCATGGTTCCGGTGGTATTGGCGCGAATACTCACAAATGGGCGGAGGAGTTGAACAGCATCGGGGTCGCGGCCTTCCTGCTGGATTCATTCACCGGACGAAACATCGTTCAAACCATCACAGACCAATCGCAGCTCAGTAGTCTGGCGATGATTGGTGATGCTTATCGTGCTCTGGCTCTCCTCGTGAACCACGAACGAATTGCCCCGACCAAAATCGCACTTATGGGATTCTCGAAGGGCGGCGATGCCGTTCTCCGTGCTAGCCTCAAGCGTTTCCTTCGCATGTACGGCCCGCGCGATGCCGAATTTGCTGCCTACATTGCCTTCTACGCTCCGTGCAATACCGCCTACATCAACGGAGATGATGTGAGTGATCGGCCCATTCGAATGTTTCACGGCAGCGCCGATGATTGGGTGCCGGTGGCCGCTTGCCGGGACTATGTTAAGAAGCTCCAACTTTTGGGCAAAGATGTTCAACTCACCGAATATCCGGACGCAAATCACGAATTTGACGACGTATTGAATCCGGTTCGCCAAATCCCCGACGCCCAAGTCAGGAGCCGGCACTGTTTTCTAGAAGAACGCGAGGGTGGAATAATTGTGAACCGGGAAACCGGGCAGCCGTTTACCTTGCACGACGCATGTGTACGACGAGGAGCGACCGCAGGCTATGATCCGCATGCCACCTCACAAGCGATCAAAGCCGTAAAGGAATTCCTGACATCACTGTGGAACTGAGTGAGGTTTCGAAGGGGTGGTCTCTTTGCTCGCGGGAAAATTCGAGATCGAATGGGCTCATCGAAGGAAGGAGCGAACATGACTGTTCGGCTCCTTGGCGTTACTCTCCTGCTAACGCTAGCATCCACCGTTGAAAGCTTTGGGCAAACTAAGCCGACTCTTGTGGTCGAGACTTTTGTCATCATCGCCGGAGTTGCGTGGCCCTACGACATGAACCAACTCAAGCTTGAGACCCTAGGAGAACTCATCAAAAAGGACGATCAGTATTTCTTCGTTGTCCCTGAACCTCCAAACGATGCCAAGGGCGCTGTCTACACACTCGGAGGAGAAGTATTGGAGTGGCATTCTGGCAACCGAGCAAGAAGACTTCTTGTCGGTGTGGGGTCTGGCCGTGGGACCGCCAAGATTCACTACTGGCTGACGGACATCAGCGGGAAGCGGATCTTCGATCACACTGACACGATCCGCCAAGCTTTTGCGGGTAACGCTTACGCTGGATCGGTAGGACAACTCGCACAGCCTTTCGCTGACAAGATCGCTGAACGCCTAAAAGATGCAAAACTTACCGAGGGTAGCTCCAAAACCAACGCACCTGCGAGCGACAATCAAAATCGACCATGACGTTTTCCATCCACGCTAAATTCGTGCGGAAATTCGGAATTCGTAGTGGCGATTGACTTGCCCTCTGACCCGTCCTAGCATTCCACGCATGATCGGGCAGACCATGTCAATATTTAAAATCTTCAACGACTTAGATGATTTCGGAGCAGAATTTTCGTGCAGATTGCTGCCATATTCTTCTACAGTTTGCGGTTCCATGCAAGAAAGCATGCGGGAAAAATCGGTGGTTGACAATCAGGGCGCTGAGTCAAGCGAGCAGCGCCCGTGAGATGGAACCATGCGCTTAACCTACTAGACCTTTCCCAGCACACCACTGCCAAGATTGACAGGTCGCATAAGAATACCTGCCGCACGGGGGTGGCGAAGTTTTGGACTACTGTTATGACTGACAGTTACAGCGAACGGGATGAGCCAGGAGAATGCAAGCGTTTCAAGTCGCTATGCCATCAGCAGATAGGTTGCATGACTCGTGATCGGTGCGTTGTCCAGCCATTTGACGTTCAAGAGAGGAAATGCAATGAAGACGAAGAGACTGATTCGAAGTCTGGTGCTTACCGCCAGCCTCCTAGCCGTGCAACTTTGCATGGCACAGGCTCCCGCAGGTGCTCCCGCCGACGCCACCGGTCTTTGCAATGACGGAACCTACTACACAGGCGCAAACAAAAAGGGCGCCTGCCATGGGCATAAGGGAGTCAAAGAGTGGTATGGAGCGCCAACTAGTAACGGTAAGGCGACTCCTGCTTCCGGCGAAACATCCGCTCCGAGTAAGGCTTCGAAGCCAGCGCCCGAAGCCACGTCCGAAACTGGCACTGCGCCAGCACCGGGCCGAGGCGCCGATAAGGTCTGGCTAAATACTGCCAGTAATGTTTACCACTGTCCGGGAACCAGGTATTACGGGACCACTAAGGCTGGCGCCTATATGACCGAAGCGGAAGCGAAAGCAAAGGGCGCCCGCCCAGATCACGGCAAGCCTTGTAAGTGATTTCTCTAAATGGGCAAGGGCTAACAACCAAACAGGAGACACTAATGTATAGGAACATCATCACCAAGATTCTTGTGGCAGTTTTCGCTTTGAGTCTAATTAGCGGAATAGCTCTGGCGCAAACAGAAAAGAAGCCAACGAAAGCGACGGCAACCACGGCTTCCACTGCGGAACTCCTCGATATCAATTCGGCGGCCAAAGATCAGCTCGATGCGCTGCCGGGGATTGGAGCCGCCTATTCGCAGAAGATCATTGACGGGCGTCCCTACACCAAGAAGACCGACTTGGTGACGAGGAAAATCCTTCCGCAGGCCACTTACAACAAGATTAAAGACCAGATCATCGCCAAACAAAAGTAAGAAAGGAATTAGCACAGGCGGTGAGGGAGCGCAGAGAAGACTTTAGCTAGGAACCGCGTGAATCACAGTGTACTGCGCGTTATAGCGCTCGGTTTCTGAGGAGGCATTATGAGTCGGCTCGACAATGTTGAAAACCAGGTAATGGGAAAAGTGCTGGGAGGGAGTTCGAATCCACTTGCCTCGGGCCTATTGCAGATGATTCAGAATCAGCCTGGAGGCTTGCAGGGACTGGTGCAGTCGTTTCATGAAAAGGGTCTGGGTGAACTGGTGTCATCGTGGGTAGGCACGGGGCCAAATGCTCCAGTCACGTCCGACCGGATCCACGAGGTGCTTGGCAGCGACCGGGTGAAAGCGCTAGCGGCCAAGGCCGGAATTTCTTCCGATACCGCGGGTTCGGCGATCGCGCAGTTGCTGCCGGCTATCGTGGACAAGCTGACACCAAACGGGCAGGTCCCCGCTCACAACAGTGTGATGGAAATGATAGGTGGCCTGCTGCAGAATTTGGGGAAAGCGTCGTAGATTTACAGCGGACTCCGGTAATCAACTGTTCAGCGAGTGCGGGGCTCAGCGGGCACCCGCGGATGCCTAAAAGAAAGCCCCCGGGAACAGGGTAAGTATGGAGCGATACCATCAATGAGCGAGATCGTTTTAATTGACGACAATGCTCCACGACGATTCCGTTTGATAGTTGTTGACATTCTACTGGTAACACGCAGCATTTTCTGTGAGTGGTGAACATGCAAGGAGCAAAGATTTACAGCATTCGACATCCAGATACCAGTTTCATCGGTCCGAGTGTTGCAGAGCGCATGAGCGCGGGAAAAGCTCTGCGCAAAAAGGTTCCAGTTCCACGGAGTTCCCATACGGAGTGGGCTGTTGCGCCCAACCGCCCCAATCCCATTGAGGTGCTGCGGGAATCCGACCGGGAGCGTCTCGCCGAACTCTTGCCCATCCGGTACGGGCGGATGCGGCAATCTCCTTTTGCATTTTTTCGAGGTTCGGCGGCGGTAATGGCGTGGGACCTGTCAAAGACTCCTGTGACAGGAATGCACGTGCAGGCGTGCGGCGATTGTCACGCCTCGAACTTTGGTGGCTTTGCCAGTCCCGAGCGCCGATTACTGTTTGACATAAACGATTTCGATGAAACGCTTCCGGCACCCTGGGAATGGGACATCAAGCGACTAGCGGCGAGTATTGTCCTGGCATCACGTGAACTCGGTCTGGGAGGCGGGGGCTGCGAAGACGCCGTGCTGGCGATGGCGCAGTCGTATCGTGAACATATTCGCAAGTACGCACAGATGAGAGCGTTGGAGGTTTGGTATTCGCATATGAACGCCGAGGTGTTCATTGCAGAAGCGAAGACGGCAGCGGCGAGAAAACGCTGGGAACAAGTGGAGGAAAAAGCACGCGGGCAGACTGCGGAGCACATTTTTCCGCGAATCGCGAAAGTCATAAACGGGCGCACACGCATTGTGGATCATACGCCACTCGTCTACCATCCCCGTGAGAGCGACGTTATACAAAAGCACGTGATCCAGATGTTCCACCAGTATCGCGAAACGCTTCCTGCGGAACGGCGGGTGATTTTGGATCGCTATCATATTGTCGATGTCGCGCGTAAGGTGGTGGGGGTAGGCAGCGTAGGAACCCGCTGCGCTGTGGTGTTGCTGATGGCCGGCGAGCACGACCCATTACTGCTGCAATTCAAGGAAGCGCTTCCCTCGGTGCTCGAGCCGTATGCGGGCAAGAGCCGTTATTCCAATCACGGTGAGCGAGTCGTGATCGGACAACGCTTGCTGCAATCTGCAAGCGACGTTTTTCTCGGCTGGACGCGCGATGAGAAAGGGCGCAGCTATTACTTCCGCCAACTCCGCGACATGAAAATGAAAATTGATCTGGAGAACATGACCAGAGGCGACTGGCTTGAATACGTCGAGATCTGCGGATGGACGCTTGCGCGAGCACATGCCCGGACTGGGGACGCAGCTATGATTGGTGGATATCTCGGCAAGAATGATGTGTTCGATTCCGCCCTTGCGCAATTCGCCACCGCCTACGCCGACCAAGCCGAGCGAGACCACGCCAGTCTATTGAAAGCAATTCGTGCTGGGCAGGTAGCAGCGCAAGGCGCCGCTGCAGCTTGAAAGTCTTAGGCACGCCACCGACTGGATTCAAAAGTCTTTTGTCTTACGAAAAGGGAACGGCACCTGAAGCGTGGAACACAGCCGACTCCGAAGCCTAGGCTGACATCAGGAAGATGAGGGGGCGCGCACGACGGACAATCCGGTTTTGGATGGCACGAGTCAGGGAGCATCGGCTGCGGCAGGAAGCTTGGGTCAGAATGGTGGGGAGTTGCCGATCCCCCAAGTCGTTGCTGATAGGAAATGTGCTCTTCCTGTTTTGACGTTCACCGAAATTCGAAGGTAGAAACTTCCATCTTGTTCACTGATACTAGCCATGTTCCTCCCCTACAGTGA
>Ga0187778_10003009_pt1 | contig 11381 bp, 13 predicted proteins | sample 1015_Q2_SP5_20_M_FD_132418 | JGI IMG/M metagenome (GOLD analysis project Ga0187778, IMG submission 132418) | Tropical peat soil microbial communities from peatlands in Department of Meta, Colombia - 1015_Q2_SP5_20_MG | ecosystem: Environmental > Terrestrial > Soil > Wetlands > Peat | place...
CGCCAGCTGCGCGGAAAAATCACGCAGCTTCGCCGATTTTCGGGCATCGTCCAATTCGTCGCCTCCTAGGGATTCGTCGCGGTTGTCCATGGACCGGTTAGCACGACGGTAGCGGCGCAAGCAGATGGCCTATCGCGCATGGCATCTTCCGTGACGTCGATCCGGACTGCGCGCGCCTCTTAGCCCAGCGCCGCGATCTTGCCCAGCAGCTCTTCGGCCTTGACCGGCTTGGTGACGTAGTCGCGAGCTCCCTGGCGCAAGCCCCAGATGCGGTCGGTCTGCTGATTTTTGCTCGTGCACATGATCACCGGGATATTTTGCGTGGCCGGATCTTTCGACAGGTGGCGCGTGAACTGAAAGCCGTTAAGTCCCGGCATCACGACGTCCATGAGGATCAGATCGGGCAATTGGTCCTTCAGACTCGTCATCGCCTGCTCGGCGCTTTCGGCGGCCGTAACCGAAAAGCCGTTCTTGGACAGCAGTTCGTTCAGAAAGTAGCGCTCGGTTGGCGAGTCATCGACGATCAGAATCTTGCGTATCGGCATAGCGGCGTTCTCCGGCCCTCGCGGTCGCGCGCGTCGCAAAAGGCGGCGCACACCCCGCGGGGTGTCGTGGTGGTTCGGTTCAGTTCATGGAATGTTGGCGTACGACGGTCAGCAGGCTGTCCTTGGTGAAAGGCTTGGTGAGGTACTCGACGGATCCGACCATGCGCCCGCGGGCGCGGTCAAAGAGTCCGTCCTTGGAGGAGAGCATCACGATGGGCGTGTCGTGAAAGCGCGGGCTGCGCTTGATCAAGGCGCACGTCTGGTAGCCGTCCAGACGCGGCATGAGAATGTCGCAAAAAATGATGTTGGGCTGGTGGTCGTTGACTTTGGACAGTGCCTCAAAGCCGTTTTGCGCGAGGATGACCTGGCAGCCGGCCTGCGTAAGAAAGATCTCGGCGCTGCGGCGGATGGTGTTCGAGTCATCGATCACCATCACCTTCTTGCCGCGGATATCAATGGATTCCAAGGAGCTGGCCATTTAGCGATCTCCTGGCTTGCTGGTGCAAGGCCGGTTGCGCCACGCGCCTTCGTGGCGACTTGGGCCAAACGGGCAGACGCCCTGGGTGCGAGCCGTGCGCAGGGGCCGCGCAGGCCGATGCAAAGGCGGCGTTGAGCGGGCCGACGTGGCTACGGGCGTCATGGGCGCAGTTGGCCTCATACCTCGATCATTTCAAAATCTTCCTTGCGCGCTCCGCACTCGGGACACACCCAGTTGGGCGGAATCTCCTCCCAGCGCGTGCCCGCCGCAATTCCCTCTTCCGGAAGACCCGAGGACTCGTCGTAGATCCACCCGCAAATCAAGCACATCCAGGTGCGCGTTGCCACCGTTGTCGTCATTTTCAAGGGACCCGTAGGGAATTCGCTACCATATCCAATTCGCGATCATAGCCTGCGGCAGCGACCCAAGTCCGCTTTGCCGGGGGCGAATTCGGTAGCGAATCAAGGCTTTGGAAAACCGTTGCGCACGCTTGCGCCCGATCCGGATCCGACAGGACGAACCAATGACCGAAAGACCGAAGGCCAATGCGAGTGAGGCGCTTTTTGCGCGCGCCCAGGCGTGCATACCCGGTGGGGTCAACTCGCCCGTGCGCGCCTTCCGCTCCGTGGGCGGAACACCACGGTTTATCGCGCGCGGCCAAGGCCCCTATATTTGGGATGCCGATGGCCGCCGGTATATCGATCTGGTCGGCTCCTGGGGCCCGATGATCCTGGGGCACGCCCATCCCAAGGTGCTCGATGCGCTCGACCGCGCGGCCCGCGACGGGCTTTCTTTTGGCGCGCCGACCGCGGCCGAGGTCGAATTTGCCGAGCAGCTGCTGCGCTTGGTGCCTTCGATGGAGCAGGTGCGCCTGGTTTCCTCGGGCACGGAAGCAACGATGAGCGCGATCCGGCTGGCGCGCGGCGCAACCGGACGGGCCAAGCTAATCAAGTTCGAAGGCTGCTACCACGGGCACGCCGACAGTTTGCTGGTCAAGGCCGGCTCGGGCGCACTGACCTTTGGCAACCCGAGCTCGGCTGGCGTGCCGCCCGAAACCGCGCAGCATACGATCGTGCTCGATTTCAACGATTGTCAGCAGCTCGAAGAGGCGTTTGGCCGCCTGGGCGCGCAGATCGCCTGCGTAATCGTCGAACCGATCGCGGGCAACATGAACCTGGTGCGCGCGAGTCCGGAATTTTTGCAGACCATGCGGCGCCTGTGCTCGCAGCACGACGCGATTTTGATTTTCGATGAGGTGATGACGGGCTTTCGCGTAGCCAAGGGCGGAGCCCAATCGCTCTACGGCATCGTGCCCGACCTCACCACGCTCGGTAAAGTCATCGGTGGAGGCATGCCCCTGGCCGCGTTTGGCGGCCGGCGCCGGATCATGGAGCAACTTGCGCCGTTGGGCCCCGTCTACCAGGCCGGCACGCTCTCGGGCAATCCGGTGGCCGTTGCGTGCGGCCGGGCCACGCTCGAACTGATCGAAGAGCCGGGCTTTTATGAGCGCCTGAGCGCGCGCACGCGCCTGTTGGCCGATGGTCTGGTCGCAGCCGCACAAAGCCGCGGGCAGCGCTTTTGCGCCGACGCGGTGGGCTCCATGTTCGGCTTGTACAGCGCTTCGCAGGTGCCGCGCAGTTTTGCCCAGGTTATGGCCTGCGACCGGCCGCGGTTTAACGGCTTTTTCCACGGCATGCTCGATCGCGGCGTGTACCTGGCCCCTTCGGCGTACGAGGCCGGATTCGTTTCGATTGCGCACGATGAGGCCGTGGTCGCGCAAGTTTTGCAGGCCGCGCAGGAGGCGTTTGCCCAGTTGCCGCTCCCGAACTAGCCGCGCGCCGTGCCGCAACGGCGCGCCGCATCTTGGCCCGCGCCTTACCCCTCGCGCCAGATCCAGTCGAGCAGTTCGTCGTGCGCCGCTTGCGCCGCTTGCGCGTGCGCGTCGTTGATCAACGCAACGACGACGTAGTGATGGCCGCTTGCGGCAAAAACATACCCGGCCAGTGCGCGCACGTCGGAGAGGTAACCGGTCTTGATGTACGCCGCGCCCGATGCGGCCGGTCGCTTTTTCATGGTTCCGTCGACACCGGCCAGCGGAAGCGAGGCCAGAAAGTTGGGCATCTGGTTGCTCGACCAGGCGTGCACGAGAAGCTGCGCCAGGCTCGCGGCCGAGATGCGTTCCTGGCGCGATAAGCCCGAGCCGTTTTGCAGCACGAGTTCGGGCATGCGCAGCCCCTGCTGATCGAGCCAGCCGCGGATGACTCGCGCAGAGCGTGCCGCCCCCGCGGGCTCGAGGCTTGAGTCGGCCGCGCGCATCGGCCCGGCGCCGTCCACGGAATCGTCCAAGGGATCGTCGGGTGCCAGGGCGGTCGGTGCCGCGCTCTGGGCGCCCAACGTCAAAAACAGCTGGCGTGCCATCACGTTGTTGCTGTTCTTGTTGATGTCGCGAACGACTTCGGAAAGGGGCGGAGAGGTGCTCTCGACCAGCTCGATCGCATCGGGACCGGCAAGGCCCGCGCGCACGCCGCCGTGCAGCGTTCCGCCCGAGGCCTTCCAGAGCGAGCGGAACGTCGCCAGAGCGTACTCATCGGGGGAAAGCAGGCTCACGTGCCAGGTCTTGGGGCCGCAAGCCAGGGCAAAGCGCCCGCCAAAACGCACCGCGCGGGGATGCGAGAAGTCCGCCTGCAGTTGTTCCTTCCAGTCCGCGCACGGGCCATTACTCAGTGGCACATGCGCGGGCACCCGCACGCCGTCGAGCTGGGGGGTGGCGATGACGTGGGCCAGCCCCGCGGCCCGATCGGGAACAAAGTCCAGACTCAGGGTCTTAAAGTTGATCAAGAGCGCATCGGGGGCCACGTTGTAGGGGCGCAAATCGTTGCCGTCGATCGTGGGGCCGGCGAGCGGCACCTCGGCGTAGGCCGAGCGATCCAGCACGAGGTCGCCTTGGATCTCGCGCACGCCCAGGGCGCGCAATCGCTCGAGCAAAAGCCACCAGCGCTCGATGACCAGCGACGGGTCCCCGCTGCCGCGCACGATCAAGTCTCCATCGATGCGGCCGGCCGCAGGCGGGCGACTCGCAAGAAGCTGCGTGTGCCAGCGATAGTTTGGCCCAAGCGTCTGCAGGGCCACGTAGGTGGTCAGCAGCTTCATCGTCGATGCCGGATTCATCGGAACATCGGCGTTGCGCGTCAGCTGCAACGGGCCGCCATCGAGCGGTACGACAACCACGGCGCTGTCGGCCGGGGCTACCTGCGCGTGCTCGAGCGCCTCGGCAACCGTGGCCGGCAACTCGGCCGGCATGGCGGCGGCGCTTGCAAGCGCAAGGCAAGCGAACAACGAATACTGCCGTGCGAGGCGCAAGGCGTCGGTCAAGACTGTAGCTTCATCATGCCCAGCCCCAGGCGTCGGTGTGAACCAAAGCCGCGCAGGAGCTTGCGCATGAGCGATTCCGTATCGGTGACTTCGAGCGCTCCTTCCAGTATCGCGTGATCGACCCGGAAGGCCACGCCCTCGTGCCGAAACCGCAGACTTTGCAGCGAAACGCTGAACATCATGGGACGCACGCCGAAATCCTTGCCGTTTTCCTGAAACCAGGCTTCGTATTCCTTGGCCGCGCGGTAGGGCCGCACGAGCTTTCGTCCCTCGGTGACCGTCACGTCGCCTTCGCACACGAGCAAGGAGAAGTGATACATCAGTCCTGGGGCAACCTGCGTGACGATTCGCTGGGGCGCCAAGGCGCTGATGGCGCCGGCCGGTTCCGTTCTCCAGGGCACGACCGAGCGCACCCAGTAACGGCCCGCGACGGAGCTGTCGGCGCAAAACAGAAAACGACCGCTGCCCGCTTTTTGCCCGAAGACGAGCACCAGTTCATCGTGCGCGGTGAGCGGGTCGCAGTCCGGGGCGAATGTTACTGCAGTCTCGAAGATGTCGAGCTTGGGAAGGTCCAGTTTCGTAAATCCGATCTGCGAGTGCACCCCGCTGCGGATTTGCGCAAGCCGTACACGATCCTGGACGGTTTCTTTCATATCCGCTCGCCATCGGCAGAACTCGGGCTTTGGAGATAGCGCATTGCGGCGGCCGCGGCATCCTCCGCTCGGATTAGCCAAGGAGCAGGACGTTTTCTGGCGTCCGTGCTGGGACGCGCGCCCCAAAAGGCCGAGCGCCGGCGCGCACCTGCGGCCGCACCGGCGCCATTTGGGCAAGCCAATCGAGCATGTGCCTGCGCCACGCGCTCTTCCCCTTCGCGTCGGCCCGATCGGACCGACCGCACGCAAAATAGTACGCGGCGCGCGTGCCGGTCTGCTTTGCGAATTTTGCCGGGAATGCCCCGGTGTTTTGCGCACCGCACGCGCCGGGCTTTGCCCGCGGGGCGGCGTGGGCAAAGGGCCAGGCAGTCCGCGGTTTTTTCGGAAGGGGTATGCCGCGACGCAACATCATCACGACAAAGCCGCGTGATCGGATGGCGACGCAGCGGCAATCGGCATGGCCGCTCCTCGTGCCGACCCTATCGGGGCCGGGGCTTGGCGCCAACGTGTCTGGGTAAAATTCCCGGCTGTCGGCGGACGGCGTCCGGGAGGGCGCATGACCTTGCATTTCAAATGGTTATCGGACACTGTGGCGGCGGCTGGCCAGATCGGGCCTGCCGACCTGCCCGTCATTGCGGCGCATGGCTTTAAGACCATTATCAACAACCGCCCGGACGGCGAGGGTGGGCCCAGTCAGCCCGCCAGCGCCCAATTGCAGCGCGCGGCCGAGGCCCTGGGACTGCGTTACATCTATCTGCCCGTGATCAGCGGCCAGCTTACGGCCAAGGACGCCACCGACATGGCAACGTGCCTGCGGTCGGCGACAACCCCGGTTTTTGCTTTTTGTCGCTCCGGGGCCCGCACCGAGCACCTGTTTCACCTGGCCACCCAGGGGCGTTGAAAGCCGGAGTCCGAGTCCATATAATCAGCACTCTTCGTTGTCGAGTGCTAACAAAATTTGCGGGCCTGCCCGCAAATTGCCTCCGGCAACGGGATTCAAACCACCCTCTCGGATACGTCCGGGCGCCTGCGGGCCCCGGGAACTTTGTCAGGAGAAGCTATGAAGATTCGTCCTTTGCACGATCGCGTGATCGTCAAGCGCTTGGACAACGAGCGCAAAACGGCCTCGGGAATCGTGATCCCCGATAACGTCGCAGAAAAACCCGATCAAGGCGAAGTCGTTGCGGTCGGCCCCGGCAAGCGCGATGACCATGGCAAGCTAATCGCCGTGGAGCTGAAAGTCGGCGATCGCGTCTTGTTTGGCAAGTACGCCGGGCAGACCGTCAAGGTCGAAGGCGAAGAGCTGCTCGTGATGCGCGAAGAAGACATCATGGGAGTGATCAGCTAAGGCGTTTTTTCTCCCGGGCGCACCACGGCCGGCGGCGGCAGCAAGCCTGCGACGGCTCAGGTGGCGGCGTCGGGTCCCGACAGTCCCAATCGACGGATACCTACAGATTCGGAGTTTTTTATGGCAGCCAAACAAGTACTTTTCACCGAAGACGCGCGCCATCGCATGATGCGCGGCGTCAATATTCTCGCCAACGCCGTGAAGATCACGCTGGGCCCGAAGGGGCGCAACGTGGTTTTGGAGCGAAGCTTCGGTGCGCCCACGGTGACCAAGGACGGCGTGTCCGTGGCCAAGGAGATCGAACTGAAAGACAAGTTCGAGAACATGGGCGCGCAGATGGTCAAGGAAGTTGCGTCCAAGACCTCGGATAACGCCGGCGACGGCACCACGACGGCCACCGTCCTGGCGCAGTCGATCGTGATCGAAGGCCTGAAGTACGTGGCCGCCGGCATGAACCCGATGGACCTCAAGCGCGGCATCGACAAGGCCGTGGGAACGGCCGTCGAGGAGCTCAAGAAGATCAGCAAGCCCTGCACGACCAGCAAGGAAATTGCCCAAGTTGGCGCGATTTCCGCCAACGCCGACAACGACATCGGCAAGATCATCGCCGATGCCATGGACAAGGTCGGCAAAGAAGGCGTGATCACCGTCGAGGACGGAAAGTCGCTGAACAACGAGCTGGACGTGGTCGAAGGCATGCAGTTTGACCGCGGGTACCTCTCGCCGTACTTCATCAACAACGCCGACAAGCAAATTGCGGTCTTGGAAAATCCCTTCGTGCTGCTGCACGACAAGAAAGTCTCCAACATTCGCGACCTTCTGCCCATCCTCGAACAGGTGGCCAAGGCGGGCCGCCCGCTGCTCATCATCGCCGAGGAAGTCGAAGGCGAAGCGCTTGCTACGTTGGTCGTCAACAACATCCGCGGCATCCTGAAGACCTGTGCGGTGAAGGCGCCGGGCTTTGGCGATCGTCGCAAGGCCATGCTCGAGGACATCGCGGTGCTCACCGGCGGTGTGGTGATCGCCGAGGAAACGGGCATGAACCTGGAAAAGGCCACGCTGCATGACCTGGGGCAGGCCAAGCGCATTGAAGTCGCCAAGGAAGACACCACGATCATCGACGGCAACGGCGAAGGCAAGACGATTGAGGCGCGCGTTAAGGCCATCCGCGCCCAGATCGAGGAAGCCACCAGCGACTACGATCGCGAAAAACTCCAGGAGCGCGTTGCCAAGCTCGCCGGTGGTGTGGCGGTAATCCGCGTCGGCGCCGCAACCGAGGTCGAGATGAAGGAAAAGAAGGCCCGCGTCGAAGACGCGCTGCACGCCACGCGTGCCGCCGTCGAAGAAGGCGTTGTGCCGGGTGGTGGTGTTGCGCTGTTGCGTGCCAAGCAGGCCATCTCGAGTCTGAAAGGCGAAAACCCGGAGCAGGATGCCGGCATCAAGATCGTGCTGCGTGCGATCGAAGAGCCGCTGCGCCAGATCGTGGCCAACGCGGGCGAAGAGCCCAGCGTGGTCGTCGCCAAGGTCGTCGATGGCAAGGGCAACTTCGGCTTTAACGCGCAGACGCACGCCTACGGCGACCTGGTCCAGATGGGCGTTTTGGACCCGACCAAGGTGACGCGCACGGCGCTGCAAAACGCCGCGTCCGTGGCCGGCCTGATCCTGACAACCGATGCCATGGTGGGCGAGCTCCAAGAAGATAAACCCAAAGGTGGCCCCGGTGGCGGTGGCATGGGCGGCATGGGTGGCATGGGCGGCATGGACATGGACATGTAAGTGCGGCTTTTGCCCGTTGTCGAAAAAAGCCCCGCATGCGCGGGGCTTTTTTTCCACGGTCTTTTTTCGCCAAGCCGCAGGGCGGCCACCCCGCGGCTGGGCCGTCAAACCGGCCGTAGGGCTCGACCGAGCCCGCCTTTTTTACCCCCTGCCGGGGCGGCGGCTTTGGGACTAGACTTCGTTGTATGGATCTGACCAACCAGTTTCTGATCGCCATGCCCAGCATGCAAGATCCGAACTTTGATCGGACGGTCGTCTACGTGTGCGAGCACAGCGACAAGGGTGCCATGGGCGTGGTGATCAACCGTCCGACCGAACTGACGCTGGCGCGGCTCTTTGACAAGATCGATTTGCGCCTGGAGATTGCGCCCTGGCGCGACGAGCCCGTGCTCTACGGCGGCCCGGTGCAAACCGAGCGCGGCTTTGTGCTGCACGCCCCGGCCGGAAATTACGGTTCGACGCTGAACGTGGCCGAGGACATCGGCCTGACCACTTCAAAGGACGTGCTCGAGGCGCTTGCCGGCGGCAAGGGTCCGCGCAGGCTGCTGGTGACGCTCGGTTACGCCGGTTGGGCGGCGGGCCAACTCGAACGCGAGCTCGCGCACAACGGCTGGCTTACCGTGGCCGCCGACGCGCGCGTGATCTTCGACACGCCGGCCAGCGCGCGCTTTGACGAGGCGCTCAAGCTGCTTGGCGTCGACCCCCGCCATCTGGCTAGCCAGCCCGGGCATGCGTGAGGGAATGGGAGAGGGGCTCTCCGGCATTGTCCTCGGATTTGATTTTGGCACTCGGCGCATTGGCGTTGCCCTGGGCAACGGCGTAACCCGCAGCGCGCGCGCGATCGGCATCATCGAGCGGGCCGACGCCCCCGCGCGTTGGCGCGAACTGGCGGCTTTGATCGAACACTGGCAACCCCAGCAGCTGGTCGTCGGCGTGGCGCGCCATCCGGACGGTGTGGCCCACGAAATGACGTTTCGCTGCGAGCGCTTTGCGCGCCAACTCGAAGGGCGCTTTCATCTGCCCGTAGCGCGCGTCGACGAGCGCTACTCCTCGGCGGTGCTGGCGGCCGCGCACGCATCGCGCGACGGCGCCAAGGACGACCAGGCCGCGGCGGTCATTTTGCAGCAGTGGTTTGACGAGAACGCGGGCCGCGCATGCTAGATCTGGATGCCGAAGCGATTTACTTTGAGCTCGCGCGCCGGGTGCGCGAACGCATGCTCGGACGCAGCCCGCGCCTGGTGGGCGTACACACGGGCGGCGTGTGGCTGGCCGAGCGGTTGCGCGCCGATTTGCAGATCGAAGCGCCGGTCGGAATCCTCGATGTTTCGTTTTACCGGGACGACTTTAGCCAGTCCGGCTTAAGCCGCGGGGTGCGACCCTCGCGTATTCCGTTTGACGTAGACGGCGCCGACATCTTGCTCATCGACGACGTGCTGAACACGGGACGCACGGTACGCGCGGCGATGAACGAGCTCTTCGATTACGGGCGGCCCGAGCGCATTGAGCTCGCGGTGCTCATCGACCGCGGCGGGCGCGAGCTGCCGATCTCCACGACGCTCGTCGGGCGCACGATCGAAGTGCCCGCCGACGTCAGCGTGGTGCTCTCGCGCGACGATGACCGGCGCTTGCATCTGCGCCTGGAAGAGGCCACGGGTCGCTAACGCATGCAGCCCCGCAGCGCCAGTCCGCAGCTCAATGGCCAAGGCGAGCTCCATCATCTGCTGTCGATCGAGGAGCTGCCGCGGGCGCTCATCGATCGCATCCTGACGACCGCGGAGGGGTTCCTTGCCGTGGGCACACGGGAGGTCAAGAGCGTACCGCTGCTGCGCGGGCGCTCGGTCTTTAACCTGTTTTTCGAAACCTCCACGCGCACGCGCACGACCTTCGAGATCGCCGCCAAGCGCCTGAGCGCGGACGTCTATAACCTGAACATCGCCTCCTCGAGCACCGCCAAGGGCGAGTCGCTGCTCGACACCATCAACAATCTGACGGCCATGCAGGCCGAAATCTTCGTCGTGCGCCATTCGCAAGGGGGCGCCCCCTATCTGATCGCGCGGCATCTCGCGCCGCACGTGCACGTGGTAAATGCGGGCGATGGACGGCATGCGCATCCGACCCAGGCCCTGCTCGACCTGTACACGATCCGCCATTACAAGGGCGACTTCGAAGGCCTTTCGGTAGCCATCGTCGGCGACATCCTGAACTCGCGCGTTGCGCGCTCGGACATCCACGCACTGCTGGCCATGGGGGTGCGCGACCTGCGCGCCGTGGGGCCGCTTACGCTTTTGCCCGCGGGACTCGAAGAGCTCGGACTGCGCGTGCACACGCGTCTGGAAGACGGCATCCGCAACGCCGACGTGATCATCATGCTGCGCCTGCAAAACGAACGCATGCGCGGCGCGCTGCTGCCCAGCGCCCAGGAATATTTTGCCAATTACGGCCTGACACCCCAGGCGCTGCGCCATGCCCGCTCCGACTGCATCGTCATGCACCCGGGGCCGATGAATCGCGGCGTGGAGATCGATTCGACGGTGGCCGACGGCCCGCACAGCGTGATTCTGCCGCAGGTGAGCTTCGGCATTGCCGTGCGCATGGCGGTGCTGTCCATGGTCGCTTCTTCGCAGCGCGCGGAAACTCGATGAATACCACGCTGGCGATCGAAAACGGCCGGCTGATCGATCCGGCAACCGGCCACGACGCCCTAGCGGGCCTGTACATTGCCGACGGACGCATCGCGGCGATCGGAGCGCGACCCGCCGGGTTTTCGGCGCAGCGCGTGATCGACGCCCGTGGCCTGGTCGTGGCCCCCGGATTGATCGATCTGTGCGCGCGCATGCGCGAGCCGGGCTCCGAAGGCGCACTGCGGGTGGAGATGCGCGCGGCGCTGGCCGGTGGCGTAACCGGCGTGGTCTGTCCGCCCGATACCGATCCGCCGCTCGACGAACCCGGGCTCGTGCGCATGCTGCGCCAGCGCTCGCGCGAGGCCGCCGGAGCGCGTTTGTACCCGCTGGGCGCCTTGACCGCCGCCTTGGCGGGCGAAGCCCTGGCTGAGATGCACACCTTGGCACAGGTGGGCTGCGTGGCCTTTTGCCAGACCTGGGCACTGCCCGCCAACCACGGCACGCTGCTTCAGGCGCTGCGCTATGCCCGCACGTTCGATCTGCCCGTTTGGCTGCGCCCGGTCGATGCGTCTTTGGTGGGCGAGGGCG
>Ga0187778_10003010_pt1 | contig 11379 bp, 11 predicted proteins | sample 1015_Q2_SP5_20_M_FD_132418 | JGI IMG/M metagenome (GOLD analysis project Ga0187778, IMG submission 132418) | Tropical peat soil microbial communities from peatlands in Department of Meta, Colombia - 1015_Q2_SP5_20_MG | ecosystem: Environmental > Terrestrial > Soil > Wetlands > Peat | place...
AGCCAGATTCTATGCGAGATCATCGAGCCGCGTGTTGAAGAATTGTTCGGAATGGTGCAGCAGAGGCTTAAGAAAACAGGGTTCGAGGACATGTTCGCGTCCGGCGTCGTCCTGACCGGAGGAACGGCGCTCATGGAAGGCGTTCAGGACTCCGCCGAACGCTTTTTAGGCCTCCCGATACGACGAGGCACCCCGCGAAACATCGGTGGGTTGACGGATGTGGTCAACAGTCCCATCTATGCGACTGGGGTTGGTTTGGTGCTTTATGGCGCGGAAAACCAGAAAGAATCGCCGCGTTCGTTCAGGAGCGTCGGCTCGGTCAGCCGCTTCTGGAAATGGCTGGGGGAATATATATAGTGATGGAGTTGAATGGGAAGGCGGAAGCAACCGATAGTCAATGTGATTTTCGCGTCTTTGAACAGTAATTAATGAAACTATATTGCACGAGATCCGGAGGTGATATGGACGACAATCTAGAACTCGGGTTTCAGGATATCATTGAATTTGCTGCCAGCCTGCATCAACAGTCGGAGCTTACCAAATCGTGCGAGGAGAGGAGGACACCAGGGATGTTCCAATTTGAAGAAGAGAGAGCCCCCGCTGTGATCAAGGTTGTTGGCGTCGGAGGAGGTGGCAGCAATGCTGTTGCTACCATGGTCCAATCGGACATCAAAGGAGTACAGTTCATCGTCGTGAACACCGATATGCAGGCCCTGGATCTTGCGCGGGCGCCAATCAAGCTCCAGATCGGGTCAAAGCTCACCTGCGGACGGGGGGCCGGCGCAAATCCTGAGATTGGACGCAATGCGGCGCTTGAAGACTCTGAAAAGATCAAAGTGGCGATCACCGGCGCTGACATGGTCTTCATTACTGCCGGCATGGGCGGCGGCACGGGGACGGGCGCTGCTCCTGTGATCGCAAACCTTGCACGCGAAGTCGGCGCCCTTGCTGTGGGTGTGGTCACGAAACCATTCAGTTTTGAAGGCATGACCAGGATGCATAAGGCTGAAGAAGGACTAGCCGAGCTCAAGAAGAACGTCGATGCACTCATTGTGATTCCGAACGAACGACTGCTTAATCTGGCGGAAAAGAAAACCACGCTCCTCGAGTCCTTTAAATTAGCGGACAGCGTGCTCGGGCAGGCGGTGAAGGGTATCTCCGATGTGGTGATGGTGCCTGGGTATGTCAATGTCGATTTTGCCGATGTCAAGACCGTGATGGCGAACCGCGGCAGGGCCGTGATGGGCACCGGCATCAGCAAGGGCGAGGGACGGGCCATCGACGCGGCCCAGAAAGCGATTGCAAGCCCCCTGCTTGAAGACGGATCCATCAAGGGCGCCCGTGCGGTGCTCATGAACATCACCGGTGGCAACGATATGGGAATCTACGAACTCAACGAGGCTTCTGCAATCATCAAGGAAGAGGTAGATCCCGGCGCGAACATCATTTTCGGAGCAGTGATTAACCCTGTGATGAGCGAGGAAGTAATGGTTACGGTTATCGCGACGGGGTTCGACGAAGAGGGTATCCGCGAGCGCGTAAAACGGCCGGTGAACCTGAAGGATTTCATGAAGGTTGCGGAAAGGCCGAAGCGCAGACAGGAGGCCTTTGATTTCAAGAACGAGGCGCTGGGCATCGACAACGAGGACCTGGACAAGCCTACGTTCCTCAGACGTCAAGCCGACTGAAAAAAACCATAAGACGCGAAGACCTTGATATCACGTTACAACATCCTTGCATTCCGCAGCCCGCATGTTCGAGAAATTCGTCTTCTGTAAAGAACGAGATGATTTGCCGATGCCTAGTGCTTCTCTTCCTCCGCAATTCTTGCATGGGCGGTGGCTTCGCCTTCCATGAGCCGCTGTTTTTCCAGGGCTTTGTCCAGCCCGAGACGCGTGGCAGAAAAGCCAAGGGGGTTCGCTGCCTCCTCCTGCTTAACGGCATTCATGAAATCGCATCTCCAGCAGTTGTTCAGTTTTTGAGCATACGTCCCCTGGATTTTGCCGCCACACAGCGAACCGGCTATCGCCCAGCATGCCCTGCCGGCATTAGCACCGCCATGCGCGCCGTGCAGCTCCGTATAGGTCGTGACGGGGCAGATGCCGAGTTCCTGAGCCTTATGGCCGCCCGGCTGACGTCCGCACTTCTTATGCTCCCAGCAATTCAACTTTTCCATATCTTTCACAAGACCTCCCCTTATTAATTGAGATCAAATCAAATATTTATTTTTACCTTCTTAAAAAATGTCCTCATTCTATGATACCTTAGCGTGTACAATCGGTTTCCTGTACCTGCCCTTGTTTAAAAAGAAAAGCGTGTTCCGATCAAGTTTTTTTAAGACAAGCACCTAAAACACTGTACAGCAGGCAACCAGATATTTATTTTTTTGACAATAATATAGTGTTCTTGACAACACTTGTCAATCCGAATGTGTAGCTAGGTATTCATTGATAATTGTAAATTGGGGGTGGAAAGAGAAATAACCGTGTAGATTTTACTCCGTGGATCATGAGGCGGTAAAATTAAACATTGCGCTTTCTCACCCTGTTAAAAGTAGTGAGAATTCCCTGCAAGATTTGTACGTCCCTCGTGTCCAGCTGGGACCTGGCGAATAGTTGCCTGAGCGAATGCATCATGCGGAGGGAATCCCTGCCCTTGAGGAAGCCGATAGCTTGAAGCGTATCCTGCAAACGGCCATAAAAAAGTTCCACATCTTCTGTGCGGGCAAGTTCCCTGGCTGAGAGCGCAGCCGGTGCAACCGCGGCCACAAACAATTCATAGGCAACTATCATGACGGCATGAGAAAGGTTCAACGATGGAAATGCTTCCGCAGAGGGTATTGATATCAATTCATGGCACAGCATGATGTCGCTGGTTTCCAGCCCTGTTACTTCATTGCCGAAGACGATCGCCACATTATTCCACGCCAGGAGAGGTACAACGCGCATAGCCATATCGCGCGGTAATAGGATGTTCTTCCTCCGCTTGCTTTTCCGACGCGACGTGCCAATGACCAAACTTTGGCCAGTGACTGCCTCCGCAAGCGAGGAAAAGACCAGCGCTCGCCGCAAAATATGGTCGGCACCTGCAGCGAGTCTGGAGGCATCGCCGTTGTCGTCATGAGGTGGATTCACGAGAACGAGGTGAGTGAGGCCCATGTTCATCATACACCGTGCGGTCGCACCGATATTGGCTGGTGTTTTGGTGTTTACAAGGACTATGCTGACTCGATCGAGCAGTGCGTAGTTCCGCATAAAACTCCAGTTTGGCGGAAGAACCTGTGATGGACATCGAGAAGGACTACTTCGCAACAAACATCGGCGTTGGTGAGAACAAGCAGTAATGCCGCGAAGAGATGTCTCCGAGGCCGAAGAACTGGTCATTCACCATGTTTGACTGGCTCACAAGGAACGAACAAAGACGGCCTGCGTCCAATAAGGCCGGTCACGCTTTAGAGTGCTGCATATGAACGATGCACCGTGCGGCAGGGAGCTCCAGATATTCCAGTGTTTCAGTTGACAAACGTCTTCTGGGCTGATAAAGTGCATTCGTCATGAGCATGATCGCAATCTCTCTCCAGTCAGGCAGCAGCGGCAACTGCATCTATGTCGAGACCCAAAGCACAAGGCTGCTTTTCGATGCAGGGATCAACGGGGTGCAGACGGAGGAGCGACTCGCAGCGCAGGGCCGCGATATTCGTGACGTAGACGCCGTGATCATCTCGCACGACCATTCCGACCATATTCGGCATGCAGGAGTGCTGCAGCGGAAATTCGGCCTGCCCGTCTTTGTGACGCCAGCAACGCTGGCAGCGGCAGCATCACGCTGTGCGCTCGGGAAAATGCAAGACGTACGGCACTTCCGGTCAAATGATAAACTGAGAATTGGCGATGTGCTCGTGCATGCGATTCCCACGCCTCATGACGGTGTGGACGGATCGGCATTCGTGGTCGAGGCCGGCGGAAAAAGATTGGGGATCCTAACGGACCTGGGCCATGTGTTCAAGGACCTCCTGCAAATTGTGGCTTCGCTCGACGCCGTATTCCTTGAGAGCAATTACGATCCGGAAATGCTTGCACACGGGCCCTATCCCGCTTACCTCAAACAGCGCATTAAAGGGCCTCGAGGCCATATTTCAAATATCGAGGCTGCAGAAGTGCTTCTCCATGCATCCCATTCGAACCGCCTTCAATGGGCCTGTCTTGCTCATCTCTCGGAACAGAATAATAATCCCGACGTGGCTCTCAGGACCCATCGCAAGATCATGGCGGAAAAACTAACTCTTTACGTCGCAGACCGCTACCGTGCGTCTGCAATCCTTCACGTCTTATGACTTATTCGACTTTGCGGCTTCTTTCGAGAAGGTAGGAACGCCGCAGGGACCATTCACAGGTTCAATCCATGGTAAAATAGTGGTACGGCAGAGGCAGGTACCATGAGGGATCGCCAACTGCTACTTTTCCCGGAGAGAAAACAGAAGCAATAGGAAAAGAACACCGCAGGCGACGGCCGACCACAAGCTCTCCGACCTGAAATGGTTAATGCGCAGCTCGACTGCGCCTATGCCCGCACCTACCGCTAGAATCGCAAAAACGAATCCCTTTCCGATCCTCGAGATCTTTCTGAGTTCCTCCACAATGTCCCGCGACGTGATCTCAACGCGGGTCTCGCCGCGGCTCGTAGTTACAATAAAATCAGATAGAAGCTTCGGCAGCTTCAGCAGTGCCCGCCCTGATGCACCGGCCTGAACAAGCAATCCGGAGGCGGTAAACTCATCGGATTTGATAAATCGCTTCGCGTAAGGTGCTGCTATCTCGATGATGTTCGTATCGGGATCGAGGCGCGAGGCAAGGCCGTTCAGCATTCCGATGACGCGGCCAAAGAGGATGAAGTCGTTCGGTATTTGGATGGAGGGGGATAGCTGGAGAGCCTCCTGAATGTCGCGACCGATGTCATTGATGTCCATGGCCTTGAACTCAGAAGCCGACAGATCGCGGTATTTTTGAAAAATTCTGTCTACGAAATGCACAAAAGGCTGGATGTCCTTGGTCAGAGGTATGAAACCCATGTCTACAAGGGAGCGAACCAAGCTCAAAGCGTCCCGGTCAACGATTGCGGAGAACCCGCGCCGCAATCCTTCCCGTCGCTGGGCCGTGATCCGGTCGACCATGCCGAAATCGACCAGAACGACCTCGGGCCCGGGCCGGACGAAGATATTGCCGGGGTGCGGATCCCCGTGAAACAAGCCGTCCAGAAAGAACATCTGGGCATAGGCTTCCGCCAGGATGCGGGCAGCTGCCTTCCGGTCAATCCCTGATCGGTCAATGGCGTTGAAGTCGGTGATTTTGATGCCTTCAAGATATTCGAGTGCAAGAACCTTGGAGGTCGTAAAAGGCCAGTAAACAAGAGGAATATGAATTGTCTTGCTCTCGCCAAAGTTGCGCGCGAAGGTCTCCGCATTTTTCCCTTCCTGAACGTAATCGAGTTCCTCCTGCACGATGCGCGAGAATTCGGAATAGATAACATCCAGGTTGATCTGTCGATAGAGCACGCGTAGAATCCTGATGATGAACTTGAGCGTACGCATATCCGCGGCGATCACTTCCTCGATGCCTGGGTACTGCACCTTGATCACAATGCATTCACCGTCCCTGAGGCAAGCGCGGTGAACCTGACCGAGCGACGCAGACGCGATCGGTACTTCCGTAAAAGAGGAAAAAATCTCTTCCATCGGGCCTAATTCCTCATTGACCCGCTGCGCGATGGCGTGGAACGGTGCCGGCGGCACCTGGTCCTGGAGCTTCGAGAGTTCGTCCGTGTATTCCTCGGGAAGGATATCGACGCGGGAAGACATAAACTGGCCGATCTTGATGAGGACGCCGCGCATGGCAATCATGTGCTCGCGCAGCATGAGCGCGTTTTCGGCGTGAAGCCGCTTCAGGCGCTCTCGCTTAACTTCTGGAGAGGCGAAGATGTTCCTAAAGGAGTGAAGCTTGTAGCTCAGGAGAACCCTGAAGAATAGATTTACGCCCTGAATGAACCGACCACCCATGCTGAAAAAATTCATACTTGATTATACCAGAATGAGCTGCGGAAGGGTACGTCTTTAGAAACAAAAAAGCAGCGACAGGGGCGATGACCGTTGAACCGATACGGCTGTTCGCGTCTTTATTCGTGTTCAGGTAAATATGCCGATTACCGCACCGGTCATGCAGGTGGAGAGCGTGCCGGCCACGATAGCCTTCATCCCGAGGTTGACTACCTCATTCCGTCGCTCAGGCACCAGACTGCCGAGACCTCCAATAAGAATGCCCAAGCTGCCGAAGTTTGCAAAGCTGCTGAGTGCATACGTCATGATCAAGCGACTGCGGTCGTCAAGTGCACCTGGCGGCAGCTTAGCCATTTCGAGGAACGCGAGCAGTTCGTTCAGGATCGTTTTTGTCCCCATGAGAAAACCAGCCGTCTGCGCCTGAGGCCAAGGGATGCCGAAAAGCCAAACGATCGGGGCCATAAGGAACCCGAGGATTCTTTGCAGCGTGAGTGGCCTTCCAGTAACATTTGGAAGAAGGCCAATGAGTGTATTGGCAAGGTGCACGAGAGCAACCATAACCACAAGCATGGCGACGATATTGAGGAGAAGCTGAAGACCGTCCAACGTACCCTTGACAACGGCATCCATGGAGCTCGTTGCCGCGTGCTGCGGCAGCAGGTGTCCCGCAGTCTCCTTGCCGGTTTCGGGCACCATAACGCGGGCGATCGTAATTGCAGCCGCCACATGGATGAATGATGCGACGAGGATATGGCCCATGGGATCGGGGATCACATTGTTTAGAATGGTGGCATAGAGTATCATTACGGTGCCGGCAATGCAGGTCATGCCCACGGTCATGAGCGAAAAAAGTTCGCTCCTTGTCATGCTCCTGAGGTAGGGCTTGATCACAAGCGGAGCCTCTACCATCCCGAGAAAAATCGTCGTGGAAGCACCTAAACCCAGTGCGCCGCCGATGTTCATGGTTTTCTGGAGGAGGAAGGAAAAGCCTTTGACAACGGTCGGTATGATCCTCCAGTAGAAAAGCAGCGCCGAGAGTGCGCCGATCACCAGGACCAGCGGCAATGCCTGGAAAGCGAGAATGAAGTTTGACCCTGGGTCTTGGAGAAGGAAGGGCGGCGTCCCGCCGCCTATGTATCCAAATACAAAGGACGTACCCGCCTTGGCTGCAGCCTCGAGCGACAGAACGACGTTGTTTAAGAACAAGAAAAATTTCTTGAATACTGGTATGTAAAGCAGAATCCCAGCGATCGTGAATTGAACCACAAGGCCGGTGAGAATCGCAGTGTATTTTACCTGGTTCCTTTGTTCACTGATAATCCAGGCGATTCAGGAATATGATGATACCGAGCAATGGTTGCAAAAGCATGGAGCGCTCCTTTACGCTGATAAGTCAATCGAATTTCTGCGATTATGCCATGCCAAAGGACAATTTTCAATTCAAAATAAGGATAGAGAAAGTGCAGAGATGGGGAGCGCAAGGGAAGAACGCACCTCAACGGTTACAGCGCAAATTTGATTGCGAGGGCCGGAAGGATGGAGCGGGCGCAAGGGTCAAAAAAATACAGGATACCGCTCCACCGGCACTCGGTATCAATGCGCCGGAATGCCGATGAAACCGAGGAGTATTCTGTCCAACGGGAGGATGGATACGGTATCGTAATTACCGCGTGCTGAGCAGGAAGAAAGAACAGGAGAAGACAGGTTCGAGACGTTTGATTGCATGGCCGCTCTGTAGACTTAGATCTTTGCAACGCGCACGCGGTTGTTGTTCTCGTTCAAGCCGTCGATGATGGCGCCTAAGCCGGCCATGTTCTGGAGGTAGTCGATGGCATCCTGGGAGATCTCTTCACCGGGTACGAGGAGCGGGATGCCGGGGGGGTAGACGGTCACGATTTCCGTTGAAACCCTGCCGACGGAATCATTAACGCTGACCAACTCACTATCTGAATAGAACGCCTTTCGCGGGGTCATGGCATATCGGTTTTGTAGCATCGGCGGATGGACCCTGTCCAGGGGCAGGAGCGCTCCCTGGAGCCCTGTCTCTGACGATATCTGGTGGAGGGCCGCCACGAGACGGTCGAGGTCGTCTTGACGGTCGCCAATCGAAACAATAACAAGCACATGGAAAGGGTCGGCCATCTCAACCTGGATGTCGAACCTGCTATTTAGCAACTGAGAGACGTGGTAGCCGGAAAGCCCCATGTCCGAGACAGTGATTGTTAATTTCGTTACATCCATGTCGGCCATGCCGACAGACTTCGCCCCTTCTTTGCCAAAGCAGCTGATGCCATTGATTTTCTGGATTTTGGACCGGGCCTCTTCGGCGAGCTTGATGGTCCGATTGAGGAGCTTCTTTCCTTCCGTCGCCATCTGCATCCGGGCTAGGTCCAAAGACGCCATCAGGATGTAAGAGGGACTCGTGGTCTGGAGGAGCTTGAGCGTGTTCGTCACATCATCAATATTGATCCTGCCTGCTTTTACGTGGAGCATGGACGCCTGCGTCATTCCGCCAACGATCTTGTGGGTTGATTGGACACAGAGGTCGGCACCAGCCTCCAGGGCGCATTTGGGAAGTTTGGGGTTAAACTTGAGATGAGGTCCATGTGCTTCGTCAACGAACACGATAAGGCCTTTCTCGTGGGCGTAGGGAATGATTTTTTCGATGTCCGCGCAGAGACCGTAATAGTTTGGGCTCGTTATCAGCAGAGCACGGACGCCCGGATTTGCGTCAATGGCCTGCTTTACGGTCTCGAAGTTGACGTTCAGGGTGAGCTTTAAGTTCCGGTCAAAGGCCGGTTGGAAAAAGATTGGCTGGGCGCCGCTCATGATGAGACCGGTTAGCACGGATCGATGGCAGTTTCTGGCAATCAGGACCTTGTCCCCGGGACCGGTCGTGGACGCCACCATGGCATGGTTGCCTACGGTCGTTCCATTCACGAGAAAATAGGATCGGTCCGCGCCGGCTGCTTTGGCGGCCAGTTCTTGGGCTTCCTTGATTACACCGGTGGGGTTCTGCAAGGAATCTACTTCGTCGAGGGTCGTTAGGTCGATAGAAAAGATGCGCGGTCCCACGAACTTCCGGAACCGGGTGGATATGCCTTTGCCGCTTTTATGACCGGGGGTATGGAAGGAAACCTTGCGGCTTTCCGCAAGATTGACCATAGCGTCAAACAGGGGTGTGCGGAATTGCTCATCCTCGAATCGTATAGGAGGAGGGTTCATGGCCTCTTAATGATAGGTGAAAAGCGGAGCGTTATCTTCGATTAATTTCGTTTCTTCGGCCATGGCCTTGCGAATGTGTTTTGGCAGCATGTACATGCCTTGGTTTGTGATGCCGTCAAAGTACCTGTTTTCACCCTTGATCCGTCTCTTGATCATTTCATCCACGTGCTGGGGGGTGAATTTGCTGGGGTCGATATTCTTGGAAGCCAAGGTAAAGCCCCACGGAAGACCAAATGAAGGGATGCATACATTGTAGGGGGTGACAACGGGGAAAACTGCTTTCAGGGTCTTATTTACGGCGGTGAAGTTCAAGAGCTGGTGCAGGGCCGTAGTGCCGGCCTGAAGAGCGATTGTGCCGTCTGGCGTGAGACGCTCTTTTACGATCTCATAGAACTCGCGTGTGAACAGGAGGTAGGCAGGGCCTTCCTCGACGGGCTCGGAAATATCAATTATTATGGCATCATAGCTGTCAGTGGTTTCTTCCAAATACTTGCGGGCATCCATATACCTCAGGTCCGTCCGCGGGTCGTCAAATGCGCCCTGGTGCCACTCAGGAAGCAGTTCCTTCGACTTTTCAACCACTTCCTGATCGATGTCCACCATCATGCAGTACTCAACACTTGTGTGGCGAAGCACTTCTCGGAGCGTGGCCCCCTCGCCGCCGCCTACGATGAAGACCCGTTTCGGGTTCGGATGCGTCAAGAGGGCAGGATGGACCAGTGCCTCATGATAAATGAATTCGTCGGTGAGGGACGATTGCATCTTTCCGTCCAAGACGAGGCACCGGCCGTAGCTCCCGCTTTCCATGATCTCCATGCTCTGGTACTTGGTCTGGCTTGCGTAGTGAATAGTACGAATCCCGTGAATATGGCCTTCCTGGGGGCTCGTATACTCAATGAACCACTTGTAGCTCTTAGGCTCGATCATGCTGAAACCAGCTCTCCCTGTACAATTGGCTTGTGCGGAAGCTTCTCGTGGCCGAGAATCCCCCGTTTCATCTCGATAATGGAAGGGTTTTGGCACTGGAACTTTTCGATAAGGAATTTTGCTGCGACCCGGGGATCGATAAGGTCCCCGCAAGTGAAGACATCTACTGCGGCGTAGCCGTATTCTGGCCAAGTGTGGATTGCAAGATGGGATTCAGCTATTACCACCATCCCGCTGATGCCGAAAGGACTGAACTCGTGGAAAGCGACCTCAACTATTGTCGCTTTTGCCTCAAGAGCTGCATTTTTGAGTGTTTCCTGTACAAATTCTAAATTACCTAGGGTCTTGGGGTTGCAATCCCTCAACTCCAACAACAGATGAGTGCCCAACGCGTGCAACCTGTTTGCCTCCTTCTCCGCCCGCCGAACCACCCCCGCGCTTCGCGGGGTCTGCGAGCACCGCCTTCCGCTTTCGCGGAAGGGTTTGAGGTTCGAATCCAACCCGTCTTGATATCAGACGGCGCCAACAACATCAAAATTAGTTTTCATTTATCAAAAATACTACTCTTTGTCAAGAATAAAAATGATTCGCGCTCATTTTTTTTTCTGAGCTCTGCGAGGACGCCTCGTGAGTCACGAAAAAAGACTCCCGCGGGCTCATTTTTGTTTCGCAATATACTCTTTTTTTCATCAAATGCAAGAGAAAATCCAAGAGGAAGAAAAAAAACTTTACATCCATCGTTGACTGTCTTAAAATGCCTCTCACTGCCGGGCATGAGGAGAGCGCAAAGAGGAAATTCGCACCGCACGGAGCGCCCTCTTTGGCCTGTTGGCACGCTCGGAGCTGGCCTCGGCAGCTCATATCGGCTTGGTTATGGAGGAAATTCATGTCATCTGATCAAAAAGGCTTCGTTGAAATAGCATCCGTCCTTGTCAATCCAGAGATATTCACGCGTCCCTACACCTGCGATGTGGAAAAATACAAGTGTAAGTCGATGTGCTGTTACCGTTCCTGCATTGTCCCTCCCGCGGAAGCGACAAAGGTTGAAGCGCATCTCGAGGGAATCCTCGCCTATCTCTCCCCGGAGAACCGCGAAGCGGTCAAGAAGAACGGCTCGATCCTCGGAAAGTGCAAAACCCAGTGTCCCACCGGCTGCGTAATTCACGAAGACGAGGCCC
>Ga0187778_10003011_pt1 | contig 11378 bp, 10 predicted proteins | sample 1015_Q2_SP5_20_M_FD_132418 | JGI IMG/M metagenome (GOLD analysis project Ga0187778, IMG submission 132418) | Tropical peat soil microbial communities from peatlands in Department of Meta, Colombia - 1015_Q2_SP5_20_MG | ecosystem: Environmental > Terrestrial > Soil > Wetlands > Peat | place...
CGGAAATATACTCCGACCATCGCGGCGGTCGGATCAAAAACGCCAGCTAAAAAGCTCGACACCCGGAGCGCGCGCGAAGAGGCAACCCGAGTGTGGTGCGGCGAGCGACGCTCGAGGTGCGCGCATCTGGGAAGGAATGGGGCCATGGAATCAGAGGAGGGCCAACGCCGCGTGCGCGCTCGGCGCACGCGGTGCGCGGCGCGGGCAGCCATCGGCTGTATCGCTCTGTGCATGTGCGCGGTCGCGGGGGCGAGGGGCCCCGCGTTTTCGGGCATGTATGCCAATGCAAATGACGCGGCCGAAGCGGCCGATAACCCGGCCGCCCTCACGCGCATCAAGGATCCCGAGTGGATGGGTGAGGTCATGGCGTTTACCTCGCCGTCCACGGACGTAGTGTCGGGGACGATTGGGTCGGTCAGTGCGACAACATCGGTCGACAACACAAACAATCTGGCGATACCGGGTCTGTATTACGCCAGACCGCTCAACGATCGGCTGGGTTTTGGCGCTTCGTTGACGGTTCCCTCCGGCGTCGGCTCGGACCCCGGCAGTGCGACCGTCGGCCGATATCTGCTGGAGAAGTGGTCTCTTGCGTACGCAAGCCTTGCGCCTGCGGTCGGATACCGCGTCAATGAGAAGTTCTCCATTGGAGTTGCTCCGCAGATCAACTACTCCTTCTACGACTACAAAACGGCGGTGTTCAACGGGCCCGGACTGGCCGACGGCACCATGGAGCTCAGTGGCGGCGCCTTCGGGTTCGGCTATCGGATCGGGTTTCTCTACGAGTTCTCACCGCAGACGCGCCTGGCCCTCACGTACCGAAGCGCCACCACTTCCAAGTTCGACGGCACGCCCGACTTGTCCGGCCTCACGCCGCAACGCGAGGCGATCCTCCAGGCCGCGGGCGTCCGTAACGCCAACGTGAACATGGAAACACGATTCCCACAGATGGTGGGGGCCGGGGTCTATCACGAGTTTGCTAACGGCGCCTCGGCATCATTTGACGGGCAGTGGATCGATTTTGAACAATTCGGGATGACCGAGCTGTCGCTCAACAACACCTCGCTTACGACCAACAACGGCAGATACCAGGGCATCTGGGCCGGAACGGCGGGATTTAACTGGCCGATCAACGAGCGCTGGACCGCGCAGTTCGGAGCGGTGTATGTGAGTTCGGGCGTGAGCGATCAAAACCGCACGTTTGGCCTGCGCCTGGACCGCATCTGGGGCTTTGGCGCCGGTGCGACCTACCGCTGGGGCAGGGACAAGACGATTGCCGCGAATCTGGATTATTACAACCTGGGACCCGCACCGGTCACCGCCTCGATACCCGGGATCGGCTCGCTGTACGCTGAATACTCGAGCAATTACGCCATTGGAATCCAGCTCAGCTTTCGCTGGCAGAACCTGCGCGACGGGCGCTGAGCTCCGCCGCAATCCATTTTTGGCGAGCGGCTTCCCAGGACCCAAGTCCCGGTCGACGCCTCGGCCTTCGTCGGGCGCCATCGAGGCTTCTTGCAAAAGGGGCGAGTCGTGTGGTCCTCGCTTGGGCCGCGCAAAACGATTTTCACGCGGGCCCGGGGCCTCCCATCGCGAAGCAAGGGGCCTCCTAGCTCGAATGCCGTTACGCGCGCTGCGTCGGACCGACCGCAAGGCAAGGCGCGCTCGCGGTGGTGCATCGCCGGGCGGACTCCTCGGCGCCCGATCGTCTTCGATAGAATCGAATCTGTCGTTGCCAAGGGATGTTCCCATGAGCTGCATTGCCCCGACTTCGCACGTGACCTTGCATTACCGCGTGGCCGTGCTGCTCGATGGCGCGGAGCGAGAAGTGGTCAACACCTTCGGCCGGGGGCCGGCCACGCTGCAGATGGGCGCAGGACAGTGGTCGCCGACGCTCGAAGCACGCCTGCTCGGTTTGGCGGAAGGTCAGTCGCTGGAGTTTGAACTGCCCGCCGAACAGGCCTACGGCGAGCGCAATGCGCAGCTGGTGCGGTCGATGAGCCGCGCGCAGCTGCAAGCGCAATGCGAGCCGGGTATTGTGTATGCGGCGGGTGAAACGGTCGAGTTTCGAGGCGTTGGTGGCGAGGCGTACCGTGGCGTACTGGCGCAGTGCGACGAGCGGCGGGCTGTGGTGGATTTCAACCACCCGCTGGCTGGCGTTGCGATGCGGGTTCGGGTGCAGGTGATCGGGGTGCTCTGATGGAAGTGTTGCTTGCGCAGCCGCGTGGTTTTTGCGCCGGTGTCGATCGGGCCATCGAGATCGTCAACCGCGCGCTGCGTCTGTACGGCGCTCCGATCTACGTGCGTCACGAAATCGTGCACAACACCTACGTGGTCGAAGACCTGCGCAGCAAGGGCGCAATCTTCATCGAGGACCTGGAGCAGGTTCCTCGCGGTGCGACCGTGGTGTTCTCCGCCCACGGCGTCTCGCGAGCCGTACAGCGCCAGGCGCAGGAGCGCCAATTGCGGGTTTTCGATGCGACCTGTCCGCTTGTCACGAAGGTGCACGTGGAGGTTGCCAAGATGCGTGCCCAGGGGCGCGACATCGTGATGATCGGCCACCGCAACCATCCGGAGGTCGAGGGCACGATGGGCCAGACCGATGGCGGCATTTACCTCGTCGAGACGATCGAGGATGTGGCGCGCCTGACGGTGCGCGATCCCGATGCGCTCGCCTATGTGACCCAGACCACGCTCTCGCTCGACGACGCGGCTTCGATCGTGGCGGCTCTCAAGCAGCGCTTTCCCGCGATCATCGAGCCCAAGCGGGCGGATATCTGTTATGCGACGCAGAACCGCCAGGACGCCGTCAAGAATCTCGCGCCCCAGGTGCAAGTGCTGATCGTCGTGGGCAGCCGCTCCAGTTCCAATTCCAACCGCCTGCGCGAGGTGGCCGAGCGGATGGGCATTCGCGCATACCTGGTCGACGGCGCCGCCGACGTTGACCCGGCGTGGGTTCGCGATTGTGCCCGCGTAGGCCTCACCGCGGGTGCTTCGGCCCCGGAAGCGCTCGTGCAACAGGTCTGCGACCGGCTGCGCGAGCTTGGAGCCGCTCACGTGCGTGCGCTCGAGGGTGTCCACGAGGCGGTCGTCTTTCCCCTGCCCAAGGGCCTGGCTGCGGCCGAGGCGGGGACCGCGCCGTGAGCGGTTTTACCGGTGCGGCGCTGGTGTTGCTGGCATCGTATTTACTGGGTTCGATCCCTTTTGCAGTTCTCATCAGCCGTGCGCTGGGTCTGCCGGATCCGCGAGGTTTTGGTTCCGGCAATCCGGGCGCAACCAATGTTCTGCGCACCGGCAACCGTCTTGCGGCAGGTTTGACCTTGCTGGGCGATGCGGGCAAGGGTGCCGCCGCGGTTCTTGCGTGCGGCGCGCTCGGTCCGTTCTTATCGCTTCCACCGGCGGTGCCCGCCTGGGCGGGCGCGGCCGCGTTCGCAGGGCATCTGTACCCGGTGTTCCTGCGCTTTCGCGGGGGCAAGGGGGTGGCGACCTTTCTCGGAACGCTGCTTGCACTCGTGCCTCTGGTGGGTGTTGCCACATGCGTGTTGTGGCTGATCGTCGCAGCCCTTTTTCGTTATTCCTCCTTGGCTTCGATTTTCTGTGCGCTCGCGGCCTGCCTCGCGCTGTGGCGCATCCCTTCGCCGGCAGGCGCGGCGCTGGCCGTTGCCCTGATGAGTGCGCTGCTCGTTTGGCGCCATCGTCGCAACATCGCGCAACTGCTCTCGGGCACGGAATCGAAGATCGGCCAACGCACCGGCTCGGCCCAGCCCGGCGCAGCCACCGGAAGCCCGCCCCCGGGTTAGCCGGCTCGTCCGCGGATTGTCTTGTGCCGAGCAGTCGGCGCGTCTAGGAGCCTTGTAAATCGCACAAGTCCCAGCGTGCCCGGACCTTCAGGGGTGCGGCGGCCGCTGCCTGTGCGGCCTGCGGCATCTCGGTGAGGCGCACGAACCCCGCGTAGGCGATCATCGCGCCGTTATCCGTGCAAAGTTCGGCCGGCGGGTAAAACACGCGCCCGCCGCGCGCCGAGACGGCCGCATCCAGGGCTGCGCGCAACTGGATGTTGGCGCCAACGCCGCCGGCGACTACGAGATGCGAGAGCCCCGTACGCTCCAGTGCGAGCAGGGCCTTGGTCGTGAGCACGTCGACGACCGCATCGACGAATTCGCGCGCAATGTCCGCGCGTACCTGCTCGCACAGATTGCCCGCGCGCCGCACCGCGTTTAGAACCGCGGTCTTCAGGCCGCTGAAACTCAGGTCGAGCGTGCCGCTTTCGATCATGGGGCGCGGCAACTGCAGCGCACCGGCCACCCCGAATTGCGCCAGCCGCGACACTTCCGGCCCGCCCGGATATCCGAGTCCGAGCATCTGCGCGGTCTTGTCAAACGCCTCGCCGGCCGCGTCATCGAGCGTCTCGCCCAGCAATGCATATTGTCCCGGTGCGCGCACGTGCAGCAACTGTGTGTGGCCCCCCGACACCAAGAGGCAGACGAACGGAAAGGAGGGCGGGTCGGGGGCCAACAGGGGCGATAGCAAATGGCCCTCGAGGTGATGCACGGCAATCACCGGTTTGCGCAGCGCGTAGCCCATCGCGGCGGCCACTCCGCAGCCCACGAGGAGGGCGCCCGCCAGACCCGGTCCTGCGGTAACGGCGATGGCATCGATTTGTTCGCGCTCGCATCGGGCATGCTCCAGAACCTCGCGGATCAGCGGCAGCAGCCTGCGCACGTGATCGCGGGAGGCAAGTTCCGGAACGACGCCGCCATAGGCGCGATGCAAGTCGGCTTGGGAGTGCAGCGCGTGCACGAGCGCGCGTGTGTCGCTGTCAAATAGCGCGACGCCGGTCTCATCACAAGAGGTTTCGATTCCCAAGACGCGCATAACGCGCAGTGTAGTCGCCTCGAGGCTCAGAGCAGTACCGTGCCTCGTACCGCGGTCACACAGGCACCTCCGACCCAGACCTCGCCTTTGCGCGATTCGATGTACACACGGCCGGCTCGTTGCCGACGAGCGCCTTGCGAGGCGACGTACTGCGGGGGTGCATGTCCTTCCGCAATGAGCCATTGCGCGAGCGCGGCATTGAGGCTGCCTGTCACCGGATCCTCCTCGATGCCGACAGCCGATGCAAAGGCCCGCACCTCGAACTCGCAGCGCTCGGAGCCGCCTTCGGGTTGTCCCTCGCGCCAGGGGCCAATGACGCCTACCAGCGACTGGGTCTTGAGCGCTTCATGATTCGGCTCCAGTGCGAGCACCGTTTGCGCACTGTCGGCAAGAAGGGCGAGCCAGGGCTGGCCGCTGTGGAGCCACTGCGCCGCAAGCACCGCGGCGCGCGCGAGCCCCAAGGCGCGCAATACCGGTGCGAGCGACGCCTCCTGCACGGGCGTGCGCTCCAGTGGGGGCGCGCGAAATGCAAGCCGCGCGCCTTCGCGGCGCAGGCCCACCAAACCCAGCGCGCACTGTTGCACGATCCGCGTTGCATCCCGGGGTGTGCCGCCTTGCTCTAGCCACGCGTGACAACTGCCCAGAGTCGGATGCCCCGCGAAAGTCAATTCCCGCGCCGGTGTGAAGATCCGCACCTGGTAGTCGGCGCCCGGGACTGTCGGTGCCAGCACAAAGCTCGTCTCGCTCAAATTGGTCCAGCGGGCAAACCGTTGCATCTGTTGCGCATCCAGTCCCTGGGCGTCGAGGACAACTGCCAGGGGGTTGCCCAAATAGGCCTGGGCGCCGAAGACGTCGACTTCGCAGTACGTTCGGTTCTGCACGCAATCCCCCGCGACAAAGAGACGGCAAGGTCCAATCATGGCAAGTTTTTGGGCTCCGGGGTATACTTTCGGGCTTTCCAAAGCCGTGCCATGCCGTGCCAGCGTTCTGGCAGCCGAGAGTCATTTGATGCCGACGATACGAGTCAAAGAAAACGAGCCGTTTGAAGTCGCGCTGCGCCGCTTCAAGCGCACCATTGAGAAGAGCGGATTGCTGACCGAGTTGCGCGCGCGCGAGTTCTACGAAAAGCCGACGGCCGAGCGCAAACGCAAGAAATCGGCCGCCATCAAGCGGCATTTCAAGCGCCTGCGCAGTCAGATGCTGCCCAAAAAGCTCTACTAGAACGAGGACGCCGGGCGAGATATCGGTTGTTCTTGGGCCGGGGTCAGGCGAGGGCGCGCCGTGGGGCGCGCCCTTGGTTTTTTCGCGGATGGACAGACGATGGGACTGAAGGATCGGATCACGGATGACATGAAGTCGGCGATGCGCGCGCGCCAAGCGGAGCGCCTCGGGGCGATTCGGCTGCTGCTCGCGGCGATCAAGCAAAAGGAAGTCGATGAACGCGTTGTGGCCGACGACGCCGCGGTCGTGTCCATCGTGGAGCGGTTGATCAAGCAGCGCAAGGACTCGATCGAGCAGTTTGGCAAGGCCGGGCGAACGGACCTGGTGGAGAAGGAAACGGCCGAACTTGCGCTATTGCAGGAGTACTTGCCGCAGGCTCTGAGCCCGGGCGAAATAAGCGCCGCGATCGATGCGGCCATTGCCGAAGTCCGCGCCGGCGGCGCGACGCTGGCGCCTGGCGCAATGGGCAAGGTCATGGGTCTGCTCAAGGCGCGTTTGGCGGGGCGCGCGGACATGTCCGAGGTCGCCGCTTTGGTAAAGGCCCGCATCTCGGGCTGAGATTCGCTCGACGGCTGGATGACCGGCATTCGGGGCGGGCAGGCGGATAATCCGACGCGTGATACCCCAGGGTTTTATCCTCGATTTGCTGGCGCGGGTCGACATCGTTGAAGTCGTCGGCCGCTACGTCACGCTCAAAAAGGCGGGCCAGAACTACCTCGGACTGTGCCCGTTTCACGGGGAAAAAACTCCGTCGTTTACCGTCAGTCCGGGCAAGCAGTTCTTTCATTGCTTTGGTTGCGGTGCCCACGGTTCGGCGATCGGCTTTCTCATGGATCACCGGGGCCTGAGCTACGTGGAAGCCATCGAGGAGCTGGCGCAGGGCGTCGGGCTCGCGGTACCGAAGGAAAGCGTACGCACCGGCCAGGAAGCCGCGCAGCATCGAAGCCTTGCCGAGGTGCTGCAGACGGCGGCCGACTTCTATCGGCGCCGACTCAAGGAGGCGCCCGCGGCCATCGATTACCTCAAGTCACGCGGACTCACAGGCAGCATTGCGGCGCGGTATGCCTTGGGATTTGCACCCGATGCCTGGCAGGCGTTGCGCTCGGCATTCGAGAATTACGCCGATCCCCGCCTGGTCGATGCCGGTTTGGTGATCAGCGGCGAGGACAATAAGCGCTACGACCGCTTCCGGGGTCGGATCATGTTTCCCATCCGCAATCGCCGCGGCAGCGTGATCGGTTTCGGGGCCCGTGTGCTCGACGCATCGGAGCCCAAGTACCTCAATTCGCCCGAGACGCCGCTGTACCACAAGGGACAGGAACTCTACGGTCTGTTTGAGGCCCAGGAGGCGATCCGCGGTCGCTCTCGCGTGATCGTGTGCGAGGGGTACATGGACGTCATTGCCCTGGCCCAGGCCGGTTTTGGCGAATCGGTGGCCGCGCTCGGAACCGCGGTGAACACGCACCACGTCACGACGCTGTTTCGGCTCGCGCCGCACGTCATTTTCGCGTTCGATGGTGATGCCGCGGGGCGCAAGGCGGCGCGCCGGGCCCTGGAGGCGACACTGCCCGTCATCGGGGACGATCGGCGCGCAAGTTTTGTGCTGCTGCCGCAGGGCGAGGACCCCGACAGCCTGATTCGCGAGCACGGTGCGGGTGCGCTGGAGGCGGAACTGGCGCGGGCGCAGAGCATCTCGCAGTGGTTTTTGGCTTGCGTTGCCGAAGGTCGGGATCTGCAACAGCCCGAGGATCGCGCCGCCGCCATTGCGGCCGCTCGACCTTTGCTCGAGTCCATGCCCGCGGGGGCCCTGCGCATGCAGCTGGTGCGCGCGCTGGGTGAGGCAACCCGCACGGGCGCGCAGGACATCGAGGCGCTCTTCGGACTGACTCCCTGGCGGCGGCTGGCCCCCCAACGGGAGTCCGCGCCGACGCGCGCGCCCAAGAGCGTCGAGAGCCTCAAGCAGCGCCTGCTGCAGCGGCTACTGGCTCACCCGGCGCTGGCGCGCGAGTTCAACGCCCAGTTCGCCGCGCTGGCCGTCGACGGCGAGGGGGAACTGGACCGGCAGCTTGCCGAGGTCTGGCGCGCGGCCACGAGCGCTTCCTCGACCCACAGCGGCGCCGTGCTTGAAGCGCTGGCCCAAAGCCCATATATCGGGTCATACCGGGGGCTCGCGGCCCGGGATCTGCAGGGCGACGATGATCCGGCTGCCGCGCAGGAGGAGTTGCGTGCCGGGTTTCTCGCCATCGAAGAGGAACGGGTGCGAGCGGAGATGGACCGCATTGCCGGCCAGGAGATGTCGGGAGCCGCCCGGGAGCGCTACCGCCAGCTCGCGGGCCAGCTCGCCGACTTGAAGCGGGGACGCACCATGCCCGCGGAGGGCGGCCAGCGCCGGGGCGAAGTTTGAGGCGGGCTTAGGGCCCTTGAAATCCGGATGCGGATTCGCTGCGTGTCGCAGACGCAAAAGCAGTAAATTTTTCGATGGCCAATGACCGATTTGTGGTACACTTGCAAGTTGCACAATGTCCGCCCCGGAGCGGACTTTCTGGGGGCATCAGCCTCCCAAGCGCCACGAGACGGCGCATCAGCTGGGCCAGGGAGATCGGTGGAGTCAGTCGGGCGGAGCCCTGCGCGGAACTTGATTTGGCGGCAGTGGTCCACCGGTAGCGGGGGCAGCCCACTCATGGGTCAACCTCGAGGCGGGTTTGCCCGCGGCGGCGCCCGCCATGCTTCGATCACCAGCGTGCATGAAACGGATGGATGTGGCCGGGCCGGCGCGCCCTTGGGCGTGCTGTTGCAGGCACTTGGGGCCTAGGTGGCAAGGCGTCGGCGGCAACTGCCGCTGAACGGTTACGAGGAATTAGGGATCGCTTTATGACAAAAGCCAAGACGACAGCAGCGCCGAAGAAGAAGGTTTCGGTCGCGCTCAAGACCGCGAGCGCGTCGAAGAAGGCCGTGACGGTCGCTTCCGCGAAGCCCGCGCCCAAGGCCAAGGCCGTGGCCACGGTGGCGCGTCCCGAGGCGAAGACGGCCGCGAGCGTCAACGGAAAGATGCAAGCAGCGCTGCAGGAGAAGGCTCGCGCCAAGGCCGCGAGTGCACCGATCAAGGGTAAGGGCGGCGCGCGCGCCGAAGGCGGCGACGGTGGCGCCGACGCCATTCCCGAGGCGCGCGACGATGCCGTCGATCCGGGTGTGCAGGTTGCCGAGAAGATGAATCCCAAACAGCGCGCCAAGGACCGGCGCGCAAAAGAGCGCGCCCTCAAGGAGGCGCTGGAGCGCAGCTACCAGGGATCGCAAGAGGATCTGGAGGCGCGTCGCAACAAGCTCAAAGCGCTCATCAAGCTCGGCAAAGAGCGCGGTTTTCTCACCTACGCGGAAATCAACGATCATCTTCCGGACAATCTGGTGGATGCCGAGGCGATTGACTCGATCATCAGCACGTTCGGTGACATGGGGATCCAGGTTTTTGACCAGGCCCCCGATGCCGAAACGCTGTTGATGAATGAAAACGTTCCGGCCGCAACCACCGACGAGGATGCCGAAGAGGAAGCCGAGGCGGCGCTCTCGACGGTCGACGCCGAATTCGGTCGCACGACGGACCCGGTGCGCATGTACATGCGTGAAATGGGCTCCGTGGAACTGCTCACCCGCGAAGGGGAGATTGAGATCGCCAAGCGCATCGAGGATGGCCTCAAGCACATGGTGATGGCAATCTCCGCATGTCCGACCACGGTGGCCGAGATCCTCGCGCACGCCGAACGCATCCGCGCCACGCAGATCCCGATCGACGAAGTCGTCGACGGTCTGGTCGATCCCGATGCCGATGAGTTTCCGGCGGCAGCCGAGGCGGCCGACGAGGAGGAGGAAGAAGGCGAGGAAAGCGAAAGCACGGACATCGGAGCGAGCGGCATGACCGCGGCGCAACTCGATGAGCTCAAGGCCCGCGCGCTCGAGCGCTTTGATCGCGTGGGGAAACTCTTCGAAAAGATGCGCGTCGCCTTCGAAAAGGAGGGCTATCGGTCCAAGCCGTACACGCGGGCGCAGGAACAGATTCTCGACGAGCTGATGTCGCTACGGTTCACCGCCAAGATGGTGGAGAAGCTGTGCGATTCGCTGCGCAGTCAGGTGGAAGAAGTCCGCAGCATTGAGAAGAAGATCTACGACATCATGGTCAACAAGTGCGGCATGCCGCGACCGCACTTCCTGAAGCATTTCCCCGGCTCGGAGACCAATTCACGCTGGGTGACGCGCGAGGCCGAGAGCGAGGCCGTGTACGCTGAGGTTCTGCGGCGCAATCTGCCCGCGGTGCACGAGCTGCAAAGCAAGCTCGCCGCGCTGCAAAAGCGCGTGGTCCTGCCCCTGAAGGATCTGCGCGAGGTCTACAAGCAGATGGCCACGGGAGAGGCCAAGGCACGCAAGGCCAAGCGCGAAATGACCGAGGCCAACCTGCGGCTGGTGATCTCGATCGCCAAGAAGTACACCAACCGCGGTCTGCAGTTCCTCGACTTGATCCAGGAAGGCAATGTGGGACTGATGAAGGCCGTCGACAAATTCGAATACCGGCGCGGCTACAAATTCTCGACGTACGCCACCTGGTGGATCCGGCAGGCAATCACGCGCTCGATCGCGGACCAGGCACGCACGATCCGCATTCCGGTGCACATGATCGAGACAATCAACAAGATGAACCGCATCAGCCGCCAGATTTTGCAGGAGACGGGCCAGGAGCCCGACCCGACGACTCTGGCCGTCAAGATGGAGATGCCCGAGGACAAGATCCGCAAGATTCTGAAGATCGCCAAGGAGCCGATCTCGATGGAGACACCCATCGGCGATGACGACGACTCGCACCTGGGGGATTTCATCGAGGATACGACCACCGTGGCCCCGGCCGATGCGGCCCAGTACTCGAGCCTGGCCGGTGTGACCAAGGAAGTGCTCGATTCCCTGACGCCGCGCGAGGCCAAGGTACTACGCATGCGCTTCGGCATCGAGATGAGCACGGACCACACGCTCGAGGAAGTCGGCAAGCAGTTCGATGTCACGCGCGAGCGCATCCGGCAGATCGAGGCAAAGGCCTTGCGCAAGTTGCGGCACCCGAGCCGCTCAGACAAGTTAAAGAGCTTCCTCGAATAAGGGCGGTGCAGCGCGGCTGCTGATCGGTGCGCAGCCTCGGCCAAGGGGACTCCTGGGCCTCTAGCTCATGCTTGGTTAGAGCAGCTGACTCATAATCCGTTGGTGCCTGGTTCGACTCCAGGGAGGCCCACCAAAAAAATCGTTCTAAA
>Ga0187778_10003013_pt1 | contig 11374 bp, 6 predicted proteins | sample 1015_Q2_SP5_20_M_FD_132418 | JGI IMG/M metagenome (GOLD analysis project Ga0187778, IMG submission 132418) | Tropical peat soil microbial communities from peatlands in Department of Meta, Colombia - 1015_Q2_SP5_20_MG | ecosystem: Environmental > Terrestrial > Soil > Wetlands > Peat | place...
CCGCTGCGCCACTTCCTCCGAACATCCATACGTCGCGCCCGGAATGCCACTTCCAATCGCTTTCCCGAACACCAGCATGTCCGGTTCTAGCTTCCATTCCGCCGTGCATCCACCGGGGCCGGCCCAAATCGTGTGCGTCTCGTCCGCAATCAAGAGCGTTCCGTACCGCCGCGCCAACTGCCGGGCCGCTTTCCAATAACCTTCATCCGGCAAAATGATTCCGACATTTGTCATTGCCGGCTCCACCAGGATGCACGCCACGTCGTGATGCTTCAATGCCTCTTCCAGCGCATTCAAATCGTTGAACTCCACCACGCGCGTCGTCTCTTGTGGATTTACCGGCGGTCCGATGTTCCCTCGCCGTGGCCCGACCACTCCCTCATGCAACCCCGCAAACGCCTCGTCCACCGTCCCGTGATAGCAGTAGTGAAACACCAGAATTTTCGGGCGCTGCGTAATTTCCCTCGCGATGCGAATCGAAAATCGGTTCGCATCTGTCGCCGTCAAAGTGAACTGCCAATACGGCAATCCAAACCGCCTTTTCAAATCCTCGCCCACGAACAATGCATCCTCCGTGGGCAACATCAACGTGATCCCTTCGCTCGCCCGCTTCGCCATGGCCCGCACAACCGCGTCCGGCGAATGTCCCGTCATTGCGCCTGTATCACCCAAACACAAGTCCACGTAATCACGCCCATCAACGCACGTAAAATGTGCGCCTTTTGCCTTTGCCACGAATACCGGAAACGCGCCTGCCCACTTTTTCATCCAGTTCATCGGCACGCCGCCCAAAAGCGAACTCTGCGCTCGCTCGTACAGGGCTGCCGACCGCGGATGCTCTGTAACGAACCGCTTCGCCTCGCGCTTCTGCAATTTCTCGAGCTTTTTCCGGTCAATTGTGGTCATTTGGCCCACTCAAATGCGTGTGTCATCCTGAGAGCCGATTCTGATCGGCTCGAAGGATCTCAACTTCAAATCCAATTGCAAGAATTGCCGTGTGCTATTCGCAACGGCCGCCGGACCTACACCCTAGCGCAACTCGTGAATGATTTCCTTCGCCGCGTTCGCCCCGCTCGCGCCCGTCAATCCATTCCCCGGATGCGTGCCGTTCCCGCAAAGGAACAATCCCCGCACCGGCGTCTGATAACGCGCCCAATCTAGCACCGGCCGCATCGTGAAAATCTGGTCCAGGGCCAATTCGCCGTGGAAAATGTGGCCTCCGGTGTAACCGTACGTCTCCTCCAGATCCGCAGGCGTGGTCACCTGCGCAGCTTCCACCAGATTCGCGATGTTCGGCGAGTAGACCGACAGCGTCTTGATCACCGTATTCGCCAGTTCGCCGCGCCGGTCGCTCCAGTTCCCTTCCTTCAACTTGTACGGCGCGAACTGGAAGTACGCGGAGAGGACGTGCTTCCCCTCCGGCGCCAGCGATGGATCGAGCACCGTCGGAATGGTCACATCCAGATACGGCGCGCTAGAAATCTCGCCGTATTTCGATGCGTCGAACGCTTTCTCCAGGTAATCGATCTCTGGCCCGATGTGAATTCGCCCGGACATCGCCTCGCGGAACCCGTCTGGTCCCACCGCGCTCGCAAGCGCCGGAAAATCCGGCAAACCCCCGAGTGCCAAGTGCACCTTGGCGACATTTCCTCGCGCGCGGAAATTCTTCATCCGCAACGCAAACGTGGGGTCCAGGCTCGTTGGATCCACCAGATGGAAGAACGTGCGCTTCGGATCGACACCCGAGACTACTGCCTCGCACGCGATCTCTTCTCCATTGGACAGAACAACTCCAGTCACCGCGCTGCCCTTCATCCGGATTTGCGCCACTTCCGCATTCGTCCGGATTTCTGCCCCGGCCGCTTTCGTCGCTTCCGCCAATGCGCGCGAAAATTCGCCCAGCCCGCCGCGCGGGAATGCCGCCGAGCCGACGGGATGCGGATCAGCCGCCGCCCGCAGCAACAGCACCGTCGTCGAACCTGCCGACCAGGGTCCCAAGTTGGCGCCGAAAATTCCCCGCGCCGCAATCACCGCGCGCAGCAATTCCGTGTCGAAAAACTCCGACACGAAATCCGCCACCACCATCGGTGCCCAGCGCATCAGAGCGAAAATTCCATTCTTTCCCAGTCCTCGGATGTTGAGGCCCGTTTTCAGCAGGTTCCAGAAATCCTCCGGCGAGGGCTTGTCGATTCCCGGCGGCGTAATGGCGGCGATCTGTGCAATCACACCCGCGATTTTCTCAAGCGCTGCCGCGAACTCGGTGTACCGAGCGCCGTCCTTCGCCGATAGATGGGAGATCGCTCCGGCCGTTTTCGCTGCGTCGCCGTAAAAGAGCAGCGCGCGTCCGTCCGGCGCCGGTGCAAACACCCGTGGATCGGGCCGGAATATCTGCAGATTGAAGTTCTCGAGCTTTATGTCGCGCGCGACGTCTGCGCGCAGCGGCCCTAATGTGTGCGAGAGCGTCGAGGCATGGAATCCCCGGTGAAACTCCTCTGTAATCGCGCCTCCGCCCACAGCTTCGCGGCGCTCCAGCACTACCGGCTTGAACCCGCCCTTCGCCAAATAGAACGCGGTGATCAGCGCGTTGTGACCACCCCCGATGAGCACTACTTTTTGTCCGATGGGCATGGTCAGTTCGCCGCCTTCTTCCATTCTTTCAGGATGACCTGGCTCGCGATTCGCCCGTTGGCGGCCATGATGCCCCCTCCCGGATGCGTTGCCGAGCCGCACATATACAGGTTTTGGATTGGTGTGCGGTAGTACGCCCAGCCGGGCACCGGCCGCAGGAAGAACAATTGTTCCAGCGATAGTTCACCCTGGAAAATGTTCCCTTGCGTCAGCCCGAACTCCTTTTCCATGTCGTAGGGCGTCAGGAACTGCTTGCCGATAATGATGTCCCGGATGTTCGGCGCGTGTTCGGCGATCGTGTCGATCACGTTGTTGCCGAATGCCTCGCGCTGCTCCTCCCAAGTCCCTTCCGCCAGTTTGTACGGCGCGTACTGCACGAAACACGAGAGTACGTGCTTTCCAGGCGGCGCCACCGAGGGATCCGTCAGGCTGGGTATGACCATGTCAACGTACGGCCGCCGCGAAAAATGCCCATACTTCGCGTCGTCGTAAGCCCGCTCCATGTACTCCATCTTCGGCGAAAGCGAAATTGCGCCGCGCAGGTGCAGGCCGTTGCCCGGCAAGCTCCGAAAATTCGGCAGCGCGTCCAATGCCAGGTTTACTTTCCCCGAAGACCCACGAAACTTGTACCGCCGTACGCTCTCCAGGAAATCTGCGGGCAATTCCTTCGGTTCGAGGAAAACCTCAAACGTCCAGTGCGGGTCCACGCTCGAAGAAACCACGTTGCAGGAAATCTCTTCGCCGGAATCCAGCACCACGCCCGTCACGCGGCCATTCTTTACGTTGATTTTTGCGACTGGCGCTTTCGTGCGAATTTCCACGCCCGCTTCTTTTGCCGCTGACGCGATGGCCAGGGAAATCCCGCCCGTGCCTCCGCGGCTGAAGCCCCACGAGCGGAACGCCCCGTCAATTTCGCCCATGTAGTGGTGCAGTAAGACGTACGCAGTCCCCGGAGAACGAATTCCCAGGAACGTGCCAATAATTCCCGAAGCAGACATCGTGGCCTTCAACACGTCCGTCTCGAACCACTGGTCCAGGAAATCCCCCGAGCTCATGGTCATGAGCTGCACCAGCGTGTACCGTTCGTCCGAAGAAAGCTCGCGGAATCGCTGCAGCAAGAAATTCAATTGCTTCAGGTCCCTTGGGTTGAGTGTCGTCGGGTCCGGTGGAACCATGGACAGCAGCGGTTTCACGAACCGGCACATCGGCACCATCAATTTGGAAAATTCTTCGTACGCCTCCGCGTCCAGACGTGAGTGCCGCCGTATATCTCGAATCGATTTCGCATGATCATTGACGCGCCATAAGTAATCGCCGTTCAGCATCGGCGAAAACGTGCCGTCCAACGGCAAAATTTCCAGCCCGTGTCTCGGCAAGTCGAGCTCCCGGATGATTTCTGGCCGCAATAACGAAACAACGTAGGAAAGTTCGGAAAAGAGAAAGCCGGGAACGATTTCTTCCGTAACCGCCGCTCCTCCAAGCACTCCGCGGCGCTCCAGAACCACTACCTTCTTCCCTGCTTTCGCCAGATACGCGGCGTTCACCAGACCATTGTGACCGCCCCCGATGACCACCACATCGTAGGACTGAGGCATTTGAAATGACTCCGCTATGAAGAGGACAAACTACACTTTGCGAAGAACAAAACATTCTACTTATCGCGCTCGCGCTTCACAAGGACACACAACCGCTGCTGCCGCGCGTCCGCTTGCGGACTCGCGCGTGCATACCGCCTCACTTCAAGCGTTTCGTTTATGGGCTGGGAAAATGTTGTGCCTTACTGCGGTGTTGTGGAGCTGACCCGCGTCCCGGCCGCGGCGGTTTTCCCAATGGCGTCGCCGTTCACGACGAGCTCAACGCGCCGGTTTCTTTGCCGACCCTCGCCAGTCTCGTTGGTCGCCACAGGCTGCGTCTTGCCAAAGCCTTTTGCGGTCATAGCAGACACGGGCACGCCCTCTTCTGCCAGGTAGTCGCGAACCGAATCGGCACGCCGCTCGGAAAGTTGCTGGTTGTACTCATCGCTGCCCACGCTATCCGTGTGTCCCTCGATCTGCAGCGTGAGCCCCGGGTGCGCTAGCAAAATGCCAGAAATTTTCGCCAACTTCTCCCGCGCGCCCGGCTTCAGCGTCGAGCTGGCCGTGTCGAACAGAACGTCGGACATATTTACAATTAGCCCGCGCGCCGAATCGCGCGTCTGCAGAATCGAGTTCAATTGCGCCAGTAGCTGCGCGCGCAATTGCGCCTTCTCGTTCTCTGCCCGCGCCGCAGCCTGTTTTGCCTTTTCCGTCTCCGCTTCCGCAAGCCGCTGCTGCTCGAGCGCGGTCTGCCGCGCCTGATCGGCTTCCGCTTTCTGTCGAGCCGCCTCCGCCGCAGCCTGCTCTGCCGCTTCCTTTTGCTGTGCCGCTTGCTGAGCTGCTTGCGCGGCCGCCTGCGCTGCCTGTTCGGCTTCCTTCTTCATGCGCTCGGCTTCGGCTTTGGCTTGTTCCGCCTGAACTCTGGCTTGTTCCGCATCAGCTCGACGCTTGGCCTCTGCCTCTGCGTCTGCGCGGGCCTTGGCTTCCCGGTCCTCCGCGGCCTTCTTTTCCGCCGCCAGCCTGGCCTGCGCTTCCTCTTCGGCCTTCTTCTTGACCGCCATCACGCGCGCTTCTTCAGCGGTCTCCACCACGTCGCGCGCGGCGGATTCCACCGTCTTCTTGTCCCGCTTCGAGCGATACGCCTCTTCCGCGCTGGAAAGCTGCTGCTCCGCCTTGGTCAGTGTTGACGCCGCATAATGGTCGGCTCCGGCATTGCGAGCGATGCGCACGGAGTTCCGCGCTTCAAACAGTTCCCGCGGTGTTTTCGGGTCAATACCAAAAATGGCGTTTTCGATTTTTGTGTTCGACGATGAGTACACGCCCCGGCCCAGGAGTTCATACGTGGCGTCAACGTTCTCCACCTTGCCGCCCGTGCTCATCGGCACAGAATTCTCTAGCACCACCGCGTTTCCGGGTTGCGTCACCGCAAAATACGGCTCTGCCGTAACAATCATCGCGAACGTCTGCATGTCCGTGACGGCTTTGATCTGTGCCGCGCCGTGATTCGCCGCGATCTCGCCCAAATTTTCCGCGCGGCCCTGGGGTGAGACGGCCCAGAACACATACGTCAGATATTCCAGACCGAATTTTGTGGAATCGTCCAGGCCAGCGAACTTGACCTCGATCTCCATGCGGTTTTTCTTGTTCTCGACCTTGGCCTCGCCCGAAGCGCCCTGCATCAACTCGGTTCCATGGAGGTCCACCTTGGTAGATCCGCTGGCGCGCCGGTAATTCACTGCCTTGGTGGTGCGCGCGATCATGGGCGCGCCCGTTGCAGAGGCTTGCGGCAATGATTGCGGCAAGGGCTGTGTGGGAGTTTGCGACGGAGTTGGTGTCGGCAACTGGCCGTGCGCCGGCGTCAACGCGGCCAGCGGTGAAAGTGCAAACGCCAAGGTTAACGCGGCGAGCTTCACGTAAGTCTCCTTCTGCCCCAGCGGGAATTTCCTTGGATCGACTCGATTGGCATTCGGCTGGGTGCGTACCCCGATTGGTACCATTCTACTCGTTCTCTCAGCCTACCAAAGCTCCGCCCCCTTCCCCACTTACCGTTCTCTTCCTTTCTCAATCGAATACTGTCCTTTTGGCCAGTTTTTCTCCCGCGTCGGGCGCTTGCTGCCTGTCCGCTTGCAGCCGCCCCAAAATCGAAACTATAATTCGCTGTTAACTCGCTCCTGTCGTCCATTGCTGAGAATTTTGCGCTCAACACGGAGGAATCGTGCCCGTCGGAACCGCGTTTCACGAGAGAACTCTCGCCCTTTGCGAAAGCCTGAATTTCAAGGAGTGGTCCGGCTATTACACCGTCGCTGTCTACGAAATGACGCATGAGCATGAGTACAATGCCATTCGCAACTCCTCCGCGCTCATTGACGTCACTCCGCTCTTTAAATACCGCGTGACCGGCCGAGACGCCACACGACTCGTCAACCGAGTCATTGCCCGTGACATTAACAAGGTCGCTGTGGACCAGGTCATCTACTGCTGCTGGTGCGACTCCGCCGGAAAAGTCATCGACGACGGCACCATCACCCGTCTCGGCGAAAACGACTACCGCTGGACCGCTGCCGACCCCAGCCTGCGCTGGTTTCAGCAGAACTCTCTCGGCCTCGACGTCCACATCGAAGACATCTCCGAAAAGACCGCCGCCCTCGCTCTTCAGGGGCCCACCAGTGGAAAGCTCCTTCACTCTGTTGCAGAAGCTAACATCGCCGGCTTGAAGTATTTTCGCGTCACTCACGGCAAAATCGGCGGCGTTCCCGTGGACATCTCCCGCACGGGCTACACTGGCGACCTCGGCTACGAAATCTGGGTGCCTTGGAATGATGCGGTAAAGGTATTCGATGAATTGATGAACAAGGGCCGCGCCTTCGACATTCATCCCGCAGGTATGGTGGCGCTCGACATCGCTCGCATCGAAGCCGGCCTCATCCTGATCGAAGTGGACTACATCTCCTGCAAGCGCGCGCTCATCGAAGAGCAGAAATACTCGCCCGGCGAAATTGGGCTCGGCAGACTCGTCGACCTGAAAAAAGAGACGTTTGTCGGGCGCGACGCGCTGGCCGAAGAAGCGAAGAAAGGCGGCCCCGCGCGGCAATTGGTCGGTCTCGAAGTCAATTGGACCGAAGTTGAAGCCCTCTACGAAAAAATCGGCATGGCGCCGCAGGTTCCCGCGACCGCTTCTCGCGTGGCGGTGCCTGTCTATCGCGCAGGACGCCAGGTCGGCAAAGCCACCTCAACCACATGGTCTACCACACTGAAACGCATGATCGCGCTCGCTTCTATCAGCCGCGAAAGCGCCACCCTTGGCAGCACGCTGAGCCTGGAATTGACCATCGAGGCGGCACGCAAGACGGTCTCCGCCAAGGTCGTCCCTCTGCCCTTCTTCAACCCCCCGCGCAAAACCGCGCCTCTCGCACTCTAGCAGGCGCGACTTACGGGGGCACCTCTGTGCCTCTAGTGCGCCTTCGCATAGCGCTCCACACCTGTCAACAATTCGTCCAGGTCGCGGCGTTCCAAGAGCCTTCCATTCACCACGACCGCTCGAATCCTCTGCGTGTTCCGAATATCTTCCAGCGGGTTGGCATCTAGCAGGACAAGGTCCGCGCGCTTCCCTGCCGCGACGCTTCCTTGCTCCCCATTCCGTTCCAGAAATTGCGCTGGCTTCACCGTTGCGGCCTGCAGCGCCTGCATCGGCTTCAGTCCTGCCTTCACAAGATAGAAAAGGTCCTCGTGGAGGCTGAACCCGGGGAAGACATTCGGCGCTGCCGCGTCAGTTCCCGCCATGATTGGGACGCCCGCTTCATTCATTTTCCCGACAATTTCGAGCGAGCGTTTGATGATCTCTGCGCGCAAGGCAAAATCTACATCGCTGCGATTCTCCATTTGTGTCTTTCGCCCCTGTTCCCAGATTTGCTGGACCTTTGATGGAACATACTTTTCCCAGGGATCGCCCCGCAGATCCATCTGTGGCGTCAGAAATCCCATGTGCACCAAGGTCGGAAAAGTCGGCACCTGCCAAGTGTGGTTTCGCGCAAACTCTTGGAGAAGCCGGGCAGCCTTTTGCGTCGAAAGTGATTCGAGTAGCTTGCGTTGCCACCCGCGGCTCCGCTGAATCGCGGCGCTTACGGATTCATTCGGAGGGCCAGAGGCAAGCTGTTCGCGGCGAAGCTCTTGTTCCCGCGTGGAGGTCGCAACCAGAACGCCGGTGAGGTGTTCGATACTCGTTTGGCCCGCCGCGGAGGCTTCCGCAGCGGAAACCGTGTCCGGCACGTGCCCCACGAATCGAATATTCTGCGCTCGGCATTCCTCGGCAATCGCGAAGTAGCCTTCGCGGCCCAAGTGGGATTGCGTCTTGATGAAATCGACGCCCGCGGACTTCAACTGCTCCACCGTAGCTGCCGCTTCGGCCTTGTTTCGAATCACGACGGATGGCTGGAAAGCTGGCGGATCGCCATCCAGGTACGGCCCGGTGAAGAAAATCTGCGGGCCCAGCCGTTGGGCCGATTCGATCTCGCTGCGAAGCCCCTTCAAATACTCGACCCTGCCTCCCATGTCCCGGACGGTTGTAATTCCGTTGGCGATAAGCAAGGGCAAGATGAACTCGCGGCTGCCTGTTGGTTCCCCCGCTCCGGTCAGGTGAAGGTGCATATCCGCAAGCCCGGGAATCAGGAACTTCCCCCTGGCATCCATGACCTTGGCATCGCGAGGAATCGCAATTGTGTCGGCGGCTCCGACCGCGATGATTTGCCCGCCTGAAACGATCACGGTGGAATCCCGTTGGGGCGCGGCCCCCGTGACGTTTATCACCGTGACATGGGTAATGGCAAAAGCGGATGGTGAACGTTTGGAACAGGAATTGAAACAGGCTGCAGATATGAGTAAGGCCAGTACAGTTGTCAGGCGTCGAGTGAGCAACGAACGCACGCCGCAATTGTAACAATGCCAAAGATTTTCGGCCGCGTTTAAAGAGCTCACGGGTTCAAGCGATTGTACTTCTTTAACACCGCGCGCAACTGCTCGTGCGGCAGCGCCGACACACGATGATTTTCAATCCCCGTCATTGTGGTCGCCGCGACCATTGCATTGATAACAGCCTCTTCCGTGGCCTCTACAGTGGCGGCAAAAACCGGGTTTAATTTGTCATTCGGGAACATCTTCAGGTCCACGACATGATCCGGTGCCGCCGCACCCGCATTCGCAGTCGAAAACGCAATAAAAATGTCGCCGGAGCCGTTGCCTGAAATACTGCCGTCACGGCCGAGTCCCAGAGAAACGCGCCGCGCCAGCCGTTTCAACTGATGCGGGAGCAGGGGCGCATCGGTCGCCACCACCACGATGATCGACCCGCGCTCCGTGATATCGGTCGGGGCAAAAGCAGAAGGATCTTCGCTCGGAATTTCCCGCCCTACGGGAATTCCCGCCACACGAAAATTCTGTCGCGAACCATAGTTGCACTGGACAAGCACGCCAATTATGTACCCGCCATCCTTCGCCGAGAGTTTCCGCGACGCTGTGCCGATTCCGCCCTTGAATCCATTGCAAATCATCCCGGTGCCGCCGCCAACTGCTCCTTCTTCCACCGGTCCGTCGTGTGCGGATTCCAATGCATGAAAAACATGCTCCGGTTTCACATGAAATCCATTGATGTCGTTCAGCCAGCCATCCCACGTTTCCGCCACCACCGGCAGCGACCACCAGTCGTCGTCCGGCCCGACTTTGCGACGCGCCACCGTCCATTGGATCACCGCGTCCCGCACCACGCCGACGCTGTGCGTGTTCGTGATCATCACCGGCCCGATGAGAAATCCGGATTCCTCCACCCAGGTTGTCCCTGTCATCTCGCCGTTCCCATTCAGTGACCACCAGCCCGCGAACACTCCTTTGTCGCTGCTGTCCTTCCCGCGAGGAAGAACTGCCGTCACTCCCGTCCGCACCGGCCCTTTTCCCACTTCCAGTTTTCCTTCGCCGGAAACAAGCGTCGTGTGTCCCACGGTCACTCCGGCCACGTCCGTGATCGCGTTCAGCGGGCCCGGCGTGCCGTCAAACGGAACCCCCAGGTCGCGGGCGCGGGGCTTTGTCGCCACTTTTTCCTGGGCAAGACACGGGCTAATCAGCACCGAGGCCACACAAACGACCACCAACACTTTCCAAAAAGAACGCATGAAGGATTCCCCCAATGAGCGTGAACACGCCTGAATTGTTCTAAATCAGATACGAAGTGCAATCAAGTGGAAAAGACTCTATCGAGCGCATATTGCAAAGCCCCCGCGATCAACTCGCACTCCTCGGCTCGAATGATGAACGGAGGAGCCAGCAGCACATGATCGCCGCGGATGCCATCCACCGTGCCCTGCCCGGGATATAACAGCACGTTTTTCTCCAGCGCCGCCAGGCGAATTTTTTCCGCGATGCCCGCTTCTTTCGGAAACGGCTCGCGCAAGACCTTGTCTTTCACAAACTCGACGCCTTGCAACAGCCCCAAACCGCGTATCTGCCCGATGTGCGGATGGCTCTCAAGTTTCGCAAGCGCCTTGCGCAGCATCTCTCCCCCCGGGGCCACGCGCTCGAATAACTTGTGCGCTTCCAGGTAGTCAAACACAGCATTTCCCGCCGCCGTTGCTACAGGATGCGCTTGGTACGTAAATCCGTGCATGAACGCAGCGGTTCCCTCTTCAAATGCCTCGACAATCCGCGGCGCGACCAGCACCGCACCCAGCGGCGCGTAGCCGCTCGCAATGCCCTTGCCTGTCAGGATTATGTCTGGTTCAAGTCCCCAATGCGCGCTGGCAAATGTCTTGCCCGTGCGACCCATTCCCGTCATGACTTCATCGGCAATCACCAGGATTCCATGTTTGCGGCAAATCTCCGCGATGCGCGCCGTGTAGCCGTCGACCGCCGATGCCGCTCCCAGCGTTGCTCCAACCACCGGCTCAAAAATGAATGCCGCCGCGCTCGACGCATCATTCGCGCACAGAAACGCGTCGAGATCTTCCGCGCACGCCAGATTGCACTCAGGAAAAGCCTTGCCAAAGGGGCAGTGGTAACAGAAGCAGGGCGCCACATGGCCCCATTCCGGGATCATCGGCGCGTACGGTGCGCGGCGCCCCACATTGCCGCTTACGGACATTGCGCCCAGCGTGCTCCCGTGATAGCTCTGCTTTCGCGAGAGAATCCGA
>Ga0187778_10003015_pt1 | contig 11367 bp, 6 predicted proteins | sample 1015_Q2_SP5_20_M_FD_132418 | JGI IMG/M metagenome (GOLD analysis project Ga0187778, IMG submission 132418) | Tropical peat soil microbial communities from peatlands in Department of Meta, Colombia - 1015_Q2_SP5_20_MG | ecosystem: Environmental > Terrestrial > Soil > Wetlands > Peat | place...
AGCACCGGATACCTACGTCAGCGCGACGTTCGTGATGGCCAGCCCGGTCGTCAATTACATCGACATGACGCAGAATCCTCCGGCGGTCAACACCATTAGCGGGACATTCCCCAACAACCAGAATCCGTACTCGCTGACTGTGCAGTTCCCCACGAATATGGTGGTGGGCGCCAACGGTTTGGCCGGCCTGAGGATGGAAATGGACATCCGCGACTCGGTTGCGACCGACGGAAACGGCAACCTTGTGATCAGCAACAACACGATTGCGGTCAATCCCGTGATTTTCATCAAGGCCACACATGCCAGCGATCCCGACGGTCAGGTCACGGATCTCACCGGCGGCCTGGTTTCGGTCAATGCGCCGAACTCCTTTGTGATTCAGGGACCCTACGGGCGCCAGCTCACGATCGACGTTAACGACAACACCCAGTTCAACAGCGGCTGGAACATCAACAATCTTGCGACGCCGGCGATCGTCGGGGTGCAGGGCCGGTTCCAGGCCGATGGCACCCTGATGGCCGATGGCGTGGAAGTCATCACTACGTCGCATTCGTTCGTATCCGGACGCGTGCTGCAAGTGGCGAACAACGCCGGGGATATACAGGTCACGATGTGGGTGGGCGAGACGGGCGCTGACATGGTCAGCGACGTTGACACCGTGCAGACCATCGACATCACGGCGGTCACACAATATGACGTCTGCTTCTTCGACAACGCCCTGACGCAATTCGTGTTCAGCGGCAGCAACGACATGTTCGTTGGCCAGCGCATCTTCATCGGCGGCAGCTACAGCAACAGCACCTTCACACCGCAGATGATCTCGCTGCGCCGCCAGGGCGTGTACGGTATGTTCAATGTCGGCAGCGTGACTGTGACCAACGGCAACGCGGGCAGCTTCACCATGGCCAACAACGGCCTGGCTGGCTACACGACCAACGGAACCGTGACGGTTGACACCTTCAACGGCACCGTCTTCTTCAACTTGAGCGGGCTCAGCCAGCTCCAGGGTGAGACCACGGCGGTTCCGATTGTGGCGCGCGGCCTGCTGCTCAAGGACCCGACGACCGGCAATCCCACGTTCTATGCGGGATTCGTTGCGGATCCTCCGCTGCCGGCAGGCAACTGAACCACTGACGAGAACGACGCCAGCATGGCGGACGGCCTTCGGGCCGTCCGCTTATTTTTGTGCCAAAGAATCGGGTGCCCCACCCTTCGCGGTTTCGAGGGGTGGAATACTTCACCGTATAATCGAACCAAACCATGAAGCGAACCGTCAAAGCTGTGTGCCCGCACGACTGCCCCGACGCCTGCGGAGTGCTGATCACGGTGGAGGACGGACGGGCAACGAAGATCCAGGGCGATCCGAAGCATCCGGTCACACGGGGATTTTTGTGCGCCAAAGTGGCGAAGTATCTGGACCGGGTCTATTCACCCGACCGGGTGCTATACCCCATGCGGCGGGTCGCGGCGAAAGGGCCGCGCGCAGGCGAGTCGCCCGCGCCCATACGGTCTGAGCAGATCTGGCGGCGCATTTCCTGGGATGAGGCTCTCGACGAGATTGCCTCGCGCTTTCGTGCGATCACGGCCGAATTTGGCAGCGAGGCCATCCTGCCCTATTCCTACGGCGGAACTCTGGGAACGCTGAACGGCGCCTGCATGGATCGCAGATTCTTCCACCGCCTGGGGGCGTCGCAACTGGACCGCACCATTTGTTCGGCGGCGGGTGAGGCCGGGCTGAAGTCAGTGCTGGGGGTGAAACTGGGGACCGAGCCGGAACAGTTCTGTCACTCCAGGTACATCATCGCGTGGGCGGCGAACATTCACGGCAACAACGTACACTTGTGGCCGTTTGTTGCCGAGGCGCGGCGGAACGGCGCCAAGCTGGTGGTCATCGATCCCTACCGTACGCGCACGGCCGAGTGCGCCGACTGGTATCTGCCGATCAATCCTGGGACGGACGCAGCGCTGGCGCTGGGCATGATGCACGTGATCATCGGCGAGAACCTGTATGATGCGGGCTATGTCGCAAAGTACACGCTGGGATTCGAGCAACTGCGCGAAAAGGTGAAGGAATATCCGCCCGAGCGCGTGGCGTACTGGACGGGAATCGCCGCCGCCGACATTGAACGTCTGGCGCGCGAATATGCGACGACCCGGCCGTCGTTAATCCGGCTCAACTATGGAGTGCAGCGCTCAGAGCGTGGCGGGACGGCGACCCGCGCAATCACGATGCTGCCCTGCATTACCGGATCGTGGAAGGACCTAGGCGGCGGGTTGCAGTTGTCAGTGAGCGAAGCCGTTGATCTGAACTCGAAGGCTTTGAAGCGCAAAGACCTGATGCAAACCGCACTAGGGAGCGAGGCGCGGACCATTAACATGGTCGAACTGGGCGGCGTCCTCAACACGCTGAACGATCCTCCGGTCAAGGGACTGTTTGTTTACAACTCGAATCCTGCCGCGGTTTGCCCGCAACATAATGACGTGATTCGCGGCCTGCTGCGGCCCGATCTCTTCACCGTCGTCCACGAACAGTTTTTCACGGATACCACGGACTACGCCGACATCGTGTTGCCGGCGACGACCTTCTTTGAGCACAAGGACCTGCAGAAATCCTACGGCCACTATTACCTGCAGGTTTCGAATCAGGCGATCGCCCCGCTGGGCGAATGCCGCCCCAACCTGGAAGTCTTCCGGGCGCTGGCGGAGCGCATGGGGTTTGAAGAAGCATGTTTCCGCGAGAGTGTGGATGAAATGATCGATCTGGCGCTCGAGTCAGACGATCCGTGGATGGAGGGCATCAACCGGGAGAGGTTGGAGAAGGGGCAGGTGCGGCTGAACTTCAGGGGTCAGGGATCAGGGGCCAGTGGCCAGTCTGGCCAGGAAGCGTTCCTTCCGTTTGCCCAGGGCAACTTTCGCACTGCTTCTGGCAAGGCGGAGCTTTACAGCGAAGCGCTCAAGGCGCAGGGGCTCGATCCGGTGGCTGCGTTTGAGCCTCCCTCGGAGTCGCGGCATGGGAAGAACAGGAATGGGTTCCCGCTGGAGCTGCTGGCGCGAAAGTCGGACAATTTCCTCAATTCCACCTTTTCGAATCTGCCCGTGGTGCAGGCTATGGAAGAACCGGGCCTGCTGGAGATCTGCGCCACCGATGCGCGGGCGCGCGGCATCGCGGATGGCGACAAAGTGCGTGTTTTCAATCGGCGCGGCGAGATTTTGCTAAAGGCACGGGTGGACGGGACTGTGCAGCCGGGAGTGGTTTCGGCCCGGCTCAACTGGGCCAAAATGACGCCCGGTTTTCAGAGCATTAATGCCCTTACTTCAGAAAAACTTACCGATATGGGCAACTCGGCAACGTTTTATTCCGTCTTGGTGGAAGTAGAATTAGCCAAGTCTCAAACCAGTGGCTAAGTGGCCAGTGGCCGGTGTGGTCCAGTGCTCGGGACCCGCAGGTGCCCCTGACCGGCTTGCCAGCCACTCCAAAGCAACCGAAGGACACGACATTTGCGAGTTGCGATTTGGACGCATTCCGCTGATCTACCGTATAATGGCAGTTTTCTTACATCCCAGAGGCTGAGGTCGTAGCGATTCCTGTTCGCTCTCATCGGAAGAATCCCTTTGTGCCCCGGCAAGCCTGGACTCCCGCTGCCAGGCTAGCGTCATCTCCTTTATTTCAACGGGCTTGCCCGGTGTCGTGGCGGCGTGCCCGGAGCCTGTGGCTCGCCCTGGCAATGCTGCTGGTTCTAGCGACAAGCCTGGGCTGGGCGCAGACCGACGTCGTGTCCGAAATCAACGTTACCGGCAACCGCCGAATTCCCGCCGACACGGTGCGCGCGCACATTTACACCAAGCCCGGTGACATCTACGACCCGGCTGCCCTGGAACGCGATTTCAACTCGGTGTGGAACACGGGCTATTTCGAGGATGTCCGCTTCATGCGGGAGCAGACGCCGAAGGGATGGCGCATCATCGTCCAGGTGAAGGAAAAGCCGACCATCCGCGAAATTCTCTATGTGGGCACCAGTTCGGTTTCGCAGAGCGACATCCTGGACCGCTTTAAGCAGGATAAAGTGGGGCTGACCGTTGAGAGCCAGTATGATCCCACGCGAATCAAGAAGGCGGAAGTTTCCATCAAGAACCTGCTCTCCGAACACGGGCGCCAGTTCGCCACCATCCGTACGGAGGTGCGGCAGATTCCTCCGGCCGCGGTGGGCATTACGTTTGTGGTGAAAGAAGGGCCGAAGGTCAAGGTCGGCAGGATTCGATTTGAAGGCAATCAGCACATCAAGTCGCGCATTCTGCGTGCGGCGATGAAGAATCTCAAGCCGGTCGGCATCCCGCATTCCATTTTTCTGGAGAGCCTTTTCGCCAGGACTTACGATGCCACCAAGCTGGACGAAGACACCGAGCGCGTCCGCACGGAGTACCAGAACCGCGGCTATTTCAAAGCATCGGTGCTCCAGGCCAAAACGGAAATGCACGACACCGGCCACAAGGGGTTCCACATTCCACTCTTGCAGGCGGGGCCCGGCAAGTCGGTGAATATCACCATGCCCATCGAGGAGGGTGACAAGTATCGGCTGGGCAAGATCACGTTCAAGGGCAACAAGGCTATCACCAACAACGCCGCACTGCGCAATCTCATTCCGCTGAAAGAGGGCGATATTTTCAGCCGCGAGAAAATTGCCAAGGGCATGGAGAACATGCGCAATGCCTATGGCCAATATGGCTACATCAACTACACGGCCTCCCCCGACACCACGTTCGACGAAGACAAGAAGCTGGTGAACGTGGAATTCGATATTGAAGAAGGCAAGCAGTTCAATGTGCGCCGCATCGAATTCCAGGGCAACACCACCACGCGCGACAAGGTCATCCGGCGCGAACTGGCTCTGGAAGAGGGCGGCATCTATAACTCGAAGCTGTGGGAGTTCAGCCTTCTCCGTTTGAACCAGCTGTCGTATTTTGATCAGCTCAAGCCGGAAGACCCCAACGTGACCGACAAGAAACTGGACGAGAAGAACGGCACGGTCGATCTGACCCTCCACGTCAAGGAGAAGGGCAAGAACAGCGTTGGTCTGAACGGCGGGGTGAGCGGGCTGGAAGGGGCTTTCATTGGCCTGAACTACTCGACCAACAACTTCCTGGGCCGAGGCGAGACCCTGCAGGTCCAGATCAGCCTGGGGAACCTGGCGCGCAGCGTCCTGTTTGGCTTCACCCAGCCTTACATGTTCGACCGCCCGCTGCAGTTTGGCTTCAACATTTTCGGGAACAGGATCAACTTCAACCAGGCGCGCCAGCTTTCCATCTTCAGCGGCCAGAATCTGAATCTGCCCAGCGCCGTGCTGCAGAACCTGCAGAACTACTCGCAGTCGGCAATCGGCTTCTCGTCGTCGTTGAGCTATCCGTTGCACCGCTCGCTGAAGCGCGTCGGCATCACCTACTCACTCGATCGCTCGACGCTGCTGCCGGTCTCGACCGCGTCCAAGAACCTGTTTGAGTTCATTCAATTCCGTGGCATCTCGGGGCCGAATGCGGTGAACGGCATCATCACCAGCAAGATTTTTCCCAATTTTTCAATCAATACGCTGGACTCCGGAATGTTCCCGAAGAGCGGCCGCCAGATTACATTGGGAGCGGAGTTCGCAGGCATCGGCGGCACGGTGCGATCCATCCGCCCGATTGCACAATACAAGAAGTTCTTTCCTCTGCAGAAGCACCGCAACGCTTTCGGCTTCAACGCCCAAGCATCGTACATCAGCGGATGGGGTGGCCTGGTTTCCCCGCCTTTCCAGCGTTTCTACATGGGCGGGGAGTACGATCTGCGCGGTTTCGATATCCGTTCCATTTCGCCGGTCGCGTTCCTGCCGAATTCCAACGTGATTACGTTGACCAATCCCGACGGAACACCCGTTCCGAAGAATCCCTCCAACCCCCGACAGGGGAACTGGACGGTGCCCGTCCCGGTCGACCAGATCGTGTTTCCCGGCGGCGATCTCAGCGTGTTCACGAACATGGAATACCGCATTACGATCGCGGGACCGGTGGCCATCGCCCCCTTTGTGGACAGCGGGATTGATCCCATCGTGCGGCGCTCGCAACTGCAGATCGCGCAGCAGCAGTACGAACAGGTGATCAGCACCTACTTCGGTTGTCCCGCGCTCGACGCCGGGTACAACTGCCTGGGCGGCGCTCGGTTAAATCCTCCCCCTTCCAATTACCTGCAGGTATTGGGCTCAACCAACTGGAGGCCGCGCATCGATACCGGACTCGAATTGCAGATGTTCCTGCCCGTGGTCAATGCGCCGTTCCGCCTCTACTGGGCCTACAACGCGCTGCGGCTGGACAATCCGGCCACGCCGCCCATACCAGTCACTCGCGGAATGTTCCCCCCCGGCGCTGCCGGAGACTACACGTATCACCTGGCGGTGAACACGTACTCACCGAGCTTCCGGCTGCGGGAGCCGCGAAAAACCTTCCGCTTTACCGTGGCGACGACGTTCTAGTTTGGTTTGACGGCGATTACGCCGCGTCTCTATAATGTTGGCTGATCCACGCCATCCAGAAGCGCGAGAGGAGTGGACGGCACGCCCGTAGAATCGGCGTGCGACGCTGGCAATCTAGTGCGCCCTTTCCGACGGCGGCCATATTACCTCGGCGGAGACCTCATTACAGTTCGGCCCAGCGTTGACTGAGAAGAAAATCTGAAGTGAATGGCGAAGTTCATTTCCGGAACTTTGTTCCGACGAGCATTTCCCAAGGAGTGCGATCAATCCAATGACAAGCAAGTTTATGCGATTTGCCGTGACCGCCGCGATTCTGTCCGCGATGACCGCTTTAGCCCAAACCAGCGCCCCCGCTTCCGGCTCAGCCGCCGCCTCGACGCCGGCTACTACCACGAGCAGCGCAACCCCGGGCTCTGCTCTCAAAGTTGGAACCATCAATATCCAGGACGCGATCTTCCTCAGCAACGAGGGCCGCAAAGAGATGGAAACGCTGCAGAAGAAATTCGATCCCAAGCAGGCTGAACTGAAGAGCGCAAACGACGAACTCGAGGCGCTCAAAAAGCAGCTCAGCACGCAGGGGCCGAGTCTGAACGACGATGCGCGCGCCACCTTGCAAAAGCAGATCGAGGGCAAGCAGAAGACTTTCGACCGGAACGTGCAGGACGCGCAGGAGGATTTCGGCAATCAGCAGCAGGAGATTGCCACGAAAATTCTGTCGAAGATGGCGCCCCTCATCGTGAAGTATTCCACGGAGAACGGCTTCGGACTGATCGTTGATACCTCCAAACCCTGGCCCCAGAGTCCCGTTCTGTGGTGGAACCAGGATGCGGTAGACATCACCAAGCCAGTGATCGAGCAGTACAACATCCAGTCCGGCGTCCCCGCGCCAGCCTCGACAGGAACAGGCAAGCCCGCGGCTCCCAAGCCGGCAACGGGCGCGGGTGCGACGGCTCCGAAGCCGGCAGCTCCCAAGACCACCACGCCTTCAACGACTCCGCCCGCTCCAACTCCGCAAAAGTAGTTAACGGCGACACCTCAGGTGTCGGAAAAGTTCCAGCAGGCCGCGTACCAGCGCGGCCTTTTTTCTTTACGCACGACTCGCCATCGTGGGCCTTCGCGGTGTCCTTACCAGCAGACGGAACTCGCAAGAGGAGGACACCATGTTCACCGACAGCTTGCTGGAAGTTACCTGGGCCCAACGTTCGCGCCGAAGCTGGACTACCTTGACCTCATTCGGACTGCAGGCCGTGGCGATGAGCCTGCTGCTGTTGGTGCCGTTATGGAAGACGGTGGGACTACCGACTGGCCGTATTCTTCCAACTCCCCTGTCGTGGGGAGCGCCGCCGCCTGCAGCGCCCCATATCCAACGGCAGCGCGCGACTACGGTCCCTCAAAGTAATTTGGCCGACAACATTGTCATCGCACCACACGGCATTCCCGACCATGTGCAGATTGTCACTGAGACAGTTCCGCCGCCTCAGCTGACCTTCGGCGACGGGATCGAAGGGGGAACTGGCATCGGCTCGCGAAACGGAGTCTGGCAGACACTGGCTAATTCTGTCGGTGTCGCACCACCGGCAGCCGCGGCGCCGGCTCCGACAATTACCGTATTCCGCAAGTCGAGCATTCTCGAAGGCAGCCTCATCCGCCGTGTGCTGCCCTCGTACCCTTATGCGGCCAAGATATCGCGCGTACAGGGCGAAGTTGTTTTGGCTGCGGTCATCAGTAAAGCCGGGACGATCGAAGATTTGCATACACTCTCCGGCCACCCGCTGCTGGTTGGCGCTGCGGTCGAAGCTGTGCGCCAGTGGCGCTACCGGCCCTACCTGCTGAATGGCGAGCCGGTCGAGGTGGAAACGCAGATTACGGTAAATTTCACGCTGACGGGGAACTAGTGTGCTGTCCCTTCGCCGCAAGTTGAGGACGGTCCAGGCGATAGCTCACCGCTAAGTGCGCCGAGAACGCCGAAAGCAGAACTGGGCTAATTCATCTCGGGGGTTTCTGCGGCCTCGGCGGTTGGTTGTCCAAGCTGGAAGTACTGCCGTAACCTCGGCGCGAGGAAGACTCCCGCTATAATCGCGGAAGTGGCGACCACAGCAGAAATCCTGAGCCGTGCGGCGACGCGTCCCACCTGGGCCGAAGTCTCGCTCACCACGCTGCGCCAGAACTTCCGCACCGTACAGAAGCACGTTGGCACAAGCGTCACGGTCTGCGCGGTGGTGAAAGCCGACGCCTATGGTCACGGCGCGATCGAGTGCTCGCGCTCTCTCGAAGCCGAAGGGGCGAGCTGGCTGGGCGTCACTTCACTCGACGAAGCGATCCCGCTGCGCGAAACCGGCATTCGGGTGAATATCCTGCTGATGACCGGTTTCTGGCGCGGAGAAGAGAGCGAGATCGTCCGCCTGCGCCTTACGCCGACAGTCTGGGAGCCGTGGCACATTGAATCGCTGCAATCGGCAGCCGCAAGGTCGGGCGTTGCGCAACATCCGGTGCATCTCAAAGTTGATACCGGAATGGGCCGTCTGGGAGCGGCAGTCGAAGGACTTCCCGCGATTCTCAAGGCGCTCAAGGCGGCGTCGCACCTGACGCTGGATGGATTCTCCACCCATCTTGCCTCCTCGGAAATCATGGACGCGCCTTCCGTGGCCGAACAGCAGCGGCACTTCGACGCCGCCCGCCGCATGGTTGCCGAGGCGGGGTTGGAACCGGCATTCGTACACATCGCCAATACGAACGCGGTGATTTCTCGGCGTGAAACCTGGGCCAACGTGGGAAAGAACAACCTGGCAGGCAGCGCCATGGTGCGGCCCGGGGTCGCGCTCTATGGCTACTACCTGCCATTTCAGCGCGCCGGGCGCGAGGTCAGCGGCGGAACATTACGCCTTCCCGTGAAGCCCATCCTTACATGGAAAACGCGCATCTTGTCGCTGCGCGATTTCGGGGCGAATCAGCCTCTGGGCTACGGCGGCACATACGTGACCAAGGCTCCCGCGCATGTTGCGGTCTTGCCCGTAGGTTATGCCGACGGATACAACCGGCAGCTCTCCAATCGCGGCCGTGTGATCGTTCGCGAACACTATGCGCCGATTGTGGGCAGCATTTCGATGGACCTCACTCTGGCGGATGTGACCGGAATCCCCGGAGCCGCGGTGGGCGACGAAGTGATTCTGCTGGGAACGAGCGAAGGATTGAGCGTCGACGCGCTCGACCACGCGCGGCTCGCGAACAGCTCTCCTTACGAAATCCTCTGTAATATCTCGAAGCGCGTGCCGAGACGGTACGTGAGCTAGCTTCCCTATTGCATGTGTCATCCCTCGCTTCGCTTGAAGAACAGCTGCGCTCGGGATGGCTTGTTACACTAGATCGTTGAAGATGCCTTCCCGCTACGCACGGTGGATGTACGATTGGGAGAACCGGCTCACTTCGGTGGACAACAACCGTATCGTACGTCCGTTGGAGTGGGGCGTGGAGTGGGCGGCCGACTGGCCCTGCCGCAACGGACTTCGCACGGGCGAGGCGGTGAACGATCCTGAGAAGTTCTTTCTCGATCTGAACCGCCGCATTCTGGCGGCGAGCGACGAATTCTACTCATACGTGCAGCCAACCGACTTTCGTCTGGAAAACCGCGAGGTGAAGGTTTTTTCAACCCGCGAGGTTCCCGACCCGAAGCTTGAGGGCAGGGTGAAGGGGACCAACGCCGATTTTCTGCGCTTCACTTCGCCGGTGCGAACGCCGTATCCTGAAAACAATTTGGCGAACGCGCGATGGTTCCCGGTGCAGGGACGCCGCGCGGTCGTGCTGCTGCCGCACTGGAACTCCGACGCGATTTCCTACGTCGCCTTGTGCAAGGTTTTGAATTTGCTCGGTGTCTCGGTATTGCGAATGAGCATGCCGTATCACGACATTCGCATGCCGGCCGAAATTGGCCGCGCCGACTACGCTGTTTCCGCGAACATCGGACGCACGCTCGATGCGGCGCGCCAGGGCGTGATCGATATCCGCTGCTGTCTCGACTGGCTTGAGCTGCAGGGTTACACGCGGCTGGGCATCGTCGGCACAAGTCTTGGCTCGTGCTATGCGTTTCTGGCGGCGGCGCACGATCCGCGGGTTCGAGTCGCCGCGTTCAATCACGCGTCTACGTATTTCGCCGATGTGGTCTGGCACGGGCAGTCCACGCGGCATATCCGGCAAGGAATTGAAGAGAAGATTGATTTGCAGGAACTGCGGCAGGCGTGGCTGGCGATCAGTCCGATGTCATTTTTCGAGCAATTTTCGCGCTGGCCGAAGAAATCGCTGATCGTCTATGCGAAATACGATCTGACGTTTCTGCCGGAATTCTCGCGGCAAGTCGTGGAGGAATTTGAACGGCACGGCCTCGACCACAAAGTTGCCGTGCTGCCCTGCGGGCATTACACAACCGGCGAGACTCCCTACAAATACATGGACGGTTGGCAGCTGGCGTCGTTCCTAAGGACGGCGTTTTAGAAGCAGCAGTTAGCACTTAGCAGTTAGCATTTGACCTCGCGAAGGTTCCGGGAGTTCACCACGGAAGCACAGAGACACAGAGAAGACGAACCGTTTGTGTTCTCTGTGCCTCCGTGTCTCTGTGGTGAACCGTTTAGAATGTGAAGATGGGTTCAGATGCCATCGAACACCGACGCGGGGGGTTCGTGATCAGCACCGATCCGGCGCGCCTTGATCTGGACGTGATTCACGGATTCCTGACCAATTGCTACTGGGCGAAGGGCATTTCGCGGGAGGTGGTGGCGCGATCCATGGAGCACTCCCTGTGCTTTGGCGTATATGATGAAAGCAGCGCGAAATCCCCACGTCTCGCAAAAGACGCGAGACATGGGGCACCCGAGGC
>Ga0187778_10003016_pt1 | contig 11366 bp, 10 predicted proteins | sample 1015_Q2_SP5_20_M_FD_132418 | JGI IMG/M metagenome (GOLD analysis project Ga0187778, IMG submission 132418) | Tropical peat soil microbial communities from peatlands in Department of Meta, Colombia - 1015_Q2_SP5_20_MG | ecosystem: Environmental > Terrestrial > Soil > Wetlands > Peat | place...
CCAGAGGGCCTCCTTCCCCTCGCCTGTTAGGGTATAGTTGCCTTGAGTGTTGGTCCTGATCAGGTGCCTGAGCTTAGTGAGGTGAAATGATAAGTGTCCTCCGCTTTCGATTCCAACCATTCTCCCTAATTCAGCGAAACCCATCGCCCTCTCATCGAGGGCCTCCAGTATCTTGATCCTCACAGGATGCGAAATCGCTTCAAAGAGTTCAGCTTTGGTGGTATCGAAGTCCTGAGACCCACTGTCCTGCCCCAAGCAGTGCCACCCACCCCGCGTCCCTTTAGCGGATGGCTAGAATTTAACTCCACGTTCCTAGAGTAGACCTTGAGCAGAGGGTGTCCCGTTTTGGGGCCACTTTGACGACTAGACGATAACGCTCCACATGCGTGGAATTATACTTCGTCCAGGCATAGGAGACTGCCGACCGACATGAAAAGTCATGTAGTCGGTTCGAAAATACTAAAGAAAGAACAAGTTCTCATCAGCATCTTCCTCATTACAATTCTCGTCTTAAGCTCAGGATGCATGGTAGCATTTGCCAAGAGCAACACCTACGTCGTCAAGCCAAGCGGCGACACGACAGGGGCGACCGACACTGCAGCGATACAAGCGGCGCTCAACAAGTGCACAGGTGGCGACCCGCATTGCACGGTCCAGTTGCTATCGGGCACCTACTACATCTCCTCACAGATCACTGTGTACGGGTTCCAGGGAAGCTTCGTCGGTGCAGGTCAGGGACAGACCAACATAATGGCGCTTGGGAACATGCCGTCTCCCAGCAAGGCATACAACATACCCTGTGTGGGGTACGACAAGACACTTCCCGGCAATGGGTGTAGTTCTACCTACGGTAATCCGGCGGGGGGCGTCCCATTCTGGGTGGGATATCCAGGGATGGGTCCCGACGGGTCTGGGTCTCCCGAAGGAAGTGGAACGCCTAACCCATGGCCCGCCCTATTCACCTTCGAGGGAGGATCGATCGCAATCTCGGGAATGACCATGACCGATACATCTCCTACGCCGACCAACGGCTGGTATCTCCCTGCGATAGACGGCGGAAGTTTCCAGACAGCTCTGGTTGCACCGATTGTGATTACGGGACCGAGCCTGGGAGTCTCGATGGTCTCTGCGGCGATTGACCATGTGTCCATGGTCGGGGTAGCCGGAGACTTTGGAGGGTTCAACATTGGTGACGGGGTATACATCAGTGGAAAGACCCTTCCCCCTGGATGGTCCAACCCCGAGGGAGACCCATACCCAATCCAAGGCACTTACTCGGTAACTAACAGTGTGTTCGACGAAATTTCAACCTTTGCCCAAGCAAATTTCCTAGTTAACTCGAAAGTTGTAATCTGTGGCAACACATTTTCCTATGACATAATCCCTACACTCCCCCCCTACGAGATCGATGTTTTCGACAATTCGAACACCAATGCCCTCATCTGCGGGAATCGGGGGACAGTGTCTTACGGGGAGGCCATAAATGTCTGGCAAGGGGCACTCAAGTCCGGACTGTTACCCTCCACAGTGACGATCACGGGCAATAGCTTCCAGGTCAACCAGGCGGCCAACGCCGTTGCCATGCTCGATTTTGAACCATTCTCCGGAGCGGCACCCACGTTGAATGCCGTAGTGTCGGGAAACACATTCCAGAATACCTATGCCGGGGGTAACGCATGGTATGACGGGGTTATTGTCAGCGCTTCCCTCAAGTCGACCATCATATCGTTGAACAACGTCGCAGGTGGGGGATCCGACGGAATCTACCTCAACAATGGGCCAGGAACGATATTTGGCAACACCATTACAGGAGCTTACGACAGTATTTCGCTGGACGTCGCAAGCGGCGTCCATGTGGCTGGAAACGTGATCAGGAACAGCGTGGACAATGGCATCAACGTGATGAGCTTCAATTATGCGGGATCTGCATCTACCTCGCCATCTAGCAATGACTTCATCATAGGTAACTTCTTGCACAACAGCGGGACCTACGACCTATACTGGGACCAAGCCACCGGTTCTGTCAATAACCATTGGTGCGCAAACATCTTCACGTCGTCCAGTCCACCAGTCCTTCCTTCCTGCTAAGAGTCCAGAACTTATGAGAACCTTCGGTCGAAAGGAGTAGGGTTCGTCCAACCCTACTCTCCTCAATTATCATTGGCTCAGATATCGAACCTGTATGAGTCCGAGCCCCGTCGGGCCCGCAGAGCTTGAAATGAGCATTGTTCGCCTGAAGGAGCTTGATTCTGGGCGTATAGCTGTATCGAAGAAAGGCGGATTCAAACCTTCCAATGCTTAACTTGACAGCAAGTTAGTAGAGTGCGTTTGGCTTCTAGCGGGGTTCCCGCTTTAGACAAGCTGCTCGGAGGCGAAGGCTACCCCGACAAATCGGCTGTACTGGTCGTCGGCGCTCCGGGACTCGGGAAGGAAGCCCTTGGATATTGGTTCACCCAGTCAGGGTTGGGCCAAGGGGACTTCTGCCTCTATGTGACCAAGCGGTCCACTCAAGAGGTTCTCAAGGACGCACGGGCGTTCGGGCTTGACTTCGCCACAAGGGTACCCTTCTGGATAGCGAGAGAGGGCGGAGAAATGAAGTCCAACGTGAACGACCTCGCCTCCTTGTCTTTCAACATCAAGGAGGTACTGAAGAAGAACGCGGACCGAAGAATCAGAATTGTCGTAGATGTAATTTCTGCTCTGCTGATGCTGAATCCGCCCGAAACGATCTATCAATTTCTGAGCGGACTGTTCGAGGATGTGAAGAGATACGATGCCGTGTTGCTCGGCATGGTCGAGGATGGAATGCATCTCCCGCAGTCGCTTACTGCGATGCAGGAGCTTTTCGACGGAGTCGTTGAACTCAGGCTTTACGAAGAGGGGCTTAGACTGACCCCGTTGATGCGGATTCGGAAGATGCTCGGCGTCCAGCCTCAACCTGGATACTACAGTTTTGCGTTCTCTCAAGACGGATTGGAGGTCCAAAGTTTTGTCGTTAAGTAGCTTCGATATCGCGACAATCGCCGCGGCCGCTGCAGTAATCTTGGCATACGCATATGTCGCCTACTGGGCCCTTAACATCAGGAGGAATCTTAGGGTAAAGCTGTATCGTCATCAAGCATTAGGCATAGGACTCGTCGCGATTTGTGTTGCCTATTTCACATTTATCGTAGACGGTGGAGGCAACTACCTTCCAGCGGCGTTTACCGAGTACCCGATAGACGACATTGGTTTCTTCTCGTTTCTGGCATGTTTGGCTCCTCTCCTTTATTGGACGGATTCCTCGCTCCTCGCTGCTCGAGATTCTGACCCTCTCCAGCGGGACATCTTAGGTTGGGGCCGGATCAGAGTCCCTCTCTGGGGCATCGTGGCAGCGTGCCTAGTGGGAGGAGGTGCCTACGTAGCCTATGAAACGATATTTCTCGCTCAACAGACGGCCCAAGCTGGGAACAGCGCCTATCTTGTTGGCCTCCCTGATATCATAAACGGCATTGCCATAGCTGTGCCATTGGTGGTGCCGCTTGTCACACCGCTCATTTTTCTCACCGTCGCCGTGCGCAGGTCCAGAGACCTGACCTTGCGAAGTCATCTGAAATGGTTTGGGCTGGGGGCAGCGTTTCTCGGGCTGGGTGTCTTAGTTGATGTGCTTTTGACGCCCGTGGAGGGAAGCTCGCTCCTATTCCCTATCAGTTCCCTGGTTCTCTTTGTGGGTTCTGCCTACGGCTTCTACAGAAGCGCAAGGGCGACCATTCCAATATATTCCTTCGCAGAAGTAGCATGATTTTGGGATGGGGTTAGGCGATGCGTTGTTCGGGCCCGGCCCAGCCACCTTTACGTTGTGATTCCCGACGGGCCCGCGGAAAGGAAGCTCAGAATAGGCTCCGTCCCGTCATTTGAGGATGATTCTGGACACTCTGGAGTCAGGTGGTTGAAATTGCACCTATTCTTTGTCTCAACCATGTGTAGAGGTCTATGCCTAGTTTGGGGCTCCTTACGTTGCTGGGGATGACGAAGGGAGTTTCGTCCTTTGCTACTCGGACCACCACCTGTTTTCTGAAGAATCCAGCGCTGTAGGGCCAAGGAAGCACGGTCAACGACACCTCCTCGATTTGGCCGTAGTCTACCTTGGTAGTTCTACCAGCCAACTCCACATCAAAATAGCTCGGAAAAAACGATACTCTGTTTGCCACGTTTTTTGCGTTCTGGATTCGGTGAGCTTGGACCGCAATCACAACGAACGATGTTCCAATGACTAACATGAGCACGCCCAAATTGTTGCCAAGGCCAAGTTCGATGGGGTAGGCAAGGACGAAGCTGAAGGCACCCATCGCAACAGATGCCCTCACTGGGCCAGCAACTGACGTGTAGAATACCCTCTCGTGGGAATCAAAGGTCCTCTCCGTCTCTTGCGCGATGGCAACTAGATGGCCCTCGTACTCTTTTCGCCACCCCGAAACCACTGCTAGGAGCGCAGCGAACCATGTGACAAAAATAAGGATGGTTAGCGCGCTCTGAGTCTCCTGACTCATAATTAGGGGCGCGGCGCGGAACATGAAGGTAAGAATGGTAGCGACGACTCCTACGAGACAAGCAAGTACAATTCGCTTCAGCAGCCATCTCCGAGTAAAATGGGCGGTGCTGGCTCTGTCGGACATCTCCGCTCGCGAGTTGCTACGGACCCTCCCCCTTAACCTCTATTCTAGTGCTTATACGAGGCAGGAGGCGGTTTAGTCACGCCATGCGTGATGCCAAACTCTCGCGATACGCAGCAGAGATGGGAACGCGTCGTGTAGATCTCCTAGTTTGGTTGAAACGAGATGGTGGATTGCACGAGGTATCGAACCTGTATGGCATCGAGTCCCGTCGGGGCCGCAAAAAGGCTTATATCTCCGTAAACGTTATTGTTTACACGAATGGCTACGACCCAAGTTCAGGTCAGGATCCCCGAGGAGCTGGTGAAGGAGTTGGATCGCTGGATTGCCGAGGGCAAGTTCTCAAGCCGGAGCGAAGCAGTGAAAACAATTGTGGCTCTCTACAAGGAGCGGGAAAGGACCAGGAGGTTCTACGAAGGGCTACTAAGGGAGAGTGAGGAAGCAAGGAAGCACCCAGAATCTCTGGTCCCACTGAAGGACGTCTTTTGACGTACTCTGTCCTGTTTACTCCCAAGGCAGCGAGGTCACTGAGAAAACTCCAGCGCGCCGTTGGCCCAAGGATATCCGAAGCTTTGAAGACTCTTGAACGGTCACCTGAAACAGGCGAGCAACTCACTCCTTCCAGATTCTGGAAGATAAGGGTGGGAGACTACCGGGTGGTATACGAGATAGACAGGCCAAAGAGTCGTGTCATAGTGCTTTTCGTTGGCCACCGTAAGAACGTGTACGATGAGTTCTCGAGGCTGCTCTAGCCACCAGTCAATCGGGTTCGATACCATTGTGGAACGGGCCCGTGATACCAATTCTGGAACTGTTTTCGTGGTGGTTCCCGTCGGGCCCGCCTTAGATTCGCTTAGAAGTTTCTGCGAATCTGCTTGGATTCGCTTAGAAAACTAAGCGGGCTCTACCCACAATGAGGACCCTCTCCGCGTGGTCGTAGGCTAATGAGGGTACAGTTAACAAGTCTGGCAAGCTCCAGAAAGGAGTCTGGCACCCGTTTCGACCTTCCTTGGTGATGAGGACGGTTTTTGAATAGGTCCAGGAATGCTACAGGCGCTCATTGCCAGATAACGAGCGCAGCCTCGCGGCCATAATGTTCACCGATATGGTCGGTTTCACAGCTCTGACCCAGTCAGATGAGGCGCAGTCCCTTGCTGTCCTCGCGAGGCACAACAGGCTCCTGAGGCCGATATTCTCGAAGTACAGGGGGAGGGAGGTCAAGACCATAGGAGATTCCTTCTTGGTGGAGTTCGACAGCGCCCTTGACGCCACCAACTGCGCCGTAGAGGCTCAGCGGTTTCTCCATGACTACAACATCTCCTCCAGTGACGGGTGGAAGATAACCCTGCGGATAGTGGTGCACTTGGGAGACGTGGAGCACAGGGAAGGAGATGTCTTCGGGGACGCCGTGAACATAGCATCCAGGCTCCAGCCCCTGGCAGAACCCCAAGGAGTCTGTATCTCTGAGCAGGTCTACGACCAGGTGAGGAACAAGATACCGCAGAACCTGGTGAAGCTAGAACTTCACGAACTGAAGGGCGTCAAGTTTTCGGTGGATGTCTATAAGGTGGTGATGCCTTGGGAGAGTGAAGAGAGACCTTCCTTGGCACAGTTGGACAAGAGGCGAATAGCTGTCCTGCCTTTCGCCAACTTGAGCTCAGATCCGGAAGAGGGATATTTCGCGGATGGGATGACCGAGGAGCTCATTACAGCGCTTTCGGGAGTGAGACAACTCACGGTCATCGCGAGGACATCGATTATGAAGTACAAGGGCTCGCAAAAAGGTGCATCTGATGTCGCGAAGGAATTGAGCGTCGGGAGCCTGCTCGAAGGAAGTGTCAGGAAAGCAGGCAACAGGGTGAGGATAACCGCCCAGCTCATCGATAGTTCGACTGAAGGACACCTTTGGGCCCAGAATTACGACAGACAGCTTGAAGACGTCTTCGCGATCCAGTCGGAAATCGCTGAGAAGGTAGCCGGGGAACTCAAGATTCGTCTAGTGGAGGACGAGAGGCGAATGATAGAGAAGAAGCCGACTGAGAATACCGAGGCCTACACGCTTTACCTGCAAGGGAGGGAACTGCTCAGAGAAAGAACCGAACCGTCCCTTAGGCAAGCAGTCGGGATATTCGAGAAGGCGGTTAGTATGGACCCCTCCTTTGCCAAGGCCCACGTCGGAATCGCCGAATGCTACTACACATTGGTAAATGATGGTTATGAATCCTACGAGCGATCGACTCCCAAGGCCGAACTATCCGTGATGAAGGCGCTCCAGCTAGACCCTGATTTGGCCGATGCACACGCGATTCTAAGCTACATCGGATTCCTTGAAGACGACGTACGACGGGGAGAGGATGAAGGCAGGCGGGCCATTAAGCTGAATCCAAGTCTTGCCGATGCTTATTGGGCTTTGATGAACGTGTACTTCTTGAAGCAAAACAAAGAAGAAGGAATTGCTGCCTTGGAGACCTGCTATCGCCTGGACCCAATAAGGCCCCAGATAATCGAACGGGTTGGAGAGTTCTACCTCGCACTTGGGAGGGAACGCGAAGCCCTGCAGCACTGGGAGAAGACGGCCCGCCTAGCTCCTGCTGGTACCTACAGGGTAATGACAGAATATTACCTGTACAAGGGTGAAATCGCGAAGGCAAAGGAGTGGTATTCCAAGGCAGAAATGATCGAACCTACCAATAGCTGGGTTAGATGGATGAGAGGATTCATTTCGGCACTCGAAGGAGACAAAGCCGGTGCGCAGAGGGCGATCAAGGAGATCGAGGAGAGGTGGCTAGGCGCAACTAACCTTAACGACATCGCTTTCGTTTACTACGCCCTTGGCGACCTCGATTCTTATTTCGAGTATATTGCCAAAGCCACAGACCAGCACACGATGCGATATAGGTACGTTATCTACAATCCCCTCTTCGCCAAGTCACGAGAGGACCCCAGATACCAGGATATCATGGACAAACTCAGAAGATTGTTTTAGACCTCATAGAAGAGTGTCTGATTCGAACCTGTGGTGTGACATTATTCCGTATCTGGCAGCCTGCGACAGGGGGATTAGGACCCGCATGGTTTTCTAAGCGCATCCCGTCGGGCCCGCGAGAAATAAGCTCAGAATGAACTCTAACCGGCTGGAATAGCCTAATTCGGGTGGTCCTGCCTTCGGTCGAGCCCCTCACTGCCAAACAGTCAGGAGAGGGCTGTCAAACCATCCTCGCACGAATTAGGAGTCTCGTCAAATGAGCTCGTTCAGTTCCCTCTCTCGCGCGCGAAAAGCTCGGTGTGCCCCATCAGTCGGCGCTTGAATCGGTACTGAGTTTCTCTACCCAGACTTGGAGCCCCTCGACCTTGGTGACCCGGACCTTCGAGCCTAGGGGGATAGTGTTCTCGCTGTTCGCAGACCAGAGCTCCGAGCGGACTCTCACGATTCCCTTCGTGTCCTTGCCGACCTCCTGGACAACCTCCCCGGGCTCGCCGGTCATATCCCACTTCGCAGGAGCAGGCTGTATTTCCTCTGCGACTTTTGCAACGAACAAAGCAATCCCCCCAACAAGGATAATGATTCCTATGATCTGAAAGCTGGCTCGGCCGGCCGCAAACCCGTCGAGGAGCACCGCAAGGCCGGCCACAATGAACCCTGCAATCATTTCGATGCCCCCTGGCCCCCACCGCCGCCTGTCAAACGGGGGGATGTTTTCTGTCACGGAAAGAGGATTTGGCCCGAAGTGGTTATTATTGGTTCGCCCGTGAAGCCGCGAGAAACCCACGATTGAAGTCAAGACTTAAAGTGGGAGGCTGCAGTTACGGGTGACAGGCGAAGAAACGGAAGGATGAGCCTCTTTGGGACGCTTGCCCTGCAGATTTCGGCTGCCGACATCACCGACTACGTCATCTACGTCATAGTGGTGATCATAGCAATAGCACTAGTCGCTTCCACCATTAAGATAGTTCGAGAGTACGAAAGGCTCGTCGTCTTCAGGCTCGGGAGACTGATAGGGGCGGGGGGGCCCGGGGTCGCGTTCGTCATCCCGGTCGTAAACCGGTTTGTGAGGATAGACCTCAGGGAGCGGTACCTGGAGGTTCCCCACCAGACCTGCATCACCAAGGACAATGCTCCCACAGATATCGACTTCCTAATTTACTACAAAGTCATCGAAGCTACCAAGAGCGTGGTTCAGGTCCAGAATTTCCAGGGTGCATCCATAGGGATTGCAACAACCACCCTCAGGGCTGTGGTTGGGGACATACCGCTGGACGAGCTCCTTGCAAGGAGGGAACAGATCAATCTGACTCTCAGGACAAAGCTGGACGAGGTCACACAGAGATGGGGCATCAAGGTTACCAACGTCGAGATTAGGGAAATCAAACCTCCGCGGGACGTTCAAGAAGCGATGGTCCGCCAGATGTCGGCGGAACGGACAAGGAGGGCCACGGTCACGGAAGCGGATGGAAAACGTGAAGCGTCAATCCTCGTCGCAGAAGGGGAGAAGAAATCCAACGTCCTAAGGGCAGAAGGCGACAAGCGAGCTGCAGTTCTAAGGGCAGAAGGGTACGCAGGTGCGCTTAACCAGATCTACGCCGCAGCCAAGGGGATTGATTCGAAAACAATGACGCTCCAATACCTAGACACGCTGAAGGCCCTTGGCACGTCCCCATCGACCAAGTACATCTTCCCAATGGAGTTCACGAACCTGGTGTCTCCCCTAAGAGAGTACGCTAAAGAATCAGGGGAGTAGGTCATCCAGACGATAGTGGATGATGCAATAAAAGGCCCTCACTCTCCCCTCAGATCAGTGGTGTGCGGCACATTAACAGGGAAAGCGAAATCCCAGCATAGTCAGCCATGTTAAAGTGAACCCCGTAGATGACCACGACTGGCTGTAATCTTTACAGGATGGGGCTTCGCAAAATGTGAACGAAAGAACATTGGTATTTCAAACTCTATATTACAGAACGCCCATCCCTAACGCGTTGGCTGTTTCCGCCCAAGCTGCAAAAGCGAAAGAAACGGCGGAAGCCAAGAAGGCTATCCCTAATTGGCAGATAGCTGCGAACTACGTCGAGACATGCAACTGCGACTTTGGTTGTCCATGCAACTTCAGCGGACTCCCGACAAACGGCTTCTGCCGGGCACTGGTCTTCTATAACATAGTCAAGGGTCACTACGGTGACGTCCCACTGGACGGTATCCCTGTGATTTACGCAGCCTCATGGCCCAAGGCGATACACGAAGGGGACGGGACGATGCAGCTTTACATCGGAGAGCGCTCAAACGCCAAACAGAGGGAAGCGGTGGCCTTGATATTGGGCGGCAAGGCGAAGGGGAATGGACCGTTTGCAATCTTCGCGGGGACCCTGAAGTACGTCATAGACCCCAGAGTCGTTGGCATCAAGTTCAAGATTGACGGAAAGAATAGTAGTTTCTCGGTACCTGGGGTGATTGATGTCAAGGTCCAGCCCTTTAGGAACCCAGTGACGGGCGAGGAGTCGCAAACGGAGATTCACATCCCCAACGGCTTCATCTGGCAGACCGCAAAAGCCGCCATGACCAAAATAATGCGGATTGTGAGCCCCAACCTCTCGTTCGACGACTCGGGGCAAAACGCCTTCTTCTGCCAATCGGTCACATTCAAGGGTCCCTGAGCCCCTAACTAGACCGTCGAGGAACAAGCGCTTTTCGAATTTGGGCCGGAGTGGTTGAGAAAAGAGAGGCTTTGTCGTTTCTCAGACTGAAGCCAATGCACTCGGAACAAAGGCTACTAAGATTCCGAAAGACATCAGCGCAAATCCTACTCCCCTGTTGAACCAAACAGATCCCTTGACCACGACCTTTTCCAGTGCGATTACGCCCGCAAGGGCTGCCATGATGGGAATGCTCATCGCGCCCACCGCCAACATCACGAGCATGAATGCCCAGCAACAACCAACACAAAACGTCCCATGACTGACGCCCATTCGAAAGGCACCAGCTAAGCCAGTGCGAGAGCGGGTTGCAAAGAAACCAAATGGGGAGATGCATTGGGAAAGACACCTGCTCTTCAGAGAAGAGAATTGATAGAGTCCGGCCGCTACCAAGACTGCGCTAGGAGCAATGATGGAAAGCCCTACGAGAGCGGGGAACGTGGACGAGAGAGCAAGGGCCGCGTATACCGCGAGGTAGGCCCCGACTCCAAGCAGAGCGTAGGTCACAAGATAACCGCCTAGGAAGAGAGGAGTTCCTGCGACCTTTGCAAGCGTGGGATTGGTTTCCAATTTCGTCTTAGCCTGGTTGTAGAACAGGACCATAGGGATCATCGCGGGAAACATCATCGCCGCCATCCCTATGACCCAAATGGCTTCGAAGAAGGCCACCGCTGGCAAGGAGAGAGATGACACGATCGCAGCGACCCCCATCCCAGCCATCATGCCTGATGAACCGCTCATCATCAAAGGCATGAGGTAGTATGAAGCAAGCCAAGAGATTGAAGCTGCTACTAGGAGAACGGCCGAGATGGTCACAGCGAGTCTGTCATGGACGAAGATAGGAACAGTTGAACTCGAATCGCTAGGAGGCCCTGGCACCTAGTTCAAACTCTTGTAATCTTTCCCGCGCTGGTTTCAAGGCCCCATGTAGCTGAAGGGCGAATAGAAGCCATTCTTCTCGGAGACCTCCCAGTTCATCCCGTGGTCATGATAGCTGAGTCTTCTTGATCTCGAAACTACCGCGCTCTC
>Ga0187778_10003019_pt1 | contig 11353 bp, 10 predicted proteins | sample 1015_Q2_SP5_20_M_FD_132418 | JGI IMG/M metagenome (GOLD analysis project Ga0187778, IMG submission 132418) | Tropical peat soil microbial communities from peatlands in Department of Meta, Colombia - 1015_Q2_SP5_20_MG | ecosystem: Environmental > Terrestrial > Soil > Wetlands > Peat | place...
TATTCTTACGGCATGAGAGGTTAATGATGAAAGTGATGCTGATAGTCCTCTGTGTTGCTCTCGGTCTCCTTTCTGTTGTGGCGTTGCCTTCGTGGGCTGCCCAGACGCAAGCTTCTCGCCAAAGAGACATGGAGCCTCAATGAAAAGATATCTAAAGATTGTTAATCCGATCGTTTCCGTCCTTGTGTTGCTGCTCTGTTTGTGGGCAGCTATGAACGGCGATGAGGGATTGAAGCCCATCGGCATGCTCAAAGGCGGCATTCCGACGTATTTTGTCGCAAAGGGCCTGTTTTGCAGTTCTGCGCTTTTCCTGATGGGCAAGATTCTTTCTCTGATGCTCGAAAACTCAGGAAAGTAGAGCCTCCTAATCGCGGAACCGCCTCCCGGAATGTCTCGTACGTTGGTCTGCCAAGGTTTTCTTTTCAGATTGAACATGTAAAAAGGTTCGTCGAAGTGCGACAATACAGTTATCTTCATGGCCACCTCTTTGACCTCTGCCTTCTCCCCGGAAACGCTCCGGCAGCACGGCCTTACGCTCGATGAGTACGAGAAGATCAAACAGCTTCTCGGCGGGCGCGAGCCCACATTCACCGAACTCGGCATCTTCAGCGTGATGTGGAGCGAGCACTGCTCCTATAAATCGTCGCGCGTGCATTTGAAACGCCTGCCTACGCGCAGCAGGCACGTTCTCCAGGGGCCGGGAGAGAATGCCGGCATCATTGACATCGGCGATGGCTGGGCGTGCGCTTTCAAGATCGAATCGCACAACCACCCGTCATTCATCGAGCCGTTTCAGGGCGCCACCACCGGTGTGGGCGGAATTCTGCGCGACATTTTCACCATGGGCGCAAGGCCAGTCGCGGTGATGGATTCGCTGCGCTTCGGGCCAATCACGCGAGCCAATGATGTGCCACAGAAAGAACTCCACCGGAATCATTCCATTCTCGAAGGTGTGGTGAGCGGCATCGCGTCTTATGGGAACTGCTTCGGCGTGCCCAATCTCGGCGGCGAAACCAAGTTTGAGCCTTGCTATTCCGGCAATCCGCTGGTAAATGCGTTTGCGCTGGGCCTGGTCCGCAAGGATCAGATTTTCTATGCCCGGGCCGCGGGCGAAGGCAATCCGGTGATCTATGTCGGCGCCAAGACCGGCCGCGACGGCATTCACGGCGCCACCATGGCCAGCGAAGAGTTCAGTGAGGCTTCCGAAGCAAAGCGTCCGAATGTACAAGTCGGCGATCCGTTCCTCGAAAAGCTTCTGCTCGAGGCCTGCCTCGAAGCTATGCAGACTGGCGCGATCGTTGGCATTCAGGACATGGGCGCTGCGGGACTCACCTGGTCAACCTGCGAAATGGGCGGGCGCGGCAAAGTCGGTATTGAAATCGAACTCGACCGCGTCCCCCAGCGCGAAACCGGCATGACACCCTACGAGATCATGCTGAGCGAATCGCAGGAGCGCATGCTGCTGGTCGCGCAGAAAGGGCGCGAGCACGAAGTCTTCCGCGTTTTCGAAAAGTGGGGACTCGATGCAGTCGAGGTCGGCAAGGTTACCACCGACAATAAGCTCCGCGTCCTCCAACATGGCGAGATGGTGGCGGAGATTCCAAATCCTGCACTGACCGACGAGGCACCCCTATACAAGCGTCCGCTGGCGCGCTGGGAGCCGCCGGTGCCGCGGGAAATGCCTGAGTACATCAAGCTCGGCGGCGTTCGTGATTTCAGCGCAACTCTGAAGCGGCTGCTCGCCAGTCCCAACATTTGTGGCAAGCGATGGGTCTGGCAGCAGTACGACCACATGGTGCAGACCAACACCGTGGAGGCGCCCGGAGCGGGCGATGCGGGCGTAATCCGCGTCAAAGGCTCGCAGCGCGGGCTCTCCATGTCGCTCGATGGCAACGGGCGCTGGTGTTATCTCGATCCGCGGCTGGGCGCGATGCATGCTGTCGCCGAGGCCGCGCGCAAGGTGGCCTGCTCGGGTGCCACGCCGATGGGTGCAACCAACTGCCTGAATTTCGGCAATCCCGAAAAGCCGCACATCATGTGGCAGTTCTCACAGACCATTGATGGCATGACCAAGGCCTGCGAGGAATTGGAGATTCCCATCACGGGCGGCAACGTCAGCTTCTACAACGAGACTTTGGGTGAAGGCATCTACCCCACACCGGTGCTTGGCGTAGTCGGGATTCTCGACGACGTGCACAAGACCGTCCACATGCATTTTGCCGCTCCGGGACGCACGATCGTGCTATTGCGCGCGGGCGAGGCGGGCGATATCACCGATGCTGAGAGTGAGTTCGGGTCGTCGGAATACGCCAAGGAAATTTTGGGCGCGCTGTGGGGATATCCCCCGGAGATCGACTTGGAAAAAGAAGCCGAGCTGCAGAAGGCCGTGATCTCCCTGATTCAGCAGGGACTGGTCGAGTCTGCCCATGATTGCTCAGAAGGTGGCATCGGGGTGGCTTTAGCTGAAAAGGCATTTCCCAAGGGCGTTGGGGCGCGCGTTAACATTGCGTCCGGCGAGCTTCCCGCGGAGTTTGCTCTGTTTGGGGAAGACGCGAGCCGGATCGTGGTCTCGTGCGACCCGGCTCACGTATCGCGCATTAAAGAAATTGCGCACGAACATAGCATCGCGGCCGAGCAGATCGGTGAAACGATTCCAGACCGCCTGGAAATTCTGCTCGATGGCAATGTGGTGGTTTTGGCTGCGGTTTCCGAGCTGAGCGCCGCATACGAAGGCGCGCTGGAATCGGCGCTGAGGACGGATCCGGAGTTGATGGCGGCAGATTAAAGGAATCAATGCGTGGCATACTCCGCTTTGCCTACCTACTGCCAGCGCTGCACTTCGGGTTCCTGATCGTTGTTTGCGTGAGAAATATTGAAGACATCGTGCCAAAGATCGGAATGATCGACGTTCCCTTAACACTGCTGGCCTCGCCGGTGTTAATGAACGTAAATCTTTCCGCGATTTGGGTGTTTATCTACTATCTGGTCGCCGGATCGTTTCTTTGGTATTTCGTCGGAAAGGTTATCGACCGATGGGTGGGAACAAGGTAGAGCGCCAGAGTTGGTCTGTGTAATGAAGGTTTGATCCAATGCATACGCCCGACAAATTTCGCGACGAATGCGGCGTGGTGGCGATCTTCGGCCATCCGGAGGCAGAGAAGTTGGCCTACTTGGGCTTGCACGCGTTGCAACATCGCGGGCAGGAGTCCGCCGGCATTGTTTCGTCCGACGGCCTGTCTCCGCGGGCTCACAAAGCCATGGGCCTGGTCGCGGACATCTTTACCGAGGACGTGCTTAAGCAACTCCACGGCTCGCTCGCCATCGGGCACACTCGCTATTCGACCGCGGGCGATTCGGCGTTATTGAACGCACAGCCCATTCTCGTGCAGTCAAACAAAGGCCCCATCGCGCTGGCCCACAACGGCAACCTGGTGAACGCTCACCTAATCCGGCAGCGGCTGGAGAGCCAGGGTTCGATCTTCCAAACCAATAGCGACACAGAAGTGATCGTTCATCTCATCGCACTTTCCCGCGAACAAACTCTGCCTGAGGCGATGGCCGACGCGCTGCGCCGGGTGGAAGGAGCGTTTTCGCTGGTGATGATGAGCGCGGATCGCGTCTTTGCCGCTCGCGACCCGCGCGGCTTCCGGCCGCTGGCCATGGGCCGCATCCGGGCAACGGAAGGCCATTCCCGCGACACGATTGTGTTTGCCTCCGAAACCTGCGCCTTCGATCTGATTGGCGCGGAATACGAACGCGATGTGAAGCCCGGGGAACTCATCGTGGTCGGACCTGATGAGATCACCTCGCGCTTTTACTCCACCAGCGCGGCGCAATCGAGCTGCATTTTCGAGCACGTTTATTTCTCGCGTCCCGACAGCACTGTGTTCGGCCGCGCCGTGCAAATCAGCCGGGAAAACCTGGGACGGCAACTGGCGCGGGAAGCGCCGGTGGAGGCCGATCTGGTCGTGCCCGTTCCTGACTCCGGAGTCACCGCCGCCATGGGATACGCCGCCGAAAGCGGAATCCCGTTTCGCTTCGCGTTGATCCGCAACCACTACGTGGGCCGTACCTTCATCGAGCCGCGGCAGAGCGTGCGCGATTTCGGCGTCAAGCTGAAGCTGAACCCGGTGCGCTCGCTGCTGCAGGGTAAGCGCGTGGTGCTGATTGACGATTCCATCGTTCGGGGCACAACCAGCCGCAAGATCGTGCGCATGATCCGCAATGCCGGGGCGAAGGAGGTGCACATGCGCATTTCCTGTCCGCCTACCATTTCGCCGTGTTTCTACGGGGTAGATACGCCCTCGCGAAAACAACTCATCGCGGCCAACAAATCGGTTCAGGAGATTTGCGAATACATCGGCGCTGACACGCTGGCCTACCTTTCGCTGGATGGCTTGAAAGAGGCCTGTGGCGAGGGCGAACAAACGTCCTACTGCACGGCGTGCTACACCGGAAACTATCCCACAGAACTTATTGATGTCGAGGAGATCCAGCCCGCGGCCGTGCGCCGCTAGAACACGCTCAGGAGAACACCGGGGCTGAAGCCCACAAGTCCAAGCATCGTCTGTAAGCGGCGCTAAAGCGCCGCTCTTCCACGCAAACCGATCTCTAGTTCAGAGCACTTCAGTACCGCGGTTTTCGCGCTCGCACCACTCGCGGGATGCCCCGCAAGTCCTTAGTAACTCTGACTTCCTCCCAATCATCGAGCAGCCCACGAACTCCATCGGCGATCGTGCCGCTGATCTCCATCACCAGCCAGCCGCCAGGATGCAGCGCCCCTTGAGCTTGCGGAAGCAGCCGCGCAACGACCTCGAGTCCGGTGGGCCCGGCGAAAACAGCCTCCCTCGGCTCGAACTTTCGAACCTCAAGCTGAACCTGATCTTCCTCCGATTCCCCCACATAAGGTGGATTGGAAACAACGACATCGAAGTCCGGTTTCAGACCGGCGAGCAAGTCCGTGCGATGAAACCGGATGCGGCTCTCAAGCTGATGGCGCGCGGTATTGGCGCTAGCAATTTCCAGCGCCGCGGCGGAGATGTCAGTCGCGTGAATTTCGGCATTGGGCAATTCCTTCGCAAGTGCCAGAGCAATGCAGCCGGAGCCGGTGCCGACGTCAACGACCCTGACCTCCGACCTCGGACCTCGGACCTCAGCAGGTACTGCCTTGGCTGAGGTCTGCGGGCTGAGGTCCGACGCCAGAATGGCAAGGACAGTCTCGACGACGTGCTCCGTTTCAGGCCGCGGTATCAAGACCGCGGGACTCACAATCAGATCCATCCCCCAGAATTCCTGATGCCCGGTGATGTACTGGGCGGGCACGCCGCGGGCGCGCTCGGCCAGCGCCGCTTCGTAGCGTTCCTTATCGTCTGAGGTCAATTCGCGCTCCGGATGCGCGTGGAGATAAGCTCGGTCGCAGTCGAGGACGAACATGAGCAGCAGCTCGGCATTCATGCGCGGCGAAGGAACGTTCTTTGCGGTGAGACGGGCGATGGCCGAAGCAAGGGCAGCTTTCAGTTGCACGAGTTCCATTTCACCACGGAGCACGGAGAAAAACCCGTATAAGACGACCCGGGCAGAACCGACCTGGCCCAACTTCGGCCGCTTCGTTTCGGTGTCCGCGCCGGTGGTTCCGCGGGCGAGGGTGCCCGCGCCACACCCTCACACCACGCTTGCCGCTTCCTGCTTCAGCTTCTCGGCCTGGTAGTAAGTGACGAGCGCTTCTATCAGAGGCTGCAGTTTGCCGTCCATCACCGCATCAAGCTGGTGGAGCGTAAAACCGATGCGGTGATCGGTGACCCGGTTTTGTGGGAAGTTGTAGGTGCGAATCTTTTCACTGCGGTCGCCCGATTTCACCATGGCTTTACGCTCTTTAGCCAGCGCTTGCTGCTGCTTCTCCATTTCGATTTCATAGAGCCGGGCGCGCAGCACACGCATACCTTTCTCGCGATTCTTGATCTGTGACTTCTCATCCTGGCAGCTGACTACCGTGTTGGTCGGGATGTGCGTGATGCGCACCGCAGAGTACGTCGTATTCACCGACTGGCCGCCCGGGCCGGAGGAGCAAAACGTATCAATGCGCAGGTCTTTAGGTTCGATCTTGATGTCCACGTCCTCAGCCTCCGGCAGAACCGCGACGGTGACAGCCGAAGTGTGCACGCGCCCTTGCTGCTCGGTTTCTGGCACGCGCTGCACGCGGTGCACCCCGCTTTCGTACTTGAGCTGCGAGTAAACGCGGTTTCCTTCAATGATGGCGATGACTTCCTTCAGCCCGCCCACCGAAGACTCCGAAGTGGACAGTACTTCAACCTTCCAGCGCTGCGTTTCCGCATAGCGCGAGTACATGCGGAAGATTTCGGCGGCAAAGAGCGTGGCCTCGTCTCCGCCAGTGCCGGCACGAATTTCGAGGACGACGTTTTTCTCGTCGTTGGGATCCTTGGGCAAAAGCAGGACCTTCAATTCCTCCTCGACCGTGCCGACGCGCCCTTCCAGCTTGTCGAGTTCCTCCTGCGCGTAAGCCCGCATTTCGGGATCCTTCTCATCGGCCAGCAGGGCTTTGCTTTCGGCAATCCCTTTCTTGAGGTCCCTGTATTCACGGTACTTCTCGACTATAGCTGCGATTTCGCTATGCGCCTTGGCAGTCTTCTGGTATTTCGCCGAGTCGCTCATGATCTCCGGCGAGGCGAGAGCCTGGGTCAGCTCGTCGTAGCGGGCTTCGATTTGGTCTAATCTTTCGAACATCGTCGTTTGCCGTTGGCCGTCGGCCGTTAGTCGCTGGTCGTTGGCCGTCGGTCCTCGGTCGAGACCAAGTTATCTCTCTATTTCATTCTATTGTTGTAAGAAGGTCGAGAGAAAGTATTCGCGGCGGACGGCCGCTACGCAATCACCAACTCACCACCCCGTTCTTTCTCCAGCGCCATGGCACGGTTCAGAGCGGTGATGGCGCATTCGGCCTGCTCGTCGGACGGCGGCTTGGTGGTGATGCGTTGCAGCCACAAGCCGGGTGCAGTCATCAGCGCGAACAGCGATCCGCGGTGCTTGGCAGCGAAGCGGATAATTTCATAGGAAACCCCGGCGATCAGCGGCAACAGCACGATGCGCGAGGCGAAACGGGCCCAAAAGCCACTGAACGGGATCAGCATGTAGAATCCGATCGAGATCAGCATCACCGTCATCAGGAAACTGGTGCCGCAGCGCGGATGAAATGTCGAATATTTTTGCACCGCTTCCGTGGTAAGCGGGTCGCCATTTTCGAAGGCAAACACAGTTTTGTGTTCCGCGCCGTGATACTCATAGACGCGCCGTATTTCCTTCCACAGCGACACTCCCCAAATAAACAACAGAAACAAGCTCAGGCGGATGGCGCCGTCCACAAGATTGAAGACAATCCGGCCGCCCAGAGCGGGATTGATTCGCTTCAGCTCGGTGGCGGCCAGTAGCGGGATGTACTTGTACATGAAAACGAAGAAGGCCAGCGAAATCACGATATTCACCACAGCCATCCACTGGCTGATGGTCGCAGCCTTCTCGCGAGCGTTCGATTTCGCAGAACTCGTAAAGCCTTGCTCCGTCCGGGCAGGGAGTGTGGCGCTCTTCTGAACCCGGGCGCCATCTTCCTTCTCCATCGCATCCTCGATGGCAACGTTGGCCGAGAAACGCAAGGCGCGGTAGCCCAAGCTCATTGCGTAACCGAGCGTCATGACTCCGCGCACGATGGGCCAACCCATCCATTTGTGTTTTTCCGACGGCCGTTCCAGCGGTTCGCTCATGGTCACAACTTCGCCCGAAGGCTTGCGGCAGGCAATCGCCCAGGCGTGCGGCGAGCGCATCATGACGCCCTCGAGTACGGCTTGCCCGCCGACCAGCGTCTCCTCCCCGCTTTCGAGGGCAGGAAGCAGCTGCACGGCCGCGAGAAATCGCAGGTAATTTCTGAAAAAACGCACGGATATTAGATGGCCCTTCCGGGGGACACGTAACAAAGAGTAGGGTATCACAGGTGACGATTGCGCCTGGACCTAGACGCTACATCGGAAGTCTGCTCCCATCAGAGAGTTACGATCGGTTTTGACTCGGCAGCTCGGCTGTCACAAGAAAGAATCATGCGGTTACTGGCCACAGCTTGCGAATCCATTGCCGCCACTACCAAGAAGCTCGAAAAGGCGGCGATTGTCGCCGACTACCTGCGATCGCGGACGATAAATGAAGCAGCCTTGTCGGCCGTGTTCTTGTCTGGTCGTGCTTTTCCGGTCTGGGAGGAAACCACTCTGCAGGTTGGCGGACGATCGCTCTGGCAGATTGTGGCCGAGTTGAGCGGCAAGGGTGAAGCCGAGCTTACGTCGGCCTATCGCCGTAGCGGCGATTTAGGAGCGGCTGCCGGTGAAGTGCTTCCGGAACGGGCCGGACAAGGTCTGGGCGTACTGGAGGTCAAGAGGATTTTTCGGGAGATTTCCGAGGCACGAGGCCCCGCCGCCAAGACCACGATCGTGCGTGATCTTCTGACGCGCGCGACTCCGCTCGAAGCCAAGTACATTGTGAAAATCATGACCGGCGACCTGCGCATCGGTCTGAAGGAAAGTTTGGTCGAGGAAGCCGTTGCAAAAGCCTACGGCTCTGCGCTCGCCGACGTGCAGCGGGCGAACATGCTTCTGGGTGACATCGGACAAACCCTGCGCCTCGCGGCCGAGGGCAAGCTGACCGACGCCACAATGCGCCTGTTTCATCCCCTGGGCTTCATGCTGGCGAGCCCCATAGCGTCCCCGGAGGAAGCGCTGAGTTATTTCTCCGATGCGGCGGTCGAGGACAAATACGACGGCATCCGGGCCCAGGCGCACGTATCGGCCGGAGAGGTGAGAATCTTCTCCCGCACTCGCGATGAGATCACCGAATCTTTCCCGGAACTGCCCGACGCTCTGGCCGGTCTGCCACAGGATGCGATCCTCGATGGAGAGATTGTCGCCTGGGATTACGCCGCCGGCCGCGCGCGCCCATTCACCGCATTGCAGCAGCGATTGGGACGCAAGAAAGTCAGCGAGAAGATGCTGCAGGAAATTCCGGTCGCATTTCTGGCTTTTGACCTGCTCTACGCCGCCGGCGAGTTGCTGATTGATCGCCCGTTGCGGGAACGGGCGCAGATATTGGATGAGCTGCTAGCGGCGGAACGAACCATCCACCACGGCGGCACTGAGTCACGGAGAGGAGCTGGGCAGAGAAAGTTGGCATTTGATGATCGGCAAGCGGAGGTCAGAGCCAGCGTCATTCGCGCGCCTGTTTTTCGCGCGTTATCGCCCGAACAACTCGAAGAACTCTTCGCCGCCGCGCAAGAGCGGGGCAACGAGGGCCTTATGATCAAGGATCTCGGCTCCGCCTACACTCCCGGCAAGCGCGGCAAGTCATGGCTGAAAATGAAGCGCGAGCTGGCCACGCTGGATGTGGTCGTGACCGCGGTCGAATACGGCCACGGCAAGCGTGTGGGCGTGCTCAGCGATTACACCTTCGCTGTATGGGATGGTGACCGCCTCGTGAACATCGGCAAGGCCTATTCCGGCCTGACCGACGCCGAGATCGCGGAGATGACCCTGTGGTTCCTGGAGCACACGATCGAGGATCAGGGCTTCCGGCGAGTAGTCGAGCCGAAGATCGTGCTGGAAGTCGCATTCAACAACATGATGCGCTCAGACCGCCACGACAGCGGCTATGCACTGCGGTTTCCTCGGATTGTTCGCTTGCGGCCCGACAAGTTGCCTGAGGAGGCGGACACGATCGAGACGGTTAGCGAGATTTACGAGAAGCAGGGTCAAAACACCATAAAATAGGGCTTTAGTCGCTAAGGGACGAGAATGGTATCGAATCTAGACCGCTATAGGCAAGATCTCAAGTCCTTAATTGACAGGGGTGAAGACCTGCTTAACGCGATGCAAGCGGAGTGCTTCCCTGAAGCCTTTGAGAAAGAGCTATACAAGATCGCAGGGAAGGACAATGAGAGAACAGTCAAAGAAGCAGCGGTGCAGCAGTTCATGAAGACCCTTCCTTCATTTAAGAAGAGCTACCAGCTTTGGTACTCGGAGGCGAAGATTCTGGTTAAGCAGCTCATGCCTGATCGGCTCGACGACTTTGCGAGCCATTACGTGAAGCCGAAGAGCCGCAAGGAGGTCACATATGAGAACTACAAAATCGAGGACTATCTACAGGGCATCCGCGTTACCCACACACAGGGGTGGGACGAGAAGAAGGTCGTTGGCCCGGATGCAGCAATACCCCAGTTCGAGCAGCAACTAGCAATTGTGAAGTCCGTTCGAGCGCGCTTCGAAAGCTCCCTATTTGACATTCGACAGCTGGTCCAAGCCGACCTCTTCGACTCGGAGCTAGACGCAGCGCAAGAGCTTGTAAGAAACAAGTTCAACCGCGCAGCGGGTGCCGTTGCTGGAGTCGTCCTAGAGCGGCATCTTGCGCAGGTGTGCGAGAACCATGCCGTCAAGGTCGCGAAGAAGTCGCCGGTCATCGCCGACCTCAACGACGCTCTGAAGGGTTCAGACGTCATCGATGTCCCGACGTGGCGGTTCGTTCAGCATCTGGCCGACGTGCGGAATCTTTGTGACCACGACAAAAAAAATGAGCCTACGGCGGAGCAAGTCGGGGACCTCATAGCCGGGGTGATGAAAATTACGAAGACGCTGTTTTGACCAGGCCCGTCCCTCACCGGCTGGCCGGCGGCACAATGCCGTTCATCCGCAAATATTCCACCAACTGGCCGTAGTGGTCGGACACATGCCACAGAGCCGCGGTTAACGCCGAGAGCCGGTTTGGACCCCAATATGGCCCGCCGTTGGGGTGCAACAGGTTTCCCTCATTTGTGCCGGCAATTACCTTGTCCATCATGCCAAATGAATCCCGCAGGTATGCCATAATCTCGGCTTTTGTCTTTGCCGGATTCGGACCACCGAGGTCACAACGCTCTGGCGGTTTCTCGCCTTCAATCTTCTTCGCCCACGCCTCGTTCCCACAGGCGACATGTTTCACCTGTTCGCCGAACGTGCGCACGTCCTTGAACTCGCCCTGGCTCGGCTTGTAGTTCCACTTGTCTTCGGGCATGGCGTCGGCCAGAGCGATAAAGTCGCGCTCAACGTCCTTCCAGATGAAGTTCACCGAATCAGAAATGGTCTTGGGCTGCGGCTGATCCTGTGCAAGCAACGCTGAAGACGAGATCAGCAGGCCCGTGAGCAACGCGAGCAAACGGTTCCCCATAAATCCTCCGGATGCGACCAAGATTCTTTTCCGCTGACGGCTAGTATTTGTGGCTGTGCTCGTGAGCCTCGTCCTCGGCCACCGGAATGACACACCCATGCGCCACCTCGCA
>Ga0187778_10003020_pt1 | contig 11347 bp, 6 predicted proteins | sample 1015_Q2_SP5_20_M_FD_132418 | JGI IMG/M metagenome (GOLD analysis project Ga0187778, IMG submission 132418) | Tropical peat soil microbial communities from peatlands in Department of Meta, Colombia - 1015_Q2_SP5_20_MG | ecosystem: Environmental > Terrestrial > Soil > Wetlands > Peat | place...
CGATTGCGCAATGCTGCTGAGTTCCGAACGTTGATCAGTGGTGAGAGAGACTTCGCTGTCGGTCGCCATACCAACTTAGAAGCATAACAATCGGTAATGGTTACTTTGCGACAGCCCACTAGCCGACTTTAGAATGCGATGGACCGCCATCCTGCAAATAGCATGAACACACGGAGAGAGAAGCCCATTGTTAGGAAGACGACCTTATCCATGCCGGGCTCTAGCGCTTGACCGGAAACCTGGTCGGGCATCGGTATTTTAGGACTAGACGGCTCAGTGGACGCGACCGGACGGAGTTCGCGAAACATAGCAGGCCCCCAAGTATTGTGATTAGCTATAATTGCGCGCAACATGGCGCTGACCTCTGGTGCAAAACTTGGGCCCTACGAAATTCGAGAGCCATTGGGAGCGGGCGGGATGGGTGAGGTATACCGCGCCCATGATTCGCGACTCAGGCGAGGTGTGGCTGTGAAAGTCCTGCCAAAGGCACTTTCTGCCGATGCCGACCGTCTCCGCCGTTTTGAGCAGGAAGCCCTCGCGACGGCTGCGCTAAACCATCCCAATATACTTGCGGTTTTCGACATTGGCAGTTGTGAAGATTCGCCTTACGTGGTATCGGAACTTCTGGAAGGCGAAACGCTGCGCGATCGTCTTCGCGCCGGTCCAGTGCCAGTACGCAAGGCTTTGGACTATGCCTTACAGATTGCTCATGGCCTGGCGGCAGCCCACGAAAAGGGCATCCTTCATCGCGACCTCAAGCCGGAGAACCTGTTCCTCACGAAAGATGGACGGGTCAAGATCCTCGACTTCGGCCTGGCGAAACTTACGCAAAGCGAACCCGGCGCACATTCTTCACTGGCAACTGTGAGCCATGGCACCGAAGCCGGCGTGGTACTCGGGACAGCCGGTTACATGTCGCCCGAGCAGGTTCGCGGCCAGTCACTGGATGCGCGGTCGGATATCTTCAGCTTTGGCGCGATCCTTTACGAGATGCTCTCCGGCAAACGGGCATTCCACGGCGCCACTCCAGCAGACACTATGAGCTCGATATTGAAGGAAGAGCCTGAGGATCTGAGCGCCACGAATCGCAATATCTCTCCCGCGCTCGAGCGCATTGTGCATCACTGCCTGGAGAAAAATCCCGAGGCTCGCTTCCACTCCGTCAGTGATATCGCGTTTGATCTGGAGCATCTTTCCGGAATTTCGACGAGTTCCGCACGAGTGCCTCCTGTGGAAGCTGCCGCGGCGCCTCGCAGAAAGTTCGCTGGCATTGCGCCTGCTCTCGCATTGGCTCTAGTGACGCTAGGGCTTGGGTGGTGGTTCGGTGACGCCAGAGCGCGTACACCCTCGCCGCGATACAAGCAGATCACCTTCCGCACGGGTTCAGTCTTTAATACCCGCTTTGCCCCTGATGGAACCGTCATTTACAGCGCATCATGGGAAGGGGGCGAGAAGCAACTTTATATGAGCCGCGAGAACGAGCCTAACGCGCGGGAATTGGGCGTGAAAGACGCCGAACTGCTCGCCATTTCTCGAAACGGCGAGTTAGCGATCCGACTGAATTCCGTAAGCCCCGGCGGCTGGATTCAATATGGGACGTTAGCGCGGGTTCCGCTGAGCGGAGGAACGCCGCGTGAAATGCTCGACAATGTCATGGATGCAGACTGGTCGGCCAACGGCGAAACTCTGGCGATCACCCGCTTTATGCCAGAGAACGGGCATTGGCATCTAGAGTATCCCATCGGCAAAGTGCTGCTCGACAGCATCAATTGGATCAGCACTGCCAGAATCTCTCCGGACGGCCAGTGGATCGCCTTCGCGGATCACGAAAATAATATCGGTGACGATGAAGGCTCGATCGCTGTAATCGCAACCGATGGTAAAGGTGAGGAGAAGAAGCTCTCGACTGGTTGGGAAGCGATCGAGGGAATTTTCTGGTCCGCTTCGGGCGATGAGATCTGGTTCACCTCTACCACCAGCGGTTCTGCCACAAATCCGCACGGTGTGACTCTCTCCGGCAAGTTACGCGGTATCACGAACGTGCCGGGAGGAATGTGGCTGGAAGATCAGCGCAACGGCGCTGTGTTGGCAGAAACCTTTGTGGCTCGACTTGGGATTCGTGCGCTGGCGCCGGGGGCAAAGGAGGAGCGCGAGCTGGGATGGTTCGGATTCTCGGTGCTCAGCGACATCAGCCGCGATGGGCACAAGACTCTGTTCTACGACGTCAGCGACGCCGGCGGGCCAAACTACGGCGTGTTTCTTCGCGATACGGACGGTTCTCCACCTGCAAATCTGGGCGAAGGGACGGCTCTCGCGCTCTCGCCGGATGCCAAGTGGGTAATTACGAAACCACCGAAAGGTGGCCCGCTGAATCTGGTGCCAACCGGAGCCGGCGAGTCCAGAGTGCTTACTCACGATTCGCGAAATTATGACGCGGTCAGCTGGTTGCCAGACGGGAAACATTTGCTCGCTTCCGGGATTGAAGCTGGTCATGGCGAGCGCGACTATCTGATCGATTTGAGCAGCGGTGATTCCAGGCCAATTACGCCGGAAGGAGTTGCCGGAGTGAACCTTTCTCCTGACGGCAAGAATGCGGCGGTGCTGGAGCCGAATGGCAACTGGGGCTTTTGGCCGCTGGATAACAGCGGCATTCGCCTGATACCCGGGCTTACATCCAAATATGTGGTTACAGGATGGTTCCCGGATGGTAAGGCGCTCTACACAATCTCGGGGATGGCAAGCGCGGGCCTCCTGGGTCGACCAGAGAAGGTGGCAAAAGTCTACAAAGTCAACGTGGCGACGGGAAAAATAGAGTTCTGGAGGAGTTTCGGGGACCCCACGGCCGGATATGCTTTCGTAAATGCGCCGGTGTTCTCGGCTGACGGCAGCGCGTATGCCTATCGCTATGGGCACCTCACGTCACAGGCGTACTTGGTGACGGGGCTCAAATAGGTTAGCTCTGGAATGTCCATCGTTGGTGATTGGATCTGAGCGGCAGCTCGAATAGCTGTTGCAAGATCCCGATAACACTTAAAATCCCCCGAACTCCGGCAACATACGGTGCAAGCTTGAGCTATCGCCTTGTTTACAACCATCACCTACAATCTCGAGATCTGATCTGGAGAGTCCTCGTTTAGTGGGTTATTGCTGCGGGCCAATTTGCTACCAGGGTGAGTGGACGACTTCCGGCCCGCGACTCTCCCAAAGTGTTGATGAGCAAACGTCCGTCGGGTGCGACGTCGTACCCTGCGCTATACAATAGCGTTTGTCCGACGGCAGTGCGGAAGAGGACCTTGGGATCGCCGGTTTGGATCGTACCGTGCGCTGTGTTAATCGGGAACTCCAGGATATCTTCTTCGTTGACCGCGTTGACCGCGTAGAGAGCCTTACCGTCGTGCCGCCAACGCGGAGTACCCGCTCCGCTTGATGAGATCTGCGCTCGCTGGCCTGCTCCGGGGAAGGGAGCAACATAGATTTCATCCCTGCCGGACTGGCGGGAGGTATAGGCGACCCAATGACCATCCGGAGAAAACACCGCGTCACGTTCCCAGTCGTTTGTCGCTACGAAAGGAAACGGCTTGTCGCCCTTTGCAACGGGCATGACGTAAATGTGGGAGGCCCCGGGCTCGCCGCGATTGTAAAGGATGTACTTGCCATCGGGAGACCAATCGGTGGGCGACTGCCACTGGTCCTCATGGTAGAGCAGGAGATCCTCTCCGCTTCCGTCCGCCGCCCGCACCGCGAGAGTCGCCTTGCTGGTGTTCGCCGGGATCACCATGTACGCAATGTTTTTGCCGTCTGGTGACCACACAGGTGTGGTGCCGGCAGCCTCAGTGCTCAGGCGGGTGCGCAGGCCGTTGGCGGTATCGAAAACCGAGACCTCCGGGTTCGGCCCGCCATATTTTACGAGTGCCACTTTATGCCCGTCCGGCGAGATGCGCGGATCGTTGTTACCCCGTTCTCCAAGGGTCCCGAGGACTTTTCCATTGACATCAAACCATGTCAATTGGCCCTCAGCGGCGGAATTCGCGCCACTCGCGTAAATCAACAGTGCGTTGCTCGAGACGCTGAACGCTCCTCGCCAAATCCCCTGGTCATTCAGTGCTTTTTCGGCCAGGCGCACCGGATCGCCTTGCAATTCCATCCGACCAAGGTCGAAGCGCTGCGCCATCAAGTCCGACTTCCGCAAAAACAACATGTAGCCCGATACGTAAAGTGCGCTGGCATCGGTGCGGACCAACAATCTGCCTGGCGATCCCGCGGTGCTCAGAGAACCGAGATATATTCCGCTGTACTCTCGTTGCCCCGCGTGATTCATGGCCAGATAAATGAAGTGATCGGCATCCGGCAAAAACTGGGGCCAGCGATGCGTGCTGTGCTGGGAAGTGTCCACCTTGGTGACGGCGGCCGGGGTACCGCCGGACGCAGGGATTTGGTACAGGCCGTCGCGAATGTTGGGCGTGAACAGCAGCACACCTCGGGTGCTCCAGGATCCGCCCCGCGGGTTCGAGGCATCGCAGAGAGGCACGGGAGCACCGCCAACTACGTCCATCACCCTTAGCTTTCCGGCGGAGAAGAATGCAATTCTGCGGCTGTCAGGCGACCAGAAAGGAAAGGTGCCGTTCTCCGTCCCTTCCAGCGGGTGCGCCTCGCCGGATTCGAGAGAGCGAATCCAGATGTGGTCCCCAGCCCCGAAGACAAGACTCAGGCCGTCCGGGGAGAGGACGGGCGGGGCACCGACATCGCCGATTAATTGGAACGGAGTGTCCTCTGGCGGCGGGATCGAGGCGACGAGACGTGTACTTGCGGGAGGCTTCCTCCAGAGCCCAATTGCCAGCGCTGTCAGCGCTAAGGCTGCCACGACAGTCACAATTCCTAGTAAGGAACGCTTCCTTGCCCCACGCGGAATGGCGGTGACAGAACCTTCACTCGCGCTGACTGCGGTCCTGGAACTGGCTACCCATTCCAGCTCGGCACAGATGTCACCCGCGCTTTGCCAACGCTTGTCCGGATCCTTGACGAGAGCACGTGAAATTACGTGTTCGAGCGCGGGCGATATCTGTTGGCGCACGGTTGAGATCGGCTCAGGATCTTTCTCCAGAATTGCGGAGGCCACGCTGATTTGCGACTTACCTTCGAATGCACGCTTGCCAGTCAACATTTCATAGAGCACGGCGCCGAATGCGAAGATGTCGGAACGGGCGTCGGCTTCTCTTCCATCGATCTGCTCCGGCGCCATGTATTGGAAGGTACCGATAATCGTGCCGGCAACGGTAAGGGGCGTTGTGCCACCGGTCGGTACCGCAAGCGGGCTGGTGGGACTGGAAGGCGAGAAGAGGCTGTTTATTATTTCGGTGCTGGCGGCCGGAGTCAGCCCGACAGGCTTGGCCAAGCCAAAATCCATCAGCTTGGCGCCGCCAGAAGTTAGCATGATATTGCCCGGCTTGAGGTCGCGATGAACGATTCCGCGGCGATGGGCCTTGTCGAGGGCATCGGCGATTTCAATCCCGATCTTGATGGCCTGTTCTACCGGGAGTGGGCCTTTGCGCAGCCGATCGGCCAAGGTCTCGCCTTCCAGAAACTCCATGACGAGGTAGTCGATTCCGTCTTGGTGGCCGATGTCGTGCAGCACACAGATGTGAGGATGCTGCAGGGAAGAGATGGCCCGCGCTTCCCGGTCGAGCCGTACCTTCAGATCAGGATTGGAAGAGAGGTGGGAATGCAGAATTTTGATGGCGACGCTGCGATCAAGTCGCGTGTCGCGCGCGCGATAGACTTCGCCCATTCCACCCGCGCCAAGCGGCGCAATGATCTCGTGAGGGCCGAGTCTGGTGCCAGAGGCAAGAGACATGTGCGCTACATTATATCGTCTAGTCGGTGAATCCCCACCCCAATGACCATGCGGGCCGAATTCTCGGACCTGGCGGATACTTAGTTAGCGAAGATCTCGATTACGCTCATCTACCGGGGGCCAAGCAAGTGACTTATCCATCAATATCGGGCCCCCCTGCTCAGTGATCGATGCAAAAACGTGCTGCCCGTCAAAACGATGAGCCGCGTATGACCGTTTCACCCGCTCGACGAATCCCTGTTTTCGAAAGACGTGCTGCGAGATCTTGTTGGTGGCTTCGGTAACGGCCACGCGATACCCCCTGCGCTTCCCGTGCTCCAAGCAAGCCGCGACCAGCTGCTGCGCCACTCCCCGTCCGGCGACGCGATCGGACACCCCGAGCAGGAACAGGTGGAGCGACTCGCCCGGATGCACCTTCCGGTTACCGCGATACTCCGCCTCCAACTGACCCAGGAGGTCGAAAATCGGGTTGAACTTTGCACTCAGCCGATCCATACCGTCAGGCGGTGCCGATGCCGAGTCCTCCGTCAGCAATGCGCCGACTAACTCACCGGAACCAGCCAGCCGCGCCACGATGGTCAGCCCGTCGGCGGCCACCTGTGGGCAGAGCAGACGGACGAAAACCTCGAATTCGGTAGCGCTCAGGCCAGCGGCCACGGCAGGTGGATCGTGGCGACTGAACACCTCCGCGAGCAGCTTCGCCATCGCATCCGCATCGGAGGGGACGTAACCACGGTATTCGATCTGCCTGTCAGAAGAATCAGCCATGGTCGTTTCCTGCCATCGTGTGATTTCTAGATCTGGGCTTTTCACCCGGCAACCATCAGTTCCCGGGGGAATTGTGTTGCTGTCGTAGCGTTCTGGCGGCGTGCCTACTCGTCAATTGGTGTAACGCAAGCACATTACACTCACGACCACTTTGCTGGAAGCAACCCGGCGTGCTTGTTCGTCGGGGTCATTGAACGGTCCGGCACAACGATTAGTCGTCCCTCTTCTCCCCGGCTGGCAGTTTGATGCCATACCGGACCCCCCAGCCCAGCCTCAGTGCGGCCCACTCGCCCTCGGCGGCGCGTTTTTCACATACTTGTCAAACCAGCGCAGCATCTCGTAAACCTCCTGTTCATTCGACTCCATCGCGGTGTACCAATGCGGCTCGTGGGGCAGGATCACTAGGCGGGTTGTTCCGCCGTTGCCCCGAATCGCCTCATACAGCTTGTTCGCCTGGATCGGCGTAGTTCCCGGATTCGCATCTTCCGCCCCGTGCATGATCAGAAGTGGCGTCTTCAATTTGTCCGCGGAGAAAAACGGCGAGACTTTCAGATAAAGGTCCGTCGCCTCCCAAACCGATCGCCGCTCGTTCTGGAAGCCAAAAGGCGTGAGCGTCTTGTTATAAGATCCGCTCGTCGCCACCCCGGCACGGAACAGGTCAGAATGAGCGACCAGATTGGCTGTCATTAAAGCACCATGGCTGTGTCCCGTGACTCCGATGCGGTCAGGGTCGGCCACGCCCTGCCGCACTGCCTCATCTACGGCCGCCTGCGCATCGGCGATCAGTTGTTCTAAATAAGTGTCGTAAGCTTTTTGGGGGTCGCCGATAATCGGGAACGAAGCGTGGTCAAGGATGGCGTAACCCCCGAGCAACAGTAGGCGATACTGCCGCAGTTGCGTGAAGATCTCCTGAGAGCCCGTCACCTGGCTGGCGGTCGAAGCTTCGGCATAGTCGAGCGGATACGCATATAAGATCGTTGGCACACGCGTGCCCTGTTTGTAACCGGGAGGGGTATAAAGCGTGAACGACAGATCCAGTCCATCAGCGCGCTTGTACTTAACCAGGCGTTCCTCAATGGCCCGCACCTCCGGAGTGGGGTCGGAAATATGCGTGAGCGCAACGCTGGTCGAATCATAAGCTGCTTCTCCCTCGGGTGGATCGATGGGACTCCCCAGCGTTCTGAGGAAAGCATTCGGCGGGTCAGCGTGAGATTGATGCCAAGTTAGAAACGATTTCGTATCTGGCCCGGTGAATGATAAGAATCTCTCGTAACAGGTCTTCTCACTGCGAAACAAGCGTTCCGATTTCAAAGTGCTGAGATTGAGCCGGTCCAGAAACGGCCGGTCACCGTCCGGCGATGCCCCCATCCCTGCAAAAAAGATCGAATCGCCCTCCTTCCTTACAACCCAATGACCATTCGCCAACTGCCGCCTCACGGGAGTACCAGGGTTTTTGTATCTCTCATCGGTCGAGAGATCGAACAGCAACTGCCGCTTGGCTTGCGGGTCGTCCAAGTTGACGACGAAGGTCTTGAACCAGTGCCGATTTTCGTCGTACTCCGTTAAAAGAGCGGCACTCGCCTGTTCGCTCCAGGCAAAATCGAAATACCTTTGCTCGGTGCGCGCAATCTCAACCGCAGGCGAGTTGAACGGGGCTTCCTGCAGCATGATCCGGTCGCGGTTCGGCACCTTGACCGCCCAGTCACCGCCATCTAGCGCCTCGGCCCAAACCAGCGTCGCGGGACTGGTAGCCCGCCACGAAAATTCACGCGGTCCCTGCGGTACGCCGTCGATCGGGACGCGATCCGCCAGAGGCAGCGTCGCGATGACTTTCCTGGAAATGTGCGAAGGGACGCTTATATCCCACACTTCCACTTCCTTCGGGAAGCGCTCATAGGTTGTAACGTAGGAGTACGGCTGGTGAATCGACGTAACCAGCACATGCTTCCCATCCGGCGCGGGATCAAGCACATCATAATTTTCCGGCTTTCCCACGGGCGTGGCGGTTAACATCGCCGTGTCGACCAGGGCGAGTTGCGTGGCGGCGTAGTAGTCGAAGACATCCTCATCGTGCTTATTGTTCAGCGTGTCGCGGGTTTCGTAGGTGCTGCTTTGCCCTTTCTGGCCTTCGGTTTCCTGAATGCTCGGACCAACCGGCCCCGCCGACTCCTGCGGCGGCGTGCCCATTCCCTTGGGCACCAACTTGACCAGAAGCGTCTTCTGGTCCGGCATCCATTGGAACTCGTCGTTAAACATCGGGTTGAGCCGCACCCCGGGCACGCGATGGATTTCGCCAGTGTCGGCATTGCCAATCCACAGTTCGACCGCCTCAGGCGCAAGGTTCGCAAACGCGAACCGCTTCCCATCCGCCGCCCACACCGGATCACCCGGACACGCGCCCGCGGGAAGCACAACATGAATTTCCCTGGCGTCGGGGACCCGCACCAAGTCGAATTTCGTTGCGCACGGCGTTATGCCGTACCCGCCCGGCGTATCGTGCTTGCTATGATTTTTCGGTTCCACCCGCACGCCCGCCAGCCGCAAATAGGGAGTCGCTAGGCGCGCAATCGACGGATAATCCTGCCACGACACCAGCAGGATCCTGTCCTGCGTCGGACTCACCCTGGGCGTCGGCGGCGATTGTGCCTGCATCACGTCCAAAATGTATTTCGGCGGCTGGTTGTATCCCGATGCACTCTGGGCCAGTGCCGGCGTTGCAGTTGATGACGTTGCTTTCGACGGCGACGAGTTGGATTGTGCCACCGCGGGCATACCTGTTGCACAGACAACGACTGCGCCGACCAAGAAACTGCTCAAGCTATTCCGCATACATCACTCCGCTTCCAATTCCGCATGCTTGGGGGTACGGCCATGTTAGGCGGGAGGCTAGGGACAGTCAACGCTGGCTTGGCGCAACTACTCTTGCGGCGATCTTCTGCAGCTGTACCCCAGCATCTCGGTTGGCGATAGACTGGTGTCGTCACCTACGAAACTCGGACTCTAAGTCTGACAGTGTGTCGATTCCCGTTATGCAACCGCCAATCACGTTTCGGCATTCAGCTGGGAGCGGTAACTCGCGACTGGGTCTTTGGGCACGCCATTCGGACGTACCTGGCGGCCGTGCTTTACGCCGTCCAGGTCAAACTCTGATCAGGATTTGGGAGCCAGGCGCACTTCACCCAAATCGAGTTCATGCTCGATACGTCGGAGAAGTTCGTCGCTGATACGCCGTTGATTACGGAGACTAACTGCAGTTCGTCTTTCGACACCCAGCAATTCGCGTGACAGATCATTAAAGCGTTTGTACGAATCGGTGTCGTCTAGGCTAGCGTCGCGTGCCTGGGCCAAGTTGGCGAGACGACGACGGTACTGTTGAGACAAGTCCTCGTAGATATCAGCGCCTTCGTCGATGGCTCCGGTCCTCAACTTTTCGAGGTACCCGAGCGCGGCCTGCAAGATAGCGCGTCTCGCCTCTATTTCCTCTGAAACGGGACCGGACGTGGCACCTGCTAATCCCAGAGCGCGGATCAAGGGTGGCAGTGTGAGCCCCTGAAGCACGAGCGTGACCAGGATGACACTGAACGCCAGGAAGATGATCACGTTCCGCTGAGCGAATGGGGCCCCGTTCGCCAAGCTCTGAGGCAGCGCGATGGCGGCGGCCAGGGATACAACGCCACGCATCCCCGTCCATCCAACGATAAAAATATTCCGAGCCGGCGGCAACGGCTCAATGTGGTGAAGCAAGCGTCTTCGTGCAACGTTGGCTAAAAAGGCTCCGGGAAACATCCAAATCAGGCGCAGCACTATGAGAAAACCGCTGAAGGCCAGGCCATAAAGAATCAAAGTGTGCAGGCTGTGATCTTGAATCGCTGCCATGACATAGGGCAGTTGCAGCCCAATGAGCACAAAAGCCAGGCCGTTGAGGATGAACGTCAGGGAGCCCCAGACTGCCCATGCCTGCAGGCGGACGGCGGGGGAAAAAAAGTGGGAACTCTTGCGGCTGAGATAGAGTCCGCAGGTAACCACGGCGAGAACGCCCGAGGCCCGTACGGAATTGGCCACGAGATACGTTACATAAGGGGTAAGAATGCTCAACGCGATCTCGATAGGGCCATCGTCAATCCGATCCTCGATCTGATGGACGATTTCCCCAATAGCGAGACCAAGTGCGATGCCGCCCGCGGTCAAGTAGCAGAGCCGCAGCACCCCCTCGCCAAAGGTAGGTACGTGGCCCGCGACCAGGATGCCAATGCCGAACTCAAGCGCCAGAAGGGCGCTGGCATCGTTCAACAGACTTTCGCCCTCGAGGATATCTATCGTTCGTCTTGGCAATTCGAGTCGCTTGGCGATTGATGTGGCCGCAATCGCGTCGGTTGGAGCGACGATCGCACCCAGCACCAAGCCCACTCGCCAATCAAAGCCGGGAAGGAACCATTGGCCTGCTTCACTCACACCAATGATAGTGAAGAGCACCAACCCAAATGCCAGGAAAAGATGCTGACGAGGTTATAGGAGAATTCGCGCCATGAGGTGAGCCACGCCGCACTATAGAGGAGCGGCGGCAAGATAACGAAGAACACCAGGTCCGGATTAAGACTGACTTTCGGGATGCCCGGAATAAAGCTCAGTAACAATCCACCGATCACGAGGACAATCGGGTACGGGATTGCCAGTCTCCGCGCCAACGCTCCGAAAACCACCACAAAAAGGAGCAGCAACAGAAACAAA
>Ga0187778_10003021_pt1 | contig 11345 bp, 7 predicted proteins | sample 1015_Q2_SP5_20_M_FD_132418 | JGI IMG/M metagenome (GOLD analysis project Ga0187778, IMG submission 132418) | Tropical peat soil microbial communities from peatlands in Department of Meta, Colombia - 1015_Q2_SP5_20_MG | ecosystem: Environmental > Terrestrial > Soil > Wetlands > Peat | place...
ACTGGTAACTGGAAGATTCAGCACCCGTTTTTGGAACAGTGCAGAACTCCTGACCGGGGCGGTCAAAAAGGAGTCTCTTTCTCGATCTCGGCCTCCGACGTGGGGACTCCCGGTGGGTATGGGACCAAGCGTTGCTAATTGGCCCTACGCAACGTTTAGTAGCCCCAGTGACGTTGTATCTCCTCCAAGGACTTGCCTTTAGTCTCCGGAACAAAAAGGAAACAAAAGACAAAAGCGAGGACGCAGATCATGGCATAGATCCAAAAAGTGGTTGGCGGGCCCAAACCGTGCAAGAGCGACAGAAAGGTGCTTGCCACGATCCAATTGCTACCCCAGACAGTGAGAGTCGCGATTGACATAGCCCTGCCACGGATCTTCGTTGGGTAAATCTCAGAAATCAGCAGCCACACCACGGGTCCGAGTCCAATCCCAAAGGAGACTATGTAGGCGATCATGGCATACAACGTCGATGCAACCGCGCCGTGCTCGTGGAAAGCCAAACCCACGAGCGTCAAGGATGCCGCCATGCTCGCGGTTCCCAGAAGAAGGAGAAGGCGGCGACCGATCCGGTCTACCAGGAGAATGGCCACGACCGTAACGACCACATTCACTAAGCCTATGATTTCAGCCGCGAGAATGGCCGCCTTCGCAGTGGGGTAGCCGGAGAGGCGCAGAATTTCTGGAGAATAGTAGATGACAGTATTGATGCCAGTGATTTGCTGGAACAGAGCGAGGCCGATTCCTACAGACAGAGCAGTGCGAAAGCCTGGCTGCAAGAGGCTGGTGAACGCTTCCTGTTCTTGCGCCAGGCCGCGTTCTACATCTTCGAGTTCGGCATCTGCTTCAGCGCCGCGGCCCAAGCGACGAAAACCTTTCAAGGCGCGGTCGTGATGGCCAGCCCGCGCCAGCCATCGCGGGCTTTCCGGAAGGAAAATCATGCCCAGGATCAGCACCAGAGCAGGAAAAATTGCGCTTATAAACATCCACCGCCAGTTTCGGTGAGCGGATAATCTGTAATCCACGAAATAGGCAGCTGAGATACCGACTGTGATGGCTAACTGGTTGAGCGAAACGAGCGCTCCGCGAATTCGCGCTGGTGAAATTTCCGACAGATATAACGGCGTTACTAGGGACGCTATCCCTATGCACATGCCCACAAAAAATCGTGCGACTGAAAACGTTATCAGGCCGGTTGCCAGTCCGCTCAACACGGCGAAAGCTCCGAAGCCGACGCCAGTTCCCAACAGAATGATTCGCCGGCCCCATCGGTCAGAGCAATAGCCTCCCACCAGGGCACCGGCCAGCGCACCAGCCAGGGCGATACCGACTGCAAACTCCATTTGGAAGTCAGTAAGGCGAAAATCCGCTTGAAGAAACAGCATGGCGCCGGAGATCACGCTGGTGTCATAGCCAAATAACAAGCCACCTAATGCGGCCACGGCGGCAGTAAGAAGGAACAACCCCCGTCCAGGATCAGCGCGTGCAGGGAGGACACCAGGAACTGAAAGAAGTTGATTCTGGCTCATACCGATTTGTCCTTTGCCACGGAGGTCTGCTTCCTCCCAACGCTTTGAAATCTGGGTGTCCACTGGCTGTCGAGGCCTACCCATGCGGATCTGTTTCACGTTCCTCAATCACTAAGCTCACACTCTGCGGACGTCGATTCCTCTTTGAACGAATCCCGTAATCTCCTCGTCCTTAGCTCCCGAGTCTGTGATCATCATGTGGATCTCTTTCAACGGGCAAATCAGGTGTGTCGCAACGACGCCGAGTTTGCTATGGTCCGCAACAATGATCTTCTCTTTCGCTTGGCTCACCATAACCTTGTTCAGAGCGGCTTCGTCCGGGTCGAACGCAGTTACGCCATGTTCCGAGTGAACCCCATTGGCGCCGATGAAAGCCTTATCGGGGAAAATATTGGACAAAGCCTGCATGGCGGCAGGGCCAATCAGGGAAAACCAGTCGCCCTGCAGGAGTCCGCCGGTAACGAAGACAGTCACTCCCTTCCGGTTACACAGTTCCATGGCGACGTTGACTGTACTGGTGACAATCGTGACTTCCAGACCGACGGGAAGGCTGCGGGCCACATGATTGGTCGTTGTTCCGGAAGTCAGTACGACTGTCTCTCCATTGCGAATTAAGCTGGCTGCTGCCAAAGCGATGCGCCGTTTCTCCTCGGCGTGTTTCTCGATTTGCTCCCTGTAGTTAGAGGCATGGCGGAATTGTTGATATAGCAACGGCTCAATCGATACCGCTCCTCCTAAGCTTCGCTGCAGCTGTCCTTGCTTTTCGAGATTGCGGAGTAGTCTGCGCGCAGTGCCGAACGAAACGCTGGTTTCCTCAGAGATTTCCTCAACGGTAATGGAGCCGTTGCGAAGCAAGCGCTCCATTACCCACTGTTCCCGTCGGCTGATTTCTCGTTTTGTAGCCATAGTCAAAAACCGGATCCAACACCACAACCTACTCAGTACTGCACGGGATGAAACTCGGCCAAAGCTTTGCCAGCCGACCGGGATCGGAAACCCACTGGAGCGCCGCTGGGTTCTTCTCAAACTGTGTGTAGATAGGAGTACCTTTTTCCAGCCCCAATTCCTGATAGTCGCGGGGAGGACCGATGGTCAGGGCGCTGTGCTGATATCGCTCATTCCTGTGCCACGCGAGACCACCAGCCTCGTCGAGCAGGGCGTACCACGCCAGTCCCTGATGACGGCGCACTTGTTCATACTCAAAACCATAGTCCCGGTCACACCAGGCTCCAAAGGTCAGAGGGGCGTAACTTGAAGCGCTGAGCGTGGCGTGAGCCCAGCCAGGCGGCACGACGACAACGTCACCGGCCTCTGCCATTACTGCGAAACAGCGGCCAGGATTGTCCGAAACAGACTCTTGCATATAAACGCACGCACTGCCCGCCCAGATTTCATAGACCTCCGGCGGCGACCATCCGCTGTGCGAAGCCACGCGGTGCACATGACCTTGGCTGCGCACAGGCTCTCTTCCAAGGCGTCCCGCCGCGTAAGTGACCAAGCCGTATAGAAGCATTCGCTTCCGGAGTTCCTCCCGATGTACTTCTTTGCCCACGTCCATCGCAATCGTGTAAACGGGATCCGGCCCTTCGCATGCAGGCTCGTGCAAGCTTTTGCGAATCGAATCCAGAGCGCGGTACTCGACGGCTGGGCCGAATACGCCTCGGCCGTATTCAAACCCCAACCGATTCTCGCCAACGCGAATATTCAAGCCAGGATCGAAACTCATGCATTCATCCTCACATAAGCCTTTATCGTGGCACAGCGCCCATACTTGATTGGGCGGATCGTGTACCGCTCCACTGCCGCCGGAACTATGAAGGTTTCCGCATAATGCACAACGAAAGGATCGAATTTGTGCTCCGGGCTTTCCACCACCGCTTCTGGGCCTTCCACCAGATTCAAGACATTCACTCCACCGTGTGTTTCGTGGAGCACTTTGCCAGTGAACCAGTGGCGGCGTGTTTCAATGAATTCCCTGTGGTGAAGACCCGTGCGTTCCTCGCACCAGCCGTCCCCTTGCGCAATCGGTTCGAAACAATTCACTGCATTGCGGCGGACCCAATCCTCGTCCCTGTCCCACTGAATGTTTTGGCGGCCGTGTTCCAGATGGATGGGTCTGGGCACGCCATCGAGACCTAATCTTCCCCAGTCCCAAAGCTTGAAAGTGAAGATATACGGCGTGGCGCTGATTTCCAGCACCATGGAGTTCTTTCCGGAGCAATGCACGGTCCCTGCAGGTATCAGAAAATGGTCGTGCTTGTTGGCGGGCCAGCGATTCACGAAGCGCTCCGCCGGGAATGAGCGTTTCCCTTGTTGCGCTTCTTCAAGACATCGCATCATTTCGGCGGGGTTCACCCCATGTTTCAGCCCAAGATAAACAGTCGCATCCTCCCTAGTGTCCAGCAGATAATAGCTTTCGTCCTGGGTGTAATTCATTCCGAAGTGATCTTGGATATACTCCGTCAGCGGGTGAACTTGAAGTGAAAGGTTACCTCCGTCGAACGTATCCAGAAAATCGAACCGGATGGGGAACTCCGTTCCGAAACGCCCATGGACCGCCTCCCCGAGCAGTCGACGAGGCTCGAAGAAAACCAAGTCTAGGGCGGGAATCTCCACTGAAACCGTACCAAAGTCCAGTCGCAAACTATTCTCCTCGGGTACGCAATCGAAACACCAGGCATAGTTGGGCGCCTCGGTTGGAAGGTCGCAGACGCGGCGCATCCACTCACCCCCCCATGGACCGGGGTCGAAAAAAGGCACGACGCGGAAGGGCCGACTGCAAATGGAATGAAGTGCTTGCCGAATCACCTCCCCGCGAACCAATTTCGGGTTCTGTGGCTCATGGGTGTCTAGGAGAAAGTCCATTCTCGGGAAAACTTGTTTCTTCAGCCTATCTGCTGCACGCCAGTCGACAAAAAAGCCGCGCTTGTAAAGAAGCGAAGGCGGCTCATGTCGATTGTTAACGCCCAGGCTATGAATTTCATGCCGCCGCTGCCGCTGCTGAATCTCCCAGCGGGAAAGGTCCGCGTAGACCAGTACGTCCGCCTCGGGCACAAGGAGGGCCGCTCCCGCGCCCATAACTAGGATTCGTCCGGAGCATTTGGCGATTTCTTCGCGGATGTTCGCTAATTTGCCGGGCTCAAAAAAATCCTGCAGCGTTAGCCCGTTCATACGTCCGAAGACAGGATCGTCAGTCAGGAGCGGCAAGACCAAGCGTTGGACTTCGGCCTCCGACCTGATTACTTGGCTTGAATTGAAGACCCGATGAGGCTGAAAAGCGTTTGCGACAGCGCGCTCGATCTCTTTCTCGTACACGCCCGGATAACACTCGATGCACAGGACCCTGGGCCTGCCTTCCAGCAGACGGCTGCATACGTTATCCCATCCGACCACACAATCGTCCTCGGTAGAACTGATGGGAATTGTAGCCAGCTTATCGTAACTGCTCTGCGTGCTCATCAATTGGCAAGATTTGTCAGCAGTGGAATTGCTCCCAGCAAAGCTGCCTGATTACCGAGGGCCGCTCCCGCGACTCGGACCTTTCCCCATGGCGTCCATGCGTGCTGATGGACGTAGGCTTGCAAAAAAGGAAGTATTTTCCCCGCGCTTTTCATCACTCCTCCACCGACCAGCACGAGTTCGGGGTCATACGCGTGAATCAAGCTGACGATGTTGGCCGCCCAAACTCGAAGACAGCGATCCGCTACTTCTACGGCCACGCGGTCCCCAGTGGCCAACTCCTGGAACAGCTTCTCGAAAGTAATTACGGTTTCACTGGCGAGGGTGGAGGACAGGAAATCCGGGTGTTGGCGGCACACTTCGGACAGTGACACGCTTGATGCCTCAGCTTCAGCACACCCAATGGCTCCGCAACTGCACGTGCGACCTTCAAAGTCAACCGGCAGATGGCCGCCCAAACAACCAGCCTGAAAGTGTTTCCCGCGCAATAAGCGTCCCTCAGACATCGCCGCTCCGCCAATTCCAGTGCCCAGCGTGACCATTACCAGATCATTGCAACCCTGCGCTGCTCCGGCGTACCACTCACCAAGCAACGCGAGGCGCGCATCGTTCTCCATTCTCAAGGACAGACTGAGTTCTTCACGGCACCAGGAAACAAGATCAAGGCTGGGTCCATCGTCGAACTTGGCATTAGTCGAGAGGATTCGACCTTGCAGGCAATCCACGAGCCCGCAAAATCCAAAAACCACTCCGGCAAGATCGTCCGCGTTAGTTTCGGCTCGAACGGTCTGCAGCGTGTTGCTTAAATGTGGCAAGAGGGATTTGAGATTGGTAGTGCGACTTGCCTGGACCGTGCGAGAGGCGAGGATACTCTTGTCTTGCACCAACGCGCAGGTGGCATGGCTGCCACCCAAATCGACGGCTAGCGCTTTCACGACTCCTCCACAAGAAGAGGCATGCCTCCCACACACCGCAAACGTGCGCTGAATCCATCCGTAACGTCATAGTCGTGGCCGGCGTCGCTGGGCCAGCAAGCGAGAAACGTAAGGCGAGAATTTCCTACATTCGCAACCCGATGGGCAGTGTGGCTCGGCACGTAATGCAGCGAGCCGGCACTCATGGGCTCGAAGAAGGTCCGGCGCCGTTCATCCATCATAATTAGAACCCCGGTGCCGGCGACGGTAAGGTAAAATTCACTCCTGGATAGATTCGCATGGTTGTGGCCCTTGGTCATGAAGTACTCGTCCCCGACCATGCCAGCTTCCAGGAACGTACTTCCCCAGAACAGGCCTCCTTCGACACCTTCGCCAACTGGATGAATGCTCTGGACTCGGTAGACGATTTCCTCCTGATCGAGCGCCTGACGTGCTGCTTCGTCGCGGTAGACACCCTTCAAATCTCCGATGCTGCGGGTCACGGACTGAACTTCCGGGCCAATGAGCTCACCGGTATTGAAATTGACTATCACTTGTGAAACGGGCTTTTGCAAGATTCCGACACCCTCTGGCAATGATTTGAACGGCACTTAAAGAGCCAATCCAGAACCAACCTCCACTGTAATATAAGCTATTTGTGGCTGCGGCGTCCATTTTTTATGGTCGTATATCGATCATTAGATCATTATTTATTGAAAATTGTGCTTGACAAGCCTGCAAGGGGGGAAGGAAGATACACATGATCGAGGGTTATTTCACGAAGGCGTTCAAGAATTTCACGGGAATGACACCGCTTCAATTCCGTGCGTTCCTAGAGAGAACGTGTCGCTAAGACTCTACTAAACAGGAGAATCCTATTCACGGTCGAGGATGAGTTTTTGAAACAGGAGGCCACCCATGAAGAGCAGATTCGCAGCCGCAGTTTTTCCGTTAGCACTATTTCTTCTACTGTCTGCAACGTTCATGAATGCACAGACCTTTCGTGGCGCCATCAACGGCACGGTGACAGATCCGTCGGGAGCCGTCGTGCCTAATGCCTCTGTAAAGGCGACCGATAACGCGACGGGAATTACGTTGGCGACTGTCACCACCAGCGAGGGGCAGTTCTCGTTTCAGGATCTGCCGCCCGGGAATTACAGAATTGCGGTTTCGGCTAGTGGCTTTTCAACGCTGACCGCGGATCAAATAAACGTCACGGCGGGCTCCATTTATACTTTGCCCGTCAAACTCAGAGTGGGAACGGAAACGGCCAACATTCAAGTCTCAGCGGCTGCCCTTACCGTGGATACCACAACTTCGACCCAGAGTGACACGATCCCCGACACGGCGTTGCAGAACATCCCTATGAATGGCCGTGACTTCTCTCAATTGATTGCCGTAACACCGGGCTACGGAGGATATTCGATTAACGGCGGCCAGACACTCAACGGAACGCGTGCCAACGAGGTGAATTGGCAGCTCGATGGCACCGACAACAATGATTTCTGGTACAACATTCCTGCTATCAATCAGGGAGGCGTGGCGGGCGTCGCTGGAGTGATCATGCCGATCGACGCGATCGACGAATTCTCGGCTCAGACCCAGTCGAATGCGGAGACCGGTCGCAATGCCGGTGGAACGGTCAATGTAACCATCAAGTCTGGCACAAACGACTTGCACGGGACCGTGTACTACTACAACAGGAATGAGTTTTACGCTGCGCACTCGCCATTCTTTGTAGCGAGCCCAGAATTCCCGAAAGCGCCCCCGTTGCGCAACGAAAACTACGGGTTTGCCGTGGGTGGCCCAATCCTCAGGAACAAGACCTTCTTTTTTGCTGGATTCGAGGAGCAGCGGTACATTTTCGGGCTGACTGGCCTGTCCACAGAACCGTCAACAGCATGGGTGCAGAGTGCTCAGGGGTTCCTCACGAAATACGGTGTTCCCCAAAGCCCACTCTCGACAACCTTGCTTTCGACACTCTGGCCAAGCTCCATTGACAACCTCTCAGGAACGATTGGCAACTATTTTGCTAGGGTGCCGGCGACAGGATACAGCTACAACGGCGTGGTGAAGTTGGATCATAATTTCAACGAAAAAAATCATCTATCGGCGCATTGGTTCGGGGGTTATGGCAACCAAGTCCAGCCGCCGGGCGCTGCTATAGTGTTGGTAACCGCGAGCTCGAATCTTGGTCCGTATTTCGAAGCCGCTCCGCTGCACGTGCAAAATTACTCTGTCGTATTGAACTCTCAACTGACTCCAAAGCTGAGCAATCAATTGCTGTTTGGCGTCAGTTATTTTCAGCAGTCCTTCCACGATGCCGATCATAGCTTTAATACGCGGGCACTTGGCCTTTACCTGAGCCCCGACGCCCTGATGAATGGGCAGCCGATTCTTGGGGCGCCAAACATTCTCATTGGCAGCTTCGATCAGGTAGGAGTTACGCCTCCGGAGGGCCGTACGGATGCAACGGGACACCTAACAGATATTGCCTCGTATACCACCGGCAAACATCTGCTGCGTTTCGGTGGGGAGGTACGACAGGGTCGGGTGGATGAGTACTACTTCCGCCGATCATTGGGAACCTTCACCTTCGACGGCACACAGGGCCCCTGGGCAGGAACTTGTGCCAGCGGCGATGCGGTTTGTGCCAACACGACGGCTCTGGCCGATTTCCTTGCCGGGGATGTGAGCACATCTTCTATTGCTGTAGGCGATGCAGAGCGGCAAGTTAGGGTTAACGGTTTTGGCCTTTTCGGCCAAGATGCCTGGCAGGCGACCCGAAAGCTGAACCTCAATTACGGAGTTCGCTACGAGTTCGCCGGTCCGCTTCACAATGGCTACAAGGATTTACCAGTGTTTATCCCGGGCAGAGCCCTTGTGATTCAGGGCGCAGGTCTGGGCTCGATTTATCCGGCTGATCGGAATAATTTCGCGCCTCGATTCGGCTTCGCCTATCAGCCTACTGACAAGAGTGATTTGGTAATACGAGGAGGAATTGGCGTTTTCTTTGAGCAAACTGCCATCAGTCCATTTCTGGATAACCGTCCTCCCAACTCAGGCGCCAACGGTTTGGAGAATAATCCCGCAGGCCCGAAGCCGGTCAGTAACTACAGCCGCAATGCATACAACTGGAGTGCAGTACAGCAGGGCGGGCAGTCGATCTTTCCGGGAGTTGTTACCTGCGCAAGTCTGAACTTTACCGTGGACGCCGGCTGCGGGGTTCCCAACACCACCACGGGCGCCAATATCTACAACGTGTTTTCCGTTGGCCAGAACTTCCGTACACCGTATTTCTACAATTACAATCTGCAAATTGAGAAAGCGTTTGGTAGTTTCGCTGTGCTCCAGGTTGGATATGTGGGAACTGAAGGACGCAAGCTGGCAATCACCCAGAACATTAATCAGAATGGGGCATTCAATGCGGAATATCCGAATGTCGGCACGATCAACCAGCTGAATGACGTGGCCACATCAAACTATAACGCCTTGCAGAGCCTCCTTCGCGTACGCTCCTGGCATGGCCTTACCGGACAATTCGCCTACACCTGGGCGCATGCTCTGGACGAGGCAACTGAGTTCCGTGGTGTTATCCCGCTAGACAGTTTCAATCTCAAACAGGAGTACGGAAGTAGCGATTTCGACACCCGCCAAAACTTTACGGCTCTTTGGATCTACGATATTCCAGGCTCTTCTCATGGTTTGAGATGGTTAACCCACGACTGGCAGGTCAGCGGCCTATGGTCGTTCCATGGCGGGCAGCCATTTAATTTCCTAGCCGGTAATCAGCGGCCGGGTTTGAACTTGATTGCTGACCCGTTCGCGGGCGTCTCGCACACATTCAATGCCGTAACTGGCGAGCAGTGGGTCAACCCAGCGGCATTCTGCGTGCCTTCGGCAACTTGCCTACCCAATAATCCGAATGGAGATCTCTCGCGGAACAAATTCTATGGTCCCGGATTTGCAGATTTCGATTTGTCAGTGTTCAAGAACATTCCGATCAAGGAGCGTCTGAAAGTGCAACTGCGGGCGGAGATGTTCAATCTTTTCAATCGGAAGAACCTGGCATCCGGAGCTGGGTCTGTAGGATCCAACGGGCACGTGACGGACACGATTGGCGACTTCTTTGGCGGCCCTGGGATTGGTCCCGGCGAGCCGTTTAATATGCAGCTTGCTGCGAAGATCATCTTCTAGTGAACGATAGCTTGAGGCGAATGGGGACCGTGCATTCGCCTCAACTTTCTTGTCGAATTCCGTCCGTTTCGAATTAGGTACTCCTTATGAAATTTTCGCGTCGCGCTTTCTTGGCCGACATGCTTACGCTTCCTGCTGCATCCGTCGTTCTTCGGGGGGAATCGGGTCGCATTCTTAAGTTATTCAACCCGGAGGTGAAGCGCTTCAGTAAACCGGAAATCATCCATTACGACTCGAGCTGCTTCACGATTCGAGGTGTCGACACATTTCTCTTCAGTTTGGAAGTGCCCTACGCGCGGATTCCAAAGGAACTCTGGCGAGACCGCTTCCTCAAGATTCGGCGAGCAGGCTTCAACGCCGTCGATGCGTATTTGTTTTGGAGTTATCACGAACGCGAACCGGATCATTTCGACTTTACAGAATTGGAAGAGTTTCTGAATCTCGCCCAAGAATACGGTTTGTGGGTTAGTGTCCGCCCGGGACCGTATGTTGACGCGGAATTTGAGCGAGGCGGGTTCCCTTATTGGGTGATTGCTCGCCGGTTTCCCGTGCGGAGCATGCACCCTGAAAGTTTAAAGAGCTCCAAGCATTGGTACGATCACGTGCTTCCGGTGATTCGCCGCTATCAGGTCACCGAGGGAGGCCCGATCATTCTTATGCAGATTGAGAATGAACTGGACTTCACCACACTCAGCCAAATCGAGCAACGCGAGTACATTCGGTTTTTGGCGCGAACGGCGTGGGACGCCGGAATTGAAGTGCCCTTGACCACGAATGTGAACACCGTGGTCCGGGACCGCACGGATCCGGATATGGCTCGCATCATGGACTGCTGCGATTTCTATCCGAGATGGAGTTTCCTGGTGGACAGGGAACTGCAAGAGTTGGGGCCCGGCGCCACGTTGGAGGAAAAGGTGGCCCAATCGGATCGGGCGGTCCTGGCTACGATTCGAAGACAGCGCCGCGAACAACCGGGTTGTCCATTGGCAATCGCGGAACTCGGTACCGGTTACTACAGCAAGTTCGGCGGGAAGCTCTCCGAGGATGAAGAGGGCGTAGAGCCAGCGCAGACCAACGCGATTACGAAGACTCTCCTCGGACAAGGTGCCGCTTACCTGAACTACTACCTGGGTTGCGGCGGAACGAATTTCGAATGGGCGGCAAAGGGCGTGACTACATCATATGATTTCGCCGCGCCCGTTCGCGAGTGGGGCGGACTGTCGGACAAGTATTACGTGATTCGAGGGAT
>Ga0187778_10003023_pt1 | contig 11344 bp, 10 predicted proteins | sample 1015_Q2_SP5_20_M_FD_132418 | JGI IMG/M metagenome (GOLD analysis project Ga0187778, IMG submission 132418) | Tropical peat soil microbial communities from peatlands in Department of Meta, Colombia - 1015_Q2_SP5_20_MG | ecosystem: Environmental > Terrestrial > Soil > Wetlands > Peat | place...
CATTTTCTCCATAACATACCGGTCGCCGACGCTTGTGCGCAGGAGTTTGCCGCCCGCGCGCTGCATGGCGAGTTCAAGGCCGAGATTGCTCATGACCGTGGCAACAAGCGTGTTCTGCTTGAGCCTTCCGTCCTGCATCATCCGGAGTGCGCAAATTGCCATGACGGTGTCGCCGTCTATCACCCGTCCCTGTTCATCGCAAAACATGATCCGGTCTGCATCCCCATCAAATGCTATCCCGACCTGTGCATGATTCGCCACGACGGTTTGTGAGATGGCTTCTGGATAGAGCGAGCCGCAACCCTGGTTGATGTTCATGCCGGTCGGCTCGTCATACACGGAAATAACGTCCGCGCCCAGTTCCATGAGGATGCGCGGGCCGATCTTATATGCTGCTCCGTTTGCCGAGTCGACGGCAATGCGCAGTCCCGAGAGATCCATGCCGCGGGGGATCGATGATTTCACAAACTCATTGTACCTCCCGATTGCATCGTCGATGCGGAAAGCCTTTCCGATTTCTGCGGCTGTGGGCCTGATAGAGTCTACCTCGCCGGAAAAGATCAGTTCCTCCATCTTCTCTTCCGTTTCGTCAGGAAGCTTGAATCCATCCCTGCCGAAAAACTTGATCCCGTTGTCTTCGTAGGGATTATGTGATGCAGAAATGACGACACCCGCGTCCGCCCGCAGACTCCTGGTCAGGAAGGCAATCCCCGGCGTGGGCACCGGCCCGATGAGGAGCACGTCCATGCCCATGGAGCAGAGGCCAGACGTCAGCGCGCTTTCAATCATATAGCCCGACAACCTCGTGTCTTTGCCGATAACGATTCGGTGCCTGTGTGCAGAATCGCGTAATACGTGGGCCGCGGCCCTGCCGATGCGGAGCGCCATCTCCGAAGTCATTGGATCCTGGTTCGCCACACCACGGACCCCGTCGGTTCCAAATAATTTTTTCATCTGTTCATCCTTTCGATTGTTATCCGGACAGAGATATCGGTGTCAATGATCTTGATCGATTTTCCCTGATAGTCGATCTTGGGTTCGATGGTCAAGGACGCGCGTGCACCCTGGACATCGATCGGCATGGTTTGGAGACTCTCCAACGTCCTGATGACGCTTTCCGGGCCTTCCACTCTGATGCGGGGAGGAGTGACCGTGATCCTGCTGACCCGATACTCTGCGGCGGGAAGACCATGCAGGATTGGCTTGAGGCGGAATATTTTTCGTACGAGTGGTTCCAGCTTCACCTTAACTTCTGACTGTGAAATATGCATCACGGTAACTCCTGAAGGCCGGCGAATATCGTCAGGCGAAATAGGCACAACGTTTTCGCCGACTCTGGTCAGGGACAAGTCGAGGACGCCGAACACCTTTTTGCCGATCGTGATGTCGCGGAGAACCCGCTCCTGGCCCTGCACCCGCACCTCGAGGCTACCAGCCACATTCCCGACTACAGCCATATCCTGGGGGATATCCCTGAGCTCGAGCGGAACGGTGAGCGTCATCTCGGTCTTGCCTTTTGAAGTAACGTAGAACCAAAGGGAAACCGCTAACGCCAGCGAGAGGAGCTTGATGCCCCAGTTTTCGAACAGCAGTTTCCGGACCTCCATACTATACCTCTCTGTTCTTCCTCTGGATGAAAATGCCGGATAGGGTCTTCCTGAGTTCAGGCGCATCTGTGTTGTGTTCTATCGCGCCGTTCTTAACCACGGAAATTTCTCCGGTTTCCTCGGACACGACCACCACAACGGCGTCTGCTTCTTCCGTGAGGCCAACTGCGGCGCGGTGGCGTGTGCCGAGCGCCTTGGAAAGATTCGATGACAGCGTGAGGGGCAGGAAGCAGCCGGCGGCAATGATCCTTCCGTTCCTGATGATGGCAGCGCCGTCGTGGATGGGAGAATAGGGAAGGAAGATGCTTACCAGTATCTCTTTGGTGACTTTAGCATCAAGATCGGTACCCATCTCTACGATGGTTGTGAGGTCGGTGTCCCGTTCGAGCACGATGAGGGCCCCGATCCGCTTGTTCGCCATGGATACGGCCGCTTTCACCGTTTCCTCAATGAATTTGGAGCCTTCAACTGTTGATAGTGACCGGAACAGGTGACGTTCGCCGACCCGGGCCAGCGTCCTCCTGATCTCGGGTTGGAACAGGATGACAACGGCAAGCACGATCTGAGACCAGAAACTGTGAATGAGCCAGTCAAGGGTGTAGAACTCAAAAGCCTGGGAGGCAATGAGCACGAGCACGATCAGCCCGATACCGATGAGCATCTGGAATGCGCGTGTGCCCTTGATGAGAAGGAGCAGCCGGTAAAAGAGATAATAGACCAATGCGATGTCTACCGTATCGTTGAACCAGCGGAAGTGTGTAAGAGCCTCGCGTATATCAGTGAAGTTATTGGGCATATTGTGAAAAAATACTCTCTACCACGGATGACCGGGAGATCATCGAAGAAATAAGAAGAACCGGAACAGAGGGGCACTCCTCCTCTGATCTTGAAATCACGCTGGTTTCTTCGTGCCGACCTGTCGTTGTGGTTGTGTGAAGATAGCGCGTGGATTAACGATTGCATCGGTCATCCGAACGATCCGCACCATGTGCGCCACGTCATGAACCCGTACGATGCTCGCGCCCCGCTCGATCCCGAGCGCCACGGTTGCAGCCGTTCCTTCGTCGCGCTGCTCGGGGACCGGAATGTCAAGGACTTTGCCGATAAACTTTTTCCTCGACGTCCCGAGTACGATCGGCCTGCCGAGGGTCCGGAACTCATCAAGCCGATTCAGGATCTCCAGGTTGTGTTCGAGAGTCTTCCCGAATCCGATGCCGGGGTCGATAAGAGTGTTGTTCCGGTCAACACCTGCTCGCTCGGCAATCGCGATCCCCTCTTCGAGATAGGCAATGATTTCTCCGATCACGTCTCCGTAAACCGGGTTCTCCTGCATATTGCGGGGAGTGCCTTTAATGTGCATAATGATGACGGCTGCCCCATGGTCTGCAACCACCTTTGCCATGTCCGGCGAGAATCGGAGACCGCTAATGTCGTTCACGATCGAGGCGCCGGCATCGAGCGCCCGTTCTGCCACTGCTGCCTTGTAGGTGTCGACGGAGAGGGGGACGGTCAGTTCTTTTGACAACCGCTCTATGAGCGGGAGGATCCTGCGCAGTTCCTCGTCCTCAGCAAGCGGTTCAGATCCGGGCCTGGTTGATTCCCCACCGATATCGATGATGTCCGCACCCGCTGCTGCCAAATTACGGGCATGGGAAAGAGCTTTGCCCGCATCGCTGAACAGGCCTCCGTCGGAAAAGGAATCAGGAGTCACATTCAGGATGCCCATGATGCGAGTCCGGCCACCCAGGTCCAGCATCGTGCCTCCGCAATCAATCTTATAATCTGAGCGAAGATAGTTGTCAAGCAGAGAGTCGATTTTTTTTGAAAGTTCCGCGGGAAAACCGCGCGATGCAGAAATCATCCGGGAGAGCTGCTGTATCCGTTCTCTGGTCCCGCTGAGAACCAATTCCGAAGCGGACCGTGAGGAAGAAGAAAACGGGGCAAGTCCAGGACCTGCCCCGTTGTCTGATGCTGCGAGGGATTCGCGGACGGCTGCCTGCTGTGCGGAAGTGAGCCCATCCACGGTTATAGAGAAAACATCACGGCCGGAGATCCGAAGCACAGGCTCCATGCCTGCCTCCTACGCCACCGCGTGCTGGCCGTTGACAATGGCATCGATTTCGGGACCGTCAAGGGTTTCCTTCTCAAGAAGTGCCTTGGTGAGTTTATCGAGTGTTTCCTTGCGGTCGTTGATCAATTTCTTCGCCCGTTCGTAGTTGTCCGATACGATGCGCTTGACTTCCTCGTCGATCTCAATGGCCGTATGTTCGCTGTAGTCACGGTGCTGCGCAATCTCGCGGCCGAGGAATATCTGCTCTTCCTTCTTGCCATAGGCGAGGGGACCCAGTTTGTCGCTCATGCCCCATTCGGTCACCATTTTTCGGGCGAGCGCCGTCGCACGTTCGATATCGTTGCCCGCTCCGGTAGTCATGTGATGGAGCGCAATTTCCTCTGCAGCCCTGCCACCGAGCAGGATTGCTATGTTGTTCAGGAGATGCTCCCGGTCGTAGGAGTAGCGGTCAGCCGTCGGTAGCTGGAGCGTCACGCCCAGGGCCATGCCTCGCGGGATGATCGAGACCTTGTGCACGGGATCGGTGCCGGGAATGAGCTTCGCGACCATGGTATGGCCAGCCTCGTGGTACGCCGTGTTCTTCTTCTCTTCGTCGCTGATGAGCATGCTTTTTCGTTCGAGGCCCATGAGGATTTTGTCCTTGGCGCGATCGAAATCATCGTTTTCGACCTGCGTCTTTCCCATCCTGCCGGCGAGGAGCGCGGCCTCGTTCACGAGGTTCGCGAGTTCGGCTCCGGAGAGCCCTGGAGTGCCACGGGCGATCGCTTCGATATCAACGTGCGGCGCGAGCTTGATCTTCTGCGTATGAACCTTTAAAACGCCGACCCTTCCGTTCAGATCGGGCCGGGGAATCACGACCTGGCGGTCGAACCTGCCGGGTCTCAGGAGCGCTGGATCGAGCACATCAGGGCGGTTCGTCGCCGCTACGAGGATCACGCCTTCATTGCTTTCAAAACCGTCCATCTCGACCAGCAATTGATTCAGGGTCTGTTCGCGTTCATCGTGACCGCCCCCGAGGCCTGCGCCGCGGTGTCTGCCCACGGCATCGATTTCGTCGATAAAGATGATGCAGGGAGCGTTTTTCTTGCCCTGTTCGAAGAGGTCGCGGACACGGGATGCGCCCACGCCGACAAACATCTCAACGAAGTCGGAACCGCTGATCGAAAGGAACGGCACGCCGGCCTCACCTGCAATGGCGCGCGCGAGGAGCGTCTTACCCGTCCCCGGAGGGCCTACCAGAAGCACTCCCTTGGGGATCTTTCCCCCGAGCTTCTGGAACTTCTGCGGATCCTTCAGGATTTCAATAATCTCCTGAACTTCCACTTTGGCCTCGTCCATGCCGGCCACCTCGTTAAAGGTTACTTTCTTGGAGCTTTCGTTCAGGAGCTTTGCCTTGCTCTTGCCGAATGAGAGCGCTTTGTTCCCCCCCATCTGCATGTTGCGCATGATAAACAAGAACCAGAGCGCCATGAGGATGAGCGGCGCCCAGACCACGAGAAAGTTGTACCATCCCGATTCCTTGACCGGTTCTGCGTTGATCTTGACCCCCTTGGCACGCAAATCCTTGACCAGGTCAGGATAGTCGGGAAGGTTGGTCTTAAAGGACTTGCCGGTCTTGAACGTGCCGGACATCTCTGAGCCCTTGATCGTCACGTCATTTACCTCGCCGTTAGAAATCTTATCCATGACATCGCTGAAGGGAATCTGCATCGCCGTCTGGCTCACGGGGTTGAACAGGTTAAAGATGAGCACGGATACCACGACGAACAGCAGTATCAGTGCCAGATTTTTATAGAATGCACTCACGAAGGGAACCTCCTAAAAGCCGTCGGGCATCCAAGCCCGGCGGAATTCTTTAATATTAACATATTGCAGGCGGTGTGACAACAGATTTATCCGTGTTGAGGGCATGTCGGACAGGCTATCTCTGTCGCTCCTCGTAGGGAAGTACGGCGATGTATGGCAAATTTCGGTAGCGGTCTTTGTAGTCCAACCCGTAGCCGACGACGTACTTGTTCGGGATGCGAAAGCCGGCATAGTCAGCTTCGATCTGCACTTTCCGTCGGCCAGTCTTATCCAGGAGCACGCAGACTTTGAGCGATGAAGGACCGCGTTCCAGGAGCATTTTCTTCACGAAATCGATGGTGACCCCGGAGTCCATGATGTCCTCCACAAGAAGGACATCTTTTCCCTTGATATCCTCTTTCATGTCGGCGATGATCTGGACCGGATGGCTGCCTTTTGAACTTGTGCAGTGGATGAAATCCATCCGGACGGAGATTTTCAGCGAACGCAGCAGATCGGACATGAAAAATATCGCGCCTTTAAGCACGCCGACGACGAGCAGGTCCTTCTCGGCATAATCTGCAGAGAGCCTCGCACCGAGTTCGTGGATCTTCCGTTGTATTTCTTCACTGGTAAAAAGCGGTTTGCCGAAATCTATACCTACCATGAATTCCTCCTCGAGGACTGCTGATATGTTGGCGGGACATCTTGATGCAGCATGCGCCATCCAGAACTCAAGACTCCTGCCCGGTTCCTGTCATCGTAACGCTTACGATCAGAGCGCGCTTCATGTCCGGGCCCGGCAAGAACCGGAAGTCCGTCCTATACCCCATGACCCACATGAGGTCCGGTCCTGAGAAGAGGAGGGGCACCCTGTCCCGTTGCCGGCCTGGGACTTTTGCATCGATCAGATAGTCCTGCAGCTTTTTGGTCTTCCCACCCATACCTGAAGGGCAGAACCTGTCGCCCGGACGCCTGTTTCTGACCGACAGAATCGGATTAATTTTATCATAATCGAACACAGCCTGCCAGAGGTTATTTTCCCCCGCGGGATACGCTTCCTTTTTTTCCGTGAGCGTTGTCTCCACTGCCAGGCCGAGCTCGGGGATGATTGTGGTCCCCGGAAAGGCAATCGTATAGGAGAAATCCTGTGCAGCGCGTGCCGCACTCATGATGAGCTGATCATACTCACGCCCGAGCACAAGACCGCTGGGCAAGCTCAGAGACCTGCCTGACTGTGACGTAGCCATGAACGCGAGCGCCTCGTCGGTCTGGACCAGGGATATTCCCGATGGTTTCAGACCGACCATGGCTGCGACGGCTCTGAAAATCCTGCGCCGGAAAGCAAGCGGCAGATCGTTGAATTTATCCCTCGCGAGGGTGATGACATCCTCATCCTTTGTGATGATGCACTGCAGAAGGGTTTCCAGGTGCGCAGCAATAGCCTCGTCCTCCTCGCGAAGAAGGCCGGCCGCTGACGCGAGCGTTTTCTCTATGCGGGGATTGAACCGTGATAACACCGGCATGAGTTCCAGCCTGATTCTGTTTCTCGCATAGTAAGGCTTGGTGTTAGAAGGATCGGTTACGAATGTCTGGCCGTTAGCCCGGAGATATTCCAGAACCTCGTTTCTCGTTGATTCGATAAGCGGCCGGATGATGTTTCCGCGTGAGGGCGGGATGGCCGAGAGGCCCGCCACCCCAGCGCCGCGAAGCAGACGCATCAGAAATGTCTCTGCCTGGTCCGTCGCTGTATGTCCAGTTGCGATACGGGCGGCACCTGCTGCCTGCGCTACCCGGTTTAAGAATGCGTAACGAACCTCGCGTGCTCCCGCCTGGGGCGATAGGCCGCGTGCTCGACAAATGGCAGGCACATCGATATGCTCGATCGTAGCAGGAATGCCAAGCTTCCCAGCCAGGTTGGCCACGAAGCGCGCTTCATCTTCTGACTCCTTGCCGCGGAACATATGGTCGAGGTGGGCAATACACAGTGCAATGTTCAATTCAGCAGTGAGAGCGTGGAGGACGGAGAGAAGGCACACCGAGTCCGGACCACCCGAGACGGAGATAACGACGCGGTCCCCGGGTTCCAGCATGCGAAAGCGCTTGATGGTCTCTTTGATTTTGTCAGGCAGCATGAAATAAGGGGAAAATGATTTCAGCGAGGGGAAAAAATGGTGGCGGTGCAGGGACTCGAACCCCGGACACAGGGATTATGATTCCCCTGCTCTACCAGCTGAGCTACACCGCCCCGAGAAAATTTAGAGGCATACGATACTGGATTGCTGCCTTTTTGTCAAGAAAAACCGTACCTGCCCAGGAACCGGGTAAACTGCGGCCCGCTTCACCGCGCAGGGTTTGCCATAAGATCATACGGTTTGTTGAAAACCCTGTTCATCGCTATGTCCGGGCTAGCTCATGCCCGCTGTTTCCAGGGTTTGAATTGCTGAAACGGGGCTTCAGGAGGTACGAAGTGCCTTCCCCTGCTACTCCTTGAATCTCGTTTCCTCTTTCTGGATACGTTCAATTTCCTCTTTTTTCGTCTTGCAGGATATGCAGAAGCGGGCGAGGGGATTCACCTCGAGCCGTTTGATGTCGATCTCCTCGCCGCATTCCTCACAGAGGCCGAATGTTTTGTTCTGGAGCTTGCGGAAGGCATCGGCGATGTCCTTGTACTGCTCGTACTTCATTTCCAGCAAAGAATAGTCGATGCCCTGATCGACGTCCAGTGCTGACTGGTCAGCGCTGTCCATAGCCGAATCGATCTTTTGTCCCATTTCCCTCGTAAGCCTACGGCCCATCTGCGCTTCCAGGCCGTCTACGACTTCGTTCCGTTTTTTCAGGAGTATCTTCTTCAGAAGTTCGTGGCGTTTTAGTACGGCTGAGGACACCCGAACGGCTTTCGTTTCAGCGGCCTTCCCGGCAGGGGTTGCCCTGCGAACCGCCTTTTTAACGACCTTTTTGACGGCTTTCCTCGCGGCTTTCACTTTTGTTTTTTTTGTCGATTTCTTTGCCACGCTCTTTTTGACCGGTTTGGCAATTTTTTTCTTGGTAGTCTTTTTTACGGCCATATTGGAAATTCCCCCTCTTGCTGTTCGGAATCTATAGCTAGAGAACCATTATAGATGTCTCCGAAAGCAAATTCAAGTCAATTTGTCATTTCAAAAATGCCGAATCTTATAAAGTTCAAAAAAAACAGCGAGGGGACAGGGAGGAGAGCAAAAAATTGCACTATTGTCGGATTCGCATTGCGCCCTAAGCCCATCCCCGCGTACTACCCGGAGTAAGCCATTGCGCTGACTTCATGGCTTACCCGCGGTTCTTTATCGGATGATCAGCAGGATGCCCCCGGTTTTAATCCTGGCGTGGCCGGATTACCTGAATTTTCCTTTTAACGGAGTGAAAGGATCATGGCCAGACTGCTCATTTTTTGGTAATATGAAAATACTACTTCCTAGTTCAGATGCGGGGTACACATGAAAAAACAAAAGATCATGAGGAATGTCGTTGTTGCCACGTTGCTCGTATTTTCCTTCAGAGCAAACGACTGTACGGCGCTAGCCAATGACAACAGTTCTCCACCCGCTGCTCCAGGGGGGGCGATTCTTCAAAAACCCCCCGAAACCGAGAGTGGAAAAGCAAGAGAACCGACGACGGATTCCGTAGCTATCGACATGGCCGGACTCAAGACGCTTTCCTGGGTCATTGACCAGGTTGCCAGTAAAAAGATCATTTACGCGGGGGAATACCATGACCGCTTCAGTAGTCACGTTGTCGAACTGCAAGTCATCAAGGAACTTTTCCGAAAGAACGCTTCGATCGCCATTGGCATGGAGATGCTCCAGCGGCCTTTCCAAAAGGTACTGGATGACTATATCAGTGGGGCAATCGGGGAAGAGGAGTTCCTGAGGAAATCGGAATACTTTTCGCGTTGGGGTTATGATTTCAATCTCTACAAGCCGATCCTGGATTTCGCCCGTGCCGAGAGAATCCCGGTTGTAGCCTTGAATGCGAGGAGGGAAATCACCGACAAAGTAGCAAAGGGTGGCACAGATTCCCTGTCTCCCGAAGAAAAAAAGGAAATTCCGATACAGATGGATTTATCTGATGACAGCTACCGTGACCGTTTGAAGCAAGTCTTCGCGGAACATAAAAATCCGGGTGAAAAGAATTTCGATTTCTTTTACGAAGCGCAGGTTGTCTGGGACGAGACCATGGCACTCTCCCTCGACGAGTATCTTCGAAAAAACTCCTCACGGCAAATGATCGTGATTGCCGGATCAGGACACGTTGCCTATGGCTCGGGAATTCCCAAACGGGCTTTTCGGCGAAATGGCTATGCATATGCGACTATCCTGAATGACGCTGATGTGGAACGGGGCATTGGCGACTACCTCGTATTCCCCGAGACAGCGGAGGGCGAGACCGCACCGAAACTGATGGCCTTGCTCAAGGAAGAGAACGGTAAGGTCACGGTTAAGGACTTTCCTGAAGACAGCGTTTCCCGGAAGGCCGGCATCAGGGTCGGGGATGCTGTCCTCGCACTTGACAATTCACCTGTGCAAACAGTGGCCGATATCAGAATTGTGCTATTTTTCAAACATCATGGTGAAGCCGTCAAGGTTAAGGTAATGCGGAAACGTTTTCTGCTTGGCGAAAGAGCGCTGGAGTTCGACGTGGTGCTGCCATGAAATTTTCATGACAGCCTTTCCCGGATATGCTAGTATAAACCGCTTATACGCTTGCCAGGACACAGAGGAGGGATTCATGAAACGAATTGTTGCTGTTGCGCTCGCAGCGGTTCTCGCAACGGGTTGCTCGAGTGCGGCAACGAAAAACTTTAAAGTGATCGCCGATCCGCCTGACGCGGACATCAGGGTCATCTCCGGCAGGGACTTGAAGGAACAGACGTATCGCTCGCCGGCTGCGGTGACGATAGAAGTGCCAAGCGATCCCGCGCTTGCAGCAAAAGCGATTCTTGAAGTGCAAAGAGAAAATTATCAACCAAAGGTCATCGCCCTCAAGGACATCAGACCGGGAGAAACGCTCACTATCCAGCTGGAACAAATCATCCAGAAGGCAGCGATGTACAGCCTCAGATATAGGATGAGGGCCCCTGCGGTGTCAAGTGAATTGCGGTTCCGGGACGGAGTCATTTCAGTAACCTTCTCGATCGCCGAACAGATGTTCAACATGCGCTTCGAAAATCTGACCGATCGTGAAGTCAAGATCCTCTGGGATCAATCCGAGTACAGCGATGTGAACAGCCAGCCGCACCGGATCATGCCCTCAACAGTCCATTTCCCAGACAGAAATAATCCGCTCCCGGACCAGATCGTTCCGGCGAAGAGTTCGATACAGGAGGACGTGATCCCCGTCTCCAATGTGTTTCTTTCCAGGGATAGAAAAGGATACTACGTTCACGCGCTGTTTCCGCTCGACAGCGACGCAGCTGCGGGCCTCAAGGGGAAGTCTTTCAGTCTCTTTATCCCGGTGGGAGTCGACCGGTCAATAATTCCCTATAATTTTAAAATCGAGATCACCGATGCCGTAAAAGAGACGGTCAAGAATTAATCTCGCGGAAGTTATGATATATATCATAGCTTTCATGATGCAGGGAGTGTAGAGTATGTCCATGTTCAAAGAAGGCTGTCCAGGAAGCGCTGAGATACGATCGCCGAAGCCGGAAGATATCCGGTGTCAAAAGTGCGGGGAAAAGATCGAGATATGGAGCGACGAACCCGAAACCGAGTGCAAGAAGTGTGGCCACTTGAATGCACGACCCATCGGAACGTCCTGTATCGAGTGGTGCGCCTACGCTAAAGAGTGCGTCGGATCAGATAAACTGGAAAAACTCCTGAAGGCCGCTAAAAAACCGTAACAC
>Ga0187778_10003024_pt1 | contig 11342 bp, 7 predicted proteins | sample 1015_Q2_SP5_20_M_FD_132418 | JGI IMG/M metagenome (GOLD analysis project Ga0187778, IMG submission 132418) | Tropical peat soil microbial communities from peatlands in Department of Meta, Colombia - 1015_Q2_SP5_20_MG | ecosystem: Environmental > Terrestrial > Soil > Wetlands > Peat | place...
CCTCGAATACCTGTTCCCCAGCTTCAACATGGGACAGGAAACCTTCGTCTTGGCCGTGGCCATCCTCACCGTAGCGCTGTTCAGCTGGAGAAAGCTGTACGTTTGGTTTGCCCGGGCTCCTTATCTGCGGGAGCGCGTATACCTGCTCGGATCCGGACCCGATGCTGAAGACCTTCTCGAACGCTTGCGGACTCAACTCGAATTGGGAGTGGAGGTGGTCGGCTGGAGCGGCAGCTTGAATGGCAACCTCACACGCGCGGCCCTGGCCGAGCATCTGGTGGACACCTGCACCCGATGCGGGGTGCATCGCGTCATCGTCGCGCTCACCGACCGGAGGGGAACCATCCCGGTACGCGAACTGCTGGAAATGCGGGTGAGCGGGGTCCGGGTGGAAGATTGTACCTCGTGGCTGGAAAGAGTTTCGGGCAAGGTGCACCTCGACAACCTCTATCCCAGCTGGATGATTTTTTCCGACGGCTTCCGCCTGCACACCGGCCTGCTCGCCGTGCGCCGGCTGCTCTCGATAGCCGCCTCGCTGGCTCTGTTAGTGGTGACGCTGCCGGTGCTTCCCCTGGTCGCTCTGCTCATTAAATTCACCTCGCCTGGCCCCATCTTTTACCACCAGGCGCGAGTGGGGAAAGGGGGAGAGCATTTCTTCTGTTATAAGTTTCGTACCATGCGGGCCGATGCGGAGGCGGACATTGGACCCACATGGGCGAGCGATGACGATCCCCGCATCACCCCGGTGGGGCGCTATCTGCGCAAGTTTCGCCTGGATGAAATCCCCCAGTTGTATAACGTCTTGCGGGGGAACATGGGCTTTGTAGGCCCGCGGCCGGAGCGGCCGGAGTTCGTCGAATCCCTCAGCCGGGAGGTCCCCTATTATCCCCTCCGGCATACCATCCGGCCGGGCATCACGGGCTGGGCGCAGGTGAATTATCCGTACGGCAACTCCGTCGAAGATGCGGTGAAGAAGCTCGAGTATGACTTGTTCTACATCAAGAACATGTCCATTGGGCTCGATCTGCTCACCATGTTCCAAACCGTAAAAATCGTGCTGCTCGGGCGGGGCGCACACTAGATCGGAGAGCATAGTGGCTTGGTCGGCTGGCAAAATCGGGACGATGCTCCCCTCGCGAGAGGAGCAGACCACACTGGCCTACCGGGCGCTCCTCGCCTTGTCCTTCATCTATTTCGTCCGGCCCGAAGATTACATTCCCGGCCTCGGCTATATTCCGATTGCCAAAATCGCTGGTGGCATCTCATTGATTGCGCTCATTTTCGGGGTCAGCGGCCAGTGGCAAGAAAATAAGCCCAGGGAGCTTCGCTTGGTGTATATGCTCTATGCATGGTGGTGCCTGGGACTTCCCTTTGCTTCCTGGAAGAGCAACAGTATCATGCTGGTGTTCACCGATTGTCTGAAGTGTGTGGTGGTGATGGTTCTCGTGTCCCTCGTAGTGAATTCCATGAGGGAACTGGGGCAGTTGTTGAAGTTGCAGGCCGCTGCGGTCATGCTGAACGCCATGGGCGCGATCTTATTGCATAAAGTAGACGCGGACGGCCGGCTGTGTGGCTTAGGCAACGGGGCGCTGTTCAACCCCAACGACTTGGCCATCAACATTGCGCTGAACTGGCCCATCTGCGTGATGTTCTTCTTCGGTACCAAAGATCCCCTGGTCAAGACGCTGTGGGGCTTCGGTCTGCTCGCCATGATCCGCGGGGTGATGATGACATACTCGCGCAGCGGCTTCCTCGCGCTATCGATGGCAATCTTCATCGTGCTGCTCGAGTTCGGCTGGCGCGGAGGGCGACGCTGGATGCTGGCACTCCCCTTCATGTTGTTGGTGCCGGCGGTTGTGCTCGCCCCCACCAACTACGCCACCCGACTGGAGAGCATCGTCGGTACGCCCGAGGCCGGTTCCATGGACCGGGGGTCGGCGGAGGCGAGAAAACAGCTGCTCATCAGAAGCGTTGAAATTACTGCCACCCATCCCCTGTTTGGCATCGGAGTCGGAGACTTCCAGTCTTACAGCAACATGTGGATGGTGACCCACAACACCTATACGGAGCTCAGCTCGGAGGGCGGGATCCCAGCCCTGGTGTTCTTTCTTCTGTTACTGGGGCAGGCGTTCCGGAACTTGCGCGCGGTGCGCACGAACCCGGCGCTGAAGCAGGATGAGAACATGCAGCTCTTTGCCAGCGCCCTTTGGGCAGCTTTGACGGCGTACACCGTGGGCGCCTTCTTCGCCAGCACAGCCCGCCTGCTCTTTCCTTACTTCCTGGTCGGCTACACCACCGCCCTCTACAAGATTGCAAGTCTTGCCACCGAAACCACGCCCATGGCAAGCTCGCAGCCGGCCGTGGTCGTACGTCCCAAGCGAGGTCCCGCGCCGGGTTACGGCTGGTCGGGCTGACACCGGGCTGCGAGAGGTCTCTATGTGCGGCATAGCGGGAATCGTAGGACCGCCGGGAAGTGGGGAAGTCGATCCCAGCAAAATCCGCCGGATGTGTGCGACGATCGTCCACCGAGGCCCGGATGACGAGGGCATCTACGTGCACAGTCCCGTGGGCCTGGGCATGCGCCGCCTCAGCATTATTGATCTGACCGGTGGTCACCAGCCCATCCACAACGAAGACCGCTCGGTTTGGATTGTATTCAACGGGGAGATCTACAATTTCCCCGAGCTGTATGAAGCGCTGACTAAGCGCGGGCATCGGTTCTATACGCATTCCGACACCGAGGTGATTGTCCATCTCTACGAAGACCTGGGGCTTGAGGCCATTCGACAGCTGCGGGGGATGTTTGCCTTTGCCCTCTATGATTTTCGTCAGAATTCTTTGTTGCTGGCACGCGACCGGCTGGGCAAGAAGCCCCTGCATTATGCGCTGCGCAACGGATGCCTGCTGTTTGCTTCCGAAATCAAGGCTTTGCTTGAGGTCGAACCCGATCTCAGCAAGGTCGAACCGGCCGCCCTCCTGGATTATTTTTCGGTTGGCTATATCCCCGATCCCAAAACCGCCTTTGCCGCGATCTCCAAATTGCCTCCGGGCCACGCGCTTGAATTTCGCGGTGGCCGGGTTTCGCTCCACCAATATTGGGATCTGCCAGCCTATGGCGGCAACGATCCCGGATCGGAAGAGGCGTGCTTGGAGGAGGTAGAACAGCGGTTATCCGAGGCAGTCCGCATCCGTCTGATGAGCGAGGTGCCCTTGGGCGCCTTGCTCAGTGGGGGCGTAGACTCCTCCATCATTGTTGCCCTGATGGCGCGCGCCTCGGGTGCCCGGGTTAAGACCTTTTCCATCGGTTTTCGGGAGGCCGACTTCAGTGAGGCGGTGCACGCCCGCGCGGTTGCCCAGAAATTTGGTACCGAACATCACGAGTTCCTTGTCGAGCCCGAGCTGACCGAGACCGTCGACAAACTGACCGCCAAAATGGAGGAACCCTTCGCCGATTCCTCGATGGTGCCCACCTATCATGTTTGCCGGAACGCGCGCCGGCACGTCACGGTGGCACTGTCTGGCGACGGGGGCGACGAGCTTTTTGCCGGTTACGACCGATACCTTGTCCATCTCGATCGGCAAAAATACCAATGGATTCCCGCCTGGGCGGGTCGCCTGTTCCGGAATTACCTGTACCCCTGGATACCGAAAGCCGCCTATGGCCGGCGGCTGATGTTTAACCTTTCTCTCGATGAGCGAGAGCGGTATCTGGACAGCGTTTCCTACTTGCCGGCCCAGGGGAGGGAACGCAGCTTGTTTTCCTCCGATTTTCTCTCGCGCGCAGGGCACTTACCTGCCCTCGAGGACTTTCGCCGCTATTTCGATCAGGCCCCGGCTCAGGATCGGATCAGCCGCCTGCTCTACCTGGATACCAAGACGTACTTGACCGCCGATGTGCTAGCCAAGGTCGACCGCATGAGTATGCTCAATTCGCTCGAGGTGCGCTGCCCTTTGCTCGATCACGTATTTGTAGAGTGGACGGCGCAACTGAATTCCCGGTGGAAGCTGCATTTTGGCCAAGGCAAATATCTGTTGCGGCGATTGGCCGAGCGGCTGGGCGTGCCCGCCACCGCCATTCACCGACCCAAACAAGGATTTGCCCTGCCTTTGACCCACTGGTGGCGCAACCAGCTCAACGACGGCATGCTGGCTATTCTCTTGGAGCCGAGGACGCTTGAGCGCGGCTATTTCAACCGAAAAGCCGTGCGCCAACTGGTCGAAGAGCATCTCCGCGGACGCCGCAATCGCCCCACCGATATTTGGTTGCTGCTGATCTTTGAACTGTGGCATCGCAATTTTCTCTCCCCCCGAGGCCGGGCTCCGTCGACCGGTTCTGACGCAGCACCAAACTCGTTCGCCCTGGACCGAAGAGTAGGCGAACCAGCGCATGGATAATCCTTGGGCGGTCGCAACACCCGAGCAGACGGGGCATCCCCCCGGGCACGCGCCGGTGTTCGTCTTGGGTGCCCCCCGATCGGGCACCACTCTGCTCTATCACATGCTGCTTTCTGCCGGCGGCTTCGCCGTGTTCCGCGCCGAGACCCATGTTTTTGATCTTCTCGGCCCGCGCTTCGGCGACTTCGGGAAATTGCGCAATCGACGGCGACTGCTGCGGCAGTGGCTCGACACAAAGTCGTTCCAGGTTTCCGGGCTGGATGCCACGAGGGTGGAGGATCTGGTTTTGAATCAGTGTCATGGGCGGGGAGACTTCCTGCGCAAGATAATGGAGGAAATTGCCCGCAGCCAGCAGGTAGAGCGTTGGGCGGAGTGCACTCCCGATCACTTACTCTATCTGGCTGAGATCAAAAAGGAGATTCCCGACGCCCTCATTATCCACATCATCCGCGACGGCCGAGATGTGGCCGTGTCGGCCGCCAAGCAGGGCTGGTTTCACCCGCTCCCTTGGGATCGGCACCGGGATGTGCTGGTCGCCGGGCTGTACTGGGAGTGGGCCGTGACCAAGGGCCGCAGGCTGGGATTGAGCTTGGGCGCGGACTACCGCGAAATCCGCTTCGAACATCTGTTCAGCCATCCCAAGGAAACCCTGGCGTCCCTGGGTCGGTTCATCGGGCACGATTTGGACTACGAGCGCATTCGACAGGTAGGAATCGGCTCAGTCAGCAACCCTAACACATCTTTTGCGCTGGTCGCAGAGGGCAAGGATTTCGCTCCCATCGGTCGCTGGCAGGAGCAGCTGGGCACAGAGGACAAGGCCGCGCTCGAATACCTCCTGGCGGACACGCTGACGGCATTAGGATATCCGGTTTCGGCCAGCTCGGGGAAAAGGAAGGAATCCGAACTCCGGCGAATGAAGGCAATCTATTTTCGCCAGTTCGAGACGAAGCAGTGGTTGAAGTCGCATACTGCCCTGGGACGACTTCTGGTTCGCACCGCGATCGTGTGATCTCCGTAGTTGTCCGCCACGGATGGGAAGGAAGAAGGATGACCAGATTCTTGCCGAATGAAAGCTCCTGCTGTTGTCGGCATGGGGACAGCATGAGGCTAGCTGGTTGCCTGAGATAGATCTGTTGGGTCCCGGCCTTAGCCGTGGGAGGTTCAATTAAGACGCTCTCCGAAACACAAATTCATTACAGGCTTTGCTGCTGCCACAAGTCGTGAGTTTTTCCAGGACGAAACCTGCCTTGCGATAATAGGCAAAGATCTCCTCTGGTTTGGCCACCTCAAAGGGGTATCCCCCCACCCAGTCCACAATATCCCGCCAGCGATTCATCCCGCGCTCGGAAGACTCCGTCCAACGCTCGAAATACTGCTGCGGCTTCAGTTTCAATATGGCTTTGGCCAGCTCTCGCGATTCCACCGGGCTGATTACCAAGGCAGCATAGAGTGGTCGCAGGGGGCGAGGGATGCGATTGGACGCGCGTTTAATCGCCTTCCAATACCGGCTCCAAATGCCTTGATCGTTATAGATGGCCACCACGAGCAGGCCGCCGGGCCCAACCGTGTGGGCGGCCATATCCAGGGCTTTCCACATGTTGCCCGTGTGGTGTAGCACACCCCAGGAGTACACCACGTCGAAAAGCCCGAGCTTCTTGAGGTACTCGGGGTCGAGAACCGAGCCGGATTCGACCGTCCACTGCTGGGCCGCGGGCTGATACCTGCGTTTCAGCTCGGCGGTGCAGGCGACCGACTGCGGGTCGAAGTCGAAGGAGTGCACCCGCGAGGCTCCCAAGCGGATCGCGGCCAAGGAATGGATTCCGCTGCCGCTGCCGATGTCGAGAAAGCTCTTATCGCGCAAGTCTCCCACCAAGGCTTGGAGCGCCCGCTCGGCAGAAAGGATCTGGGGTTCGCTCACTCCATCCAGGAAGCGCTTCCAGTTTTCCCCGAATCCGAATCGGAGTCTGGTTTGCGCGGTTGCGTTCATGGCGCTGTCAACCTCAGGCTGCAGTTAGCCTAGCCGAATTCTGCTGGTGGGAGCAAGGATGGGAATTTGCGGCGCCCGGTCAGGGCCATCGGCAGCGCGAACTCCGGCATTCCCGTGGCCGGTTGTCCGGGGAGCGTTTTGGGCGATCCTGCGCCCCGGCCCGGTTCGAGAATTCTTTCCACCGCTGTGCCGGTGGCTCAGTCGACCCCGGCAATGGCCTGGTTCAATAAGTCAATATCGGCACCTGCGGGCAAGCCGTCGGTCGTCTTGCCGCTTAAGAACGGACTCGCGCCAGGGCAAGTCGCTGCCGGGTTATTCGCGCCTTGGCAGAGTTGGTAGTCACCCCCATTGCCGTCATTGTAGTTGACAAAGCGGATCTGGGGAACGGTAGTAAGGCTCTGGCCTGTCGGCCACGTGCCGCTACCATCCACGATGACGTTGCCGGCAACGGTGGAGCCGGTAAAGCAGGCCTCAAAGATCTTGGATGGTATGGCCGTGTGATAGGCGCAATTCTCGCTCCCCCCCGCACCCGTGCTGTTGATCTCATTTTTGCCCACAGTCAGAATGCTGTTGGTCAGCGTGAGGTTCGTCATCGGACTGGGTTTTCGGCTACCCACGACCAGAAGTATCCAAGGCGGCGACGCGGTGGTAACGTGATTGATGGTTACGTTGCGCCAGAACATCAGGGGGTAAGCGCTCAGCCCGATGGCGCCGCCCGCGCCGAAGAACTGAACGGCATTGATGTCATCGAGCACATCGTCATGGATACTGATATTTTCCACTCCCTGGGCAGAGCCACCCGCATCGGAGCGGACCGCCGACACGCACAGACCGGCTCCCGAATGGATGGTGTGATTGTAGCGAATCGTAACATTGGCGACGACGCAGATGGAGCACTTGTTAGACTGGTTCTTGGGCGTCAGCACCATTTGGAACCCGTTCTGCGTAAATCCCCCCCACACGTCCTCCATCAGGTTGCCTTCGAGGAGCACCCGTTGCGCATTCTTGAGCTCAAAGTTGTTCTTGACAATGAAAGGACGGTTGTGGGAACCGCCGACAAATTTCGCATTCCCGGGCTGCCAGGTGAAGGGCTTGAAGAAGTGGTTGCGACGGATTTCGATGTCTGCGGGCGTGGTGGTTGCCGCCCCGCCGCCGAAAATGATGCCTTCGGCGGCTGCCTCGATGAAGTCGTCCACGATCTTATAAGGACCGCCACCCAAGTCGCCTAACCCGCCGAACACGACATGAGCATCGGTGCAGGTCCCGGTGACGGCTTCGCAATGTAAGTCGCTGGTGTAGGAATCAATCAAAGCGATGTAGGAAGTGCCGGGATCGAGACCAATCGCGGTCTCGGTGTCGTCGGTCGGCGTACCATGAATCCATACCCGGTCAAAGATCACCTGCGTCGCGTTATTGGTTCTTACCAGAGAACCGGTTCCGCCGGTGGTGGGTCGAGTGATTTCCAGCCCAATAAGACGATAGTGATTCGCTCCGGGAGCAAAAACAAAAGCTCCAGGGGAATGACGAGCAACGTTGTCCAAGACCTGCGCTGTAACCACTTGGGTAGAGGGGCAGGCAAAGGGCGGCCGGCCAAGCAAGGAACTCACACCCGAATAGCAAGGGGTCATTCGCGATCCTTCAGCCGGTAAGCTGCTGTCAGCAGCACTGGTGCGTATGGTGATCCAGTGACTGTTATCACAGTTCCTGGCTGGCAAAACATACCCCCCACCAGAACCAAGGAAAGAGGCTCCCGCCTGCAAGGTGATGGTATCGCCGCATTGCGCCTGGTTTAGCTTTGCCTGAAGATCGTCTCCGGCTTTAACGGCAATCACCTGGCCCGGAGAGGGTGTCGCCGCCAGGGCCGTATAGAAGCAGGCGGTTGGGAGAATGGCCGGACCGTCGTTGGTTCCGAAATTAGCGATGTTGCCCGGTTCACAATAGAGGTTGTCCGGACCGGACGTCACTGCGCCCCCGCCACCATTGCCGGTCGTGCCTCCACCACCACTGCCACTGTTGCCCCCATTGCCACTTTTCCCCCCGCCGCCGTTGCCGCCCGTGCCACCACCATTACCGGTCCCGCCCCCGCCATTGCCGATATTCATGGCCTCGACTTCCACCACGGCGGTTGCCGCGCGGTTGGGGTTCGAGCTATCGGTGGCCGTGATTTTCACCGCCGTGTCCGCGCTTACGTTCGGGGCGGTGAAAATGCCACTCGGCGACATCGTGCCCATACTGGAGGACCAGAGCACGTTGTCGGTGGGCTGTTTCCCGGAAAATGCCGTGAACTGTGCGCTCGCGCCCGATGGCAGTTCCATCTGCGAAGGAACAACCGATAACACCAGGAAGAAGGTTGGGTGTACAAACCCGCCGCCGGGCAGAGGCCGCGCGGAGTGCAGTTCCGCGACTCCATTACTGCAGGCGGGCAGGGAAAGAAGCAAGACAACGATGGCAAGGAAAAGAACGGCGCGCTCGAAAAAATCACCGTTGCGCCAGTCAACGCTATGCGGGAATCGGCATCCCATGGACTTCACCTCTAGGTCGTAGCGTTCAGTTCTGAGATCAAACCCATCATTGATCGACTGTAGCCGGACGAGTGTCCCGGTGACAGATAACCAGAGTTCGTACTCCCATGGCGCACCACCCACCTACGTCGGTGCTCATGTGGACATGATCAACTGCGGGCAGCCTGCGCCGATGCTCGCGAGGATTCCCTGCTGCGCTCATGCGCGCGACATCGGCTTTGGCCGGCGCGCCTCGCTTCCTCGGCCACAGCTGCCAGAAGTATCGTCGTGCGTTTTCTCCGAATCGGCCTTCGATGATCCGCCGACGGTATCTCAGCTTCGATCGATCGAACTCAAGGCGCAGCTCGCAGTGATCTCCAATGGCAGTCACCCCTTTGCACAAGAACTGAATGCGGATTGTGCGGCACTTTTCAGTCGCACTCGAGGTAAAGCGGGATCCTCGAGAACACTCCCGGGAGATGTTGTCGGGCAAGAGGCTTCCCGCGCGGCGCGTTTCGGGGGAGGAGAAGCGGAAAGCCGGCTAAATTCGCGCCCAATTATACACTCGACCAGTGCTCGCTAGTCTAGCCCGAATCCGACCGGAATGCGGCGACCGGCGCGGCTTTCGAGGGACACGCCGCCCTGGCTTGGAACCAGGCGGGAGCCCGGGCAGAACCGATTTTGGTGATGGGCTGAGGAGATGGCCGCCCCTCCTGGCCAGCAGCGAGCCAACCCGGGCGTAGAATAATTCCGCTTGAGCCAGGCGGCTGTGCTTCTGCTGGGGTTTCCGGCCCGGGCCAGGATTCGGGCCTTCCGCCGCCTCGGCGGTACGCTGGTGGCCGGCTTGGAAGCCCAACTGCTCGTGTTGTTTGCGGGAACAGGCGGCTACCCAGGAACTCACCTATCTTTCCTTTTATGGAGGCAAGCGCGACTACGACTACGAAAGCGAAATCGCCAGGCGGGTTCCGGGTACAGTCCCTCTCTACACCGGGGTTCCCCATCCACATTCGGCTTGGGCGGAATATTTCAACTACCTATACAGGATGCCTCGGCGTGCTCCCTACAGGTGAGCAAGTACACTCCCGGCGAGTGCGAACCTGGCTGCGGGATAAGTCTGCCGAGCCAAGCTTCGATATCGCGGTTTGTGATTTTGTCTGTACCGCGCCGAACTTCCCGCAAACCTTGGGTGTGCCCACGGTGCTGTTTCAGCACAGTGTGGAGTCGGTTTTGTGGAAGCGAAAAGCCCAGATGGAAGTGAAATGGCTGGACCGCATGGTCTCCAAGAGTACGCCAAGATGGAGGCGCTTTGAACCGCGCAAGACCGCTTCGATCACGTAATCGCGGTCTCCGAACAGGAGCGCGAGGCGATCCGCCGCATGGTGACTCCCGCAGCCATCAGTGTAGTCCCCACGGGCGTCGACCTGAGCAAGTACAGCTATCAACCTGACACCCACCCCTCAGACCATCTGGTTGTATTTATCGGATCGATGGACTGGGTCGCGAATATCGATGGAGTGGAGTACTTCTGCGATCAGGTGCGGCCGCAGGTGCGCCAAAGGGTGCCCAAGGCTCGCTTCCGCATCGTTGGACGCAACCCGCACCCCAGGGTAAAAAAACCGGCTTCGGAGTCGGTCGAAGTCACCGGATCCGTGCCTTCCGCGGTCGATCACCTGCGTGAAGCCGCCGTGATTGTGGTTCCCCTGAGGATAGGCAGCGGTACCCGTATCAAGATCTATGAGGGCATGGCCATGGGCAAAGCTACGGTCTCCACCCGGGTCGGCGCCGAAGGGCTGGACGTACGCCATGGGCAAGATATTCTGCTGGCCGACGATCCCCAAGGATTGGCCGATAGCATCTGCACCCTGCTGGGCGATGAAGGCTTGCGTCGCAGAATCGAAGCCGCGGCCCACCACACGGCGAGCCAGTATGACTGGTCGGTGGTGACCTGGCGTTTTGTCGAAATCCTACAAGCGACCATAGACAGCACCCATCGGCGCTCGGCGAGTCCCCAGGTCAGTATGATCGGTGCTTGAGATTGCCATTTAGCAGGCTGCAGGGCCGACGCCGAAGAGATGTTAGTCTCTGGCCGGGCTGCCGCGCCATCCCCGGTGTCGTACCTACAGCAGGCCAGCGGGATCTCGCTGCTGGGTTTTCAGCCGATTGCCTCGATGCCCGTGATTGGTCCCGCAGGTCGCTCCCGGGCTGCAAACTCTTGCGTAGTTCCCGGCGAATTCTTCCCCCGGAACGGATAAGCGGTTACACAGCCTACGGTTGATGACCGAGACAGTGGATATCGAATTGCGAAACCAGTATGGTAGTGTCATCTCTCGGCTTCCAGGTGGAAGCATTCAGCGATGTTTGGAAAAAGCCAATGGTCGAATTACGCGGCAAGAATTGCTGCGATGAGTGCCGGGGAAATCACGCTGCGCTCGCGCCAAGCGGTGGGGAAAAGGCTGGAC
>Ga0187778_10003026_pt1 | contig 11340 bp, 11 predicted proteins | sample 1015_Q2_SP5_20_M_FD_132418 | JGI IMG/M metagenome (GOLD analysis project Ga0187778, IMG submission 132418) | Tropical peat soil microbial communities from peatlands in Department of Meta, Colombia - 1015_Q2_SP5_20_MG | ecosystem: Environmental > Terrestrial > Soil > Wetlands > Peat | place...
GGTGTTCACAGAATATCCCCTGTGCTCAGCAACCCCTCAATCACGTGCCCAATGATCCTGTTATCTTGCCTTTTGTTCCGAGACTTCACATACAGGACATGCATTCCGAAACTTAGTGCATAAAGGCTTTGGTAATACCTTTAAAATAAGCGCGCCGAGTCTTGCCAAAACGGCAAATCCTCCTGCCGACATAGAGATCGTGGTCCAACCAAAATTTACAACTAGATAACCTGCAACAACGCCGCCCAGGATGCCGCCGAATCCCTTTGTGGTGTACACAACGCCACAGTTGGTCGCAGCCATGGGTGATTTCGAATAGATGAGATACAACTGAGGGGTCTTAAGCATTTCTACGGGAGAGGCGCAGGCCTGACGGGACAGATCAGTGCCGGTTTCTCAATTTTTCTCAATATCAATGCACCCATAGCGGATACAATTGCCAGAATCGCCATCGTAAAGAACGCGGCTGTCCAGCCGTACTTAACAACCATCACTGATCCCAAGGCGCCTCCAATAAGTCCACCAAAGCCCTTCGCGCTATACATAATGCCATAGTTTGTCGCCAGATACGTCTGACCATACCTATCGGCAGTAAGCGGCGGGAAGAATGCAAACATCGGTCCGCAACAGAAAAACGCCAGGCACAATATCGCAGTGAACAGTATCGGATCCTTCCCAAAGATGGGCAATGCCGCATATGCGATACCACAGATCACAAAGTCTATAGCCATTGCCTTTTCGCGTCCTATTTTATCGGATATAATACCCCAGACCACCCGGCCTGCGCCATTGGCTATCGCATACAGTGAGGCGGCCAGCAATATGACGTTGCTGGCTATGCCGATTTCTTTTGCAAATGGTTTTACTGAGGGGGTCAAGAACATATAGCCTATCGCCATGCCAACAAATATTCCGTATATTAGATAGAATTGTCCGGTTTTGAACATTTCCACAGGATTACATCCTCTGACTTCCCCTTCCTTGCCCGCGACAGGCGTGCTTTTGGACTCTGCTGCTGATTCCCATGAGGGGAATCTGAGGACCTGTGCAATGACCAAAAGCACCGCTGCAAAACCTATACCGCTGTAAAGAAACGCTTCCTTATAGCCGACATGAGCTATTAAATAACCGATGATTGGAATGAACGGGGCAGCCCCTGACCCAAATCCCGCCGCCATAATGCCAGAGGCAAGACCACGTTTTTTAGGGAACCATTTAAGTGCAGCAGCAATGCCTCCGGTGTAAATGAAGCTGGCTCCAATGCCCGCAGTGCCATAGAGGACATACAATGTGGCCAAGTTATCAGCATATCCCATCCCGCCCCATCCGACAGCCACACATAGACCAGCCACAGTAAAGAACAGTCTTGTTCCAAACTTATCCAATAGAAATCCGGTGAGCGGAGCGGCATACGTCATCAAGGCAATAAAAATCGCAAAGGCTAACTGAACACTTGGAAGGGACCATTGAAATGCTGTTTTTAGCTCGGGGACAAAAAGCGTCCATGCGTACTGAAGACTGGAAATCATCGCCATGCCACACACGCCTGCGACTAATTGAACCCAATTATTCCTGATGAATGAACCATAGACTTGCTTGGAATCTGAACTATCCGCCTTAGCCATCTTTCCTCCATACCGGTTTTAGGTGCAGGGTCTCACTTGACCCTGCACTATTTTGTATTCCGGAGCCTGCTATTTTTTACGGCGCGCTATGGGAGCTGCCTCCACAGGTTTTGCCGAAGCCTTGACCCTCTGAATCTTCTCGTCCACAAAGGCCTGCATTTTCGCAATATGCTCCTCTTTCAGATGAGAGAAGCGTCCCTGATGCTTCATGTATTCGCTTACGGGCTTGTATTTCTTGGGGATATGTGAATACTTGAAATCACCGCTTTCCCACTCATAGAGGGTCCACATCCCTGTCTCCACCGCAAGCTTACCCATCTCCATGGTTAGTTTCTCGTCAAACTTCCAGCCCTTGGGGCACGGCGTAAGCATATGGATGAATGTAGGACCAGGGTAACTAAGTGCCTTCCGCACTTTGTTCATCAGGTCAAGGGGATAAGCCACAGAGGTGGTTGCCGCATATTTCAGTAATGGATGGCCACCGATGAAAAGTTGCGGGGGGTCCTTGGGGAAAAGAGTCTTCCCTTCCGGGATCTCTTTGCCGGGAGGAGTAAAAGTGGTGTTCGCCCCATACGGTGTCGTGGGTGATGTCTGGATGCCTGTGTTGGCATAGGATTCATTATCGTAGCAGATGAAGAGGACTTTATGCCCCCTATATATCATTGCCGAAGCAGCCTGGAGGCCGATATCAACCGAACCGCCGTCACCTGCCATAACGATAATATTCGGAAATGGACCGCTGTATTTGCCTTTGCGAGCAAGCACCTTGTATGCTGCTTCGATACCCGATGCCACTGCACCGCCATTGGTGATCTGGGCATGTATCCAGGACACTGCATAGGGAGTACAGAGATAGCTGGAATTCGCTACATACATGCACCCTGTAGGTCCGATGAATATGGTGTCCCTGCCCGCGGCCTTTGCCACAAGGCGGTAGTTCAGTGCAGGGCCGCACCCTGCGCAAGTGCGGTGTCCCGGCACATACATCTCTTCTCTGGGAGCACCTTTGAACGACTTTATCGGCTCAAAGGTCTGGTATTTATAGTCAAACGGTTTCATCTATTGTCCTCCTTGTAATCAGTTAAATTTTATCCTTCGAAGCCTATCCAGTATACGTATTTTTGAGCCCTCTTTTCCTTGATCATCTGTGAGAGGATCTTTGCCATGAATTCAAAATCTTCAGGCCAGATTGTCTCTCCACCAAGGCCGGCCATGAAAGAGGTTGTGAGAGGCCTCTCGTCCAGGTCATAAAGAGAGGCGCGAAGCTCATGAATCAGGTTACCGCCCCTCGTAGCCCCTCCGTAGGAGGTGCTGGTCTCTATGGTTCCCACTGCCTTGATATGCCCCATAGATTCGGCAATCTGCTGGGTCGGCCACGGACGGATCCAACGGGGCCGAGCCATCCCGGCCTTCACCCCTTGTTTACGGAGCGCATCCACAGATTTCCTGCAGGTATTGGCGTGGGCACCCTGAATAAAGAATGCTATCTCAGCGTCTTCCAGCCTGTATTTCTCGAGGAATGGGTCATACCTGCGGCCAAAGAGACGGTTGTAATCTTCTGTAGCCTCCTTGATAACCTTCGGGAGTTCGAGGAAGGTAGCCGCCCTCTGCGCATCCATGGGTGCTCCCTGATCAGGTCTGATCTGCGGACCGTGAGACACAGGGCATGTGGTACTTATAGGATGAGGAGCGCTATAAGGGGGGAGGAACTCCCTCACCTGTTCTAGATCTGCGAGCTTCACTTTGTCTGGAATATGGGAGATGAAATACCCGTCCTGACAGGTCATTTGCGGAAGCATAATGCGCGGGTCCTCACCAATACGATAACCCATCAGGGTATTATCGAATACCTCCTGGGGGCTGGAGGCCCAACCAAGTATCCAGCCCTGGTCCCTGGTGGACATCGCATCGGTATGCTCAGAGCCGAAATCTCCAGGAGGGTCAAGCGTACGGTCAGCAATTGCCATTTGGAGGGGATAACGCCCGCCTGCTACGGGGCTATATAATTCAAAGGCATAGGTGACTCCCACGCCTGCGCTCCCTGTCAGAGCGCGTGCACCGCAGGCAGAGGCGCCTAACACCACGGACAGCTGCGCATGCTCACCCTCGCCATGCACAAATTCTGCGTCCAGTTCACCGTTGGCGACCATCTTGGCAAGCTCCATCATAATCGCAGTGTAGGGGCGGATGGGGTAGGAGCAGATCACTTCAACTTCTGCAAGCTTAGCAGCCTGGGCAGCGGCTGAGCAACCGGTCAACATTTTTTCCTGAGCCATTATATTATTTCCTCCTCTCTAAAAGGGTTTTTCGAGGCGGACCACTCCGTCCTCAAAATCAAGTTCGGGAACTGCGCTCAATGCATCTGCAGGGCATTGCTTGATGCAGATCTGACATCCCTTACAGAAACTTGCGTTCCATTCCATCATGTCGGCTTTTTCATTGTATGACCAGCATGAATCAGGACACGCAATATAGCAGGTAAGACAGCGTGTGCACTTCTTGTGGTCGATCACAGGACGGACAATCCTCCAGTTCGATGTCATGAAAAGGTCCTGTTGGCGTTCCGGGGCCAGCGTTACCGCTCCAAAGGGTACTGCCCTGTCGTGAGGGACATTGATTGTCCCGAATTCTGGAAGCTTTTTTTTGGACATAGAATCCTCCTTCTCTGTATTGTTTACGCTCGTAGCTTTTTCTTACCCACCCCATGAGTATACCGCGCGGGCTTTGCGAAACTTCTGCAGTTTCACTTCGTTATAGCCTCTTTCCATCCCCGCAACATCCTTGACGATCTTGGCAACATTTTCCTTCTTGGCCATACCGGTCACCCTTGCCATAGCGCCGACGATTGGGGCTGCAATGCCCGCGCCGACTCCCACGGCGTCAACGCCTCCTTCGGAACCGGAGAAGTCAACCGTTCTCACTCCCGAAATACCGTCTGCATCTACCGTGGCAATAGCGCCGAGTAGTTCGGCGTTGGGGATAAACTTGAGCATATAGTCGATCGGGCGGCTGGTATTTATAAGCAAAAGACCACCTTCAGGCATGCCTCTCAGCACATTAATCCCCTTGACTATGGTAGGCTCAGCCACAACGACCACGTCAGGATGGTCATTTGTATATACGTACTTGTGCTCAATCTCCTCGTCACTGACCCTGACATATTTGCGTGTGGTGACCAGCACCCGGTCCGGCAGGTCTTCATAATTGTCGAATACCTGCACATGCTTCCCTTCCATTGCAACCGCATTTCCAAAAGCGCTCGCAATGTCACGGCCTTCCTTGTCCATGACAACCCCTCGCGTCCATATTGTGATTTCGTGAACTTTGGCCATACACATACCTCCTCAGTATTGGCCGGTAAGACCGGCCGGTTAAAGAACCCAAAAGAAACCTAATTCATAGTTGTTAATGATCAACTAATCGCATTTCCCACCTCCTTTTCTTTTGAATAATGTCCCTTCCACTCTCTCCAGATGGCGAACCATTGCCTTTCGGGCCGCAGCGCAATCACCACTTTTTACGGCAGCAAGGATCTTCTGGTGTCCCAAAAGTGATTCTTTTGAACGGACTGCATTTTGAAGGTACCCTTGACGGGTCTCTTCCAATAGATCAACGAGGGCAAGAAGAAGACGCCCCAAGGCACGGTTTTTTGCCATTCGCGCAAGGATAGTATGGAACGCAGAATCGGTTTCCAGGCTGCTGACTCCGTTTTGAATGTCCTGTTCCTGCTTCCCTATAATCGCCTCAAGCTCCCTGATCTCCTCGTTTGTTGCGCGTCCGGCGGCAAGCTGCGCTATGGATGGCTCAATCAGCTTGCGGATGTAAAATATGTCCATGAGGTCATCCTTCCCATGGAAAAGGGCAGCGGCAAGGGGCTGTACGAGGGCCTCCTCACTTGAGGCGAGCACATAGGTGCCGTTTCCCTGTCTGCTCTCAACCAGCATCATGGACTCCAGGGTGCGGATGGCTTCCCGCACTGTAGCGCGTGAGACCTTGAAGATCTCTGTCAGCTCCCTTTCAGCAGGGAGTTGATCACCTTTTTTCAGTCTTCCCTTCTCGATGAGATCACGAATCTGCTGCACGATGTCTTCATATGCCTTTTTCTTTTCAACTGCCTTCAGCATGTCAATTTTCCTTTTTCTTCCTCGCTTCGTTTAGCGCTGCCCTAAAATGAACTGCGGATACCGAAAGCTTCTCCGCGTTCTTCCCCTCAGATACCTGAACCAACTGGGCGATTGCGAGCATTGTTGCTTTCCTGCAGATGGATGCGATATCCGAGCCCACCATCCCTTCAGACTCTCTGGCCAACTCCTTCAGATTCACATTATCGCTAAGGGGTTTTCCCGCAGTATGCACTACAAAAATCTCCCAACGCTCCTGCTCATCGGGAACAGGGAACCTGAGTATGAAATCAAGGCGGCCTGCCCTGAGCAGCGCAGGGTCGATAAGATCCTCACGGTTGGTGGCTCCCAGCACGATGACCTGCGAAAGGTCACTCAAGCGATCCAGCTCATTGAAAAACTGGCTCGACATACGTTCCACTGCCCCGCTTTCGCTGGAAACGCCTCTTCTGGTTACCAGCGCATCTATTTCATCAAAGAAGAGGATGCAGGGTGCTGATTGTTTTGCCTTTTTGAAAAGCTCATGAAGGGCTTTTTCCGATTCCCCCAGCCATTTTGAAAAAAGGATGGGTCCGCTTACGGAGATGAAATTCAATCCGGTCTCACCAGCCAGGGCCTTTGCCAGAAGGGTCTTGCCGGTTCCTGAGGGACCGGTAAAAAGGATTCCTCTCGGAGCGGCTATCTTGCCTGCGGCAAAGAGTTCCGGGTATTTGTAAGGCCACTTTACGGTGGAGGTGAGGGTCTCCTTGATGTCCCTAAGGCCACCCACATGCTCCCACCTGACTGCGGATCTCTCGGTAAAAAACTCACGGGTCGCTGTAGGGTCAATCTCCCTGAGGGCGTTCAGAAAGTCCTCCATGCTGACCCGAAGATGTTCCTTTGCGCTGCTGAACTCGAAATCACCGTTTTTCACGCAGGCGAGATATTTCCGCAGGGTGACCATTCCTGCCTCCTTGCACAGTGCTTCCAGGTCAGCCCCTACAAAACCATGGGTAATCTGGGCAAGGCGTCCCAGGTTCACGTCGGATGAGAGCGGCATGCGTCTGCTGTGAACCTTCAGTATGGCAAGCCGTCCTTCAGCATTGGGAACCGGGATTGCAATTTCCCTATCAAACCGTCCGGGACGGCGGAGGGCTGGATCTATCATCTCGGGAATATTGGTAGCACCAATCACAATCACATGGCCTCTGGAGACCATACCATCCATGAGCGCAAGGAGCTGGGCAACAACCCTTTTCTCCACATCTCCCAGGACGTCCGCACGTTTTGGGGCTATTGCATCAATCTCGTCGATAAAGATTACGCTTGGTGCATTCTGTGACGCTTCTTCAAAGATTTCCCGCAGCCTCGCTTCGCTCTCCCCGTAAAATTTATGAATAATTTCAGGACCGTTGACTCTGATGAAATGGAGCTTTGCTTCGCTGGCAATAGCCCTTGCGATAAGGGTTTTCCCGGTGCCGGGCGGTCCGTAGAGGAGCACGCCTTTGGGGGCTTCGATTCCCAGACGTTCAAATACCTCGGCGTGGTACAGGGGGAGCTCCACCATCTCGCGAATAAGCTTCAGCTCTCTCTCGAGCCCTCCGATATCTTCATAGGAGACAGACGTATCACTCTCAGGGGTATAGTCAGGCTGGGTTAAGACGAATTTGGTAAGCTGGTTAATGATAACCCCCCCTGAGGGCGATGTGCCCTCCACTCTAAAGAAGCGATCCTTTCCCCCAAAGGGTGGCACATTGATCTTATCACCCTGAATTACGGGAAACCCCTGCAGAACCTTTCCGAAATATTCCAGTTCAGCTTCACTGGGGAGCGGGCAGTTGACATCCAAAGGATACAGGACAATACTTGCTGCGGTCTTACGGGGAACCTTTTGGACTCTTACTGTGTCCCCCACATTCACCTGGGCATTTTCCCTGGTGATGCCGTCTATCTGGATCAGTCTCTTTCCCCTGCTCTGGTCAGCAATTGCGGTGATTCGCGCAATGGTTTTCTGCTTGCCTGAGATTTCGATCAGATCCCCAAGAGTAGCATCCAGCGCTTTCATGTCGTCTGAGTCGAGGCGAGCCCATCCCTGGCCCACATCTTCGATAAATGCTTCACTTACTTTTAATTCCAGATCTACCGTCATTACCGGAGCCCGCATGTCCTTCGCGTTAGGATATTTTTTCGAACATATCCTTGGTCACTCCGCATCTTGGACAGACCCAGTCATCAGGCAAATCCTCAAAAGCGGTCCCGGGCTCAATGCCGGCGTCGGGATCACCCTCCTCATGGTCATAAATGTAGCCGCACGCAATACATTTCCATTTTCCCATTATCAACCCCTCCTGTTAGATTTTGTGCAAGCCCTGCTCACATGGATTACCACATTCCTCAGTGCTGACATCATTGATCGGATTTTAGAATGGTCTGACCATCTGATGACCTTATCCTATAGCAGGTGAAAGTGTTTGTCAAGAAATTTCTTAGCAGGCATTGTCAAGAATGTAACGTTTTTCAATATGATGTTTCAGTTGATGAATAGTGCTCAGATTAGCGCTGGTTTTTCGGTTCTGAAACTGTCAAAGTACACACAGGTTGGCCGAGAGCAGTGACGGTTTCGCCTTTCATATAGCATTTTTTGAATACACCCTTGGAAAAGAGTCCTGCTTGTCACGTGAGGATTGATTGTGATAAGGTCTAAAGAAAAGATGTGCTGCGGTGCGTCCTGAGAAAAGATATCAGATGAAAATGCCCCTGATTTCGAATTCGACCCGTTTACTCATGCGTGGGGTTGTCCTTATGGTCGCAGGCGCATTATGTTATGTAATCCTTCTCGCAGTATTGCCCCCGTTATCGCTTGCGGAAACCGGCATCATCAGCGCAGTAGTGTTTTTGGTTGTTTTTGTACCTTCACTGTATATTTGTTTAAGAACCGACTATCATGGAATTAATCTGGAAAGTCATCTCGTTCAATCCATCTTAGAAAACAGTAACGAAGCCATACTCATTACAGATGCCGAGGGAACCATTGTGTATGTGAACCCCGCGTTTTCCACTATCTCAGGGTACGAGAAAGAGGAGGTGCTCGGTAAGAACCCAAGAATTATGAGTTCAGGTCGTCACGATGCCGGGTTTTATGAAGAGATGTGGGGATCTTTGAAACAGACCGGTCAGTGGCAAGGAGAGGTATGGGATAGACGCAAAGACGGTGAGGTTTTTCCGAAATGGCTCTCCATTAAAACAATAAAGGATAAAAAACGAAAGAGCGTGAACTATGTTGGCTTTTTTACGGATATTAGTTCGTTGAAACAGACCGAAGAATATATTGAACATCTCGCTCATTATGATAGCCTCACCAATTTGCCCAACCGGATCCTGTTACATGATCGGCTGAATCAGGTAATGATATCCTCGAATCGACAGAATCATTTGGCGGGTATTCTGTTCCTTGATGTGGACCAGTTTAAGTATGTCAATAATACCTTCGGACATGGCGCGGGAGATCAATTGCTCAATGAAGTTGCCCAGCGGCTTGTACACTGTGTACGCAAAGGAGATACTGTGGCACGTTTTGGAGGTGATGAATTTGCGATAGTGTTATCGGAACTTAAGAATGACCTGGCTGCCACCTTGGTAGCTCAAAAGATTATTGAGGTCCTGTCCCTTCCCTATAAATTCAAAGGCCGTGAAATCTACGTTACCGTGAGCATTGGTATTGCGTTGTATCCTTCAGATGGAGAAAGAGGCGATGTACTCATAAAAAATGCTGATACAGCCATGCAGCGGGCCAAAGAATTGGGTAACCGCAAGTTTCAATTCTATGATCCCCAAATGAGCGATAAGGCGTTTGCGCGTCTCAGTGTAGAAGCTAATTTACGTAATGCGATTGAGCGTGAGGAGTTTGTCCTGCATTATCAGCCCCAGGTGGACCTGAGTACAGGACGGGTAACAGGGATGGAAGCACTCATCCGGCGGAAAGAGCGTGATTGGCTCGTTCCACCCTCGCAGTTTATCCATATCGCAGAAGAAACAGGCCTAATTATGCAACTGTGTGAATGGACGCTGAGAACGGCCTGTAAACAAAACAAATTGTGGCAGAAAGAGGGGCTTTCTCCCCTGCGGGTTGCGGTGAACTTATCGGCCACTCAATTCACTCAGCAGACAATTGTGAAAATGATTAAGGACATCATACAAGAGACCGGCTATGAACCAAAATATCTGGACCTGGAGCTCACAGAAAGAATTATCATGAAGGACACCGAGGAAGCGATGAAAGTGATGCATCAGCTAAAGGAAATGGGGGTATACCTGTCAATTGATGATTTTGGCACTGGATATTCGTCGCTGAGCTACTTGCGGCAATTGCCCATAGACAAGCTTAAAATTGATCTTTCCTTCGTGAGTGAAATTACCTCTTCCCATAGTAGTGGTTCGATCGTAAAGTCGATCATCTCCCTTGCACATAACTTAAACCTCAGAGTGCTTGCCGAGGGGGTAGAAACTGAAAGGCAGTTGTCATTCTTAATTGAGAACAAGTGCGACGAAATACAGGGTTATTATTTTAGTGTTCCGCTGGACGTGCAGAAGTTCAGGAGGTTACTGATCGAAGACAAACGGTTGGCTGTATAGGTTTGAGGGTAACATAGGGACACATCCTATTTTTAAGGCAAATGGGTTAATACACATTCCCCTTGTCAATGGCCCTGCCCGCAGCCAGTGCCGGAAGACTACGAGTCCGATGCCTCTTTACCCAAATATGGTTACGCATATCCAATAAACTTAAAGGCTGTGGCTAGACAAAGAACAACTCTGTTGATCTGTAGCGGCTAGCGGTATAGAGGGCTAGCTTTGTACCCACGGTTTCCCTGTGGCTGCGAAAGGCAACGGACGGATGGTTGTTCTTTTCCGAGAGATGGGCAAGGCATGCCCATTGTAATTTCCGGCCGGCTTGGAGGAGTTCAGCAGCCTCCCTGTTGGAAAGGTGGCCCTTCGGCCCCTTGATGCGGCGTTTGAGGGAAAGGGGATAGGGTCCTCTTGTGAGCATTTCTAAGTCATAATTGCTTTCGATAAAGACCGCATCAAGAGAGGAAACAATGGGCACCAACTCCTTAAAGGAGTGTCCCAGGTCGGTCAATATGCCCAGGCGCTTGCCTCGGGAAGAAACCACAAAGGCAACACTGTCCTCTGCGTCATGGGGAGTGGGGATTGTCTGCACAGAGAGGCCCCCGAATTGTATCTTTCCGCCCGCAAGAAAATAGTTCACGTGCTTCAGCCTGCCGAGTATTCTTCCCCTTTCTGCCCTATAGAGGGTCCTCGGCGTAATATAGAGGGGAATATTGTATTTTCTCTGGTATACGCCCGCATAGCGGATATGGTCAGCGTGGTCATGGGATATGATCAGGGCGTGCACTTCACGAATGTCGCGCCCTATTGCAGCCAGCCTCCGCTCTGCCTCAGCGCCGCATATGCCCGCATCAAAAAGGAGTCGCACACTGCCCGCCTCAACATACAAGCAGTTGCCGTTGCTTCCTGACTGCAGGGAAACCGCAATCATCCAGTTATACTCCTACCATCCTATCCTGGAGGCCAGTGCATGGGACGTCCGCCCAGCA
>Ga0187778_10003027_pt1 | contig 11340 bp, 6 predicted proteins | sample 1015_Q2_SP5_20_M_FD_132418 | JGI IMG/M metagenome (GOLD analysis project Ga0187778, IMG submission 132418) | Tropical peat soil microbial communities from peatlands in Department of Meta, Colombia - 1015_Q2_SP5_20_MG | ecosystem: Environmental > Terrestrial > Soil > Wetlands > Peat | place...
CGAAGCTCTGCGCTAGGTATACGCCTGTGTTAGCTGCCCCGGCAGCGTAGCTAGGAATAGCGTCGTCGCTGTTTACTTGCCACATGAACCAGTAGTAGGCGTTATTGGTTAGGGTTCCGCCCCAATTGTTGTCAGTGCTGCCAGACGATTCGTTGACTGTGTACCATCCAGTGCCGCTCGGGTCGGTGCCACTTGTGTACCAGAGCCGGTGGTTGGGTGAGCCCCCTGAATCGTCGTAGAGAGCGAGAACAATCATGTCACCTGAAGTATAGGTGGAGACATAGAAGCTGAAGCTACTAACTGCGCCACCAGTCACGTCGGTGTATTGGACTCGTGTGCCTTTGGTGAAACCTTTCTCAGTTGAGGCCCCTTTGAATGTGGCCGCTTTGAATGTGGCGATACAAGCAACCCAGCTACTACCATGACTGGCGCTTGTTCCGGTGCTGAAAGTTCCGGTGCTAGTAGCAACGTACTCCAAATACGCGTCTGAGATGTGAATCATTGTACTGAGTTGAACGTCTGCACCATCTAACAGGTTGAAGTTGTTAGTCGGGGATGTTTGGGTGACGGTGTTTCCGCCAGTCAGAACAATATCGGCAACCACTAACTCATTTGCAACACTCGTGCCTGAAGACGTGCTGATCGATGTTGGAGGCCCAGCCGTACCGTTGTTTACTCCAGTAACATCGGCAGTTATCGATAAGCCGCTGTATTCAACTACATTAGCGATTGAAACGCAGCCCGGATTAGAATTGTTTACCTTTATTGTTATCGTTGCGGCTGCGCTGGCCCCAACAGATCCTAACCAGATTTCGGATTCTATGCTACCAAGGGCTTCCGTAATTGTCGCGGACGAGTTCCAAGTAACCCCGCTCTCGGAAATTGAACGTATGGTTACCGCGGGTGTACTCCCTTTCATACTTCCAAACGTTAGAATGAGAACATCGCCGTTTGTAGGAGCCGCCCCCAACGTTACGGTGAATGAACTTCCCGATTGCCCGGCCAGTGTACCTCTCGCATTTCCTTGGACACGTTGAGGTGTTGCTCCGTTGTTCCCAGTTGAAGCGGCTTTGAATGTGGCTATGCAACCGCTCCAATTATTATCACGGTTAACACTTGTTCCCGAACCAGCGGACCCCGTTGCAGCAGCTATGTACTCTAAGTAACCGTTAGAAACGTGAAATGAACCGTTAGTCTGGTCGGTACCATCAAGCAGTGCGAAGCCGTTAGTTGGTGACGATTGGGTTATTGCGCCACCGGCCGTGTAAGTCGTGGAACCAATCCATAATTCGCTTGCCGCCGTCGTGGTTCCTGTCGTTCCAGTGTCAGGCTTGCCGCCACTGCCGTTATCGACGGCGGTTTTATCAAGAATTGAGGATAAGCCACTATACTCACATACGTTAGCAACGGCAAGAACGAATGATGAGCCCCCAGTAACCATATTCACTGTTATGATCGTACCAGCGTTTGCACCTACAGACGTCGTTGCCCAAATTTCAGAATCGTCAGAATTGCTGGAATTGGCGATGTTAGTTTCGGTTATTGAGGCGGACGAGTTCCAAGTAACGTTTGTTTGAGTGATTGAACTCACAGTCACAGGTGTTCCTCCTCCTGCATTGTATTTGTAACTGGAAAAAGTCAGTATGAGAGTGTTACCTGCGGTGGGAGCTGAACCTAAGGTTACCGTAAACGAAGTCGCGCTACCAGTACTGGTTCCTCTTGCGCTGCCTTGAACACGATGGGGTGTCATCTCCATGCCCGTAGTCGGTGGGTAGTTTGTTGAACCTGTACTCGTAATTCCGAAGGTGCTTGAAGCGTAGACGTTAGGAATGTTACTTGGCAAGTAGCCGTAGTCGCGGACACTAGTAGCTATCTGGTTCTGTAGCCATGCGCTGGCAGCAGTGAGCAAATCTTCTAACGGGTTCTCGGGAGCGTGAACAAGATTACGTGTGTGCGGAGGACTAGCGGGTTGGGTGTTTCCGATTCTCCTTAACTGTAGGGGCGGGCCGGTCGGCATGAAGATGAACAGCAGGGCTAACAGAAGGGGTAAGACTGCTTTCGCTTTCTTCATCTCATGCTCCTCACATACCTGCCTCGTCGGGCAGTTGCTAACCGATGCGATGAGTCCAGTTTCAATCTAGACTCATCTAGCTGCTAACATGCGTAAACCTTGCTACTAGGCTGTGCCGACCAAACCACATTCAATACCTGTCCTGGTTGAAGCGTGAAAGCTCCAGATGTTAAGCCGGTGGCTGTTCCGTCAATGCTGATGCTGGTGACGGTGCCTCCGCTGACTGTGATGAGTTTAGGTGAACCTGAAACTGTATAATTCGTATTCGATGTAGGAAAGGCTTGGGCTGCCGTTGCGTCGCTTAAGTATCCCGCGTTGGTTGGGTAGGGATTGGCTATTGCACCACGAGGATTGTATCCTTGATTATCTTTGATGATGGTTCCTGTTCCTGCATCGCTGATGGGGTAAGTGTTGCTGTGAAGTGAATTGCCGAGAATCAGGTTGTTTGAGTTAGTTGACCCGCCTCCAATGTATATTGGGTAGGTGCAGCCCGATAGGACATTTCCAATAACATTCGTGTAGTCGGCGGCGACAAGGTAGATTCCTTGCGCGGCTCCCGTAATGTTGTTTCCCGAGATTACGTTTAGGTCACTTGCACTTCCACCGTCCTTGTCAATGTGGATGCCGTTACTGCTGCCTGAAAGGCCGTTCGTGAACGTGACTGTGTTACCGTTCATCACGTTATTGTTCGAGGCATTGAAAAATTCCAATCCGAACACGGATTCGCCGCTCGCGAGCGCATAAGTTAGGAGTACTCGGTTGTTAGACATTACGTTGCCAGTAGAAGTATAAGGGACACCCGTCCCACCGCCGATTTCGATTCCAACTTCGGTTCTTGCGCCGTTATCCCAAACGCTGTTTTCAGCGATGATGTTGCCTGTGCAGTTGACGGTTGTAGGGTGAACCATGATACCCGTGTTGAAGCCTGCCGGTCCGCCAATCACCGTGTTCCCAAGTATCTTGCCCTCATTGAAGTTAGCTAGGAATAGTCCGTAGCCGTTCGTGTAGCTGCCCCCATTATTCGTAAGGAGATTTCTGAGTATGTTGACCCGCTGTGTGAGAGCGCCTCCCCCTAAGTCACCCGTGTTTATGGCTGCGGAAGGAAAGTCGTGTATCCAACACTGCTCAACGGTACAGTCAAGGGAACCGTCAAGCACGATACCGTAGTATCCGCCAGAGTTGTTGGCCTTGTTGCCGTTCCACTGAATATTTCTGATTGTCCAGTATTGACAAGCGGAAAGGGTCAGCAGGCGCTCAAGATTTGTAAAGTTAGGTTGGGTGATGATTGTACCCCAACTTTCCCCTTCAATCTGTATCGGAACCGAACTGGTGTATTTCTTGGCCGTTGACCAGTTGTACGTTCCATGCCTGATTAGGATTTTACCGCCTCCAGCCGAAATCAACGCGTTTACGGCGCTGTCGAAAATCGGAGCTAAGTCCCCCATACCGGAGTATGCTGTTAATCCGCTGTTCGGCGCAGGTCGAGCATAGTAGGTAGCTCCAATCTGTTCGATGATGTAGGCCGCGTCTTGGCGCGTGACAGCAACTGTTGTTACCCCACCATCGTCGGTTATGTAGGGCATCTTGTCAGTAGAACTACCCCAAAGACGCAACCTTCCAAGTGCAGGTGTACTTGGAGCTGTGCCTTCTATGAACTCTACATAGTCTGGGTTCCCAGAGACGGTCAACGCCTTGACTTCGGGAAGTGGCTTTGAGGCTACTAATGCAGCTGCCCCGATTGCACCACTTGCGAGTGCCAGCATTAGTTTTCGACGTGAAATAGGATCGTCCAGCTTGTCGGCCTGATCAGCTGAGCTTGTTTTGGTCACAGCTTACTCCTTCAGCAGGTCCGCGATTCTAGTACACTCTTGAGATGGGGTATCCTCATGTCCAGTGACGCTGACTGCCATGGGCCGCCCGTACACTTTTGATGGTATATTAATGTTTCACTTATGGTACATTCATATACCGGCCCACCTTGCAGAGGAAAACGCAAAATGAACGAAGATTCTCTCACAGTCGAAACAAGAGACAAAGTGAAAACAGTCGGACGCGTAAGGACCTTATAGAGTGATTTCATCCGCCGTCCGTACGTTCTTGCAATCTCTAAACTCTCTGCGGGTTGGAAGAGCCGTCACGTGAATCCATAACGTGCATCTTCGTGGGGCTTCGTCGACTGTAAGGAGAACATTCGGTTAGACTGGTGTGCCACGAAAAGCGGCGCATCAGAGGAGTTACATGATCTCTCTAGCGTGTGATTTTGAGCAGAATCCGAGGAGCAGATCAAATGTCTCGAATGTGTTTGAAACCCATTCGGCAAGTTCTCAATATTTCCCCACAGTAAGATGATTCTGTTTGCATCACAAAAACGCGAAAGGTCCCTCTGAGTCTTCTGCGAGACGGTTATTATCTTGTCGATGTACCGGAGGCAGCGAACAAACATCGTAAAATAGACTTTCGACGGAAATATAGAATTGACTAATCCAATATCGTAGAAGTCAGTGTCGTGAATTACACAAATAAGTCGAGACCGAAAAAGGCACTTCACTATTATCCCAGCCATAATGGCGGTTCGGCTATTGGAAGTTATGATATCGGAAGATCGCAGTCTGCTTTTGTTATGCATCTAACCTAATACATAACTCAACGGTTCCGAAATACATAGCAACGCATCCAGTACTTTGGCCGGTTGCAAAAGCTCTCAACATCATTCCAACTGAGACCGTCCGCGGAAGCAAAAGGAGGTTCGAGACTGAAGCCCGCCATCTATAGCACTATGTTGATATCAACCAACCGTTAACTTTTTGCTTGAATGCTCTTCCGGCAATTAGAGTGATTTGCTCGCCATGGCCTTAGCGCTCTATAGCCTGTTTGACACACAACCAGACTGTCTCGTGGCACGCTACTTTGGCCCGAATTTCATGAATCAGAGAATGATTATGTTTTGACAGATATTTCTACAAGAGATGCAGTATTCTTCCTAACGATTTCGGCTCTGATCATCCTAACTTACCTAGGAAGTATGCTGAATATATCCGGCGATAATTCCCTCTTACTCTTAGCGGTCTTGCTTGTTTGCATTTTCGCCTTTGTGATTTGTCTGCCGACCAACCTTATTCCTGAAAACCTCTATCCTCTAGCAATCCTAGCGATCGCTTTCTGCTTGCTATTCCAAGTCCTATGGATGTCGCCATACATAATGGGTTCTGATGTGAACACTGAATACTTCTTAGCCGGATTAGCGAGCAAGACGGGGCACTGGAGTCAGAACTATCCGAACCAGTATGAGAACGCTTTGAGTGTAACTATATTGCCTGCAATCGTTCAAACGTTACTCGCAGTTGACACAACCACAATTTTCAAGACCATGTATCCGCTCGCCTTCTCGATCGTTCCTGTCATAATGTACCTAGCGTACAAGCACATTGTGGACAGCAAACGTGCACTTCTTTCCTCCATCTTTTTCATGTCATTCTCATCTTTCTACCAAGATGTCTCGTTCATTGGAAAAGAACAGATAGGCCAGGTGATTCTTGCCTTGCTGCTCCTGTTTATGTTGAAAGGTAAGCTAAGGAGCTATGCCAAACCTCTCACAATGCTGTTACTCATTGCCGGGCTGGCAATATCGCACTACTCTTTAGCATTCATTTTCGTAGCATTCTTGCTTCTCACCGCGCCAATATTGGCTCTGCTGAAGATGAGGCGCACAATTACAACTTCATTTGTTGCTCTAGTTGGGGTGCTAACATTTGCGTGGGTCATATCTAGTGCGCAAGGAATCGCATTCAACAGCCTAGTGCAACTGGGCTACAATGTCTATGAAGGGACAATACTCAACTTCTTCAGTGCTGGAGCTAGACAACCAACTGTTCTGAAAGCATTTGGAGTCGGCGTCACTCCCTCCCCAGTAAACAGCATCGACTTGGTCGTTCACTATGTAATTCAGTTTTTTATTGTCGTTGGCCTAGTGAGATTGTGGAAGCAACGCAAGTCTGTGAACGGGGAATTCCTTTTCTTCATGTACCTGAGCCTGCTATTAGTGGTAGTGTCCGTTGCGCTACCTTATTTTGCAGCAGGCCTCAACTTCACTAGAGTCTATCAGATAGCGTTAATCTTTCTTTCTCCGGCGTGTGTTCTAGGAGGGGAGAGCATATTCAGCAAGCTCTTCCAAGCGTTCTCGATATTGAACCGGAATCATTATCGCGCAAGCTTCATATCCTTTAGTGACAGGAATCTGACACTCGCCGCATCGATCATTATCTTGTTCCTCGTCTTCAATACGGGCTTCATACACGAAGTCACTGGCACTTCACCAATTTCCTTGTCGTTGGGGTTCAACCGGATGAGGGAAAGCAACAACCAAGGGTTGTTAAGCACTCTGTATGAGCCATTCATTACAGAACAGGATCACGCAAGCGCAGAATGGTTATCGAGCTACATGGTTAGCAATTCAATCGTATGTGGAGACTACATCTCAAGGTTTCATGTCCTGTTATCGTACGCGGGAATCCCCCTTGAACAGGGTGTGTATGGTATCACCATAATGTACCCGGGCCCTTACGGGTCGATTGCGGGTTGTGATTACGTTTACCTAAGCTACGCGAACCTTATACTTGGATTCGGATGGGGATGGGATAATCTTTATCCTATGTCCGAAATGAACTCGACTCTCCAGTACACAAATATCGTCTACTCAAATGGCGGAAGCAACATTTTAGAAGATTGATGGTTAAGTCGTGTAGTTGTCCTGCCTGGTAAGCTAGGGTCTACTCGAGAGCCTACTGGCACAGCCATCATCGGTCGAGCGGTAGCTCCGTTATAGTCGAAAGTTGCTCCAAATAATCTATCAGAGCCGACGCTATAGCTGGAAAACTTGGCCTCTGCCTTAGTGTTCTGGGGAAGCTGCTCACTTATCCGGAGACAATAACGGTGCCACTCACGCGACCTACCGACCACTCCTAGTAGTAGGGGAGCCGGTAATCTCATATCAAACCAAACAAAAGTGCAATTGCGAAACTCTTGGCAACTAAACCGATCACCCTTGGCATTTCTTGCTTCTACCATGACGCGGCTGCGGCAGTTCTTTGCAATGGAGATATAATCGCCTGTGCCCAAGAGGAACGTTTTACGCGCCGAAAGTATGATCCGTCTTTTCCAAAAAATTCCATCGCCTATTGTTTCGAAGAGGCTGGAGTCGACGCCCGTGACTTGGACACTGTGGTATTCTATGACAACCCTCTTCTCACGTTTGATCGGCTGGTTAGTTCATACCTAGCCGTTGCTCCTCATGGGTTGAAATCATGGTTAACTTCGATGCCGCGATGGATTTCACAAAAAATGCACATTCCATCGATAATTCGAGAATCTCTAGACTACGATGGGCCGATTCTTTTCACGCCACACCACCTCGCCCACGCAGCCAGCGCGTTCTTTCCTTCTCCCTATGAAGAAGCGGCGATTCTCACCATCGACGGCGTGGGAGAATGGGCGACTGCTTCTTATGGGGTAGGAGAAGGTTCTGAAGTCCGAATATTGAAGGAGATGCATTTCCCCAATTCGCTTGGGCTTCTCTATTCAGCCGTGACATACTTCTGCGGTTTCAAAGTCAACTCTGGCGAGTACAAGCTCATGGGACTCGCTCCCTACGGCAAACCGAAGTACCTAGACCTCATCAAAGAGCGCATAGCGAACATCCTTGAAGACGGTTCAGTGGAACTCAACCTGGAGTACTTTGGCTACCTCGATCGATTGGAGATGACGTCACCTCGGTTTGACGAACTCTTTGGCGGCCCGCGGAGGATGCCCGAATCTAGGATTACTCGTCGTGAGATGGATCTAGCAGCGTCAATCCAGGCTTTCGCTGAGGAGGCGACTCTCAAGATGGCTCAATGGATCCACCACGAAACCCACCAGAAATATCTGACCTTAGCGGGAGGTGTGGCTCTAAATTGCGTGGCAAATGGGCGCATATTGCGTGAAGGGCCATTCGAAGATCTTTGGATTCAGCCTGCCGCGGGCGATGCAGGCGGAGCATTAGGAGCCGCTCTGGCAGTGCAGTTTGGACATCACGGGGTTAAGCGTGAACTCACGGGCGTTCATGATCAACAAAAAGGGAGTTACCTCGGTCCTTCCTTCTCGGACTTCGAGGTTGAAGCGTTCCTTCGAATGATGGGGTACCCCTACAGGCGGCTCGATCTGAACGAGCGCGCCATTACGGTGGCGAAGGCTCTGGCTGAGGGACACGTTGTAGGCTTCTTCTCAGGACGCATGGAATATGGTCCGCGAGCTCTGGGGTCGCGGTCTATTCTTGGCGATCCACGCCGCGAAGAAATGCAGCGAGTCATGAATCTCAAGATAAAATACCGTGAATCATTTCGACCCTTTGCTCCCGCGGTCAACGTAGAACGAGTCAGCGACTACTTCGAGATGAACTGTTCTAGCCCATACATGCTCTTGGTTGCACCCGTCAAGAAATCGCGTTGCCTGCCGCGAATTGGTGAAATTCCTGAAAATGATGATCTATTGCCAGTCGTGAGCCAAAAACGCAGCGACATTCCTGCGGTAACTCACTGGGACTACTCAGCTAGAGTACAGACCGTCGACAAGAACACAAACCCACTATTTCATGAAGTGATAGAATGCTTCGAAAAATTGACCGGGTGCGCGGTGGTCGTTAACACCTCGTTTAATGTCAGAGGGGAACCGATCATCTGTACTCCTGAAGACGCGTACCGTTGCTTCTCACGAACCGAGATGGACTATCTCTACTTGGAGGGCTTCTGGTTGGACAAGAAGCAACAACCCCAAGTCAAAGAGACAACAAACTGGAAAGAGGAGTTTGTCCTTGACTAGTGTCACGGAGCCCACTCGCTCCATCCGCCTCAGAGTATTTGCGTCACTCGCCCACTCACTAACCGTGCTATCAGATCTTTGGCGAGATCTAAGCAATCGAACTCGTTCGGCTCTCTTGCGGCTTTTCCTTACCTCGGTATACTTTCTGCTCGTGACACCAATGGCTTGGCAGAGAAGGTCGGACCCGAAAAGTGGGATAGCCAATTGGAAGCGGTTTGGATCCAGCATAGGTTGGCAGAGGAACGAACAATCAAGTTCGGACCCAAGAACCTATCAAAGTGCAAGTAGGGACGATTTGATAGAACTGATGCGTGCCAAGGGAGAAAAACACTGGACACTGTTCTTGTGCGACATTTTGATGTCGCTGAAGTTTCTAGCCAAACCGCCCGAGGAAAAGGAACTGAGCTCCGATTTGTACGTGCTGTTTTAGAAAATAGCATTCGATCGACCCTAACGGAGTGAAAAGAGATGGTTTGGCGCAGGCAGATGTACACTCACCATGAGAAGGTTGGGTGGTGGGGGATACCTAATCTTAAGACATGTGAGATTGAGCATGCAGCCTTCGGAATAGTGCGAACGAATTCGATTGGTATGCGGTCAGATCGAGACTATCCTCTGAAACGACTCGAGGGGCGTCAGCGAATCGTCCTTCTTGGCGATTCTTATACGGCTGGCTGGACCGTCAAGGTCAACGATCGCTTCTCAGATTTGTTGGAGCACTCATACCCGAATCTGGATGTGATGAATTTCGGGCTTCCTGGCAGTGGGACAGCGCAGCAGCTCTTAGTTTATGAGACATTCGCAAAACCCTTTGAATCGGACGCGTATATTTTTGCTCCTTTCTGGAACAACATACTTCGGAACTCAGAGGGCCGTTGGCTATGGAGAGCTGGCTTAAGAGCTGCATGGATATCGAAGCCGTACTTCACGCTTGAGGATGAAGGCTTAGTCTTGCACAACGTCCCAGTCCCTGAGAAACTTGCTTTCGACGCCGAGGCCCTAGAAGCTGAAAAACACCTAGGAGAATTCGACACGGGACGCAAGCCTACTCGCTTTCGCACAAAGCTATTTTATGCGCTGGCAAAGCCGAACGCCGGCTACGATTCTGAGGACAGCCCATCTTGGCGGTTGATGCGCGCGATTCTTCAGAGATTCATTGAACAAGTTGATGGAAAACCGGTCTTTATACTCCCGCTTCCGGACCAATGTCACATTTGTTTCGATATCGCCCCTACTTATCTGGCTCGGTACGAGAAACTTCACAACCCAGCAAGAAACTGCTTTGTAGTGGACCCATTGCCGTATTTCCAACGGCTTAGTCATGAACAACGAAGAAAATGCTGCGGCGAACGAGACCCGCACTACTCACCAATCGGACATAAAGTTGTAGCTGAAGCTATATCCGATGCGCTTGAGACGCACTGCCCAACCGTATTGAACGCCCGTTCATAGAATCACACACGAACCTGATGAACGCCTTTCATTTCATTCCCTTCTCAAGTTTGAAGGCTATACCTCAAGCTCTTTCCTTCTCAACCTATATCATAGGTATACTCTCGCCGGCGGATTCCGTCAGTGATGGCCCTATGTATCATACTGTCAACAGGAAAACTGTAGTAACGTGAGCACTGTTTTCCATATCGAATTCTCTCTATCCATCGCAGAATAGTAGAGGTATATCTTCTCGCTTCTTACCACCGGGCAAGGAGTATCTAAAGCAATTTCGCCCTGTGAATCTAGGATTGCGTTCTTCTCGGTCGAGCCGTTGATGAGTATTGATACGCTTCTTCTTTCGGTGAAATAAGGCGTGCTATCCGCAATCAGCCCTATGTATTGTCGAAAGGGAAAGCCGAGCGAGTATGTGCTCATTGTGGGAATCAAGTAGTGCTGGTTTCCGAGAAGGAAGTGGCCTGGACAAAACAAGCTTTCCGTTGGGCTTCCTTTTGGGCCGTTGAAAGGCAGTGGATTGCCAGCGGAACGATACGCTGTCACAGACGTTGGTGACCTCACTTTTATTTTTAATATCCCAATTCGTCGACGAAGGTACTTCATGTACTTCATTCCGAGCAGACTGAGTGGAAGATTGTTGAGGCTGTTACTGTAGTAGGCCAGAACTTCGTTTTCTCCGACGCCCAATAGACTTGGGCCTAGGTCAATGCTCAATCCTTCCCACCCGAGCTTCGGACTAGCTATGAGGCGACTTATCCACGGGCCCCGTGGGTCATCAGCATAGGCCACTCCAATTCTGGTTCTTCGCGAGAGTCTAGGAAATCGACTTGATTTCCGGCCGCCTGCGAAAAACATGTAATAGTGGTTCCCAATACGCGTGACGGCAGGTGTAATTGAGATACCTGAATTGAATTCGTTTCCATGCCCCTCAACGATGGGATTGATGTCTTCTAGTTTTCGAAATGTTA